>Ga0116221_1000995_pt1 | contig 19232 bp, 19 predicted proteins | sample Sb_taG_5_FD_88965 | JGI IMG/M metagenome (GOLD analysis project Ga0116221, IMG submission 88965) | Peat soil microbial communities from Weissenstadt, Germany - Sb_50d_8_FC metaG | ecosystem: Environmental > Terrestrial > Soil > Wetlands > Peat | place: Germany: Weissenstadt | collected 2010-09-21 | reverse complement strand
TGGTGCTGGGCGCCGACCTGGCGCTGGAGCATCCGCTGCTCTCGTTCCAGATCCGCGCCAATTACCGGCACCACCAGGCACGCGTCTACGTGGTGACGCCCGGGCCGGTGCGCGAGGACAAGTACGCCGCCGCGGTGGTGCGCGGCGCAGACTACCAATCGCTGCGCGAGAGGCTCAAGAGCGAGCCCGAGCTGGTGATCCTCTTCGACGATTCTTACAAGGGTAGCGCCATCCAGGAACTGGTGGAGTTCGGCGAGTCGCTGGGGATCCCGGTCAAGTACATCTGCCTGGTGGACTACTCGAACTCGCGAGGGGCGGTGGATATGGGGCTGACGCCCGAGTTGCTGCCCGGCTACCAGGCGTCGGAGCAGCCCGGCCTGCATGTGGCGGAGATGGTGGCTGGCGGTATGGACGTGCTCTGGGTGGTCGGGTCGAATCCGTTGAAAGGGGCCGGGGCCCAGGGGCCAGGGGCCGGGGAAAAGAAGTTTGGGTATCTGGTGGTGCAGGACATGTTCCTCACGGAGACCGCACGGCAGGCCGATGTCGTGCTCCCCGCGGCCTGCGCCTACGAAAAGAACGGCACGATTACCAACGTCACCGGCGAAGTGCAGCGTCTGAAGCGCGCGATCAACACCATGGGGGCCAAGCCGGACCTCGAGATCATGGGTTTCATCGCGCGCGAAATGGGCGCGGCCGGGGCGCTCGGTCCGTGGACGCAGGACGCCGTATTCCACGAGATCCGCAAGTCCGTCCGCGGGTACGAGATTCCCATGCCGGTGATCTCGACCGGTGGCGCCGCGCAGACGACGCCTCTGAACGGCCGCATTCCCGTGGAGAGCCGGCCGGACCTGGTGCATTCCGATCACAACGGCCTGTTCGCGTCCGGCACGCTCGGGCGCTATTCTAAGGTTCTGAACTCCGTGGTAGAAAGTCGTTTGAGCCGCTAATGGACTCATTTATCGTCATCAGCCTGATCAAGGTAGTGGTGGTGTTTGCCGTTCTCCTGACTACCCTGGCCTACCTGCAGTGGGTAGAGCGGAAGGTGATCGCGCACATCCAGGTGCGTCCGGGGCCGTATCGCGTGGGCCCGCACGGTCTCCTGCAGCCGCTGGCGGATGTCATCAAGCTGATCACCAAAGAAGACCTGGTGCCGCCTTACGTGAACAAGCCGCTGTACCTGGCGGCGCCGTTTCTGGCGATCACGATGGCGTTGCTTTCGATCTCGGTGATCCCCTTCGGTCCGGTCATCCAGGTGGCGGGCTACCAGACGGCGATGCAGCTTACCGACCTGAATATCGGGGTGCTCTTCGTGCTGGCGGTATCGTCGATGGGGGTGTACGGGATCGCGCTGGCCGGGTGGTCGTCGAACAACAAGTACGCGCTGCTGGGCGGCCTGCGCAGCTCGGCCCAGATGATCAGCTACGAGCTGCCGCTCTCGCTCACCATCGCGGCGCCCCTGCTGATCTCCAACACTTTGAGTTTGCGCGAGCTGGTGGAGAAGCAGGCCGGCGGGATTTGGCATTGGAACGTTCTGCACGGGCCGTTCCCGCAGATCTTCAGCTTCCTCATTTTCCTGATCGCCGGATTCGCCGAAACCAACCGCGTTCCGTTCGATCTGCCGGAGGCCGAAAACGAGCTGGTGGCGGGCTTCCACACCGAATACAGCAGCATGAAATTCGCCTCGTTTTTCATGGCCGAGTACGCCAATATGATCACCGTGAGTTGCATGGCGACGCTGCTGTTCCTGGGCGGCTGGGTGGCTCCGTGGCCGGCCCAGTACGGTTCCAGCCTGGTGCCGGTGGCGATTTTCGCACTGGCCGGCGTGGTGGCGCTGTATCACGGCATGCACCCTGCGCGCCGGCGCGACCGGACGAGCCTGCCGGTGTTCGGGATCATCTTCCTCATCATCGCCGCGGTGTTCCTGCTGCCGATAGTGCAGAGCTGGCTGCTGCCGCTGTTTTGGTTCTGCGCGAAAACGGGCTCGATCCTTTTCTTGTACATGTGGATTCGCGGCACGCTGCCGCGCTTCCGCTACGACCAACTCATGGGCTTCACGTGGAAGTTCCTCTTCCCGGCCGCGGTGTTGAATCTGCTGGTGACCGGTTTGCTAGTGGCTTTGGTGTCGTGAAATGGACGTCATTCTGTTCCTGATCTTCGCGATTATCGCCGTGGTCTGCGCCATCAATGTGGTAGTGCAGACCCACCCGATTTCGAGCGCGATCTCGCTCGTCGGGGTGATGGCCTCCCTGGCGGTCCTCTATCTTCTGCTGGGCGCGGAATTTCTCGCCGCCGCGCAGGTAATCGTGTACGCCGGTGCGATCATGGTGCTGTTCGTCTTCGTCATCATGCTGCTGAATGCGGGCGCGGAGACCAAGAAGGGCCAGTCGTCGATGGCGTTGTTCCTGGGCGGCCCCCTGCTGGTGGCGTTGCTGATGCTGTTGGCCTGGTTCGTGCAACAGCTCTTTCCCGGCATCTCGGTGCATTTCGGCGGATTCCGCGGGGGCAGCGCGCAGGACGTCGGCCGGGCGCTTTTTACGACCTATCTGCTGCCTTTCGAGGTGACCTCGATCCTCATCCTGATTGCGATTCTGGGCGCGATCGTTCTGGCGCGAAAGGAAATGGACTGATGTCCGGAGTTCCGATTTCGTGGTACCTGACGCTGAGCGCGATTCTGTTTACGCTCGGCGTGGCCGGCTTTCTGTTCCGGCGCAACATCATCACCGTGTTCATGTCGATCGAGCTGATGCTGAACGCCGTGAACCTCAGCTTCATCACGTTTTCCTATTACTGGAAGCAGGTGAACGGCCACCTGATTGCGTTTTTCGTGATGGTGGTGGCGGCGTCTGAAGCGGCCGTCGGGCTGGCGATCATCCTGACGGTTTTCAAGAACCGGCAAACTTTGAATATCGACGAAGTCGACTCGATGAAAAACTGATGAACCTCTGGCTCATTCCCGTCTTCCCGCTGGCAGGCTTCGTCATCAACGGCCTCTTCGGCCGCCGGTTTTCCAAGAGCCTGGTCAACGCGGTGGCGATCGGCAGCGTCGTTCTGTCGTTTGCCTGGGTGCTGAAAATTCTCGCCGGTCCCGGCGATCTCGAGACCACCCACACCGAGCACTACTTCACCTGGATCCAGAGCGGCGCCCTCAACATCGGCTGCGACATGGCGGTGGACCGTCTAACGGCAGTCATGCTGCTGGTGGTGACCGGAATCGGCTTGCTCATCCACATCTACTCCATCGGCTACATGGCGCACGAAGGGGGCTACTACCGATTCTTCGCCTACATGAACCTCTTCATGTTCTTCATGCTGGTGCTGGTACTGGCCGCCAACTACCTGGTGCTGTTCGTGGGGTGGGAAGGGGTGGGGCTGTGCAGCTACCTGTTGATCGGCTTCTACTTCGACAAGAAGTTCGCCACCGACGCGGGCAACAAGGCTTTCATCGTGAACCGCATCGGCGATTTCGGTTTCTCGCTGGCGATGTTCCTCATCTTCAAGAATTTCGGATCGCTCGATTTCGCGACGGTCTTCCAGCAGGCGCCGGGATCTTCAGAGGCTATCCTGACCACCATCGGGCTGCTTCTGCTGGTGGGCGCGTGCGGAAAGTCGGCGCAGCTTCCGCTGTATGTCTGGCTGCCCGACGCCATGGCCGGTCCCACGCCGGTCTCCGCCCTCATCCACGCGGCCACCATGGTCACCGCCGGTGTGTACATGTGCGCGCGATCGTTTCCGATTTACATCCACGCTCCGGCGGCCATGAACACCATCGCGGTAATCGGGATCGCTACAGCATTCTTCGCCGCCACCATCGGGCTCGCGCAGAACGACATCAAGAAAGTCTTCGCCTATTCCACCGTGTCGCAGCTTGGCTACATGTTTTTGGGTGTGGGCTGCGGCGCATTCTCCGCGGGCATCTACCACCTGATGACTCACGCTTTTTTCAAGGCGCTGCTTTTCCTCGGGTCCGGCAGCGTGATCCACGCGTTGTCCGGAGAACAGGATCTGCGCCACATGGGCGGCCTGCGGAAAAAGGTCCCGTGGACCTTCGCCACCATGATGTGCGCGGCGGTTGCCATCGCCGGCGTGCCGCCGTTTTCCGGCTTCTTCAGCAAGGACGAGATCCTGGTAGCCGCCAACCACCACGCGCCCTGGATGTTCTGGCTCGGCGTGATTACCGCCGGCATGACCGCGTTTTACGTGTTCCGCGCGATGTTCCTGGCCTTTTTCGGGGAATATCGCGGCGATGTTCACGGTAAGCATGCGCATCCGCACGAATCGCCGCCCGTGATGCTGATCCCGCTGGCCGTGCTGGCGCTTCTCTCGCTGGGCGGCGGCTTCATCAAAATTCCCGCGCTCCTCGGTGAGTTCTTCCACGCCGAGGAAATTCCCGAGGACCCGACCCTGGTGGCAATCTCGGTGGCGGCCGGTCTGCTCGGCATCGTGCTGGCGTATATCATGTACGTGGCCAGACCCGGGATGGCCGATTCGTTCGTTGCCGCCTTCAAGGCCCTCTACACCCTCATCTACAGCAAGTACTTCGTGGATGAACTGTACGACGCCACCCTAGTGAAGCCCGTGGTCAACGGCTCGCGCGTTTTGCTGTGGAAGGGCATGGACGCGGGCCTAATCGATGGCATGGTGAACGGCATAGGCGCGCGCGCCCGCAACATCGGCGGCGTGCTGCGGCTCATCCAATCCGGCAATATCCGCAGTTACGCCACGTGGGTGCTGCTCGGCTCGGTGCTGGTGATTGTGGCTCTAGGGATCGCGGGAGGCCTCCGATGAACGCGCTAGCTCTCGTTCTCCTGGCGCCCCTCGTAGGCTTTTTTGCCGCCCTGTTCATTCCACGGCACGCGCCGCAGCGCAGCCGGTCCTGGGCTCTTCTTGCTTCCCTGCTGGCCTTCATCGATTCGGTGCTGCTGGTGGCCCGCTTCGACCGGGGAGCGGGGGTATCCTCTGGGTCCGAGCAGTTCGCCATCGACCTGCCCTGGATCGCGTCGCCCGAGATCCACTTTGCCATTTCGGTGAACGGTGTCAGCCTGTGGCTAGTGCTGCTTTCCACGCTGCTGACGCCGCTGTGCGTGCTGATCTCGTGGCGCTACATCCAGAACCGCGTGAAGGAGTTCTACGCCCTCCTGCTGCTGCTGGAGTTCGGATTGATCGGCGTGTTCCTGGCGCAGGACCTGTTCCTGTTCTACGTGTTCTGGGAAGTCTCGCTGGTCCCGATGTACTTCCTGATCGGCATCTGGGGCCACGAGCGCCGCATCTACGCGGCCGTGAAGTTTTTCCTGTACACCATGGCGGGCTCGGTGCTGATGTTGACCGCGATTATCTACCTCTACAACCGCACCCAGACGTTCAGCTACCCGGCCATCCTCGAGATGCTCTCCAGCGGCAGGCTCACATTCTCTCCCGGCGAGCAACTGCTGCTCTTCCTGGCCTTCTTCGTGGCGTTCGCCATCAAGGTGCCGCTCTTCCCCCTGCACACGTGGCTGCCCGACGCCCACGTGGAAGCCCCGTCCGCGGGTTCCGTGATGCTGGCGTCCGTGATGCTGAAGATGGGGACGTACGGAATCCTGCACTTCTGCCTGCCGCTGTTTCCCAACGCCGCCCGCGTGTGCGCTCCCTGGATCGCGGTGCTGGCCATCATCGGGATCATCTACGGCGCGCTGGTGGCGATGGTGCAGCCCAACCTGAAGAAGCTGGTGGCTTACTCCTCGGTGAGCCACCTCGGTTTTGTCGTGCTGGGGATCTTCTCTTTCACCCAGATTGGCCTCGATGGCGCGGTCTACCAGATGCTGAACCACGGCATTTCGACCGGCGCCCTGTTCATCCTCGTCGGCCTGCTCTACGAGCGCCGCCATTCGCTCGAGATCACGGACTACGGCGGCGTGGCAACCGCCGCGCCGTGGCTCTCCACCGTGTTTCTCATCACCACCCTGGCGAGCATCGGCCTGCCGCTGCTGAACAACTTCGTGGGCGAGTTTCTGGTGCTCCAGGGCACGGCCATGGCGAACTACACGTGGACGATCTACGCCTCCATCGGCGTGATTCTCTCCGCCTGCTACATGCTCTGGATGTACCAGCGCGTGTTCTACGGCGAAGCCGGCGAAGAAGTGCGGTCGCACGTGGGGGACCTCAACCTCCGCGAGTGGGCCGCAGTGGTTCCGCTGATTGTGATGATGGTGTGGATGGGGGTCTACTCGCAGAGCTTCCTGCCGCCGGTCAGCAAGGCGAACGCACTGGTGCTGGACCAGACGCGGATCAACGTTCCCTTCCGGGTGAGCGCCGACCCCCTCAATCACTCGCGCTTTGACGAGCTTGGCCCTCGGCTCCCAGCCCCTGGCCCCCGGCCCCTGGCCCCTGGCCCCCAACCCGAGGTAGCCCATGCCCGCTAACTTCACCAGCGCGGCCGACCTCATCCGCTTCCTCCCCGAGATCATCCTCACCATAATGGGTACGCTCCTGATGGTGCTCGATCCGGTGCTCCACCGCCGCTCTTCCTACGCGTTCGGCCACCTCAGCATCTTGGCCATGCTGGCCGCTTTGGGCGGCTCGGTATACGCATACACCCAGGCCGGCACAGCTTTCGGCGGACTGCTGGTGGTGGATGGCTTCGCCACGTTTTTCCGCGTGCTGGTGATCGTGGTCGGCATTCTCACCATTCTCCCCTCGTACCGTTTCCTCCAACGCCAGGATGCCGAGACCAGCGAATATCATGCCCTGTTGCTGTTTTCCGTGGCGGGCCAATGCCTGATGGCGGATTCGGGCGACCTCCTCATGGTGTTCATCGGCCTCGAGATTTCCTCCATATCGAGCTACGTGCTGGCGGGCTATCTGCGCGACGATAAGCGCGCCAACGAAGCCGCGCTCAAGTACTTCCTGCTGGGCTCCTTTGCCACGGCCTTCTTTCTTTATGGCGTCGCGCTGATTTATGGAACCACCGGCACCATCAACCTCGCCGCCGTGCGCGCGGCAGTCTCCGGCCCGAACGCGCCGGAGCCCGTCATCGTCGCCGTGGCGGCTGCGCTAATGTTCGTGGGCCTGGGTTTCAAAGTCTCCGCCGCGCCGTTCCAGCTTTGGGCGCCGGACGTGTACCAGGGGGCGCCCACTCCGGTCACCGCTTTTCTCTCGGCCGGCCCGAAAGCTGCGGCGTTCGCGGTCTTTCTGCGCATTTTCATGACTGCGTTCGATCCCGTGGGCCGCGACTGGTGGCCGCTGGTGTGGGCTTCGGCGCTGCTCTCCATGACCATCGGGAATTTCGCGGCGCTGCTGCAATCCAACGTGAAGCGCATGATGGCGTACAGTTCGATCGCGCATGCCGGGTACGTACTGGTGGCGCTCACGGCGCGCTCGGAGGTGGGCACGGCCGCTGCCATGTTCTACCTGGCAGCCTACGCCTTCATGAACGTGGGCGCCTTCGCCGTGATCAGCAATCTCTCCGGCAAGGGCGAGCGCTATCAGAACGTGGACGATTTCGCCGGCCTCGCCGAGAAACAGCCGCTCACCGCCGCCATGCTCACGATCTTCATGCTCTCGTTGATCGGGGTGCCTCTGACCGGCGGCTTCTTCGGCAAATTCTACATCTTCAAAGCCGCACTGGACTCCAACCTGGTCTGGCTCACCGTGCTGGGCCTGCTGAACAGCGCGGTGGCGGCGTACTACTATCTGCGCATCCTGGTGATGATGTACATGCACGAGCCGGGCGAGGCCGCCGCCAAAGCCGAACCGCTTTCCTTTGGTCTGCGCGCGGCCCTGATCCTACCGGCGATCGGCACCCTGTTCCTCGGAATCTTTCCGGGCTGGGTGCTGGATTTCGCCGGCAAGTCATCCGCGCTCGTGAAGTAACGGATGCGGCGCCATCGCCCCGGTGCGGAATCGCCCCATCCGGCGCGCCCTTCATCAAATCTTTCGGATATTGTCATTGTCCTTTGTCGCACTCGGATTTAGAATTAAGAAAGATTAAGAAATTCGGAGCGTGCACTATGAGGTCCCGAATTCTGTTCATTTCCGGGCATCGCGAAGATGCTCCTCGCCTCTCGCAAATGCTGCATGCTCTCCCCTTGGTGCTGGATCATGTGGGAACCCTGCAGCAGGCGCGCGCCAAGCTCGAGCAAAAGGACTACCCGGTCGTTCTGACGGAAGCCGCACTCCCCGACGGAACCTGGCTGGACGTATTGCATCTGACGCGGGAAAGCCCCCACGAGGCCGAACTCATCGTCACCGACCCGCAGGCGGACGCGCGCTTCTGGGCCGAAGCCCTGAACCTCGGCGCCTACGATCTGCTGGCGCAGCCCTTCTACGAGCCGGAGGTGCGCCGCATCTTGTTTAACGCCTGCGCCCGCCTGACGTACGAACCGTACCCCAGGGCGGCAGCCGTTTAATGTTTCCTCTGACGTGAGAGACCACGGCTGACACCGCAGACACAGGCAGGAATGGCCGTGCTACAGCCGCCTGCGACGGACGAGCACAACGAAGGCCGCCAGAAGCAGAATCGCCGTGACGCCGGTTCCCGCAACCATATACTCGAACGGCTGGTGTGGCCCGGGCCACAGTCGCTTCAGCGATACGGCGGCAATCGCCGCCAGGAGAATCACTCCCACCAAAAAACAGTTGGACCGTTTGCTTGGCATGCCCCAAGACCCACCAAGACCCATTCTAAGTTGGGCCGTACTGTGCCCGGTTGTTAAAATAGATGCTGTGTGCGCAGGTGGGTTCCATAACTAAAGTTAGCCTGGCGGCCGCGCTGGTGCTTCTCGCAGCGGGCTGCCGCCCGAGCCGCCCGCATGCGCCCTCGATCGGCGAGGCGTACGTAGGGCCAGCCACTCTGAAAATTCGCAGCGAGATTCCCGTGCAGTCCGCGGCCGTTGCGACCGTCAAACATGGCGACCGCCTGGAGATCCTCCAGCGCCGCCGCCGGTTCTTGCGGGTGCGGACCGAGGCTGGAACCGAAGGCTGGGCCGATGAACGCCAGTTGCTTGCCACCGACGACATGGCATATCTGAAAGGTCTCGCCCAGCGCGCCGCTAAGATGCCGCCGCAGGGACAGGGCACCACCTACAGCGAGCTCAACGTGCATACGCAGCCCGCGCGCCAGTCGCCCAGCTTCCTCCAGATCAAGGAAAAAGAGAAAGTGGACGTGCTGCTCCATGTGGTGACGCCCCGGACCGACGTCGCGCGCAAGCCTCTGCTTCCCTCTCCACCAAAGAAGTCTAGGACCGCGCCTAAGAAAACGGCTGCCAAGGAATCGAGGTATCCTCCCCCGCCCATGCCGGCGCCGCCTCCGCTTCCCAAGGATTGGCTCGACCTTTCGAAAACCGATCTAGCCGACGAAGCCCCTCCCGCCGAAGAAGAAGTCGACGAAAAACCCACCCCCACGGATGAATGGAGCCTGATCCGCACCGCCGGCGGTCAGTCGGGATGGGTGCTCACGCGCCGCCTGGTCATGGCGATTCCCGACGATGTCGCCCAGTACGCCGAAGGGCGCCGCATCGTGTCCTATTTTTCCCTCGGCAAACTCCAGGATGGCGAGGTGAAGAAGGACATCTGGCTGTGGACCACCATCACCGACGGACCGCACCCCTACGATTTCGAGAGCTTTCGCGTATTCATATGGAGCATGCGCCGGCATCGTTACGAGACTGCGCACATCGAGCGCAATCTCAAAGGCTACGCTCCGGTGCTGCTGAAGGATATCGAGTTTTCAACCTCCGGCAAGTCGAAGGGGGCCGCGGCGGCGACATACCCGGGCTTCTCGGTTTGCATCGAAAAGAAAGACGGTCAGCGTTACCGCCGCGAATATGCGCTCCTGACCAACGTCGTGCGCTTCGCCGGAGAGTACCCGTGCGAGACTCTCCCCTCGCCGATTGAGACGCTGAGGGCCCACACCGCCCAATCCACCATCCCGACCTCCGAGCCTCCACCGCCGGAATCCTTCACCCAGCGAATCAAAAAGCGTCTTGTCGACATCGCCCACGGCCGGTTCGAATAGCGGGCTGTCAGCGCTTGAACGCTGAAGGCGGATTGAATGCTCTCCTCCGGGTGGCGTATTATCTCGCTATGGCCGCATTTGCGGGCTCTCCAACTTTTGTCTCCGGGCGGGAACCCGGGTGGATCTACAAACCGTCGTGGGACCTGCCGGTTCTCATTTTCAGTGCCGTGCTGGTCCCGCTCCCCTTCCTGTTGGCTTGGATGGCGCAGGCCGCGGGCTGGCGGCAGCAACAAGCCGTGGACCTGATCAACATCGCGGTCGCCGCGTTGATCGGAGGGCCGCACCTCTTCTCCACCATCACGTTTACCTTCCTGGACGGAAACTTCCGGACGCGTCATCGCTGGTACGCGTACCTGGCATTTCTCCTTCCGGTAGGGGTGGTTTATCTGGGCGTTTACCACTACACCTTTCTGGTGACCTTTTTCTTTACGTGGGCATCGCTTCACGTGCTGCACCAGATCGTTTACCTGACGGATTGCTACCGCGCGCGCAGCTCCGCGGTGGAGGAGCCGTGGTCGCGCTTCGTGGACTACGGGCTGCTTCTCACGGGGCTATACCCGATCGGCCTCTACAAGCTTTCGCTGCGGCAATTCCACGTCGGCGGCGTGTTGCTGCCGTATCCGGATTTCGTGCAGGGGCTTCATCTGCCGGTGCTGGCGGGCGCGGTTTTCGTCGCCTTCCTGGTGGCCTGGACCTTCAAGACGGTAGCGGAGTTCCGCGATGGCCGTGGCAGCGTTCCCAAAACCCTGCTCATCGGCATCACCACCGTGGTCTCCTTTTGTCTGCCGATGGGTTCCAACCTGGACGTCCTGTTCCAGGGATACAACACCTGGCATTCCTTCCAGTACCTGTTCCTGCTGTGGCTGGTGAACCGGCTTCGCGACCAGCGCGGCGAGATCGAAAACCCGTTCGTGCGCCGGTTGGTGCGCCGCGATAACATGGCGGCCTATTACTCGTGTTTCCTGGCAGCGACCGGAGTCATGGTGCTGCTGACCATGGTGGTGCGGGCTGTGACCCCCATGGCGGCGGACCAGAGTTACTTCGTAGTCGTACTCAGCGTGCTATTGATGCACTACTACTTCGACCATTTCCTGTTCTCGCATCCGCAAATGATCGAGTGACGCCGATCGAGTAACGCGGATCGAACTCCGACCATCTCACGCTGCTGGGCTTCGCCGCCATGGCAGCCGCGCATGCTACTGGGCCCCAGGGACCGGCGTGCGCTCCTGGATGGAACGCTGGACGGCGTGCGCAGCCGGCAGCGCCCGCGCTACGGCTTTTACGTCAATCGCATCGCCGACGCCATCGGCGTCGTCTTTCTGATGGGAATCGCGGGAATGCCCCGATGCCGATCTGGTAGTCCATACGGCACACGCGGCAAGTGTACAACCCCGAGCGTCTGCCGTGAATCCGCTCGCCATCCGATGGCTGACATTCAATTTCGTCGAGGGTCTTGGGATCGTGGTCCAGCCTGGCCCTGCTGGACGGCAGCCTCGGTCTCGGCTATCTGCCGGCCACGGCCCTGGCGGTGGAGACGGCCGTGCTGCCCAACTTCATCTGGCACGATCGCTTCACCTGGAAAGGTCGGACCGAGCAGGTAGTCCGCAGCTCTGCCCCGATGCGCCTGCTTGTCGGCGCTGTGCACGTCCAATACTCGCTCTTGAACTGCGCTGCCAGTGAGTGGTTCGTCTTCCGGCGGCGAGCCGATCCGGCAGCGCTCACATCGACAAACGAAGGATTTCCGACGCCACGCGGTTGAAGGCGGCCATGAGCTGGTCCGTCGTGGGCGCCTTCACGAACAGTCCGGCCGGGTACGTCACGTCAAAACTCGCGCTGGAGGGATCGTTCGCGATCCTCTGCAGCCAGGCTTGGTTCGGCGCCTCGGTACCGCCGAAGTAGCCGATGGTGTAGATTACCGGAGTGAGGTTCGTATTCTTGCGGATCGCCAGCACCTGGTTGTCGGCCGCATTCAGTGCGGCCAGTCCGAAGGTATAGGGCACGTTAATCGCAGTTGCCAGGCTGACCGGCCCTGCGTAGCCCGTGCCTAACTGGTTTCCGAAGAAATCCAATGGGGGCAGTTGAGAGAGATCCTGCCGGATCTTGGTCTCGCCGGATGCGTATGAGCATCCCGCATTGGTCGGTGAACCCAGTGCCCCTTCGGATACGTTACTGACCGTGGACAAGGTCAGGTTCTTGACTCCATTCGTGTCGGCGCCGTTAGAGTTTTGTGTGAAGCCATTGGTTTGCGAGGTGAAGCCAAGCATCGGATACGCCGGGTCGCCCCGGTGTGTGCAGTGCCCCACCTTGATGTAATTGTTGGTCAGGTTCCCGCCGGCGTCCTTGGTAGCGTCGTTGTAATTGGCAACCACCCCGTTGGGCAGGCCATCCGTGTAGAACACGATCAGGTTCAGCGCTCCTGGATCGTTTTTCTTCACTAGTTCGTTGTAGGCCATGTTGAGCGCCTGGGCCGTGCCGGTGTTCCCGCCGTTAACGGTCTCGCTGATCAGCGTGTCCACGCTCGGCGTAGCGCTCTTGAAGTTCGACTGCGGGCCGCTCGGAGAGGGGTTGGGAAACGCCAGCACCGCCGCTCCTCCAAAAACGATCAATCCCACGTTGTCGCGTCCCTCGGCAAACTGTGCGATGAAAGTGCGCGCGGCCGCCAACATTGCCGTCATCGCTCCGCTCATCGAACTGGACCGGTCCAGCACCAACTCCACATTTACGTCGCGGCGCGAGGTCTGCGACTGGGTCGCGATGGTCTGGGTCTGGAAGCCGAGAATCCGCAGGAAGTAGAGAGGGCTCACTACCGAGGCCTGGATCGTCACGGTGCGGGTCCTTAAGGCCGTCTGCGCGGCGGTGGCCGTTACGACGGAATGCTGCGTGTTCCAGTAGCCCGCCGGGAAGTTCGCATTGAAGTAGCTGATAGCCGTGGCCTGGGCGGACGCCTGCTGGCTCGCCAGATCCATTCCCGCACTCAAGGATCGTGCTCCCGCCAGTGCGGCGGAGTCCGCAGCCGCCACCAATTTCACTTTGATCATCCACACGATCGTGCCGTCGATGGCGAGGCCCACCAACGGGACGAGTACCGTCGCGACCATCGTGGTCAGCAGAATCATCGCGACGCCGCTGCACCTTTTCTGGTGATTGTTGCGCATGGTTCCTCCGATTCAGAAAATGTTGAACGCGTAAGCGCCGGTGCCGCTCATGTATCCCTTCCAGTCGAGGTCCGGCGCCGCTACATATGCCTCGGTGAGGTACGCAAACTGCCCCGAGCTGAGCGACATCAGGCTGGAAAAACCCGCGGCTCTCGCGGACGGATTCGTCAGGTAGTCGGCTGCCGCGATGTACCCGTCGACGCCGATGATTCCCGAGTTGGGGCTGCCATAATGGCTCGACATCTTGCTGGGATCGCCCACTACGAAACGCCGCGTATACACCGCTTGGTTCAAATTGGGACAACTGGTGGTATTGGCCGACAGGCCCGCCGCCGTGCAGTCATTGGCTCCCACGAAGGTGATCGTCGAAAAGATCACGACGCCATTTCCTCCGGAGGTCTGAATATTCAAACCTTGTGCCAAATTAGTGAGCAGGGTCTGGTTGCCCGCCTGCGAAAAATCGACGCCGTACGCGTACATGTGCGCGACGTCTCGGCAGAACTGCGTGACCTGTATGGCGCGCGACAAATTTATGCCGATCACGGAAGTCCCCATCAGCATGGGCATCAGAACGAGCAGACTGAAGGTGAACTCCACGGCGCTGCTGCCCCGTACGCTTCTTCTCTTCATAGGATGGCCTCCTCGCCTCCCCTATCGCTGGGGAGGGATTCCGCCCGGTGAACTCTCCATCCGGTCGGAAGCACGCACGCTGAAGGACACTGGCGTATTGGTCGAGCCCGCCGACTTCCCCCAGCTCAGAATCGGCAGCAGCGGATTGGCGGTGTATCCTGTGACGGAGACTTCCACGATGTTCCCGCCGAAATTGTTGTTGGTTGGCGTCAAAACGCCCGTACTGGGGTCGACCGAGTAATATTGAATGTTGACCATGTCGAGGTTATTTCCGCTCAGAAGGCCCAAAGCGCTCTGTTGAACCACGGTTTTGATCGAAGCGTCCTGTCCCTTGCCCGACATGGTTTGGCTGGTGATGGCGTAGCGCACGCCGTCAGCTACCGCGTTTTGCAGGCTGGCCTTGGTGAAGATAGCCCAAGACAGGCTCATGATCAGGAAGACGATTCCGAGAAATGGCAGTAAGCAAAGCGCCATCTCGAGTGACTGTGAACCACGCTCTCGTCGAGTCATCTGTTCTCCTGCCGATATTGAAGACTGGTGAAGTGGGCTCTATCTTTACAAAATTGCAAGACCCATAACCAAAGTCTCGTACTTGGTTAAGTACTGTTAGTAAACGTTAACCTAGTGTCGCGAACCTCATCACTACCAGAAAAGTATCGGATTCATTTGGGACGTACCGGCTGATCCATTGAACGGGACGCCAAAAGTGCCGTGATCCATCTGTTTCATGCAATCAGATCTGTGTTTCTGTTGTGGTTTTCTACACATTGGACTTATCATGATGGTTCGAAAAGGAGTATGCATGGGCCACGGCGCGCACCATCGTGCGGTCCCCTTTTCTGGGAGCTTCGGAGCACGACTTGGCATACAGCACCGCATGATGCGCCGCAGCCCGGGATTCACCGCCGCGGTGGTCCCCACGCTCGCCCTGGGTATCGGAGCTACCACCGCGATCTTCACCGTGAGCAATGACGTGCTCCAGGAGACACAGGAGACAGTACAATCCCCCACTTTCACGTCAACCTGACGGAAAAGGACGAGGCGGAATGGGCGGCCTGCGGGCTCGCCCCCAAATCGCTCTTTCCCCTCCTCGGAGTTCAGCCGATCCTGGGAAGGAACTTCCGGCCCGAGGAGGGCCGCCCGCCGCCATCCTGGAGCGGCGACCGCGCGGTGATCGGCCGCCGGGTCGGCGAGCCCCAACTCAACCGAGCCGGCGACTCATTCCTCACCGTCGTCTTGCGCGCGGCGGGCGATCCGATGAGCTTGGTGCCGGCGGTGCGCAGTGCGATCGCTGGATTAGACAACACCCTGCCGCTACATAGCATCGCAACCTTGGACCAGTTTCGCGCCAACTGGATTACCCTGTGGCGTGTGAACATGCTCCTCGTCGCCGTGTTTGCCGCCCTGGCGCGGGCTTTGGGCGGCATCAGTATCTACGGCGTGCTGGCGTGATCCGTCGGACAGCGCACGCACGAGATCGGCGTGCGTATGGCGATGGGCGCACACCCTGGCCAGATTCTGGGCATGGGGCTGATTGCGGCTGGGATCGTGATCGGCGGGCTCGCCAGCCTGGGTGTGACGCGACTGATCTCGAGGGAATTTTGAGGCGTCCCGGCGTCCGACCCGTGGACGTGTCTGGCAGTTGGCGGCCGTACTTGCGGCCACGGGCTTGGCCGCCTGCTCGCTCGCCGCGCGCCAAGGTGGATCCCATTCTGGCGCTGTGAGTAACCATACTCTCGCATGCCGGCGGTGTGCCGCCTCCAAGCCACCTCCAAAAAGTGGTTTGCTTTCCGACGAGGTTGCGTTAAAATGTCTCTGGAGCGTGTCTGCGATGCAGGTGCCGGTCCACCTATTTTGATCCAACACCTCAAAATAGGGAGTCCGACTCGATCACAACGCGCTGGTGTGCAAGCTCCCGGCGGTTTCCGCAAGGGAGAAGCCTGAAGGCGCTCGGAGGACGCCCACCCCGTTTACAAACGTGGGTCATTACGGGGGTCGGCACGGCCGAGCGGGACGCTCCACACCCCCTCTCGATTACCATCGCCGCCAGTGACGATAGGCGGCGATTCACTTGGCTCCCTCCGGCGGAGGTGTCGGCAACGGCAGTTCGCGTATGGAGACTCGCTGCCGCGTCTTTCCCTTCCGGCAAACCGCCACGATGTCGTTGCCGTCGTCGGTAAAGTCGATGCCATCCACAATTACTTTGACGCCCAGAATCTCCGTTTCGAAGGGCAGGCCAAGGTCGTTCTCCAACATCGTGTAGAACCCGCTTACCTGTTCCTCGTCGCCGTATGCGTCCGTGATTGCTTCTTCGACAAGGTCGTCAAGCTCGTGCTCGCTCAAGCCGAGACTCTGGTTTTCCGTTGCGCCTTTGCGCTTTTTCGGGGTGCCCATCGGAACCTCCTGGTCGCGTACTCGCCCTCGGACCACGAAATTCCACCGGAGCGAGCCTTTTCGTAATATACTTCCGAAATGACCTCCTCGAGGCGCAGATTTCTGCAAACGGCCGGTGTTCTGGTCCCGGCCGGCGCTTTTCCAGCGATCCTGGGTGCCGATGACAAGGCCGGAACGAAACTTCCCGTTGCCGGCAGCGGTGAGCACACTTACGAACTCCAGCACGATTGGGGAGATCTGCCCGCCGATATCAAATATGGCAACACCCATGGTGTGGTGGAGGACTCCCAAGGCCACATATACGTGCACCACACCGTCAACGCGGCCAGCGAAAGCGCCGACTCCATGGTGGTCTTCGACGAAAAGGGAAAGTTCGTCAAGTCCTGGGGCAAGGAGTTCAAGGGCGGCGCTCACGGATTGCACATCCGCAAAGAGGGCTCGACCGAGTTCCTGTATCTCTGCGACACGCGCCGCGGCGTCGTGGTGAAGGCCACGCTGGATGGCGAAGAGGTCTTCACCATCGGCTACCCCGACCAGTCTGACGCCTACCAGCCGGGAGCGGATGGCAAGAAGCCGAAATACAGCCCAACCAATCTCGCCATCGCGCCCAACGGCGATCTTTACGTCGGCGATGGCTACGGCTCCAGCTACATCAATCAATACAACAGCAAGGGCGAGTACATCCGTACTTTCGCCGGCAAAGGCAAAGAGCCGGGCAAAGTCGATTGCCCGCATGGCATTGCCGTGGACCTGCGCACTGGGTCGCCCATCCTCACCGTCGCCGACCGCGCCAACAACCGCATCCAGCGCTTCACTCTGGATGGCCGGCACGTCGATTTCGTGGCCGGAACCAATCTACCCTGCCATTTTGGCTTCTTCAGGAACGGCGACGTAGTGGTGCCCGACCTCGGCGCGCGAGTGACTCTGCTGGACCTGAACAACCAGGTCATCACTCACCTGGGCGACGATTCGGCGAGTAAGTGGAGAGACACCCGGACACTGACCCGCGATCGCTTCACGCCCGGCAAGTTCGTCTGCCCGCACGGCGCTTGCTTCGACCACGCGGGAAATATCTTTGTCGTGGAGTGGGTGGAAGTGGGACGAGTGACTAAGCTGCGCAAAGTCTGAAGAGACTCCCGGCTAAAAGCCCCTCAAACGTAGACCGCACACCCGCGGGCTTCGAGATCCGCGACCCACGCCGGCGGCGCTAGCGTAGTCACCCACCGCAAGTCGAGTTTCTCCAATCGAGGAAGAGCCGCGATGGCCGCCGGCAAGTGCATCAGGGGGTTGCCGCGGAAATCGATCTGCCGCAGTTCCCGCAGTTCCCCAATCGATTCAGGCAGCGATGCCAGTTGGTTGTTTCTCAGGTGCAGCTCTCGCAAGCGTGACAGGCGCCCGATCGAATCGGGAAGCGACCCCATCCGGTTGTCCGATGCCCTGAGCTCGATCAGGCCCGCCATGCCCGAGATGCATTCAGGCAGCACTTCGAAGGCGTTCTCACTGATGTTCAGGTAGCGCAATTTTTTCAGCCGATCGAGAGACGAGGGCAGAGCGGTCAACCGGTTGTCGTGAAGATAGAGAAAATCGGTGAGACCGTCGAGGCAGGCTAAGGCATCCGGCACGCGCGTCAACTGGTTGTGTCCCAGATCCAGCATGCGAAGCCTCTTCAGGCGGCCAATCCGCTCGGACATTTCTGACAACTCGTTATCGGCCAGGACCAGGGTTTCGAGCTCGGCTTGTTCCCAAACCGACTCCGGCACACGGCCAAGCCGCTTCTTCCACAAGCTCAGATGCGCCCCCGATGGATCCGCCATGAACGCGATACTACCGCAAATCGCTCACCGCTTCCCCGGCGCGGCCGTCACTTCTTCCCCGAACCGGATCGTCGAATCCACGGCATACAACCGAACGTTGGCCTCCACCGGCCGCAGCATTTCCAGGACAATCGCATCCCCCACCGTCTTCAGGGAAAAGTGCGAGCTGCCGTCGCGCTCCACGGGGAACTCCCGGCTGCCGTAGGGCGGAATCTGCACCTCGAAAGCCATCGAGCAGATCGGTTGCAGCTCCGGGCCCCGCCCCGGGACCGAATACAGCCCTCCCGCCGAGTAGCACGCCGCGGCCTTCGCCACCCGCTCCGACGTGTTGATGAACGAGATCACCCCGCCGCGCAACTGCGCCACATCCGACGAGAACCATGGATTGCGCGTCGGGAAGGCCACGTCGCGCGACACCGTGCGCAGTTGATTGGCGACCGTGCACTCGCTCGTGCCGCTCACCGCTACCACCGGCGAGAGCCGCGCCGATGGCACCCGCTCCCTCACCTTCACCCACGCGCCCGTGGTCTCCTCTTCGATTTCCAGCCGGTAGCTGCCGCGCTCACCGGCACTCAGCCGCACGGCGTTCTGCGGGTGTCCCTCCAGCGACACCAGCGCGCCGCTGGCTCTGTGGCCTTCCACTTCGACGGCCACCGTGCGGTCGCTGAGGTTGCGCAGTTCCACCGCGGACCAGCACGCCGGGCCGTAGGCCAACGCGGGGACAATGCTCTCAACTACCCGCTCTTGCTCCGCGGCAAGAGCCGCCCACAACCCAAAAGCCAGGATCGCAAGCACCAGAGGCGCTCGACGCACTACCTCTATTCTCTCTCATGGCCGCTCAACGGTTTCGCTCCAGCCCCTAATCCCTAATCCCAAACCCCCAACCCCCGCTCTTCAGCCCCGTGCTCTCGATTCACACCAGTGGCGCGCACGCCCACCGCCTCGCCCGCTACAATCAGAGGAGTGCCAGGAGTCTATCTTTCCTATCCCTTCTGCGCGCAGAAGTGCACCTACTGCAACTTTGCGTCGGGCGTCTTTCCGCGCGAGCTTGAGGCGCGCTATCTCGAAGCGCTGCGCCGGGAGGTCCGCGCGCATGCCTGGGAATGGCCACCGGAGACCGTGTATCTCGGAGGCCGCCCGCCCAGCACTCTCTCTCCGGGTACCCCGCGCTCGCCCCTCGATCTGCTGCCCGCCCGCCCCCCGGCCGCGCCCCCCCCCGACGCCCCCCCGGCCCCCCTCCCGCCCCCC
>Ga0116221_1000984_pt1 | contig 19327 bp, 18 predicted proteins | sample Sb_taG_5_FD_88965 | JGI IMG/M metagenome (GOLD analysis project Ga0116221, IMG submission 88965) | Peat soil microbial communities from Weissenstadt, Germany - Sb_50d_8_FC metaG | ecosystem: Environmental > Terrestrial > Soil > Wetlands > Peat | place: Germany: Weissenstadt | collected 2010-09-21 | reverse complement strand
CGGTGACGCGATAGTGCCCGACTGTTTCGCCCAGCATGGAGTAGCGTTTAGTGTACTAAATTATACTTGACATCGTTCGGAGTGCACGCTGTGGGTCAGGTCCAGGATTACGCACCCCTCGGAAGTTGAAACAGGGCCAGAACCCGCGAGCCACCCTGCCCTGGGGCCATCTGATCCGCCCCGATGCTGCCGCGTCATCCCGTTGAGAGTTGAAATGCGCCTCGCACCCTGGATTCAAGGGTCTTTTTTTCCTAGCCAGTTGGCCTTCGCTTCGAGCATGAGCCTCTGCCGTCAAGCCCAGCCCACCGCCCGAACGGAGCGCAACGATGTCTGTGCCCGATGAACCAGATGCACTGTTGTGGCCCCCTATCTCCTTTTTGAAGCCAGTTGCAGTTTCCGCCCCTGCTTGCTCGTGCAGGTCACTGGTGCGATCGGTCGCGCCTCGGCCCGCCGAGACTCGCGCTATACTCACTAACGGAGAGCGCCCGCCCTCCATTTCACGCTGAACCAACACATCCGGGGAACGGTGTTTCTCAGCGCTCTCTGCCACCTCCGTTCGCTCAGGTTTTGACTTTCTCTTGGTTTGCTCCGCGTCTTCCTCCGCGTGCTCCGCGCCTCCGCGTCAAAGACACGTCTTCGTTTGGCTCCGCCTTCGCGGGGTTAGGGGGTGGCTGTTAATTCCTTACCAATCTCTTCAACCGCGCCACCAGCTCGACCTGGTTGAACGGCTTCACCATATAGTCGTCGGCCCCCAGGTTGAAGGCGCGGGAAATGTCGTTCTCGTGCCGGCGGGCGCTCAGCAGCAGCACGCGCACCGGAAGACCCTGCTCGCGAATGGCCGCCAGCACCAGGAATCCGTCCATCCCCGGCATGTTCACATCCAGCACCACGGCATGCGGGCGGTAGTCGCGTACCATTTGCAGCGCCACCGTGCCGCTCGAAGCCACCATGCACTTCATCCCGTACTCCTCGAGCGTCATTCGCACGCGCGAAATCACCACCGGATCGTCATCCGCGATCAGGATCTCGGCCTTGCCCGATCCGGGCCGCGCGGCGGCCGTAGCGGGCGCCGGCGCCGCGGCAGGAACGCCGCGCGACAACGCGAAACTGAGACGCATGAGCGCCTCCTCCGGCTGCCAGCCGTCGATCAGAAACTCGCTCGCCCGCGCCAGCACCGAGCGGTCGACCGCCAGAATCTGCGCGCGCCGGCCCACCAGGACCAGCGGCATATGCGGGGGCTCCTTCGCGCCGGGATTGATCCACCACGCGCCCATGGTCTCCTCCCGCACGTGGAACAGCAACACACCGCAGTCCAGCACCGCTCCCGATTCCGGCAGGTCCGCCAGATCGAACGACCGCGGACGCGCGCCCGCACGCTCCAGCGCGGCGCACAGGCGTTCTCCTTCCTCGACGGCGAAGCCCACCATCGCGATGGCCTTCCCCGAAAGCGTGTCCAGGATGAAGGCCGGTATGGGGTCCTGTGCGGCCTCGCGCGGCTCCGAGAAGGCGAATACCAGGTCGGTGAGGGCTGCGTGCAGCCGCTCCGCGCTCTGTTCCGAGAGGACCAACTCCTCGACTCGCCGCGCGGTCTCCGAGATTGCCGGATAGCCCAGGACGCCGGCGGTGCCGATCCACTGATGCAGAAGCCTGGCCGTCTTGGGCGCGTCGAAGTTGCGGTCGAGGCACTCCAACATCTGGCGGCTTTGCAGCGCTCCCTCCTCCAGGAAACGGCGCCGCAGTCCTTCCAGCTCGGCATCGGAAAACGAAAGGCCGGCGCGCTCGGGGGCCGCACCCTTTCCGTCCGCGCGCAACTTCTGGTCCGGCGGGGCGGACGGCGCGGCGTCGCGGCCATCCAGGTGCTGCCGCACGCGGTTCCCCAGCGTGTGGGTGTCAATGGGCTTGGTGATGAAGCCGCTGCAGCCCGCCGCGAGGGCCTTTTGTTCGTCCTCTTTCATGGCGCAGGCCGTCAGCGCCACCACCACGATGTCGCGCGTGAGAGGGTTGCGCTTGAGGCGGCGGGTCAATTCCAGGCCATCCATGCCGGGCATCTGGATATCCACCAGCATGAGATCGGGGCGGAAGCCGCGCAGCAGTTTCAGCGCCTCCTCGGCGTCCGCCGCGGTGTGAACCTTGTATCCTTCTTTCCGCAGCAGAATGTCGGTGAGCTTCAGGTTCACCGGCGCATCGTCTACAATCAAGACGGTCTCACCAGCCATAAGGGCACCTCACACCGAACTCTCCTCACACCGAACCTCTGTTACACCGAACGGGCCGCCATCTCCCGCACGCCGCTTCCACACTGCCGGGCCGGAATCCACGTTCGTAAGGCTTCGAAGACATCTTCCACTTTCACGGGCTTGGCGATATGGTCGTCCATGCCGGCCGCGATGCATCTCTCCCGGCAACCCGCCATGGCGTCCGCCGTCATGGCGACAATCGCCACGCGGCGCTCCGCCGGTTCCCTGCGGCGAATCGCCCGCGCGGCCTCGTATCCATCCATCTCCGGCATCTGGCAGTCCATGAAGATCAGGTCGTAGGGCAGCAGGTCGAACAGCTCCACCGCTTCCCGCCCGTCGGCCGCCACGTCCGCGCGCAGCCCCAGCCTCTCCACCATCCGGCAGGCTACCTTTTGATTGACCACGTTGTCTTCGGCGATCAGGACGCGCACCTGCGCCCCCGCGAACCGGTCGTCGAGCGCGGACTTCATCTCCTCGATTGGGCGGTGCTGTGCCGGACGCTCCGGCGGCGCGTCCTTCAAATGTCTGGACCACGCGGTGGCCAGCGTGTTGAGCAATTGCGACTGCCGCACCGGTTTGACCAGGGCGGCGTCGATGATGGCGCCCTCCTCTTCCTTCGCGGCGGTCCAATGGCCCACCGAGGTCAGCAGGATCACCACGGTATCGCGGATCTCCGGATCCGCCTTGATGGCCCAGGCGAGCGTGGCGCCGTCCATCCCCGGCATCTGGTAATCCAGCAGGGCGAACCGGAATGGGTCTCCGGCGCGCTGTGCGGCGCGCATGGCCTCGAGAGCCTCCGCAACGGAAGCGAAACTGCCGCTGCGCATTCCCCAACCCGCGATCTGTTCATCCAGCACGCGCCGGTTCACTTCGTTGTCGTCGGCCACCAGGACGCGCAGCCCTCTCAGGCCGGCCAGCGGCGCCGGCGCCACCCGAGGTTGTGCATCCAGCGTCAACGGCAAGGCGAACCAGAAAGTCGAGCCTTCGCCCGGACGGCTCATCACCCCGATGGAGCCTCCCATGAGATTGACCAGTTGCTTGGAGATGGCCAGGCCCAGCCCCGTGCCTCCGTACTTGCGCGTGGTCGAGTCGTCCACCTGGGTGAACTTCTCGAACAGCAGGTCGAGCTTGTCCCGGGGAACGCCGACGCCCGTGTCTTCGACCGAAACCAGGACGTGAACCGTTCGGTCGTCCCGCCTTTCGCTCGTGACCCCGACCAGAACGTGACCTTGGGCGGTGAACTTGATGGCGTTGCCCACCAGGTTCGTCAGGATCTGCCGGATTCGGCCGGCGTCTCCCACGAAGTGGCGGGGGACTTCGGGCGGATACTCCAGCACCAGGTCGAGTTGCTTCTCCTCGGCCCGCGCAGCCAGCATCTCGTTGACCTCTTCGATCGCCAGGCGGAGGTCGAAGGCAATCGATTCAATGGCCAGCTTGCCGGCTTCGATCTTCGAAAAGTCCAGGATGTCGTTGAGTACCGTGAGCAGGGCCTCGCCGGACTTGCGAACGGTCTCGGCGTAATCCCGCTGTTCGGGGGTCAGTTCGGTATCGAGCAGCAGGCCCGTCATCCCGATGACTCCGTTCATCGGGGTGCGGATTTCGTGGCTCATGTTCGCCAGAAACGCGCTCTTCAACCGGGTGGCTTCCTCCGCCCGCATTTTCTCGGCGACCAGCTCGCGCGTCCTTTCCGCCACCGCAGTTTCCAGCCGGTGTTGTTCCAGAAGCAGCCGGCGCACTTCGGAGCGCCAGAACCACCCTACGGAAACCACGCACAAGGTCAACCCGGTGGTGCGAGCCCACCACGACTCCCACCAGGGCGCGGGTGTCCGGGCCGTCTGCCGGCCGAACGCCAGCCCGCAAAAGCAGGCTGCCACAAGGGAGACCCGGCTGGTCATGAGCTTCCCGCGCCGTTCCGGCCCACGGCGCGGCAGACCTCGTCGAAGCAGGCCTGGACCCGCATCAGGAGAGTGGCGATATCCGCCGCGGACTGCTGTGCCGACGACGATTCGAGCGCACCGCAGACCGCCGCCACGGCATCGGCTCCCACCTGAACGGCACTGCCCCGGATGGCATGCGCCTGCAGTCGAATGGCGTCCCGGCCGGACCTTTCCAGGGCGCGGTGCAGCCGCAGCAAACGGGAACTGGTGTCGGCCTGAAAGGAGGCCAGGATCTCCCGCACCACTTCATCCGCACCATCTTCATCCGCATCATCCTGGGCGAGTTCCTGAAGCGACTCCGGGAGGCTCCCATGGCTATCTGTTCGGGCTGGCACACTTACCCTCTTGGACCTTCCAGAATAGCGGCGGCCGCCGGGCGGCAACAATATCGCTTTCGTTAGCTGTGGGGGGATGGCGTTGGATATAATCCGCGCTACACGAGCCCCCGCAGCCGGGTCAGGATCTCGCCCGCGAGGCCCCCGGCGCGCTTCAGGTCATGACCCGCGCCTTCCACCGCCAGCAGATCGGTGCGGGCGGGAATCAGGGCGATGGCCTCCCGCAAATCCTCGATCGATCCGAACGGATCGGCCGTTCCGTGCACGAACAGGGCCGGCGTCTGCAACTGCGGAAAGTACGCCGTCCGCTTCTGCTCGGGACGCCGCGGCGGATGCAGCGGGTAGGAGAGCAGCAGCAGTCCGCAGGCCATCCCTGCCCGTTCCGCCGCCGCCATGGCGGTTTGCCGCCCGCCATATGAATGCCCTCCGGCAAATACCCGGCCGCGCGTGAGGCCTCTCACCGCTTCCACGGCGCGCTCGATTCCCTGGCGGTCGCCGGCCGCAGCCGCCGGAAACGGCGGACCTTTGGCGCGCTGCTGGCGGAACGGAAGATCGAATCGCAGGACCAGGTACCCGCTGTCCGCAAACGCGTCCGCAAGCTGTACCAGCAGCGGCGAGTGGGCGTTCGACCCGGCCCCGTGGGTCAACACGATGGCGTCGCCGCCGCAGGCGCCGCCGCGTTCAGCGGGCCAGTGCAGCACGCCCCGGACTCCATTGGCTTCGTAGCGTTCCTGCATGGGATTCAGACGCTCGAATTCAGCCGCCGGGTGACGGCCGCTAGCATGCCGCGCGGCGCCAGGCGCGCGCCCCGCATCATCCAGCGATTGCGCGCGCCCGCGATCACCTCGGTCTTGCCCGCCATCATGGCGCGGTACCCGATGCGCGCCACCTCCTCCGCGCTCATGGCGGACCCTTCGAAGAGCTTGGAATCCGTGATTCCGGCGGCCTCGAAGAACGCGGTGCGCGTCGCACCCGGGCACAGCACCGTCAGGGTCACGCCGCTGCCCTTGACTTCATTGGCGACGGCCTCGGAAAACGAAAGCACGAACGCCTTGCTGGCATAGTACATCGACATCAGGGGTCCGGGCACGAACGCGGCCGTGGAGGCGACGTTGAGGATGCGCCCCGAGCGCCGGCCGAGCATCTCCGGCAGGAACAGTTTGGTGAGGTGCACCAGGGAAGTGACGTTGACCTGGATGAGCCGCGCTTCGGCCGCCCAGTCCGTTTCGGCGAACGGACCGCGCAGGCCAAACCCGGCATTGTTGATCAGGATCTCGACCGTGTCGCCGCGCGTCCCTTCGAAGATCGATTGCGGCGCGGCCGGATCGGACAGGTCCGCCACCAGCGCTCTTGCCTCGACACCGTGGGCCTTGGCCAGGCTGCCCGCCAGATCGCCGAGCCGGTCCCCGCTGCGGGCCGCCAGGATCAGTCCGTATCCGCCGGTTGCGCAGAGCTTCGCCAGCTCCGCGCCGATCCCGCTGGAAGCGCCCGTGATCAGGGCGGCGCCCTTCGGCACGGGCTATTCCTTCTTCTTGAGCAGGTGGTCGTTGTCCTGGATGAACTGGCGAATCTGGTCGCCCAGGCCCAGGAGCTTGTCCCACTGCTCGCGATAGAGCGTGACGGGAAAGCGCCCCAGTCCGTAGACCGACAGCGCGCCCTTCTCGCTCACCTTCAGAAACATCTGCCCCCGCACCGCAGGCTTCTTGAGTGTTTCGTTCTCAGCTTTCAGCCGTTCAATTTCCGCTTTGAGATCTTCTTCCGTAGGCATGGCGTTCTAGATATCAGTGATACCACACCTCGGCATGCTACGCTGAAACTTCCCGGGAAACCGCTCCCTGACGGTCGCGGCTCTGTTGCGAATGCTGCGTGCTTTCAGAGCCGCGACCGTGAGGGAGCGATTCGCCAGACGCACTCATGCCCGAGTTCGACGCCATCCTGTTCGATTTTGACGGCGTGCTGGTGGATAGCGAGCCGCTCCATTGGGCCTGCTGGGCGGAAGTGCTGGCGCCCCTCGGCGTCACCCTCGATTGGGAATTTTACCGCGACCGCTGCATCGGCATCGACGATCGCGAGATGCTGCGCATGATGGCCGGCCGCTCCGATCCCGCTCGCGATTGGGAGGAGCTTTGGCAGCGGTATCCCGCCAAGAAGGAGATCTTCCGCGCGCGGACGCTGGCCGTACCGCCGTTTCCCGCGGGCATCGCCGATATGCTCGGCCGGCTGCGCGGAATTTACAAGATGGCGGTGGTGACCTCCAGCGGGCGAAGCGAGATCGAGCCGCTGCTCGAAGCGGGCGGCCTGCGCGACTACTTCGACACGCTGGTCTGCGCGCGCGATGCCCCGCGCCACAAGCCGGCGCCGGATCCGTATCTGCTGGCCGCGGAACGCCTCGCCGTACGCACCGCCCTGGTAGTGGAAGATTCGGAGGCCGGCATCGCCAGCGGGCGCGCCGCGGGTTTCGAAGTGCTCGAAGTCAAGAATCCGGCCGATGTTCCGCGGATGGTTTTCGATCGCCTGGGATTGCGGTAAGGCACTCACCGCAAGCGGGCCAGCGGGACCTTCTGCGCGCCGTTCCCGTCGAAGTTCGATGGGGCGAGCCACCGCTCGAATGCCGCTTTGCGGCTGGGCCATTCGCGATCGAGCATGGAGTACCAGGCGGTATCCCGATTGCGCCCCTTGACGATCATGTGCTGCCGGAAAATGCCCTCGAAGCAGAAGCCGAGACGCAGGGCGGCGCGCCGCGAAGGCTCGTTGCGCGCGTTGCACTTCCACTCGTAGCGGCGATACCCCAGATCTTCGAAGACGTGGCGCGCCATGAGATACATCGCCTCGGTCGCCCCGGCCGACCGCTGGAGGACGCGGGTGAAGAGAATGCTGCCGATTTCGATGACGCGATGCCGCGGCTCGATCCGCATGTAGGCAGCCCACCCGAGGGGCCGTTGCGAATGGCGATCGAGAATGGCGAAGAAGAGCGGATCTTCCGACGCGGCATTGCTCGCCATCTGCGCGTCAAAAGAGGCGCGATCCGGATATGGACCGTCGAACAGGTATTGCCACAACGCATCGTTCTCCGCGCCGCGAGTGCCTTCCCAAAGGTCGTCGCCGTGGGCCGCGGGATCGAGCGGCGCCAGCATGACGTGGCGGCCTTCCATGGTGATGCGTTGGGGACGCGGGGCGAGCGAAGAATCCATCCCTACATGTTAACGATGCATCAGGCGGAACGCGATCTCGCGGCCATGGCCGCCGATTGCGAGGCTGATCCACAGCAGGGCGAAGGGCTCGAGCAGGCGCGCCCGCGCGAGGGGCCCGGCATCCACGGGGTCGAAGCCAAGCTGCGCGGCCAGGTCGCGGGCCACGCCTTTCGCCGCGCCATCGTCGCCGCAGTAGAACATGGTGGCGGATTCGGAGCCGAATGCCGGATTGGCCATCACGCCGAAGCCAACCGTATTGAAGATCTTCACCACGCGCGCGCCGGGGGCCCACTCGGCCACCTGCTCGGCGCCCGATGTGGTGTTGGCAAGAGCCATGCCGGAAAGATCGGGCTTGAGCGGGTTGATGCAATCCAGCACGATTTTGCCTGTGAGATTGCCCAGGCCGCGCAATGCCTCGGCGGTATTCGGCCAAGGCGTGGCCAGGATGAGAGCTTCGGCGGACTGTGCGGCTTCGTAAGGAGAGACCACGCGCGCGTTCGGCTGGCGGGCGAGCTCCGCCATTTCGGGCGAGTCCGGCCTTCGCGAGCCGAATGCCACTGAGTGTCCCAATTGGGCGAAGCGGCGGCCAAGGGTGCCGCCAACGCTACCGGCGCCAATGATTCCAAGGTTCATAGTCTGTTACCCCTCCACGTCAGGTTTATTCTCGGCAATTCGTTCCCGTGCTTCTTTCAATCGCTCCCGTAATTCCGCCGGTAGTCCTTGTTCAACAGACGGAGTGATCAGGCCGACTTCATCCAGTGTTTCAAGATGGATGAGATCTTTCGGACGCAGAGAGTTCAGCTTCATCTGGAGTAGATCGTTCAATGGAGCGACGGGGATGGTCAAACCGAACAGGAGCTTATCTTCGGGGTGTAGAGCCGGGTGCGGCAAGGGTTGGGTTGATTTCGACTTCTCGCCCACGAAAATCAAATGAACAGCTTCAGCGAGATCCTGTTCAGGCCGGATCAGCGTGTATCCGCCCATCATCTTCTTGGCGTGATAGCCGAGGGGTTCCGCGGCCTCTGCAATTTGCTGCAGGTCGCTGCGATTGACCAGCAGGTCGATATCGCGGGTCACAAAGGATCGGCTGCGATGCAATGCCAGGATATGAGCATTGACGGCAACGCCGCCAACAACTTCAAACTGCACTCCGGCATGTTGAAGGGCCTCTACGATGCTTTCCAGGTCATTGACGAGTGAGTGCATACCGGCTTCAAAAATCAGATTTACGCTGCCTTGTTCAGCGGACTCGGAGACGAATTGTTCAAATGTTTTCATTGGGACATCAACGGAAGTTCTAGACCAGTATGAGACTCGCGCTGGACTCATCCCGTGTAGTCAGTGCCGACCGCCCGTCGGGTGAAAGATCGAAATAATACAAGTTGCCAAGAGGGGCGATGACTCGGACCTTGCCGCTAGCGAAATCGAGGAATCGAAGCTCAGCAGCCGGGACATGAAAGTAGATGCCTGTTTCCGTAACGGTAAGCAGGCGTCCCAGCACTGAGTCGATCACCTTGGATGGGGAGCCACCTCCGACTGGTTTCTTCCATACCGCGCCCGCAACATTAGGCTCGGTTTTGTAGTAGAGGTACTTGCCATCTGACGACTCGACCCCCGACAGACCGCCGTCCGTCGTGATCTGAGTCTCGGAAGTGCCGTCCGGTCGAATCTTCCACGTCTCGTACCGGCCGGTGCGCGTCGAGACGAAGTAGATCCACTGGCCGTCGCGCGACCAGTTCGGGGTGGTGTTGTCCGCGTTGTTGGTGGTTATGCGGATGGGCCGGCCGCCCTCCGAGCGGATCACATGGATGTTCCAATTCCCCGCCACGTTGCTGTCGAAGGCGATGGTCCGGCCATCGGGCGACCAGCGCGGGCTGCCGGACCAGCCTTTCCCGAAGGTCGTTAACTGAACCGCATTGGCGCCGTCGGCATCGCATACCCAGATCTCGTCGACGCCGGAACGGCTGGACTCAAACGCGATTCGCTTTCCATCGGGGGAGTACTGTGGAAACACATCGATGGCGGTGGTGGATGTCAGGCGAACCGGCGGGCCGCCCTTCCCTGCTTCGATGGGAATCTTCCAAAGGTTTGATGAAAGGCTGTCCCGCTGGTACACCAGCCGCTGGCCGCGCGGCGCAATCGCTACGGCGAGGGCATCTTCACCCACTCCGGCCAAGCGGACCGGCTTCCCAGATCCGGACGCAGCGACACGCCACAATTCGCGGCGCCGCCCCCGCGCAGAAGGGAAGATCAGCTCGCGCCCGTCCGGCGTCCATGCGGGAGTGAGAGTGAACGGTGCCCCGTCAAAGGTAACTTGTCTGGGCTGACTGGCCGCCGGAGTTGCGCCGGTTAAGGAAACAATAAAAAGGTCTCCGGTTGTTGGTCTCGCTCGTACGAAGGCCAGGGTGCGTCCATCCGGCGACACCGCCGGACCAAAATCACCATAGATCTCTCGCGGTGGCGACGTGATCGGGTACTGCTCGCCCGTCTCGACGGAGATGCGAACGATCGCGAATCCCGAATCAGGCCCGGACTTCTCGGAGGTAAACAGGTTTTTGCCATCGGGAGACCAGGCCAGCAGCGTGCCCTCGAACAAACCTCGAAAGTTGTAGGTTACATGGCTCAATTCTCGCTCGCGTCCTCCAGAAGCTGGAAACACGATTACCGCGTATTCCTGTCCCACATGGCGCAACGCTGCGATCCACCGCCCGTCGGGAGACCAAACGGTGCTGGAGTAAGGGGCCGAGGCCTGGGTGATGCGGACCGGATCGCCTGTGCCGATCAGCTTCACGTAAATGTCGCTCTTCCCGAATTGGTTCCAGGCGTACACCACCCGTGTGCCGTCGGGTGAAAAGGAGGGATGGGCCTCAAATCCGGCGTTGGCGGTCAAAGGCGCAACTCGGATGTCGGCAAGCTCGGGCGTGCCGCTCTTCCGGACGAGCCATACCGCCAGCGCTGCGACGAGCGCGACCGCCGCTGCGATGATTGGCCATCTGCTGCGCCTCGCAGACACGGCAGGCGGGGCCGGCACGGGTTCGGGTGCCGCTTCCGGCGCGGGTTCAGCCGGCGGTTCAGGCGGGGCTTCCCGCGTCGTGGAAACCGGGGCGACGAAGCGATAGCCCCGGCGGGCCAGTGTCTCCACGAACCGTGAGTTCTCGGCCGTGTCGCCCAAGGCGTCCCGCAACTTTCGCACCGCGCTGTTGATCGCGTTGTCGAAATCGACGAAGGTGTTGTCCGGCCAGAGACGCTTCTGGATCTCCTCGCGGGTGACGACCTCGCCGGCCCGCTCCAGCAGCAACATGAGAATCTGGCGCGGCTGGTCCTGAAGCTTGATTCGGATACCGTGCTTTCGTAGCTCGCCGCCGCGCGCGTCGAGCTCGAATACGCCAAACCGGTAGGCCGGAGCGCGTTGTGCGGTCCCCTCCATTTGCTCAAGTCTAGCACCGGACGGCGGATTTGACGAGCCGTCTGTCCCGGCTTTACGGGCGCCTCAATTCTGGTCCCGCGGGCTGTCGGACGCGAGACAGGCGTCGCCGAAACTGTCCTGTTTTCAAGCGCTTACTTAGACAGATGGATTCCATCCATAGACAAGCCGTGGAATATGGAGCCCGACCCTGACCTGACCAACACTGCGTGCGGACAAGGAGGTCCCACCAGTGATCACGTTGCGTCGAATGCTTCTGGCCGTTGGGCTGGTATCGACGGGGCTCGGGCAAGCACCCAGCCAGGCGAGCTTGCACCTGCATGTTTACAACCTGGCAAAGGTCTCCCCTGGAACTCTGGATCGTGCTCTCGATCTGGCCCAAGGCATCTTTGAAAAGGCGGGCGTCGAGACGTCCTGGGAGCGAGGTTCCGAGGATGCCGCCGAGGCCCACTTCACCGACATGACAGGGTCCGGCCCTTCACAGCGCCTGAAGGCCGACGATCGAGGCTATCTGGCGGTGAGAATCATGCGAGGAGAGCCGGAGAATGCGTTTCCCGGCGCATTGGGATTTGCATTGCCGTTCGCCCATGCGGGCCCGCATGCCATCATCTTTTACGACAGGATCGAAAGACTCCTGCCGTCAGTTCCGGGTTCCGTGGCGAGAATCCTGGGCCACGCCCTGGCGCATGAAGTCGGGCACGCACTGCTGGAAACGGCGGAACATTCGCAAAATGGGCTGATGAAGAGCCGTTGGAGCAAGGCCGACTTTCAGCGCATCGCGGCCGGTCTTCTGGAGTTCGCCCCGGAGCAGTCGCGCGTCATGCAGGAGAGCGCTCACAGGCGCGTGTCGTTGGCTGAGGCGGCTCAATAGACCAGGTCGTGCACGCCCCGTTCTATCTTTTGGGATGAGGGATGATGTCAAGAATAACGTACGTGTCATCTTCGATGGTGAAGTAGAAGCGCCAGGAGCGGTTAACTCCGGCCTGCCAGCGGTCAGTGGCTTCGTTGTATTTCTTGGCGCGGAGGGATGGATGGTGGAGGTTCTCAAGCAAGAAGGCCACCTGCTTCAGGAAGGCTCTTTGAACCTGGGCAGGAGCATCGGCAAAGGCCCGCGTGGCAAACGGGGTTATACCGGATCTTCATCCACTGGAAGCACGTCTTGACTTGGATCTGAGCTTCCTGGCATCGGCCTTCAAGGCGGCAGCAAATTGTGCCGCGGTTTCAAAAGCGGGAGATACGTGGCCCTTCTTGACTTCCTCAGCGGCTCTGTCGAGCCTGGCGTCAATGATGCGGCGTTGCTCGGGCGTGTATTCATCGCCGGCGGAAGGGACTTTGGGGACGATACTGATAATTCCCCCAGAGACCTTAAACTCCAGGCAGTCACCTGTCTTTATGCCGGCCCGACGCTGCACGCTTGGCGGGATCACCAGATTGGTTTTGCTTTTTACGATAACGGTCATAGGATCAAAAACTAAATACCTGTGCGGGCGATTGGCAGCTCGCATCGTAAGGATAGCAGGAATCCGGAAGGCCGTGAGGATTTGAGATTAGACCATGATGAGATGACCGTGATCTGGCCGGGGCCATGCGCGCCTCTGGATGGCGCGGGTGAAGAGAATGCTGCCGATTTCGATGACGCGATGCCGCGGCTCGATCCGCATATAGGCGGCCCACCCGACGGGCCGTTGCGAGTGGCGATCGAAGATGGCGAAGAAGAGCGGATCTTCCGACGCGGCTTTGCTGACTATCTGCGCGTCAAAAGAGGCGCGATCCGGATATGGACCGTCGAACAGGTATCGCCATAACGCATCGCTCTCCGCACCGCGAGTGGCCTCCCAAAGGTCGTGGGCGTGGGCTGCCGGATCGAGCGGCGCCAGCGTGACGTGGCGGCCTTCCATGATGATGCGTTGGGGGCGCGGGGCGGGAGAAGAATCCATTTCCCTATCCTAACCGCACGAGCATTCGGAACATTCAGCGAGTCAGATTGTAAATCAGGCCGAAGGGATCTTTGACGTAGCATCTCGGAAAATCCGGCTCGTCCTTGACGATTTCGCAACCATTCTGGATGAGGCGGCGCCTGGCTTCTTCGACGTTGTCCACCGTAACCTCCAGAACGGGTCCGAGCGCCGGGCCGCGCTCGATGAATAAGTTGATGTGCCCGCCGTGGAGGCTTATCATGTTCGGCGTCTCGTCAGTGATCGCGAACCCGAGCTGCTCGACGTAGAAGGAAGCCGCGTTGGTTGGATCTTGCGCCTGAATCAGAATATCGGTGCCAAAGGTGTTGGCCATGTTCGTTTCTCCCGGGCTGCTCTACAGGGGAAGAATCCATCATACTAGCAACTAGCGGTGCATCAGGCGGAACGCGATCTCCCGGCCCATCGCGTGGGCCACCGGCATGGGGCCCGTGAGCGGAGGCGATACACGCAGCGCGCCCGAAGTCGCGTGACGGACTTCTCCCCGAATTGGTATCCTGCTCTTCCTCCCCCTAAATTGCGGAGGCTGCATGGAGGGGGAGAACAAAGGAGATCGTCGCAGCGCTCGGAGATTCTCAGTCCTATGCGTGCGCCGACTGCACCGGTTCATCCGCGCTCGGGCCGTAAATCGACGGCACCTTCGATCCCATGGGGCGCAGGTATGCCGAAAGCTGGCCGCGATGATGGATGGAGTGCTTCAGGTTCAGGTTCAAATACAGCACGCCGGGATCGTTCCAAATGGCGAACGCGATCGGCTGCGCCAGTTTTTCACCGGAAAGGGCGCCGACCTGTGCGATCAGCGGCGGCACGGTGGCGTCGTAAAACGCCAGCACTTCGGCGGGCGTCTTCAGGTCGGGTTGCTTCCATTCGAAGCCGCCATTGAGCACGCCGCTCATGAAGAACGCCTCGGCGGCAGCGATGTGGGTGGCGAGCTCCAGCGCACTCATGCACTTTTCGCTCGGTTTGTACTGGCAGGTCTCGGGCGGAATGCAGGCCAGGACCTTGCGCGTGGTGGCGGATTCCTGCTCGATCTGGGGCAAGATGAAATCCAATAGCGACTTGGCAGTTTCGTGGGTCATGGGTACAGTCTATAACAGCGGGCCGCCATCTGGTTTGACATCCTCGCACGCACGCCTATGTCCGAAGCCGCGAAGCTCGGCGGGAATGAGGAGTTTGGGAGCGGTTTCGATCCATTCCCGAATCACCGTTTCGGCATTCGCCAACGCCTCCTGCCGAGTCGTGCCATCAGCCGCACAACCGTGCAACTCAGGTACTTCTGCGATGAATGAGTCATCTTCAGCGCTCCAGTACAGGATGATCTCGTATTTCGTCATTCGGCACCGTCCGCCAGTTTATATCGAAGGATTACGGCGCGAACCTGCTTGAGTTGGCAGGGTTTTGCCAGTGAACCGCGAGGCTGCAGATTCAAAATCCCGGCTACTCCCGGTTTAGAAAAGATGTGACGATCGCAAAAACCGCAGATCTTCGAATCGGGCGTTTTCATCCGCCGTTCCATCAAGACGTTGCCTTTGGCGTCATCTGATATCCGCAGCATGGTGGAGCAGCACTACTGGACGGCATCTCGGTGTCTCGGTGTGGGCGATCAATGAATTACCCCAAAATTTGGAGCAGTGGGCGAAGCAGGGAAAGTAGAGGATCAAAGCGGCGGCGGCGTTCGTTGGGGTAGGTGGGCGCTGGGGGGCGATGGGGGATTATGAGCATTGAAGAGCGAAACCGGCGAAACATCATGGACGAGGTTGTTCGGCACTTTCCACCCTCGTATCTGGCAATTGTCCAGGCGCACGGCCAGTTCCACGATTCAACGAGACGCTACAGACCGGTGCCTCATGGGGGATGGACAGCTCCTGGCCCAATTCCAGCGTACCCTATTAGCAACGATAAACCAACGGATCTCGTTGGGTTTCCCTTGACTCCCCGGTCGGATTTAGGATATATTGATCTCAGGGGAGACGAAAATGCTACTTACTGAAACTTCGCCGCAGGCGGTTTTCTCGGCCGCCGCCACCGACCTGAAGCCAGGGCCGGAGTGGGCTTCATTCGAGCAGTTTCGGACTGGAGGAGTGCCGGCGCTCGAATCGATTCATCCGGGGCACGTCGGAACTCTTCGTACCAAGGCGAACGTGTATCGGATCCTTGGCGACCGCGATTTTCAAGGTCTTATCGGGTTGGCCAGCGAAGTCGACAGGCTGCGAAATGGATTCGCGACAATGATACACGCTGTCAGGGTTGTCAAGGAAAATCCGCACTCGCCCTCCGCTGTGGAATTGTTAATCCACATTGCAACCCAGTGTGCCGGCTCCCCGGTTCTTCCCGCCAGAGAAGGCCATGAGCCTCATGTACCGGAGCAAGTCAGTTTGCCTGAAGATGATGAGGTCATTCTCGACCCGGCCCAACTGCGTGACCGAGTGAGTCAACGGTGATCGAGCAGCCGTCAGGTGGAAACCCTGGCGCACCGCCGGGAATCGATTACAGGGCGTTCTTTACCGATCTTGAGCGGCAGTTGTCAGGACACTCACATACTGCCGAGCCTATTGAGATCATCGAGCAAGCGGTTCAGGGAAGCTTCAAGAAAACGGCTGCCAGGCAGATCGCTTTAATTACCCAGGTGCGATCCTAGTCCCTCCGATCCTCTACGACGAAGTCTTGCCGGCCGGAGCGATTGGAGCGGACGAGGATCGGTTTCAGGTGTTGCAGGGCGACATCATCTCGACGGAGTCGGCATACTTCCTCGGTGAACGAATTACCGGCAGCCCTCTTTTTGCCGTCTTGAGTTCTACGTGCGACCTCGTTCCCAAGCGTGGCGATCATGCATCGCTGCTTCGAATGGGTCCGCTCCACGGCAGTACCGAGGAGACAAAGAGGACGCTTCAAATCCTGCTCAGCTTCAAAAGCCGGCGGGACCTCTACCTTCCGCCGATCGCCGATGAGGACCCGACCGCGTTAGGGTATGCGGTGCGTTTCGACGGTATAGCCCAGATTAAATTAGAAGATCTCTTGCTAGCCCGCCGCGTCCGGCCGCTCAGTCTGGCCGGCTGGCGGATTTTTGGATCGTTTGCTCGAGTGCTCATCGCCAGATCGACGGACGGCGAGGTTCGCTTGCGGAGTCTCCGCAGCGGCGGGGCTTGAGGTCGTGATCACATCGCTTTAGCCGGTTTGCAAATGGACGGCCGGTTGATACCCGCCACCGCTGTTCGTATGGCTACCAATGCCCGATTGACGCGACGACGGCCAAAACACAGGCAAGAATGCCTGTGCCACCGTGCAAGACACAGGCGAGAATGCCTGTGCCACCGTGCAAGACACAGGCAAGAATGCCTGTGCCACCGTGCAAAACACAGGCAAGAATGCCTGTGCCACCGCGCAAAACACAGGCAAGAATGCTTGTGCTACCAGAGGTACTTTACACCGAACTGAATGAGCCGCGGCGCTACCGCGGTCTGGGTGATTACGCCGAAGCTGGCGGTGCGGAAGGTGGTCCCCGGGTTGGCGAACTGGGGGTGATTCATGGCGTTGTAGAACTCCGCGCGGAAGGCCAACTCGGCGGATTCGCGGAGGCCGCCCACGCGCCAGCGCTTGCCGAGCGAGAAGTCGGAGTTCACCTGTCCCGGTCCGTTCAGGATGCTCTGGCCGGCGTTGCCATAGCCCGCCGAGCCATCGGAACCCAGCACCGCGGGCCCGCAGATGGCGGATGAGTCGATCCAGCGGTCGAGGCGCGCGGACACGCTGCCGCCGGTCGAGAGCGAGGCATAGGTTGCGCCCGGACACATCGTGATGGTCGACGTGGCGGCGCGGCCGTACACGGTTCCGCCATCAGGATCGGTGAGAGTCATGGGCAGCCCGCTCTGCACCAGCACGATGCCGGTCAGCGACCAGCCCTGCGCCAGCGCGCGGGCGAGCGGCGTGGCGCCGGCCGGCAGCGGCAGTTGGTAGTCGAAGTTCGCGATGAGCCGGTGCGTGCGGTCGAACGAGGCGCGCGCCTTACTGAGCGCCAGGTCGTTCTGATCGTTCAGCACGGTCAGATCGTTCTCGGACTTCGAGAATGTGTACGCGGCCTGGAAAGTGAGTCCCTTGGACATCTGCTTGCGAAGGGTGGCCTGCATGCTGTGATACCAGGACGCGCCGGTGAACTCGCTGGTCAGGAGTGCGGTCTGGGTCTCGCCGAGGATGGGAACGCGCTGGGCGGCATTGGCCGACGTGTTGGTCACGATGCAGTCCGCGGCTACGCCGTCATAACCGCAATTCACCGGTTGCGCCGCGCTGGCGAGTAGCGGCTGGTTGAGGCCGCGCGACAGGAGCAACCGGCTGCCGTGCGAGCCCACATAGCCGAGATCGAGCGACAGGTTGGCCGGCAGATGGATCTTGGCCGTCAGGTTCCACTGCTGGAGGCGCGGCACCTGGTAGTCGGGCCCGGCGATGCGGTCCGAGAGCTGCGACGTCAGGGTGCGCGGCACGTAGCCCAGGGTGGTGGTGGGAAACGGTTTCGAAAACGTCGAGAGATTGTTGCTGGAATCGGCGTTGGTGAATCCCTGGGCGAACGGCACGGAGGTGAACAGAGGAGCGGTGGAGGCGTTTCCGCTGAAGGGCGGATTCTGGTAGAACCAGCCGTAGGCGCCGCCGATCACCAGGCGGCCGCCCGATCCGAGAGGTTGCCAGGCGAAGCCCAGGCGCGGGGCGAATGTGTCGTGGGGCGCGCCGTTATCATAGAAACTCTTCGACGGGCGCACCAGGACGCCCGCCGGCGGCGGTCCGAACGGCTGGCCCGTGTAGGGATTGATCAGCGCCGGATCGTAATTGGCCGCCACGGTGTTGCCGGCGAGCGTCCCACCGGCGGGCGGAATGGCCGCCTGGCGGAGCAGCGCGAGCGAGGCATTGCCGATAGTGCCGGATTCATCGAGCGAAGGTCCGATGTACTCCCAGCGCAGCCCGAGATTCGCCGAGAATCTGGCGCCCACCTTGATATCGTCCTGCACGAAGGCCGCGCCATAATAGCGGCGGTAGCGATACTCCACCTCGCCATTGGGTCCCACGCCTTCGTTGGCCTGCACGGTCTGGATGTTGCTGCGGCCGGCGGGGCTCAGGTTATCGGCGGCGCTCAGGCCGACCAGGAAATCCTCGAACGTCTGGAACGTAATTTTGCCGCGGGCGCCGCCGGTATCGGAGCGGCCGTTGTACTGGTCGAGGAAGGAGCCGCCGCCGCGCAGGCGCTGCTTGCCGTGGACCCACGAAAGGTTGTCGGCCCACGACCAGGTGCGCGTTTCGAAGTGGTTGTCATTGGGATCGGAGCCGAAGAGACGGAACGAGCCCATGGGTCCGAGCACGGTGATCTCGGGCGGCTGCGGGAGCAGCGGATCCACCGCCGTCATCCCCACTTGGGATGCGGTGGGGGTGCCGACGCCGTGAGTGTCCGTGCGGTTGCGGGTGAAGGCCATCACCGCCTCGTTGGCCGTGTTCGCGCTCACCTGCGTGGTAAGCCGCAGGCTGGACGCCACGTCGGTGGCCGCCAGCGCCTGTGACGCACCAAAGCCCGGAACGATGGGAGCGCCCGGGTAGCCGCCGGGCGAGCCGAAGGAGCGCAACTGGTCCACGGTGGCCGCAAACACGCGCGCCGAGAGCGTATTCCGCGGGGACACGACGTAATCGCCGTTGCCGAGAAAGTGCTGCTCGTTGTAGGTGGACGGCATGCTGTAGGCGGAGAATCCAAGCCCGGCATTCGTTCCGGCCGGAAGAATGGTTTCGGGCGAAGGAATCAGGTAGCGGCCGGCGCTGTCCTTCATCTGCAGCAGGCCGAGGGCGACGGGGTTGATGGGCGCCGTGGCGCTGGTGCTTTGGTTGGCGCAGTCGAGTTGCCGGCCGCCGGCATAGGTTTGATAGCGGGAGTCGCCGGGGTGATTGCCCGGACAGAATTGCGCGGCGAGCGCGGCCGCCGAGCGGTCGCCGGTGAGCGCCGGCAAGATGAGATTCGACACGGAGGTGGGGTCGAGTCCGTTGACCTGGCGGGTGGCCTGCCAGGAGGCGAAGAAGAACAGTTTGTTGTGCTTCACGGGACCACCGGTGGTAGCGCCGAACTGGTTCTGTTTCAGGTGGGGCTTCGGCTGCCCTGTGGAGTTGAGGAAGAACGCGCTGGCGTTGAATATGTCGTTGCGCAGAAACTCCCACAGGCCGCCGTGGAAGCTGTTCTCACCGCGCTTGGTCATGAGGTTGGTGTTGGG
>Ga0116221_1000978_pt1 | contig 19420 bp, 24 predicted proteins | sample Sb_taG_5_FD_88965 | JGI IMG/M metagenome (GOLD analysis project Ga0116221, IMG submission 88965) | Peat soil microbial communities from Weissenstadt, Germany - Sb_50d_8_FC metaG | ecosystem: Environmental > Terrestrial > Soil > Wetlands > Peat | place: Germany: Weissenstadt | collected 2010-09-21 | reverse complement strand
CTTGCACATCGTGCAAATGCGGATCATGCATCGCCTCACCGGCGAAGAAATATTTGCCCGTTTTGCCGACAAGTGGGAAGGCTACGCCCGCAGCCGTGCTAAGCGCACCCGCGCGTTTTGTTGCAAGAGTGCATTCAAGCTCTGTTACTACTGATCACCTGTGAAGATCCTCTACGTCTCGCAATATTTTCCACCGGAGATGGGAGCGCCCGCAGCCCGGGTGGCCGAGTTGTCCCGTCTTTGGGCAGACGATGGTCACGAAGTCACGGTCCTCACCGGATTTCCTAACCACCCCACGGGGATCGTATCGCGGGAGTATCGCAGCCAGTTTCGTCGCTTGGTCACACGTAAGAATGTGAACGGGATCAATGTCGTCCGCACCTGGTTGCTTCCATTTGCGAATCGCAAGGCGTACGAGCGGATGTTGAATTACGGCTCGTTTTGCGTGGCTGCGGGCGCCACCGGCACGTTCTTGCCGCGGCCCGAGGTTGTGATCGCCACTTCGCCGCAACTGCTGGTCGGACTTTCAGGTTGGTGGATCGCCCGTTGCAAGCGTGTTCCATTCGTCTTTGAAGTTCGCGATCTCTGGCCCGAGTCACTGACAGCGGTCGGCATGGGTGGTGCTGATTCGTTGCTCCATCGTGGACTATCGAAAATTGCAGGATTTCTATATCGAGCTTCTGATCACATCGTCGTCGTTACCCGCGCCTTCGAAAATCACCTGGTCAAACATTGGCGAGTGCCGCGAGAGAAAATCTCCGTGGTCGAAAACGGAGTTGATACCGAACTTTTCAGCCCTTACCGCGACGGCGCTGGCATCCGACGAGAACTAGGGCTGGAAGGCAAGTTTATCGTCTCGTATATCGGCACGATCGGCATGGCGCACGGTTTGCAGACACTGGTGGAGGCCGCTTCGCAGTTGCAGAGCGCGGCGCCGCGGGTTGTTTTCCTGCTTGTGGGCGAAGGGGCCGAGAAGGCACGGATCAAGTCGCTGATCCGCGAACGGCGGTTAGTCAATGTACACGTTATCGACCAGCAACCACGCGAGCGCATTCCGGCTTACATCTGTGCTTCGGACGCGTGCCTGGTGCTGCTTAAGAAAAGCGAACTTTTCCGGACCGTGCTTCCCACCAAGATGCTGGAGTTCATGGCTTGCGCCCGTCCCGTAATTCTGGGAGTGGAGGGCGAGGCGCAAGGAATCCTGCAGAAGGCAGACGCTGGATTGTGTGTCAAACCGGAAGACCCTGCCGAACTGGCGAACGCCGTGGTGCGCCTGGCAAGCGACTCGGCTTTGCGGGAATTGCTCGGCACAAACGGGTGTCGCTACATCCTGCAGAATTTCACGCGTCGGCAGACGGCAAGCGCATACCTGCGTGTTCTGGAAGGTCTGCTGTCAAAGGATGGCATGGTTTCTGCAGTCGCGGCCTGAAGCCGCTACGGAATCACCGCAACCATGCCGACGGTAGCAGCGGCTTGCACAACCGCTTCCAGGCTGTGGCCCACGATAGCCTTTCCCACGCTGCCCGGCACGAAGAGAATATCGTTTGCCTGCATGGGGACGTCCGGCGCTTGGGCGCGCAGAATTTTCTTCAACGGAACACGCGTCTCCGTCATTCCCTCCGGTCCCTTGCGGATGATCCTCGCACCGCCCAGGTTGGCCGTCCGGGTGGTGCCGCCCGCCAGGGCGATGGCTTGCAGCACGGTCACGCGACCACTTTCCATCAGTAATCCGCTCGGCCGTCCTACATCTCCCACCACGTAAACAATCTCAGCCCGACGAACAATGAGCGTGTCGCCCGGTGAAATCGTCACGTTGCTTCCCGGATTGTCCGCGACATTGCGAGAAAGCGCGAGCGAAATCGGTTTCTCCGGCTCACTGCGGTGGATCAACGTGACACTGCGGCCAGCCTTGTCGGTAAGCCCGCCTGCGGCGGAAATAAGATCGAATAGCCGTTGCTCTCCCAACACCGGATAAATCCCCGGCCTGGCCACTTCTCCCAGGATGCTCGCGCCCTGCGAAGCATATTCGTTCACAAAAACCGTGACGTGAGGATCTTTCACAAAGCCGCCGTCAGAAAGCTGCTTCTGAATTAGTGTCTCAGCTTCTTCAATCGTGAGGCCGGCCAGATGCACGTGGTCGATGAGAGGAAGATACACTTCGCCATTGCCAGCGATGCGTGTCTTGGTCGTGAGTTCGGCGACGTCATAGACGCTGACTTCAATCAGGTCTCCGGCGCCTAATCGCAAAACCGCCAGCCCTGTATTCGCTGCTGCGTTCGATGCCTGCCCGGGGGCCGAGTGATCGGCATCTCGTGCCGCACCATTCTGGGCGACTACCGCGGACACGAGCACTAAGAACACCACCACAAGACAGCAAACGAACCTCACCGCATTGCGGCGACAGAACAAAGGCACAATTCTCATTCTTGCCGAAGTCTAGCATCCATGGGTGCGTCACAGGGGTGCGTTCCTGGGGTGGGACAAAGATGAGAAACAGTTGTTGCCAACGAAGATTGAAATCAAAGCCCAGGGTACCAAGAAAGAGAATAGCGATCTGCAATTGGCGATTGTACGATTCCAAAAACTGGAATGATACTTTTCTACTTGGGAGCTTTTGCCGCTTCGCTGTTGCTTTCATTTGTTCTTACCAAGTGGGTACGTGATCTGGCGACCCGCCGAGGTTGGGTTGCTTCTCCCGCGCTGGAACGTCACCTGCACAGCAGTCCGTTGCCGCGATTGGGCGGAGTTGCCATTTTTCTTTCGTTCATCGTGAGCTTCCTGGTCGCTGCGCTGATCGGCCGACATCGCCCGGAAATAGTCGCGAATTTCTCCAGCCGAACCCTGCTGACAATTCTGCTACCCGGAACGCTGGTTTTCCTCTTGGGCGTGTATGACGACATCCGTCCGCTTGACCCATCGGCAAAATTCGCGGTTCAGACTATCGCCGCAGTGCTCCTTTTCGCCGGAGGCCTGCGCATTCTTGATCTCCCCATCGTCTTCGGCGGCCGCCATTTTCCCTGGTTTGTGGGTCTACCGGTGACCGTGCTTTGGGTCCTCGCCATCACCAACGCGTTTAACCTGATCGACGGACTCGACGGCTTGGCAGCGGGATCGGCATTCTTCTCCACTCTGGTGGTATTTGTCGTCGCGCTCATCACCCAAACTGGCTTGGTTTCCATGATGGCGATTGTGCTGGTGGGAGCGATTCTGGGCTTTCTTCGTTTCAACTTCAGTCCGGCCACTATCTTTCTTGGAGACTGTGGCAGTCTCTTTATCGGATTCATGCTCAGTGCGCTGGCACTCCAGGGAGCGCAGAAGGCGCCGACGATTATTGCGGTGGCGATCCCGGTAGTATCGTTCGGCTTGCCGATCCTTGAGACCACGCTCTCCATCGCACGGCGTTTTCTCAGCGGGCGTCCGGTTTTCATCGCCGACCGCGAGCACATTCACCACAAACTGCTACAGCGCGGCCTTTCGCAACGCCAGGTGGTGATTACTCTGTACGCGGTCTCTGCCATCTTCGCCCTGCTGAGCCTGTTCTTGTTGTGGCCGACGCAACGCATCCTGGGTTTGGTTCTGGCCGTGCTCGGCACTGGAATCTGGATCGGCGTGCAGCACCTCGGCTATCTGGAATTCGGTGAACTGCGGCGTGTCGCTCAGCGCACCATGGAGCGGCAGACGCTCATCAACAATCTCGCCATCCGAAGGGCTACGGAAGAACTGAAGGCCACGCACGACTATGCGCAGTTGTGCCGGATACTAGTAGCCGCTTTGGAATTGAACGATCTGGACGCAGTCGACTTACGCCTGCAGCCGGCGTCCGCTGGACATTCCGACACCCGTGGTTCGCCGGCGTGGCAGCAAGTTCCTTCGCTCCGTTGGACCAAACCTGGGTGCTCCTTAGCACGCGAACCAGGCAATGCCTGGAGTCTGACTCTCGATTTGGTTTCGAGCAGCCATCGCTGCTGCGGTTCGCTGACCGTTTACCGCGTCTACTCTGAGCGTGATTTGCAGTTGGACCTCAATCTTCTGACCTCTGCTTTTCGTGAGGCGCTGGCCGCAGCGCTGGAGCGCTCCTTAGCCCAGCCAGCCGAAGTGATCCCCATCCTCGATCAGAATCCCGAACTGCTGACTGCGCAGGCCAGCTAGCGCGGATTCGTATTCCGAATTCCCTGGGCGTAATCTTTATCCACAGCCTGAACCAGCCGTGTCACTTTCTGCTTTTACATTGGCCATGTATTTTCTTGCTTCGCTGCAAAAGCCCTCACCACAATGGCAGAAAAACTCACCGGCCAGGACATCCACTTCGTCGAGCTGCAAACCTCTGTGTTGTGCGTTGCCTGTGAGTTGATCAGCAAAAACAACACTCCTTATTGTTATGCGTGCGGCAGCCAGGCGGTGTTGAGTCTTTCACGCGTGCTTGGCGGTTCGCTGCGCGGAGAGCCCAGCGCCCGCCTCATCGCCGATGCCGAACTGGATCGCCTGGTGCGCGAACTGCTCCGCACTGTGCCTGCGTCGGTTTCAGAAAGCCGCGCGCCAGTTTCGTTCGCCACCCTGGCGCCTTCGCGGCACCATGCTCGCGCGATCGGATCGCAGGCGATCCACACCATGTCGCAGCCATCTCAGTTCGAGCGGGAAGTCCATCCCTCAGAGATTGACCTGGAACCCGCCATCTGCGTGATCGCGGAGCGCGCCCAGGCTCTGACCGGAGCGACCGGAGCGGCGATTGCCTTACGCCATGGCGAGGAGATGGTTTGCCGAGCGCGCACCGGCCGCACTGCTCCCGACCTCGGCGTGCGCCTGCAGACCAACGCCGGCATTTCTGCCGATTGCGTCCGCACCGGCGAAGTGGTGCTTTGCCATGATGCCGAACGCAATCCTCGTGTGGATTTGGCCAGTTGCCGGCGGCTGGGCGTGCGTTCGATTCTGGCTGCACCGCTGCGGCATTTTCGCCGAACTCTGGGAGTATTTGAGGTTCTTTCCGCCGCGCCTTACGCGTTTGACAACCGCGATGTCGCGACCATGCAGCTTCTCTCAAGCGTCACCGTCGCCGCTATCTCTCGCCTGTCGAATCTGCGCTCTGTGGGACAACAGAAGTCGGCGTGATCGCTGACCGTCCCGGAACGGGCAGAATTTCCGCCGTTACGTTGCGAGCACGTTACATTTAATGCTGCTGGAGTAATATGGTTGCAACAGTAGCATGCAATCCCACGGAACTGAGCCAGCAGAAAGTGATCGACCACCCATCCCTTCCCAGGATCGACGCCGCCGTGTGCGGCACCTGGTTCACACTCCCGCTTACGCCAGCCTCGGCCCGGACTCGAACAATCCATCCCTCGATCTGAGTGAAATCATCAATCTCAGCGAAGATGGCATGGCGATTCAGACGTCTTCTCCGCTGGAATCCGGCTCCCGGCAGAACGTTTGTCTTGATCTTTCGGAGACCGCCGACCGCCTCAAAATCGTGGCTGAAGTCGTCTGGTACGACGCCTCTGGGCGAGCCGGGATTCATTTTCCTGATCTTCCGCCCGAATCGCTCTACGCGCTCAAGAAGTGGCTCTTTGCCAACGCGATTGCCGCCTGGGCAAATCATACCGACGCTCAAGCCTCGAGCGAACCCGCAGTGAGTCTTGCCGCCTACGGCGATGAGATTTCTCCGGTTCACCCCGACTATACATCCGTGCTCTCAGGCTTGGCCGCGGTCAAAAAAGAAGTCGAGGCACTTGGATCTGACCTCGATGCCTCGCTGCATCTGATCGCCCGGCGAGCCCACGCTTTTACACGCGCCACGGGAGCTGCGATCGCGCTCAGCGAAGGCCCCGACATGATCTGCCGAGCAACAGCTGGCGCGGATGCTCCTTCGCTCGGTGCGCGGGTGAAGCAGGGCGAAGGCTTTTCCGGCGACTGCGTGCGCAGCGGCAAGGTGCAGCGCTGTGACGACTCGGAAATTGATCCGCGAGTGGATCGCGAAAGTTGCCGGATCCTCGGCATTCGATCACTGGGCGCAGCGCCCATCCGCTGGGAGCATTCCGTCATCGGACTGCTCGAGGTCTTTGCTCCCGAGCCGAACGCGTTTGGTGCGGACGATGAGGTTGTTCTGCTGAGGTTGGCAGAAATTTCTGCAGAAGCGGTGCGCCGCGCCGGAGTACCAGAGCCCGCATCGCCGCAAGAAAACGCACTGAGCGTGGACGATGAATTCCCGGTGGAAACTCCCGCCGACCTGCCGATTCCCCAGCTTTCGCGCTCGCGCAATCTTGTCCTGATTGCGGCCGTGGCCACGGTCGCGTTTGTCGTGGCCTGGCTCTTCGCGACCTGGAGTGGAGGAAATAACCCTAAATCTATTCCTGGTTCCCGCGAACCGGCGAAGGCTTCTCTCCCTCAAAGGGCCGCTGCGCCGATCACGGCAGGCACGCTGGAGGGCATGCGCAGATTGGCGGAGCAAGGCGACGCGCTGGCACAATTCGGCATGGGCGTTCGTTACCACAGCGGTGAAGACGTCCCGCAGGACTACGCCGAAGCTCTCCGCTGGTTCTCCCTGGCGGCGGAGCAGGGGAACGTGCCAGCCCAGGCAACTCTCGGCGCTTACTACTGGGCGGGACGAGGCACTCCGGTGGATCTGGTCAAAGCCTATTTCTGGTCTGTCCTCGCCGAGGCCGGCGGAGACGACGCCAGCAAACAGCGGGTTGCGCTGCTCGCCTCCCGCTTGAGTCGCGACCAGATATTGGCCGCCCAGCAGGAAGCCAACGACTGGATCAGGCAGCATCGGGATGCCGCCAGAAGCTTGCCAGCAGCGCCGTGACGCCCTCTTGCTGATCTACTTCGCCCCCGCCTGCCAGAACAGAAACGACTAAATGTGGGCCAGGGACGACTGCGGACTTGGACGCGCACAACCCGGCAAAAGTTAAGGAGAAAGGCAAGGCACGGAAGGTCGAAGCGAAGTGTTCAGCCGCTTCGACGGATGATATGATGAGAGACGACAAAGCGCTCCACCACACTCCTCAGTAGCTCAATGGCAGAGCATCCGGCTGTTAACCGGAGGGTTGTAGGTTCGAGTCCTACCTGAGGAGCCATTCTTTTTCAGCCACTTACTGAATAACTGCATTTTCCGCCTCCGGCACCTTTGGGGACTTTTTGAGGGACTCGGCCGGAATTTTCACTTCTCCCAGCACGTCGGCGGCATCGCGGAGCGCCTTGCTTCCGATGTGTCCGTAACGCTTCGCCATGCGGATCGCGGTCGCCGCGGACCATCCCATCATGCTCGCCACTACCGGATAAGGTATGCCGGCTTCCAGCAGGCGGGTGACTGCAGTGTGTCTGAGATCGTGGAACCGGCACTGGAGCGGTTCCGACTCTGCTTCTTCCGTCTCGCCGCTCAGGATCACGCCAGCACGTTTTTTCGCTTTCTCCCAGGCTTCCTTCCAATCGCCAATAGGCCGAGAGGGGTCTGTATCGTAGACAACGGGGCCAGCGGCGAAGCCAAAGCTGCCCTCCTCGCCTGCCGCCCCGTACCTCTCTCTGGGGAAGACAAAGTCTGTCTGTTGTCGGTTGGGGAACTGTGCAGCCCCCATCTCCAGCACGCGAAGGATTCGATTATTTAGCGGGATTGCACGTCCAGTTCCCGTTGGCGATTTGGACTTGCCTACCGTCAAAATCCTGGCCACGAAGTCTATCTGTCGCCAGCATAGCAAGCGGATCTCGCTGTAACGCATTCCAGTATTCAGAGCCAACATGACGGCAACGTAGAGGCAGCGACAACGGCTCTTGAGGCAGGCATCAAGCAGGGCAGCTTCTTCCTCCGGGGTGATGGCATGCCCCACGTTATCGAGGGTTGCGAGCATCCGAACGTCTAGCTGTATCCCTGCCCACACACGATGGCGCCGTAGGATCGCGCGCAAAGTGCCCACCTCGAGGTTGATGGTCTTGGGTGATGCGTCTTCGCCCAAGCGAGTGTGCTGGTAGCGGCTCACGTCCTTCGCTTGAATGTCAGTCACAAGGCGCTTCTCGAAGTGCGGGCGAAGGTGCTTGAGATTGTCGCGCTCGATGCGCTGCGAAGAGGCAGCAAGGGTGAGGCTCTTGAGGACGAGCCACTCGTCGGCGGCAACCGAAAAAAGCTTCGCGCGGTCACGGCGCTTTATACCGTTGTAGCTCTCCTCCAACTCGCGACGCCGTGCACGCTCAGCGTCCTTCGCCAGGGTCTTAGACCGAGTCTTGGCGCTCTCCCGAACCCGCTGTCCTTCGAAAATGAAGTCATACCACCAAATTCTTGAGTCCTTCGTTGGTTTGTAAACAGCCATGCTAAATCCTCCATTTCACAGCTATCGCCGTCGTAGTACCCTCCAGATGTGCGGGCATGACCCCGGTGAACTTCACAGATGCAGAATCCATGTTGATCGTCTTTTCATATGGAACCCTGGTTCGCCCGGTTACGTTTCTGGTTCTCACGATACCTCCGTTGGTTGGCTGCTTTTCGGTTGTGGTAATCGGGCGCATTCGCATAAAAGGCTTCACGGCAATCTTTTGAACAGAATCGATAGTTGCGCTTCGCGGCGATGCGCCAGCGCTTTTCGCACATCTCGCACAGTCGAACCTTCCGGAGATCGCCAGTTTCGGCTAGTCGCACCAGAGAGATGACTGCATCAGCTTCGCTGATCGTTTCCCGGTCGATAGTCATTCGGAACCACCGCTTGTTCTCGTCAGGAACCAATCCAAAAATCCAACGGCCGCCAAAGATGACGCAAGTGGCGTGCAGACGGAAGACGTACTTTTTCAACGCTTCATTGAGTGCGGCATGGCGGTTGCCAAGTTGCCGCTGCACCCGTAGCTTTTCTTTGGGCCAGTCTTGAGGCCTTTCACGAGGCGGTTCACCATGGAGCAAATGCCCAGGGAAACCATGCACGTATGCATCCGCATGAGTCGCAAACTCGGAGGGCAGCTCTTCCAGTTCTCGGCGGATCGCCACGACCCGTGCATGCGAGGCAGTTCCTTTTGACGTATTGAGCCACTGCACAACTTTGTCCGCGTCGCCCAGAGAGAGTTGGCGGGCTTCTCGTGCCGAACGAGGACTCTGTCTCGGGATCGGTTGGGAATCCACCGTTGTTCGGCTGGATTTTGTGCGGTAGTTCGTTACCGCAGTTAGAGTTTCCATGATACAGAAACAATATATGTGGACACCATGCCTGTCAACAGCTATGTTGTGAGATAGAGTGACTACCCGAACCGAGCCGGACGGTCAAAGCGCAAGGAGGACCGAATGCGCAGATTGGTTCGTTTAAGCAACGCAGCGGAGAGGCTGGGAGTGAAGCCATCAACGCTCCGAGATTGGTTCTTGAGACGCAAGCACTTGGACTTTGTGAAGGTGGGACGCGCTGTCTGCGTCACCGAAGATTCCATTGAGAGATTTATTGCAGCGAACACCATCCCTGCGCGGGAGGCGAAGATAACGCCAACGGCACCGAGGACAACGACCGCAGACCACCTGAACGAACAGGTCGTCGAGGGCGTGGCCGAGCGTGGCTTTCGCCTGTTCCCCGCCGAAGAGCGAGGTCAGCGTCCGCTGATCGAAAAGTGTCCGGAAAGAGCGACGTGCGATGCGGGAAGCAGCAGTGCGCCGATGCGGAAGGAATCATGAACGCCGCTTTGACACTTACCAATGCTGACATCGGTGCCTTCGACGGTGCCGGGGCCGAGGCAGCGGTCCTGGACGACATCTGTAGGTTCTACAGCAAGTTCATGAAGATGTCCGAGTCCCAGATCATCGTCTTCACTTTGTGGACGGTCCACACTCACGCCATATCGGCCGCGGACGCTACGCCGTACATGGCGATCAGCTCCGCAGAAAAACAGAGCGGCAAGACCGTGTTGATGGAAGCGGCCGAACTTCTGGTGTTCGAACCGTGGCTCACCGGCCGTGTCACAGCCGCTTGTCTCGTCAGGAAGATCGATGCAAAACGCCCTACTTTGCTGCTCGATGAATCTGACGCTGCCTTCAACGGCGATAAAGAATACGCAGAAGTTCTGCGCGGGCTCCTGAATACGGGATACCGTCGCGGCGGCCAAGCCTCCTGTTGTGTCGGCCAGGGCGCCAACATGACGTTCAGGGACTTTTCCACGTTTTGCCCCAAGGCGATTGCTGGCATCGGCATGCTGCCCGACACGATAGCCGATCGCTCGATTCCCATTCGACTCAAGCGCAAGGCCCCAGGAGAACTCGTAGAGAGGTTCCGACGCCGCAATGTTGAACCCGAGGCGAGAAAGTTGCGCGACAGCATCGTGGCGTGGGTATCTGAGAATCTGGGCGCGCTCCAGTCCGCCCGTCCTGTTCTGCCCGAGGAGTTGAGTGGCCGCCAGCAGGACGTGTGCGAACCCTTACTGGCGATTGCCGATCGGGCCGGAGGTGAATGGCCCACCAAAGCCCGCGAGGCCTTGGTCGAACTCTGCACCGGGAAGGCAGCCGAAGACGATTCCTTGGGCGTCCGGCTACTGGCCGACATCAAGGCGGTTTTCACCGCGGAAAAGGTAGAGGCCATCCCGTCTGCCGTGCTGGTAAAGCTGCTCGTTGAGATGGAAGACCGACCGTGGGCGGAGATCGCTAAGGGGAAACCTTTGACGGCCAACAAGCTGGCCGCCATACTGCGCAAGTACGAAGTCGAGCCCAGAACCGTTCGGGTGGACGCTCAAAAATACGAGAAAGAAACCCTGAAGGGATACGACCGGAGCCGGTTGTTGGACCTGTGGAATCGCTACCTTCCTGGATCTGCCTATATTGCTTTGTCTCTCGAAAGGTCACACTCGTCACAAGCCAATATTCATGCGGGGCCTATTCACTTTTCCGAAGCGTCACAAGAAGCCGGCGTTGCACATGCGAAAAGTGCAGAATCCTCCCCAACAATGCTGGTTGTGACGGCTGTGACGGCCAGTACACGGGGACCAGCGCTTGAACGGAAGATTGTGCGAGAGGTGGAGCTGTGACACCCGCAGAACAACTAGTCTCCAGCGTCGAGAAGGCAGGCGGAATTCTGACCCTGAACGGGGATCGCCTTAGGTGCCAGTTGACCGAAGAAGCTGAGTCATTGTTGCCCGAGCTTCAGAGACTACGGGACCAAGTGGTTAAACTGATTCAGAGCCGCACTGAGGACGATGCTAGCCGTCGACAGGTTCTGCAGGACGTAATGGGTTGGGCGGAGCGTCATTGCATCATGCACAGAGCGTGCAGGTGCAATCCTAGGGTCCTCCACCGCGAATATCGACGAGCGAACGGCTCCAGGAATGTGGAGTACCACGTGTTCGTGACCATCATGCAGGAAGTGGGTTTTGCTCTCGACGAGGGCGAGATGTTGGTGGGCATTGCCCTTGCCGTCGATTGGGATGCGGCCAACAGATTCGCAACTGGGAAGAAGATTCAGTGAACGTGACCGTCCAGTACTCGTGAGCCACGACGCGATCTACCGAGCAAGTAGACAAGATCCAGGCACAGCTACCAGTACGAGTGGGAAGGGCATGGAACCTGACAACCGCAGAAGAAAGGGGCGCCCGGAGAATCTCAAGAAAGGCATAAAGAAGGGAGACCCTCCCAGTCGCAAAATGTCTGAGCAGAAAGTGAAGGACTTCTGCCTGTATTACCTGACGCATGGCGAGTCGATCAAAGCCGCCGGCTTGCAGTTGGGAATTTCCCCAACCTATGTCTACGAATTTTTCTACAAGCCGCAGGTTCAGGCCAAACTTGAAGAATTGCGGAAGCTGTTGGACGCGAAGATGCTCGAGGACGCCACGAACAATTTCATCTGTACCCGTCTATTCCTCGATGAAAACATGGCACAAATCATTGCCGATCCGCATCCCCATCCAAAACGGGGCCATGCGGATCAGGTCGCGGCTGCAAGGTTGATGGCAGACGTCGGGGGCTTAATCGACAGAGGCAGCAGACAGCAAATGCCGACGCTGACGGCGCAGATTATCCAGACTAGCGTTTTGGGCGGGGACGTCTACATACCCGAAATCGATCGGAGGAGGCTGAAAATCGATGACCCACGATGCAGCGACATTGAGCAGAAGCTCCTCGGTTCAAACGGTGCCGAAGCAGCTACGATGGACACCAAGAACAGCGGCTCAGATAAAGGCCCTGAATAGTTCAGCCGAAATTCTGCTTTTCGGCGGCGCGGCCGGGTCTCTGAAGACCGAGACGCTGCTGATGGACGCTGTCCGCGAGGCCCACAATCCCAATCTGAACGCCATCATATTCCGCGAATCCTATCCGCAGTTGGCAGACATTATCCGCAAGAGCCGACGGTTGTTTACTGATCGCCCTTTTTGGGGCAAATACAATGCCGGCGAGCACATTTGGACATTCCCACGCAACCTGGCCGAAATACGTGAGGTGGCTCGCAGCAACGATGAGCGATATGTGAAGGGCGAGCCGCTGCGTCCTATTCCGGAACCCTTCTATGATCGCAGCGCCACTCTGAAGCTCGGGTACTTGCGGAACGATGACGATTGCGTTGATCATGACGGGCAAGAGTACAGTTTCATCGGATTTGATGAGTCGACGCATCACACCGAGTACCAGATCCGCTATCTCTTGAGTCGGCTGCGCTCTACCGATCCCACTCTCTTCTGCCGCATGAGGTTGGCCACAAACCCTGGAAACGTGGGCCATGCCTTTCACATGAAGATCTTTATTGGTGACGAGTGTCCGCACTGCAAGCCGAAATCGGACAGGATACGCAAACCTTTCACGGTTTACCGTGACGCAAGGTTTAGCGATGGAACACCAGTCAATCATTCAACGGAGTTCGTACCTGGGCGCGTTACCGACCACAACCTTTTTGCTGACCCGGCTAACCTCGAGGCCGGCAATCAGCCCTACATCCCGAAGCTGGAGCTGCAAAGGCCGGCGCTCGCCAAGGCGCTCAAGGAGGGATGCTGGGCGCAGTTCCAAGGACAGTACTTCACCTGTTGGGACGAGAGCCGGGGACAGGAGGTTCCGGAAGACTATCACGGTCCAGACTTCCGCATGCTTATCCCATTTGCTGAAGCGCCCGTCGAGTGGTGGTATCCGCACTTCACCGGCACCGATTGGGGTGTGGGTTCCTCTTAAGCCGCCAGCTACCTCTGTGTGCGCACCCCCGCAGATGAGTGGTTTCCAAACGGGCGAGTGTACGTGCTGAAAGAGTTCTGTCGACCGGATTCCGACATCGACGAATACCCGGCAGAGTTCTTAAAACGTTTCGTGATTCCAGAAATAGATGGAGAGCGCCGGAAAATCGTAGCCTCATACCTGGGTCCGGATTCGTGGAACAACTGGGGCGACGGCCACACGATCGCTGGCCAATTCCAGGATCGCGTAGAGGAGTACGGAATCAACCTCAGTAAGGCGAGCACAGATCGCGAAGGTGGCTGGCAGCTAATCTATCGCATGCTTAAGTCTGGCGAGCTGGTGATTTGCGGCGACACATGCCCTGAACTGGTCAAGGCGATACCCACCCGCCTGCACGACCCGAAAAAGCCCGGTGACATCATAAAAACTCCCGGCGATCACTATGATGACGTAGTCGACGGATTCCGCTATGCCATCTATTCGTTCGTGACCGCCGGCGACGTACAGAAACCAGTGAAGATCAGGTATGCCGAAGCCATGCGGAACTGCGATCCCACTACGGACTGGCTCAAGCACGCCGCAACGCTCGAAGAACTCCGCCGCGAGGAGGAGCCGACGTTCTACTCACGCAACGCAAGCCGTTTGCGACACATGACAAACCGGCGAATCAACAAGTCAACTCCGGGATTCTGGCCTAGGGGATGATGACGTTCTAAAAGAAGTGAGTCGCTGTTACCGGAATCAGGCTTGCCGTGTTTTGTGGACCCTTTGGCTGTTCCTGCCCAGCGACCGGTTCGACGAGGAGGGCAAGATGATTCCGCGCGCGGTGTGGCTGTGCTCAAGGCATTATGCCGACTGGACAACCTACATGGAACAACTCTCAAACAATCAGGAAGACGACAGCCTGTCAAAGAAACCAGCTTTAATGGTTTGATTCTTTCTTTGGATTCCATTCAACCCACAGAGTTTTTCTCCAGGTCGCGCCTTGCGCGATCAAGTCTTTTTATTGTTCACCGGCCAAAGACCCCTTCGAAATGGATTTTTGTTCTTCCTATACATCAAGAAGTGGCTCAGCTACCGCGCGAAAGCAGTGGTCGGCCGCGACATCACCAAGGATGAAGCGCGGGAATTCACGCGAATCGTGCGCCGGATCGGAGCGCTGCTGTTGCTGGAGCCGAAGCTCGACAAAAACTACGCTGCCATCAAGGCGAACTGCTATTCCTGGAGCGCTGCCAGCGCCCAAGAGGATGTATGAGCGCCGGCGCAACCGGCTGCCACCAGTCCGACAGTCAATTGAACGGAGGCCTCAGCGCGCCAGCCACTTCGCATAGGCCCTGATGTCGATCATCGGCACAGTTGCGGTCGCCTGCAGTCTTGCAATCAATTCAAACAAGAACGCCGTCGCCGGTTTTCCTGCGGGACTATGGTGTAGCAATCCTTTTCATCGGAGCCGAAAATCCCATGAGCCGCCACGCAGTCGAGATCAGACTCTGCAGGACGACCACGCAAACGGTTCGTCCTGCTTCGCTCAGGATGGCAACTCAGGAAAGATTACTGGGTTACCGTCTTGACCGAGTCGCCCACCTTGAACCCCGTTCCTGACACCGCGGTGGCGACCGCGGAGATGTCGTCCACATCTGTCACTCGAACCACTCCTACAGACGTAGCCAGGCGGCGGATGACCTTGCCGGTTGACGGGTCTTTGATTTCCTTGGTGACACGTTCCACGTTGAGCTGATCGCCAACCTTCACGCCGGCTTTGGCTCCGACGTTCAGAACGATTTGCCCGCTATCAACCGCCGCCACCAGGCCTTCGACGATAATCGTGCGCGCGACCAGCTTCTCTTTATCGGCGATGACTTCCTTACTCATGTTCTCCACGGCAGCTTTTACGGCCTCCCCGATGATCGTACTCTGAAAATCGCTGCTGCCGAAGTCGGCGCCGCCCGCTCCGAACCCGTTCCAGTTTCCGCCGCCGCCAAGGAAGGAGGTGCTTTCCCGCGACGATTCGCCTTTGCCTTCGGCCACGCCTAAGATCTCAGCGGTATCAATATCCACGAGCCGGGCATCCAGCGCGACGATGGCCTTCGACTTTTTGTGTCCGAAGCCGCCCAGGCCAAAGCCACCGAGACCGCCCCCGCCCCCGCCAACTTTGGTGTTCTTAGTGTCGTTGCCGAATTGAGTGATGCTACCCACGATGATGGCATCCACGCCCAGGAGTTTCCCGATTTTCGCGGCGGAGGTCGGGTCGGCGCGCTCGCTGTTGGAGAAATTCTGCTCTTTCAGGATCTTATCCAGGGCCTTGCGTTCGATCACTGAGTAACTGCCGTCTTTCACCAGGTAGGTCACCAGGAGGTCGGAAATGCCCTTGCCTACGTCGACGTCCTGGCCGAAGATGGCCGCCACCGAACTATGGACTGTGGCATAGTCAAAATCAAATACGGCCACGCGTTTCTTTCGTCCCATGACTTGCGGGGCCGGGGACGCTGGTGCGGCTGCGGACGTCTGCGCCGGGCTGCCCGCAGCCTGCGGATACGCCGCACTGGCCATACAGGTGAGAACTGTCAAAGTCAGAAAGTACGACAGCGGTTTTTTCATGGAGCACCCTTCGCCAAGACGGATACAGCAAACCTGGCCAAATCTTTCCGCCCGAGGCTACCTCGGGGTGCAACGCTTGTCAACTGGCGATTGCTCGTAGTATGCAAGAATGTCGAGGATTGAGCTTTGGATCATCAACCATGAAGAAGCTTCGCGTGGGTATTCTTTTTGGCGGGCGCAGCGGCGAACACGAAGTTTCGTTGCTGTCCGCAGCGTCGGTGTTCAACGCCATCGATAAAAATAAGTTTGACGTGGTGCCGATCGGCATCACCAAGGAAGGCCATTGGGTCACTGCGGCTGATGCAGAAAGGCTGCTGACGGGCGAAGGCGCTCGCACCCCACAGGGCCATCTGCGCGCTGGTGATCCGGAGGCGACGCCCGGCGCGGCCGTTCTGGCCAAAGGCGAGGCTGTCGTTGTTCCTCCTGAGCCGCAGCCGCATGGCGGTTCACTGTCTGCATTTCAAACCGACGCTGCCCAGCATGATCTGACGAGGCGCGTCATTGCTTAAAGAGGTTTTCTTGGAGGCTCTGTGCATTTCTCTTTATGCATCCTCGACCGGAATGGTAGTGCAGTTTTCACATTGAAACAATGGACTCTTCGTTAGTTGGCGCAAAATCCCGGTTACACTCATCAACTGGGTCCCGAGTGCAGTCACCCGTCTTCGTGAACCATCGGATAAAATTACGGGGTTGTCTTCTCTATTTACAATTTCCCAAGAACCGACTGCGCCACTCGGTGGGCACTTGATGCAGATTGGAGAACAGAATGAAGATCGAGATCGTTCACTGCCCGACGTGAGAGAACAACAAAATCAAGGTCGCGAGTCTCGTGACCCTCATCAAGCAGCGCCTCAACATTGAAGCCGTCACGATTCCTGGCAAGACCGGTGAGTTCGAGGTTATTGCAGACGGCGAGAGGATTGCCGAGCGCGGCGGGAACTGGTTCACCCGCAAGTTCGGCGCCGGCTATCCCGATCTCAACAGCGTAGTCGAGCAGATCGAGAAGCGCCGTGGCGAGTGACGCGGCGCGCTAAGCACCCGTCGCCACAGCACTCATTGGCTGCATTCTGAGTGCAATCGCCATCGGCATGAACGACAAACAGGGCGCAGTGTATGGCTATATAAAACCTGCGAACGGCTGGGTCAACAGTACGTCGCCAAATGGCTCAGTGACCGCCTCACCGGGCATGGCACAAGAGCGGTTCGGCTCCTCGATCGCCGCGAGCGGCAAAACTTTTGTGATCGGCGCCCCTTACGACGGCGGCGACCTGCAAGGCGCGGTGTACATCTTCGCTGCACAGTGAACCAGCAACGTGCAGTTTCACGTACTGCCGTAGGCGCGAAACGGAACTGCTGTTGAGGAGATTCCGCTCAGTTGGCGTTATACCGCGTGGGTGTTGAAAAACTCGCTCTTCGTCCCAAACGGCCAAATGTTGAGGGATAGAAAATGTCTCGCGCTCCGAGAAGATCGCTTATAACGGATCCTGACGCGATTTTATTTTTGTGAATTTCGCGGGAAGGAGTTTTTCAACAGCCACCCGCTATTACACTCATTTAACACCCACTCCCACTTCCACTCTCACCAGGAGGGGGCCTCCTTCCCTCCTCCCGTCAAACCCGGCAGGGGTAGGTGCATGGCGGCGGCAAAACTGACCCCCTGCCCACTTGACCCGCACGTCACGAAATCATGGTGCGGATCGCTCACGGACTTAGCGTGCAATTTGGTCGGGCGTCGCACTGGTACGCGGGATTTCTCGCGCTCGAACACGCCACTCCGTGGTTCTCGTCTGCAACTGCCATGGAATGAACAGATCGCGGATGAATTTACAGAGAATCTGTTCTATGGGAACATGCGCGAGAGGAAGCGCGTAGAATCAGTGTCGTGCGCGGGCGGGGACGCTAGGTCTTAACTTACTCCTCAAGGAGAAATCATGTCTTACACAATCAGGAACAGCGGTCCGGGGCATCTGCACGGCGGCTTCGGTTCTTCGGGAAGGTTAGCTTTGATGGCAGTGGCGCTCGCCTTCGCTCTTACTATTGTTGGAACCGCGCCCATCCACGCCCAGTCCTATCAGGACCTGCACGACTTCAGCTGCGCCACAGGTTGCTCGCCCGATAATTACGGCCCATTGCGGCTGGGGAAAGACGGATATCTTTACGGCACAACCACCGCCGGAGGAACGAATAACCTTGGCACGATCTTTAAAATCCTTCCGGCTGGCACTGGATACACGGTTCTGTGGAATTTCGATGGAACGCCCACCGGTTCGGGCCCGTCCGCAGGGTTGACTTTGGCCACGGACGGGAATTTCTACGGCACAGCGTTTGAGGGGGGAAGCGGCAACGCAGGCACCCTGTTTAGCTTCAACCCCAAAACCAGCGTGGTTACCGTCTTGCATAACTTCGTCAAGGGCGATGGCGGATATCCAGAAGTTCCTCCGATTGAAGGCAAGGATTTCAATCTCTACGGCACGACCGAAGACGGGACCATTTACCGTTTCACGCTCTCGACAAAGGCTTTTTCTCTGCTGAGTCCTCCCGGCAGCTTAGCCGATGGCCAGGGAGGTCCCATGTTTCTGGCATCGGACGGGTTCATGTACGGCACGACCTATCACGGCGGAGCATCCGAGTTAGGCACGATTTTCCGCATGAATACGTTGGGAAAGCCCACGGTCATTCACCAGTTCACGGGAACCGACGGCGCCTCCGCCGTTGGTATGCTGGTCCAGGGAAAAGACGGCAATCTATATGGAACCACGCTATACGGAGGTCCGGTATCCAACTCCGGTTCGGTTTTTAAATTAGTGCCGAAGGCTCCGTTCACCCTGTCGACCGTGGTCGGCTTCGATGCTCTCAGCGGCGGAATCAATGTCGACGGCGCCAATCCCGCTCCCGGCCTGACCACGATCAATGGGACTTTTTATGGAGCCACCTCCGCCGGCGGAGCCAATGGCTTTGGCACGCTCTTTGAGATTCAGGCGGGCACCTTTTTTAAGTTTTTTGATTTTACCGGGAACGTGGGGACAATCTGGGGTAACGACGCAACTTCAGATCTCTTCGCAAACACCGACGGGCTGCTTTACGGAGTCACCAACAGCGGCGGAGCGAATGGGGTCGGAGTTGTTTACAGTTTGACTCCGCCGAACCCGACGCCCAACGTCACTTTGTGCTGCAACTGGTGGGTCATCCTCGACCAGCCGGTGATCATTCTTGGGAACAACCTGACGGGAGTGATCGGCGTGAGCTTCGGGTCGGTGGCGGCGCAATTCCAGCCCGGTTCGGCGACGTATCTTACGGCGGAGGTTCCAAGCGCCGCGATCGACGCTCCCATCACCGTGACTCTGGCTACGGGGGAGCAGCTTCAAAGCGAGCAGAACGTGCACATCCTGCCAAAGATCACCAATCTCGATCCAACGAGTGGCCCGGTGGGCACGCAGGTTGGAATCGCAGGCGGCGGCTTCGCTGGAGCGACGAAAGTAGAGTTCGGAGGCGTGGCAGCTACCACTTTCAACGTCGCCACTCCGGGGCTGATTCAGGCCATCGTGCCGTCGGGCGCGGAGACGGGCAGAGTGACCGTGGTGACGCCGAACGGCAACGCCGTCAGCAAGCAGGTGTTCACGGTCAATTGAAGGGCACGCTGTCAGCCGTCGGTACCCAGCAAAAATCAAAGGCCGTCAGGACTAAAAACGTCGTGGCAAGACTTCAGTCGGTGGCAATTTTGTACGACTT
>Ga0116221_1000959_pt1 | contig 19628 bp, 17 predicted proteins | sample Sb_taG_5_FD_88965 | JGI IMG/M metagenome (GOLD analysis project Ga0116221, IMG submission 88965) | Peat soil microbial communities from Weissenstadt, Germany - Sb_50d_8_FC metaG | ecosystem: Environmental > Terrestrial > Soil > Wetlands > Peat | place: Germany: Weissenstadt | collected 2010-09-21 | reverse complement strand
GGTGCGGGGCACGCCGCCCAGATGATCATTCGTGAAACCCAGGAAGTCGACACCGGTTTTGCGGTGATCGGGTGTGTCGATGACAATCCACTCAAGAAAGGACTGCGGATTCTAGGCGTGCCGGTACTCGGAACCGTCGAAGCGCTGGGGAAAGCCGTCGGCCGCCACAGAATCGACGAAGTTCTCATTGCCACTCCATCGGCGACCCAGGCACAGATGCGCCGCCTGCTGGAAATTTGCGAAACCTCAGGCGCCGCTTTTCGCGCTGTCCCCGAAATGGCGGAACTGATTGCGGGTCAAACCACCCTGCAACAGGTTCGAGAGGTTTCTCTCGCGGACCTGCTGGGACGGAGTCCGGTCGACCTCGATCTGGAAATAGTGCGCGAGCACATTCGCGGCCGCGTGGTCTTGGTCACCGGCGCCGCAGGATCCATCGGCTCTGAACTGTGCCGGCAAATCACGGAGTACGAACCCAAGCTGCTTTTGTGTGTGGACCAGGATGAAACCGGGATCTATACCCTGCAGCGCCGGTTTTCTCAATGCGGAAGTAGCGAGCGGCGGGTGTTTTGCGTTGCCGACTTCTGCAACCCGGAGCGCATGCGCAAAATATTCCGGACGCACGGTGTCGAAGTGGTTTTTCATGCCGCCGCCTACAAGCACGTCCCGATCATGGAAGCCAACGTGGAGGCCGCAGTCGGCAACAACATTTTCGGACTGCTGGCGCTGTTGAAGGTGGCCGAAGACGCCAATTGCCGGGCGTTCGTGATGATTTCCTCCGACAAGGCGGTAAACCCGAGCAACGTCATGGGCTGCACCAAGCGGGTGGGAGAATTGATACTCGCAGCCTGGCCGGGGAAACGATTGCGCTGCGTCTCCGTCCGCTTCGGAAACGTTCTCGGATCGAATGGCAGCGTGATTCCACTCTTCCAGGAACAGATCCGGCAAAACCAGCCCATCACCATCACCCACCCCGAAATGACCCGTTTTTTCATGACCATCTCGGAGGCGGTCAGCCTGGTGTTACAGGCCTTCGCCATCGGCCGGAACGGCGACATCCTGGTGCTCGACATGGGAGAGCCGGTGCGGGTCGCGGAACTGGCCAAGACTCTGGCGCGTCTCTCCGGCAAATCCAATCCGGAATTCAGCTTTATCGGCCTGCGCGCAGGGGAAAAACTGTTTGAGGAACTCTTCTATCCCGACGAGCGCGTGGTGCCGAGCCCCTGTGAAAAAATTAGGCGCACGGAAAGTGTCAGGATGGCCTGGCCGGCGTTGAAGCGCAGCCTGGACGAACTCCAGGCTGACATGTCGCTCGGGAACCTCGGCTCCATCCTGGCTCGACTGCAACAGATCGTACCGCAATTCATCCCCACGCGTAGTGACCGGGCAACGCATGCGACAAAAATAACGCTAGGCCCCCGCCCATCCGAAGCCCCCCCAGAAGTCGCACGGCCGGTGGAAATGCCGGAGCTGACTTATCGAGCCTGGCCGGTAAGTCCAGTGCTCGGTCCGGCGGGCGGCGGTCCCGGCGACTAGATTCATTCCGGGGCACGGCTGGACGCCGACAACCGCTTCTATCAGGCGACTATTACTGACGACCTTGATCGGTCCTAAGATCAATGAGAAATACGTCGGAATCTTCGGTTAGCCGGTCGAATACAATTCGGCTGCCATCGCGAGTGATATCAAAGGTCCTCATTACCGCAGAACTGCTCAATCGAGTCAAACGCCGCGAGCGCATCGTGCTAAGGTCGAGGAGCCAGAAGTCCTGCTCGGCCAGCGTATTCCCCTGCATGTAAACCAGGCTTGTGCCATCGGGCAGAAAGCGCACCCGCTCACCTTCGCGCTGGACTTTGATCTCCGGCAGATTCGCCGGCGTACCATCCGGGTGCACTGCCAACAGAGGTGCGAGCGTGAACAACTGCGCCCCGCTATACACAATCAGGTCCCCACGTGGAGACCAAACAGGATCAAGGTACGGCCCTGTTGCAATCCGAATGGGTGAGCCGCCATCAACAGGGAGTTTGAATAGGCCCAATCCCTTGCGGTCACTGCCAGCCACGACAATCCATTTGCCGTCGGGAGACCAGGAAGCCGTACCGCGAACATCAATATCGCTCGATAGAAGGCGGACCCGTGTTCCATCCGCCGCCATTACATGCATCTGTTGCTTGCCGTCTCGCCTCAGTGCAAATGCAACGCCACTCCCGTCCGCAGACACAGCCGCAGGCGTCTGCAGTGCTCCTTCGGAGCCCCTCCAGATCTCCAGCGCTTTTCCATCGCGGTAGCTCCACACTCCGTCAGCCCCGTCTCGCGAAGACAAATAAAATAGAGTTTCGCCCCCGAACCGCGGCGCTTGGGAGCGCGTCGTGGGTAATTGGAAAGGTTTGACATCCCGTTCTTCGACAAGGTGACTGCTGATCGGAACGCTCCACAAGTTGACCTGAGGATTCACAACGCTTACCGCAAGACGCCGGCCATCCGTTGTAGCCGCGAGTGCGCGGTATTGTTCCAAACCCGAACTCACGCGGTCTGCAGTTCGTGTTCTTAGATCGAACGCCCACAACCATGGGCCAGCCCCGTCCTTGTTGTGGGCTACGAACAGAACCGTCCTCTCGTTGATCGGTGTCGGGAACGCAATATCAGTATTGAGATGTGTGATTTGTTCTGGTGCTCCCCCATCCGGCGAAATGCGCCATAGGTCCATCTCACGCGTGGCGGGCCGGCCTCGCACAAAGTAGATCCAGCGCCCATCCTTCGACCAGACCTGATAGTGGTTGTGTAATCCGGGCTCGTTTTGCAGGATCAGGCGTGGATTGGCGCCGTTGCGGTCGGCCACAAATGTCGGATCGCCTGCTTGCCATGTGTGATAGACCAGCCGGTTGCCGTCAGGAGACCAGGCAACCTCAGCGGCGCTTTCCTCCGGAAAATTGTGTGGCGCCCCGCCAATCAGCGGCCACAGCATCAACCTTTTGCCTGCGGTTCCCGCGCTGCCTTGTGTTCCCCCACTCCACACTTCTAATCCGTCTCCGGAGAATCCCACCGCCCGGAGCGGCGCACGCGCATCTCCGATTCGGCCCTGGGTAAGATTTGTCAGGTTGCTCCCGTTCGTTTGCATCAGCCAGATGTCGAACGTGCCGCTCCGATTGGAAATAAACGCTGCGAAGTTCCCATCTGGCGAAATAGCAGGATCGCTTTTGGCTCCATTGAAGTTGGCAAGCCGTGTGAACTGGGCACTGGAAAGTGGATTTTGGACTGCTGCTCGGGCGCGATTGGCGACCAACCACGCGCCCAACCCCGCCACCACCAGCAACGCCACCAGACTCCACAGCAACCAGGTGTAACGCTTTGGCGCGGACACCATGGAGGGACTCGGTCGCGCACCGCTGGAATCAGTGTCCCGTTTCAGCCGTTGCAAGTCGGTGCGAACATCCGAAGCGTGCTGATAACGCAGGTGCCGGTCTTTCTCCAGACACTTGTCGATAATCTCTTCGAGCTTTAACGGCACATCGGGGTTCAGCCGCACGGCCGGCGTGGGCGTTCCGTCCAAAATGGCTCTGAAGATCACGCCGGAACTCTCCCCGCGAAACGCCAGCGTGCCCGTCGCCATCTCGTAAAGCACCGCACCAAAAGAGAACAGATCGGTGCGGGCATCGAGTTCCTTGGCGCGGACTTGTTCCGGCGACATGTAAGCAATGGTGCCAACTGCTTGACCGGGACTAGTCAGGTGTTCTTCGAGTGTCACTGTCGATGCGGTAGTCGTACCTGCCATGTCACTTTGGACCGCAATGACCTTCGCCAATCCAAAATCCAGCACCTTGATGTGTCCTCGCTTGGTCACAAAGATGTTTGCGGGTTTGATGTCGCGATGCACGATGCCAGCAGCATGAGCGGCATCGAGGGCCTCGGCGATCTCGATGCCGATCGACAACACGGTCTCGATTTCCACCGGCTTCCCACCAATGCGGTGCTTGAGTGACAGCCCTTCCAAGAACTCCATGACGATGAATGGCTGGCCCTCGTGCTTACCGATTTCATGGATGGTGCAGATGTTCGGGTGGTTGAGGGCGGACGCTGCACGTGCTTCGCGGCGAAAACGTTCCAATGCTTGCGGGTCTTGAGCGACATCTTCGGGAAGAAACTTCAAGGCGACAAAGCGCCCTAGTTCGGTGTCCTCAGCCTTATAAACGACACCCATCCCGCCGCCCCCGAGCTTCTCGACAACGCGGTAATGCGAAATGGTCTGCCCGATCATTGGGCTGAAATCTTAGGACTGGGAGCGGGGCAAGTCAATGAAGGTGTGGTGCTGGGCTACGTTCCGCAGGGTTAATTGACGAAAAATCTCTATTACGCTCAAAACCCCAAGCCCCAGCGAACAGACGGCGCCAACTTGCGCTATGGCCTGGTTTCAACAGTCACTTCCGGTCTGCCCGTGACACGACCAGAACGGGACCACTCCTCCTCATGCCACGCTGGCTAAGCCTCTAGCGGTTAAGAAGGACCGGAAACCGATGGGTACCGGTATGCACCCATCAACCTTGCGATCAACACGGCAAGGTAAAGCACGCCGATGATGGCTTCAATCACGGAAAGCGAGCGGGTCGGTGCTGAGACGGCTGTAATGCCTACCGAACCAAGGGAGGTCATAGTCGCGAAGCTGTAATAAATGAAATCGAACCTGTCGGGGATAGCGTGGAGATTGGTCAGGGGATCGAGATAAAACGCCCTTGGCTGTAGGGCAGCCGCCATGCCGTAGAGACTGGCGAAGGTAAACCCTAGCAGCAGATAGATGCAAAGCGCCCCGAAAATTGTTTCCGAATTGGGTTGGTCCGTGCTAAAGACGCGGCGGAAGATGACCACCACAATAAATACATCAAAAACAAGGCTAAGAACGATGCTCAGAATGGAAAAAAGTCCGGCGTCGGGCTGACGAAGCAGCATGCGTTCCAGCAAGGCGGGAATGGCCAGCAGGAGCGCAAGGAGCAAGAGTGTTCTGCGCAAACGGATCGCATACACCGCGATCAGAACTCCGGCGCTGCTGACCACACGGAATGCGAAATAACCGAATCCCCCGTTTTGCATGTACGGATAGAGGACGAGAATCGCCAGCAAGAAGAGGAAAAGCAGGAAAAACTTGCGTCCAGTCAGAGCCTGTGCGCGACTAGGGGCGGTCGAGGGGCGCATAAGTGAAAGCAGAGCCAAACGGCAGTGCGAACAAATGGAATGTCGCCTCTTTCTAGCACCCCGCGCCGTTCGGCGCAACATCATTTTCGCATATCGCGATTGCGCCATTGCCCTTGGCTCCGCTGAAGCGGCGCAGGATACTCTTACTCCAGTGCCCGCCATTTTTGTTGGCTGTGAACACTGTGCCACAGCCAGTTCCCCCTACGCCGCGTCGCATTCTCCGCTCTCGTTGCCGCCATAGTACGTCGTACCGCAGACTGCACCTGCACTATCCAAAACTAAACCACCGTTGGGATTTGCACCGTCCCCGAACTCCTTTTCGGCAGTACCTCCCTTAAAACTACGCAGGATTTTTCTGTCCAGTTGCCGCCCTTCTGTTTCGGCGGCGACAGCTTGAACACCGTCCCGCAGTACTGGAAATACGGTGCATTGCAACTTCCGTATCCCCCGCCATACAGAGTGGCTCCATAAAGGCTGCCTGCTTCGTCGAGTGTCAAATCTCCATGCGGAATCTGGCCGTCCTTCTCGCCTTTGAAGTTGTAAAGAACCCTGTGCGTCCATTGGCCGCCCTTTTGCGCAGGCGGCGACAGCTCATATACCACTCCGCAGCCGACGTCGTTCGCCGAAAAGAAGGCAGATACCACTGCCGCCATACGCGGTCGTACCGAATAGATTTCCATTGGCGTCCGCAATCACGCCTCCCTCCGGTCGAGAGCCCTGGTTGCTGTTAAACCCGTGGAGGATGGTTTCAGTCCACAGCCGCCAGTTCCCGGACTGAGCTGGAAGATCGTGCCACATCCCGGCGAAGAGGAGGTGAGCCGCGCTCGTAAGTCGCGCCGTAGAGGTTCCCCGCCTTGTCAAAGACCACGACACCAGCAGGGGACTGACCGTCGCTGCCACCTTGGAAGCTGTAGAGCACCTTCTCCTTCCTGTCGTCGAAGGCGGTTGAAGCGACCATAAGAATAAGCAAGACCAATAGCAGCGGGCGAGTGGTCTGGCGGAATCGCTCTCTGTGAATCATAGCCACAGTCTCTTAGGCTGGATTCCAGCGTGTCGGGGGGGCGCGGGAACAACGCTGATTCGGCTGATATTGCATCCGATTGCTGCTGGCGTCCCGGGTCTCATTTGCGTCTGGGCCACGGCACCCACTGGTATGAGGACTGACTTCCTGCGTCACGTAGCTCTCGCGCGTGAGCTTGATCGAGACGCAATTCTTCTGCACAGCGCGCGCCGGTGGACCAAAACTCCGACTCTTTCCACTCAGTTCCATCAGCACGAACTCGGATAGCTTCGCGGAAGTGGCCCGCTGTCATGTTGTCAATCAGTGACCTCAAGCGCTCTGTTTCTCTTTCCGCCGTTTCATCGCAGGCGTCACATCCGCACGTAGGAAAAGCGACTACGTACCAGCGCCCGAAGCGTACGCGAAGGCCTGGAAAATCTGAGAAAGCGACAACGAGGGGTGCCGCCCCAATGTCCCGCGGCCGCAGAGCAACGCTCGGGCGCGACAGATTGCAACCTTGCTCCAACTCGGGATCGAGGCCGTACGCCACTCTGCGCTCGGCCTCGAACTCCCGCTCCAAGCGGTCGAGCAACTCCGCCGCAGCATCGTGCAGGGATGCGAATCGCTCCGGGTTTGTGACCCGCGAGTAGGCTTCGAGAGGCGGACCGGCGGCCCCCCAACGGTGTCTGTTCATCAATCTCCATTATATGGACCTAGAATGCGGAAGCTGGCCCGATCGGAAGGGCAAACGTCGCAACTGGCGTAACATCCTGTTAACGACAGTTGACCGCCAGGCCCGGCATTAGAGAAATTTGGCTCGGGATCATCGGCCTTCCCGAGCCTCCGTCACCTGCTGAGCCTACCCTTCGCGAATTCCTTGGCCTTCCTGTCGTCTTTTGCCCGCCGTTTCCGATCTTTCTAAATAGAGGGTGAATCCCGTTGTTGGCTCGGTCGGGGGCGGAGCCAGCTACCGACTGGGACCGCGGGGAAAGTCGCTCAGAACGGTTAAGCAGAAACCTCCACGAGCAGGAATATTTCATGAAACACTTACCCGGCACTACACCGGTCCTTTCAGTCTTGGTTCTACTCTGTGGGTGCGGGGGAGGAGCGGGACAAGGAGGAGGAACTGCAGGTCCACCTTCAGGTCCGCCCGTATCCAGCGGATCTAACCCAATCCCGACGATCCAGGTTCTCAGTCCAAGCTGCGCCCCCGCAGGAGAACCATTAAATCAGTTGACGGTAGTTGGGCTTAATTTTGTGGCGGGTTCAGTCGTGCGCTGGAACGGCAGCGACCGGCCGACCACTAGTAATGGCAGCATTAACGGACTCACTGCTCAGATCTCGGCGAGTGACATCGCCGCAGCCGGGACAGCCGCGGTCACAGTCTTCAATCCTGCACCCGACGGGGGTAGCTCGAACGCGTCGACCTTCACCATAACGACAGGAGCTGTTGATCCGCAGTCAATCGCTGTGGACCCTGCCGGGAAGTTCGCCTATGTGGCGAGTTTGGGCTGCAATGGCGGCGTTGGTGGCTACGTGTCCATGTACACGATCAACCCCGCCACCGGGGTCCTGGCGTCCCTAGGACCACCGGCGCCTTCAAATGACGAATTTACCGACTCCGTGACCGTAGATCCTTTTGGCAAGTTCGCCTACGTGGCGAGTTCGGGGGATGTTTGGGATATCGATTTTGGCAGCGTCTTGACGTACACCATCAATCCCACGACCGGGGCCTTAACATCCACCACAGGGGGGATAAACGGAACAGGGATAAACGGAACTCCGGAGTTTTTCAATTCGGTGGCGGTGGGTCCATCCGGCAAGTTCGCTTATGCGGCGGATGGGGGAGCTTTCCCGGCGGGCAGCTTCGGCGGTTCATCCAGCGTCTCGATGTACACCATCAACCACGCTACCGGGGCCTTGACGTCCATTGGGACGATCTCCGCAGGAACAGCTCCCGTCTCCGTGGCCGTGGATCCATCTGGCAAGTTCGCCTATGTGGCGAATGAGAATGACACTCCTGGATCGGCTGGCAACGTGTCCATGTACACGATCAACGCCACGACTGGGGCCTTAGCGTCCATAGGGACGATCTCCGCAGGAACAGCTCCCGTCTCCGTGGCCGTGGATCCTGCGGGTAAGTTCGCCTACGTAACGAACTCCGGCTCGAACGACGTCTCGATGTACACCATCGACGCCGCGACCGGGGCCCTAATATCTATAGGGTCGATCGCCGCAGGAACAAACCCTTTCTCTGTAGCTGTGGATCCTGCGGGTAAGTTCGCCTACGTGGCAAATTTGACGGGGCATGACACTGACGGTAGCGTCTCGATGTACACCATCGACGCCACGACCGGGGGCTTAACACTCATAGGAACGATAGCTGCGGAGCTATCGCCTACCTCGTTAGCCATCCATCCGTCCGGAAAGTTCGCCTATGTGACGAATTCCGGCTCGAACACCGTCTCGATGTACAGCATCGATCGTGCCACTGGGACCTTGACGCTCATAGGGACAATAGGCACATGAAGGGGGCCCAGTTCTTTGGCTGTGGGATCCCGTTTCGCTCATCGGCCGAGAGTGGAAAGTCGCCGTAAATTGGGCTCCGCTACTGATCTTCGGATTTGGCTTCAGCGCTGGCTTCTGGTTTTTCAGTAGGCGACTGCGTCGCTAGGACTTGCGGGACGGTGGCCCATTGTTGGTGGAACATCGCGATAGCACAAGTTTGCGCTTTCCTTTCGCATATCTGGCGAACAGACAGCGCAAACTTGCGCTATGGCCTGGTTCCGTAAACTATCCAGAATCCTCTCGCACCTTGGCTTTTCGGTTGAGGGTTATTTCCGGTTTGTCCGTCACTCGGGCGAAAACGCGCCACTCGTCTTCTCGATTGATTACGGGGTCACATCCAGTCCATAAGATGGGTGGCTGAAGGTTCCGCCGATCTTGATGGGCACGATCTCTCCAGCATTTTTCTTCTTGAAGAATGGCTCCACAGATTTAAGCAAAACTGATTTCACTCCCTTCGATCCCTTGGAAAGCTTGTTATCGACTTGCAAGGTCCCGTGAAGGTTAACCCGCCCCGTCAGCAGGCCGTATGTGCCATGCACATGAGCAAGCGCTCCCGGAACACTGAACGAGAGGTCTGAGAAGGTCGCGATCGCGTGGTTCATCACGACATGCCCCTTCAGATTTTCAACGACGCTCGCGGGATCGTCGTTCTTTTTCTCGCCTTGAGCCAACTGACTGAGATTGTCAACCTTTTGCTGCGTCGTCGAGCGGACGAAACTCGCCGCATCGATTCCAAAGTCTCCTTGCAGGTTCACCCTTTCAATGAAGCTTCGCTTCCCAGGGGGGACCAGGACTTGCGCTTTGAAGTTCATCGCTCCGGTAAAAGCAGGAGGATCCGCCTTGGAGAGGAGGCGTAACCAGTCTTGTATCCGGCCCTGCAGTTCCGTCGTGCGCAGCGAAATGGTCTTACCTTCCGAGGCGGCCTTCTTTGCCACTTCGACTTCCGATACGAGTGACGTCCGCTCAAATTGCGCCTGCACTGACGATAGAGAGACGTCTCCATCGAGCCCGTTTACAATGCCATGGAATTGCGTTTTCAGGTGTACCGCATGATCGCTTCTGGTTACTTTGAAATCGGGCGCGTCGGTACTGCCTTCGACCTCGATGTGTTCGAGCACACCATTGAATTTGCCAGTGGAGGCTAGCGTTCCCGCAATGCCTGAAAATCCGCCCAGGACCGCGCGTTGAAAGTCGTAGGAGCCGGAGACGCGGGTTTGACCCACGTCCTGCGGCTGCAAGGGGCCAAATTGCCCGTCCGTGCGAATTTCTCCTGGAGGCTTCGCATTCAGCAGCGCGGCATGGAACGACATGGGCCGGTCATCGGCTACGGAGTTCAGCGTCAATTTGTGAATTTCGAACTTGAGGGGTTCTTTTCCGGATTGGCTGGAAGCAAACTCCACGACCGCGCCGTCCGCGACGATCTGGTCGATAATCAACGCGGATTGCTCTGGTCTGCCGGGTGGTGCTGTGTTCCCGATACGTTCGCTGCCGGGTGACACGAACATGCGCAAACCTTCGATCCTGACACCTTGAACACGTTTAGGAGTCCTGAAAAATTCCCAGTAAGCGCCCTGGATTGTGAGCTTTTCGATGGTGGCAATCGGCGGGTCGTCTCGATCGCTGTTGCGGCGGAAAGTCACTCCTTCGGCAATACACCCGGGCGGGAAATATGTCCCGTGAAACGCTTTCACTTCTACCCTGCTGGAGAACTTTTCCTGCAGCGCCCTGACGACGATGTCACGCGTGAACGGCCAGCGGCTTAGCGGCAGCAACACAGCTGCGCCGCCGATCACAACCAGGGCCAAGAACGTGCCAATCTTGATCCAGCGGGATGATAGCGTGGACTTTTTTTTCAAGACTTCCTTCTTAATTCATCGAACTTTGGATAGAAACCGTTCAATCGGGAACTTTAAATGGCCTCTGCGAATCAGCGAAGGTTCCCCTTTTGAAGGCCCGACACTAACAGAGTCTAACCAGAGGAGGCTGAAGAATCTGTTCACAAAGGAACGCTTCAGTCACAGCCTGCCTCGGGGCTGAGGCCACGTTTTTGCACCTCCCGATCCAGGCCTTCGAGCGCAGCCAACGACCCACTGCCGGGGCAGGAAGGGACACCTTCGGGCTTTTGTTGCGTGCAAACGAAGAGATGAAAGCGGAATGGTTCCATTGCGTCCTCTTCTCCAGATAACGTTAACGACCTTCTATTTCGCCGAAGGCCTGGAGGCTAACAACTGAATTCCCCGGACTTTTCCCGATCTTTCCCTGGTCTAGGGGATTTCGGCATTCATTGTGACCGTTCGCGGGCCAAAGCACTGTGATCTACGTCATTGATCGATGTAAGCCGGAGTGGTCCACTTACTACGATAAGGAGGGGACATCAAATGCCGGCTGAACTGATCGACACCAAAACTCTTCCTGAAAATGCTTATAAACCTCTGCATGACGGCGAACTGTATCTGCCCATCGTTCCGGCTTCCGGTGAATTGCCAGAACTCACCTCGCGTTCAATCTTCTGGGGCGTCCTGTTTTGCGTGATCTTCACGGTGGCGTCGGCCTACTCGACTCTGAAGGTCGGCCAGGGAATGGAGGCGGCGATTCCCATCTCCATTCTCGCTATCGGCTTGGCGCGCTTGTACCCCCGACGCTCCTCGCTGCTGGAGAACGTGATTATCACCGGCATGGGTGGCGCCTCGGCCGCCGTTGTCGCAGGTGCTGTCTTCACGCTGCCGGCGCTTTATGCGCTCCACCTCGATCCGCATCCGGTGCAGACCATCTTTATCTGTCTGGCCGGCGGGTGCCTTGGCATCCTCTTTCTTATCCCGCTGCGTCGCTACTTTGTCCGCGAGATGCACGGTAAGTTTCCCTTCCCGGAGGCCACAGCCATCACCGAAGTTCTGGTGACGGGAGAAAAAGGTGGCTCGCAAGCCAAGCTGCTCCTACAGGCCACCGTCGTCGCCGCGATTTACGATTTTTTTGTCACCACATTTCATGTCTGGAAGGAGTACCTGAACTTCCAGTTTCTGCCGATAATGCGGTCGCTCGCCGATCGCAGCCGCATGGTCTTCAATTTCGATGCGGTCGGCTTCATCCTCGGCCTCGGATACGTGATGGGCTTGCGCGTCGCTCTCATCTTTTGTGCCGGCGGAGTAATGGTGAACTTCGTGCTCGTGCCGGTGATCTGGTTTGTCGGCAGCCACATGGGCGATGTCACCGTGTATCCCGCCACCGTCCCTATTTCGCACATGACGGCGGCCGAGATCTACCGCTATTACGTGCGCTTCATCGGCGTGGGCGCCATCGCCAGCGCAGGATTGGTTGGAATCCTCAAATCCCTGCGCGTGGTTGCGGGATCGTTCGGCATCGCCCTGCGCGCCTTCCGCCGCGGTGGAGCGCCACAAATGGAACGCACGGACCGTGATATTCCCATCATCAGCATCCTGCTCGGAGTTGTGCTGGGCGCGATCGCAGTGGCCGTCTTCTTTGGACAGCTTCATGTTTCCTGGACCGTGGTTGGACTGGGCTTGGCACTGACGCTGCTGTTCTCATTCTTCTTCACCACGGTGGCTGCCAACGCGATTGCCACCACGGCCAACAATCCCGCCAGCGGGATGACATTGCTAACCGTGATCGTCTCTTCCGTCGTGCTGTTGAAGTTCGGGCTCTCCGGTACCACCGGGATGTTCTTCGTGATGGCTCTCGCTGGCATGGTCTGTGTAGCCCTATGTGCGTCGGGACAGTTCATCACCGACTTGAAGGCCGGCTACTGGATCGGCTCCACGCCCGCAGCCCAGGAGAAGGTGAAGTTCATCGCAGTCATCGCGTCGGCGATCACCGCGGGTTTCACCATCATCCTGCTGGCCAAGGCATTTCAGTTCGGAGAAGCGATGCCCGGCGATCCGCGGCAAGTCCTGGTCGCGCCGCAGGCTTCTGCGCTGAAGGCCGTGGTCTCCGGCTTCATGAGTGGCCAGCCCGCCCCCTACATCTTGTTCGGTCTGGGCGCCATGGTCACCGTGGTGCTGGAGATGCTCGGTCTCTCTTCCATGGTCTTCGCCCTGGGAATCTATTTGCCGCTGCAGTTGACCACGCCGATCTTGGCTGGCGGATTTCTCTCGCACCTGGTGAACAAGCGCGGGGAAAAGATCGGCGGCGAGTACGGCAAAACCATCCGCGAGCGCGGCATCATTATCGCGGGCGGCCTGATGGCGGGCGGAGCGCTTGGCGGAGTGATTGGGGCGGCGCTGCGCGTGCTGCCACACTTCAAGGAAGATTGGATTCAGACGCCTTTTTACGCCAACGATGCGGTGTCGCAGAGCGTCTCCGCCCTCATGTTTGTTGGTGTGTGTCTGTACGTATGGTTCAGCTCGCTGAGGAAAGAATCCTTAGGAGAAAAGTGAGGAGCGATCAATGGATACGCTAGGCAGATTTGTTGCAGATGCAGTTCTCGGTATCGACACGCTTTGGGGTGGTGACGTCATGTGTCCCTCGGGCACGGGACGATTCATCGCCGACTCCTGGTTTTCGGATGAGCCACTGCCTGCGGCTTACACGGTTCCGGCGGCGGCGCGGGTGCGGGAGAGCGGCGGCGTTGCAAGCAAGAAGGTGGATCGAGCGGCGGTGGAAGAGTATCTGCGTGCGGTGGATCTTCCGCAAGCTATCGCCGGTGTTCGAGATGAGGCGCGGAAGGTTGGTGGGCTGCGCGGTCAGTATTTGCTGGGGCTGTCACTTAGTCTGGAGACGATGTGGGACCTCGCCATGGAAGTGCTTGGGAAAGGCAGGCCCGTTCCATACGCTCGGAGCGTTGAGGCTTCGACGGGCCGGCCACCCGAACCCTCCAACCCGGTAGCAAAGCGGGAGCGTGTGGCTGAATTGTTGGGCCAAGGGGGTTACGCAACCTCCAGCTCCGGCGGCCTGCTTGGGGCAGTCGATGCATGGCGACGGGATCGTGTGGTTCCCATGGCTTCTGTCCGTGCCCTCGGAGCTGCAATGATCGCCCACTTTGACCGCCTCAGCGCGGCGAACTTGTTGCCTTACCTTTCCAAGGATCTCGTACCCGTACCTCGAGCCAATATCGAATTCTTGCCCATCAAGGACGCTTGGTTTTCCGGATCGATGAACTATCTGGGGCGAGCGCGAAAGCCCGATGGCAGTCCACAGTACGAAGCCACCTATGAGATTAACGCTTCGCTGCAAATCTCTGTTCCGGAATTCGAGCAGTTGGTGAGCCACGAAGTCGTGCCCGGACACGTTACCACGTTTGCCTACCTGCAAAATCTTTATGTCCGTGGGAAAGCAGGATTCGAAACCACAATGCCGACCATGAACACTCGCTCCGCCACTCTGTTCGAGGGAATCGCGAACAATGCCATTCTCATCGCCCATGGCGTAACCGAAATCGAGCAACTCCCCGACGAGGATTTGCAAATCGGCGTGCTGCTGGCGTTACTGCAAGATGACGCCAAGAATCAGTCGTCCTATTTAACCTGGGGAGAAGGAGTGCAGCGCGAGAAAGTGGCTGTCACTCTTCGTAAAGATTTCCTCGTCACTGAAGAGCGCGCGGACAAGCTTTCTGGCGCCTGGGGCCAACATCCACTTCTGGGCCGAATGTATCTTCCGGCCTATCGGGCAGGAACGGAGCGAGTCGCACAATTGCGACGCGTCCACCCGGCGGATCGCATTCTACCGGCAATCTACGGCTGCTCTGGGCTGGCTGATATCGTGACTATCGACGAGATCTTGAAGCAAGAGTAGATCAGTCCCGTTCCGTCGGCGGAGTCAGCGATGCTGCGAGCATTGTGCCCGGATCACGCTAAGCGGGAGTTATGCCCCGGGACGAACTCTCAGAGACGGTGGCCAGAAGTCGGCTTCGAGGAAGTCAACTGCCGATTGGTCGAGAGGTTCTTCCCCAGTCGTGGGCTACGCGGGAGTAGTCGGGGCTCCAATTTCAGCGCGACTCAGGTTCTCTAGAGGCCCAGATAGGATATCTGATGCTCTTTGTAAGTGATTGGCTCTGCATATCCTAATTCCGCTCATTGCAAGGTTATTGCAAGCCGCAGCGAAACGGTCGAGCGCGTAAGCGCGCCGCCTCGATTTGAGGCCCTTATCACCAACACGCTTTCCCGAAACTATCAAGCTTCCAGGCATCGCAAATACAAATGTGGCTTTCGCTATTGAGCGTGATCGAGAACGGCCCGCGTCGACGAAGAAGAGAGTTCACCTGAAGGGGGCGAAATCGTCGCACGTCCGGGATCGGCCCTGCAAGTCGTTGCGGCAGCAAGCCTAACATATTAGACTTCAGTTCGCGCCGGGCCCTTTGCCTGCCCATTCGGACTCAGTCCGTAAACCAGCCACGACTACAATGGACAATTCGATGACAGGGAATCGCAATCGAATCCGATGCCAGTCGGAGTGTTCCAATCCAAGGAAGATTTCCGTCTCCGAGGATTGGTTCGAGGTTTATGAGATTGCCAGCAATCTTTTTGCTTTCTGCGAAACCCGTCACTACGAAAACACCACAATAAGTTTAATAATCGGACCAGAAAAGGCGGTGCTGATCGACACCGGTTGTGGAATCGGGGACTTGCGAAAGGCAGTAGCAGAGGTAACTGACAAACCTGTGATAGTTATCAACACACACACTCACCTCGATCATCTCGGCAGCAACCGGCAATTTGATGAAATTGCGATGTTTGACCATCCGTTATCTCGCCGGGCAGCGATAGAAGGAGCTTCCCATCAGATCATGCAGAGGGAAATCTTGGCTGATAATCTTGTGACCAAACCTTGGCCCCGAGACTTTGATCCGACCGGTTTTACTCTACCGCCGTTTAAGGTCAATCGTTGGCTAAGGGATGGTGAACGGTTCGATTTTGGTGGCCGGGATTTGGAAGTGATTTACACGCCCGGCGAGGCGGCGGATCATATTTCCCTTCTGGATAGAACCGACAGGATACTCTTCTGTGGCGACATTTTGCTTCATGGCCCGGTGTGGACGCATTTGGAAGGCGGCAGTTTAAATCACTTACTCACTAGTTACACGAGACTGATGGGTTATTTTGAAGACTTTGATCACCTGATGCCTGGCCACAACCAACCTTGGCTTGACAAGGGTCTACTCCCTGAAACTCTGACCGGAGCTGAAAAAGTCTTGTCTGGTCAAGCTACGGCTGAGGACATCATCGATCCATGGAACAGGCGATTGAAGCAATATTCCTTTGGTCGATTCGCCATCACAACTCGTTACTGACTCCCTTGCGCGGCCAATGGAGAAGTAAATCCCCGTTCAGCAAACCTTACGGCGTCGTGGGCAGCACGCGATCTGCGTCATGTTACAAACAGTCTGGGTTTGAATAGCAATTTGAGCGCTGGAGTTCGCATATACTGTGCTGATGCAGAAGATCTTGATTAGTTCGTGTCTGTTGGGAAATCCAGTCAGGTACAACGGTCAGGATGCTAAGCTGCACAGCGACATATTGGAGCGTTGGATCGGCGAGGGGCGGGTAGTCTCCGTGTGCCCCGAGCTTGCTGCCGGCCTCTCAGTGCCTCGCGAAGCTGCCGAAATTCGGAGGGGAAGCGGGATTGATGTTCTCAACAATGCTTCGCAGATCGTGACCCAAAGCGGCAATCTGCTAACACCGCAGTTTGTTTTTGGAGCCCGTCAGGCACTGCAGACCGCAAGACAGCACGATATTAAGATCGCGGTGCTCACGGACGGCAGTCCTTCGTGCGGAAGCACTTACGTCTATGATGGGAGCTTTTCAGGGATCAAGCTTTGGGGATCGACAGGCGTCACGACGGCTCTTCTGAGTACTGAAGGACTGGAAGTATTCAGCCAATTTCAACTCATTGAAGCTGACCGGCGTCTCCTGGAGTTGGATAGAGGTCATACCGCGTAGCTTCTTCAATATCGAACCTCTTGCTGGGTGGGGGACCGTATGCCCACAGCCATAAGCCATAACTTCCTGCTCGGTCCGGATGCTATGCTTTAGCATCGGAGCGGGGAGTCGTGAGCCTCAAGAACGACAACAAACATCTGCCGGAGTTTGACGTTCACTCTCTTCTGGAATCTCCGACCGTTACCATACGGGACACGTACTGCCGAGGAACTTGTCGATATCAGAGCCCAGAAGAGTGCACTGTTACTACGCAACTTGTGTTTCCTTATCGCGGCGTGTACGTCCGACATGTCGGACAGAAGCAGGCCGTCGCCGAAGCGAACCAAGTGCTCTTTTTCAACGCAATGGAAGGTTACCGGGTCAGCCATCCTGTGTCCGGTGGCGATGCCAGCCTAACGTTGGTCATCGAAGAGTCGCAACTGCATGAGTTGGCACCGCCCTCTCTCCTTCAGGATGGACCGAGCGTCGCATTTCGTCAGCCGCGTCTCAGAGTTGACGCTCGGACTCAAGCGCTGTTGGCGCTGCTCCGGCACAGCCTGCGCGAAAAGACCGCCGAACCTCTGGAGGCGGAGACCTTGGCGTTGACCCTGGTGCAGCGGTCCCTCGGACCACGTACCACCCACGCCGCAGCCGCTACCTATGGCCGGCAGCGTCTCGTGGATCGTGTGAAGCTCGTGCTGGCGAGCGATCTGGCGCGGCGTTGGACTTTGGCCGACATTGCCGCTGAAGTTCGCGGGTCCCCGGTTTATCTCACACGAGTTTTTCAGCAAGTGGAAGGCCTTCCCCTATATCGCTATCAATTGCGTCTACGGCTGGCGCGCGCACTCGACCGTCTTGGAGAATACGAAGATCTGACCTCATTGGGCCTGGATCTCGGGTTCTCGAGCCACAGCCATTTCAGCGCAGCATTTCGGCAGATCTACGGCCGCTCGCCATCCGAGTTCAAGCAGTCGTTCCGTCGCTGATCTAACCTCCAGCAAATCGGTAAAGATTTCGACAGCGGGTTCTCTGGCGGTCATGGCCTACTTGTCTCACCCGGACATCGGGTAGCAGAGGAGGGTGCGATGGCTGAGAAGACTTGCGCGGCTTGTGATTGCAAGCTGGAGGGAGATTCCATCAAGGTGAAGGTCGGGGGCAAGACGGTTGAGGTGTGCTGCGACGACTGCGCGCAAAAGTTAAAGGAAGCCGACGCCTCCACGAGAGGGAGGCGACCTTGAGCTTTGGAACAAAACGAGGCAATTGTCATGATTTGTGAGTGTCGGAGCGTTGCACACGGCTATGTATTATCGATCGCTGTTGTCGTGGCGATGCTGCTTGGAATTTGTGGGGCGTTGCAGACAAGCGCCCAGGCGGAGACATGGTTGGTTCGACATAGCGTAGATACCCCCTCAGGACGAATCAGCTATCTGGAGCAGGGCAAGGGACCGGTTGCGTTGTTCGTGCACGGCGTTTTGTTGAACGGATATCTGTGGCGGCACCAACTCGCGGATTTGTCGGATATCCGACGGTGTATTGCTGTGGATCTTCTGGCGCACGGCGACACAGAAATCGCCCCCAATCAGGACGTTTCGGTGACCGCCAACGCGAACATGCTCAAGGAATTCCTCGATGGTCTGAAGATCGATCAAGTTGATCTCGTCGGCAATGACAGCGGTGCGGGCATCGCTCAGATTTTTGCGGCCTTGTATCCGGAGCGTATTCGGAGTCTCACGTTGACCGACGGCGACACGCACGATAACTGGCCACCCGAGGCCTTCAAACCATTTCTCGCGATGGCGGCCGCGGGAGGACTGCCAGGAATATTGAACACGATGATCGCGGACAAAAATGTTTATCGCTCGCCACAAGCTCTCGGGCCGGCGTATGAGCATCCGGAACTCGTCAGTAGCGACACCATCGAACAGTATCTCTGTCCATTGGTGAGGAGCGAGCAGCACACGCGGGATTTCCAGCGTTTTCTGGCGGCCTTCGACAACAAGCACACACTTGCCATCGAAGACCGGTTGAAGACTTTGCAGGCGCCGACCCTGATTGTTTGGGGAACCGACGATGTGTATTTCGGTGTGAAGTGGGGTCGGTGGCTGTCTGAAACCATCCCGGGTACTCGCAAATATGTCGAGCTTAAGGGCGCCAGAATCTTCTTTCCCGAAGAACGCTGGCAGGAGTTCAACAAGGAAGTCCGCCTGTTTTGGGAATCGATCGATCAGGCCGCAAACGCGAAACTAACCACCGTAGCGGCGTTCTCTGCAGTTGTTGGGCAATGGAATGAGATTGGTCGAAAACTGATTGCGATTGCCGAAGACCTGCCCGAAAACAAATACGAATACAAGCCGAATCCCCAATCTCGCTCGTTCGTTCAGCAACTGCTTCACGCCGCCGGATCGATGTATTACTTCACTGACGTAGCTCAAGGAAAACAAGCACGATATGGCGACGACCCGCCACGTAGCGAATGGGTCACAAAGCATGACGTCGCGGCATTTGTCAGTCGTTGCGTGAAAGACGGTGCCGACGCGCTGGCGGCGAAGGGAGACGCTGGCTTGAACGACGCCGTGAACGATGGGTCGCCGCACCTCGTTCGCTTGGTCGATCTCGCCTATCGAGTGATCGAACATTCGGGCGAGCACTACGGTCAACTGGTGGCCTATTACCGGATCAACGGTATAGTTCCTCCCGAATCGCGAGAGAAATAACCACCTCAACCTTTGGATCTTCGAGACACCGTAGCAACCGAGGACAAAAACTCATGAATCGCCGAGAGTTCGTTTGCTTGAGTGCGGGCGCAATCGCGATGTCAGCCCTCGGCGTGCGCGATCCCGAGTGCTACGCCACTGGAGCCACATCCGCGGCAGGCCTGCACGAAATGTCCGCCGCGGATTTTCATTCGGCACAGAAGTTCACGACCACCGACCAGGGCCGCATTGCATACATCGACAAAGGAAACGGACCAGCCGCACTATTCCTGCACGGTTTTCCCTTAAATAGCTTCC
>Ga0116221_1000949_pt1 | contig 19732 bp, 11 predicted proteins | sample Sb_taG_5_FD_88965 | JGI IMG/M metagenome (GOLD analysis project Ga0116221, IMG submission 88965) | Peat soil microbial communities from Weissenstadt, Germany - Sb_50d_8_FC metaG | ecosystem: Environmental > Terrestrial > Soil > Wetlands > Peat | place: Germany: Weissenstadt | collected 2010-09-21 | reverse complement strand
TGCCTTCGGTATTGGCCCGCAGGGCTGAAGAAGAGTGAGCGATAGGGAACATTTTTTAATTACAAAAAATGCCCCCTATCGCTCAATCCCTCCGCAAACTGCCGACCGGCTAATGGCGACCTAGCAGTGCAATCGATCACGGCGCCATCCGCACGGCGGTCCACGTGTAGTACTGCTGCGAAACCTCGCCGCCATGTCCGGCAAAGCTGCGGCCATTGAGGTCCTGTGCCTGCGCCTGGCCGCCGATCCGATTGCCCTGCGCCGTGCCAGAAAACAGGACTCGATACCGCGGCGGGCCTGGAAAGGCGACCGCGAACGACAGCTCCCGAGCGTGCGCAGCCGGCCGCTGCAGCCAGCAAGGCGGCGACCGCAACCGTGAACGACAGCCATCGATACCGCCGCCTTGCCACCTGCCCGCTCACCGCGACGCGCGGCTCTCGCCCGGCGCACGCGACAATGCCCCGTCATTGAAATGGAAGGCATCCCACAGATCGCTCAGGGCCGGACTGTTGGTCGGTGCGTAGGGATTATCGCGGCGGGTCTTCGGATTCGGGAAGTTGTCGCGGCTACGGGCCGTGATCGGCTTGAGCCGCCAATTACGCTCGATGAATTTGATGATCGACACGTGATCGGCGTAACCGTGATTGACGAGCCCACCCTCGGTGTAGGGCGAGACGATCAACAGCGGGATGCGCGGGCCGTCACCGAAGAAGTCGAGCGGCTGAATGTACCCGGAGTCATAGTAGCCGCCGCCTTCATCAAAGGTGACGAAGACCGCGGTATCGCGCCAGAGCTGCGGATGCGCCTGCAGCTGGTGGATGATCTTTTTCACGAATCCCTCGAACAGGTCCAGCTTTGAAGACGCCGGGTGGCCGTCGACAAAGCCGCTCGGCTTGAGGATCGAGACGGCCGGCAGGGTCTCCTCGGCAATGTCCTGGTAGAACACATCCGTATCGTGAATGTGCGCTTGGCGCAGCGCCGCGTTGGTCATGATATCGGTGGCGTATTGGAACGGATTACAGATGTTGCAATAAGCGTCGTACGGATTCGCAACCGCCGGATCGGTCCGGTAGATGTTCCAGCCGGCACCGAAGTAGCTGAACGAGATGTCGGCCCGGATCAGCACGTCGCCGATATGGCGCACCGAGCTGGGCGGAATCGTGAACGCGGAATACTGGCTTGCCAGCGTGCCGTCGGCGTTGAAGCCCGGATTGTAGTTATTCAGCAGATAGTAGTGTCCGGCCTCACACCGCGGATTGATCGGGCGCGCCAGCGACTCGAGGTAATTGACCACCGCGGGCACACCCGGCTGGCTCAGGTCGGCACAGGCGCTGTAGCTGCCGCCCAAGTCGCCGTCCTCGTCGTACCAATTGTCGGTACCGGGCTTCGGATCCGGATTCTCGATCTGGTTGGCAGGTGGGGTCGCGGGGTGGCCGTGTCCATCGCTGTACCAGATGGCATCGGCGAAGCCGAACATGATGTGGTTGGCGCCGCTGCCGCCCTGGACCGACTGATGCATGTTGTCGCTCAGAGTGTAGCGATCGGCGAGTTCCTTCAGGTAGGGAGCGTCGCCCTGCTGCATGTTATAGAACGCCAGTGCCGTCGATCCCTCCCCGGTTGAGATATGGGTGACCGGCAACGGCTGCGGCTTGCCGTTGCCCCCGGCACCCACGCTCACTTCCACCCAGGCGTACAGGTCGCTGCGGCAGCCGCTCGGATTCGCCGCGCTCGCGTGTTCGACGCTGCAATCGCTCTGCTGCCACATCTGGTAGAAGCGATGCACCGGATTGCCGGCATAGTCATCGTATTTGACCGCAGGTGTTAGTTGAAAGACGCCCGGGCCGAGATTTTCGTAGTTCGCGATACGCGTATCGATCACGTCGGCCGGCAGACCGGTGGCGCCCGTGAGCAGCAACGGGTAGTAGTCGTTCGCCAGGTCCTGCTCGGCGGCCCTGGCGGCCGCCATGGTCGCAAACGGCGCCGGAGTCTTATCGCTCGGCGCGCTCGGTGCGCCGTGGGTTCCCGGTGGCGGGATATTGAGGTAGCCGTAGGCTTTGGCGGGACTGATCGCGTAGCGGCGCGTGTCGGTGGCCGCTCTCTGCGCCGAGGCGGCGTGGTTGCGGCCCGGTGTGCCATCGGCGCTGATGATGCCGCGCGACAGGAGATTCGATACCTGTTGTCCGGGGCGAGGCGTATAGGTTGCGTAGACGTGATCGAAGCTTCGATTCTCCCCGATGACCACGATGACGTGCTTGATCGGCGACGCCGTATCCTTATCGTGCAAACCCTGGCCGCCGCGGCGATTGCCGGCATCGGTTGGCGTCTGCTGCGCCTGGATCAGCGTAATCCCCAGCGACGACAGCGCGGCCGCAATCGCCGCAACCACCGCATGGCGCGCCAGCCGTGCGCGGCATTTTCCCGGATGCTTAGGCTTCGTCCCCACGGCCCGCGCTGCTAGATCGCCGCCTTCGGCGCGGCGAGCTTGCTGGGTGCCACCGATTTTTCGATCAGTCTCCAGGCCGGCATCCAGCGTTCGAGCAATGCGCTCATGGCGTGACGGTCCGACGCGGGAAATTCCGCCCGCAGTGAATCGAGCATCAGCGTGTGGCTCGGCAAGCCCTTGGGAAAGCGGCCGCTCGAGGTGAACACAGCGCAGCCCTCGATCGGCAATTCCGGCGCTATTGCGCGCACGGCCGCGATTCGATCGTACAACCCGGTCTGCGGGTTCGGAAAAGTGTAGCGCAGGGCGCGTCGCATCACGGTCCACTCGGTCATCTGATCGCCGCCGAAGATGTTGCCTTCGACATCGCGCAGATCGATCACCACCAGGCCGCGCGCGGTCAGCAGCAGAAAATCCACATGCAGAGTGTTGCCCTGGCCGTCGGGCACCAGCACATTGCGCAAATGCTCGAAGCCGCAGTTGATGATCGCCCTTGCGCGTGCCGCGCGCACACGGCGGGGCCGATCCCAGCGCCACAGCAGGAACAGGCCGGCGAGCAATGCGGCGGCGGCGACTGCGGCCGCGACGAAATCCAGATTGACAGGCGGCAGAGACTCCATAACGTTATAGCGAGCTATTCAGGGCATCCAGCGTAGCCTCGATCTCAGTGCAGCTCGAGGGCCGATCGAACAGACGTGCCAGATTCTGCGGCATAGTGAGCGTAGCGCCAATCAGCGGCTCGACGATCTCACGAAACTTGGCCGGATGCGCCGTAGCCACCAGCACCCACCGGCCATGCGCGCGCTCATTCGGTGCGAGCCGCGTGTAGGCTTCCGCCGCGACGGCGCTATGCGGACACCAGACCCGACCGTAGCGCTCGAAGTCGATTCGGATCCGCTGGCGCGTGGCCTCATCGTCGATCGATACCGCGCGCAGCGCCGTGCGCAGCGCGGTCCGGTCCGGAAATAGCGCCACCAATCGCTCCAGATTGCTTGGATTGCCGACGTCCATTGCCGAAGACAGCGTCGCCACGCTTGGACGCGGTCGCAGCACGCCCTGTTCGAGATAATCGGGCACGGTGCGGTTGGCGTTGTGCGCCAGCACGATCGCATCGATCGGCGCCCCAAGCCGACGTGCCCAGACACAGGCGGTCGCATTGCCGAGGTTGCCGCTCGGAATCACGAACGACGCCGCTTCGCCATGCGTGCGCCAGATCTTGAGGCTCGCCGCCCAGTAATACACCGTCTGCGGCAGCAGCCTGCCGAGGTTGATGCTGTTGGCGGACGACAGCTCGAAGCGCTCGCGCAGCGCCGGATCGCCGAACGCCTCCTTCACCAGGCGCTGGCAGTCATCGAAACGCCCGCGCACGGCGAAGCTGCGCACATTCTCGCCCCAACAGGTCAGCTGTCGTTCCTGTGTAGGCGACACCAGACCTTTGGGAAACAGTACCGCGACTTCGATGCCGCTGTGCCGATGGAAGGCCGCGGCCACCGCTCCGCCGGTATCGCCCGACGTGGCCACCAGAATCTTGAGCGTCCGGGTGGCTCCGCGCCGCGCCCGCGTCAGCGCCGCGGCCAGAAACCGCGCGCCGAAGTCCTTGAACGCGGCGGTCGGGCCGTGAAAGAGTTCGAGCACGTCCAGGCGCCCGCTATCACCGAGCATGAGCAGCGGTGCGGGAAAATTGAAGGCCTCGCGGGTAATCGCGGCCAGCTCGACAGCCAGCGCATCGCCGGCGACGAACGGCTGCAGCAGCTCGAGCGCCAGCGCCGCCAGGTCATCGGGATCCGAATTGGGCGTCAACTTCGGCCAGTCGGTCGGCACATACAAGCCGCCGTCGCCGGCCAGGCCCTGCGTTAGCGCGGCTCCAAAACCGACCCGATGCAGCGGGTTGCGGGTACTGGCGAACAGCATCAGCCGACGACGCGCGCGCCGCGGGGCTCGACCGCGATGATCCAATGGTCGGACTGCAGACCGTGATGCGAGAACTCACGCACCATGGCCTCACGCACCGCGGGCGCATGCTCCTGCAGGCACCAGGCGAACACCGTGGGCCCGGCGCCCGAGATCGAACAGCCGAGCGCTGCGGCGGACAGCGCCGCGCGGCGCACCTCCCCGAAACCGGGGATCAGCGCGGCGCGTTGCCGCTCGATCACGACGTCCTCGAAGGATTCGCGCAGCATATCCAGATCGTTGGTGTAGCAGCCGGAAATGAAACCGGCAAGGTTGGCCGTTTGCCAGACGAAATCGGCCATCTCCACGGTGCCCTTGAGAATAGCGCGCGCCTGCCGGGTCGACAGGAACATATGCGGATGCACGATCACCGCGCGGATCGCGCTCGGCACGGGAATCTGCTTGACCCGCGGATGGTCGATGCCGACCGTGAGCACCAGGCCACCGTAGAGCGATGGCGCAATATTGTCGACGTGCATCGAACCGCTGGCGACCGCCTCGCCCTGCATGGCGTACTGCAGCAACTCGAGTTGCGGACGCGGTTGCGGCAGCAGCGCGTTGGCCGCGACTACGGCGGCCACCGCCGAGGCTGCCGATCCGCCGAGGCCGGAGGCCAGTGGAATGCCTTTATCGATCTCGAGCTCGAAGCCGAAATCGAGCGGCTGCGCCTCGTACATGGCGATGACCGCCCGTCCCGCGGTGTTCTTCGCTGCCTCGAGCGGCAGATCCTGCACCACGCCGCGAATCGACTTGATCGTCACGCCGGCTGCGGCGCGGCGCCGCACCGTCACGCGATCACCAATCGCATCGACCGAGAAGCCGAGAATATCGAATCCGATGGCAACGTTGCCGACCGAGGCGGGCGCAAAGGCCGTCGCGACGGTGCGGGCTTGCGCTGCCGCGGCGCTGCTCACAGTCGCGCTCCGAGGTAGGTCGTGAGGCGCAGCAGATCGGCAAACACGCCGCCGGCGGTTACCGCCGGCCCGGCGCCCGGTCCCTGCACGATCAGCGGATTATCGCAGTAGCGCGCAGTTGCGTAGCGCACCACGTTGTCGGTCAGCGCGATGTTGGCGAAGGCGTGGCGCGCTTCGAGCTCGACCAGGCCCACGGTGGCACGCCCGTTGGCCGAGACCGCGCCGACATAGCGCAGCACCCGCCCGCGCGAGCGCGCCTCTTCATAGCGCTGCTTCATCGGCGCGTCATGACGCGACAGCCCCGCCAGAAACTCCTCGCTGCTGCCGGCGACCAGATCCTCCGGCACCAGGCTGGCGACTTCGACATCGCTCATCTCGAGCGGCAAGCCCATCTCGCGGCCCAATATGATGAGTTTGCGCGCCACATCCGTGCCCGAGAGGTCATCGCGCGGATCGGGCTCGGTATAGCCGCGCTGCTTGGCCTCGCGCACGATGGCCGAGAACGGCGTCGTGCCGTCATAGACGTTGAACAGATAGGCGAGCGTGCCGGAGAAGATGCCTTCGATGCGCGTGATCTCATCGCCGGTTTCGCGCAGGTCGCGCAGCGTCTGGATCACCGGCAGGCCGGCGCCGACCGTGGTCTCATACAGGTAATTCGCGCCGCTCTGGCGCCGCGCGGCCTTGAGGCTCTCGTAGTAGGCCAGTGTGCCGCTATTGGCCTTCTTGTTCGGTGTCACGATATGAATGCCTGCCGCAAGCCAATCGCGATAATGCCCGGCCACCTCGGCGTCGGCGCTGCAATCGATCAGCACCGTATGCGGCAGATAGTCCACGCCTACGTGTTCGACGAAGCGCGCCAGATCCGCCGGTTGTGCATGCTCCTCCAGCTCCTCGCGCCAGTGCGACAGTTGCAGTGCGAAATCCGCGAGTCGCATCTGCCTGGAGCGCAGAATGCCGCGCACGCGCAGATCGATCTTGAATTCGCGCGCCAGGCGCTCGCGCTGGCTCGCGAGCTGATCGAGCAGCACGCGGCCAACGGTACCCGGACCGATGACACCGATCGACAGGGTATGCGGCGACAGGTAGAAGCTCGCGTGCGTCGCCCGCAGCGCCCGCGTCGCATGCCTGGCGTCGACCACCACCGAAATGTTGCGCTCTGAAGCGCCCTGCGCGATCGCGCGCACATTGATGTGCGCATTGCCCAGGGCGCCAAATACCTTGCCCGCGGCGCCGGGCATGCCGGCCATGCCATCGCCGACCACCGCCAGAATCGCCAGATCCGGTGTCACGTCGACGTTTTGAATCTGGCCTTCGGCCAGCTCGCGCGCGAACGCGGTCTCGAGCACACTCTTGGCACGCGCCGCCTGCGCCTGCGGGATCGCGCAGCAGATCGAATGCTCGGAACTACCCTGCGAGATCAGGATCACCGAGATGCCTTCCTCCCGCAGCGCGCCGAACAGGCGATGCGCCGTACCCGGCACGCCGATCATGCCGGCACCCTCGAGATTGACCAGCGCGACGTCCTCGATGCTGGTGATGCCCTTGACCGGCAGGGTCGAGTTCGGTCGTGCACAGATCAGCGTGCCCGGCTTGTCGGGCGCAAAGCTGTTGCGAATCCAGATCGGAATGTCGCGGCCTACCGCCGGCGCCATGGTCTGCGGATGGATCACCTTGGCGCCAAAGTAGGCCAGCTCCATTGCCTCGTTGTACGACAGCGAATCGATGACCTGCGCGTCGGGCACGCGACGTGGATCGGCCGAAAGCACGCCGTCGACGTCCGTCCAGATATGGATCTGCGCCGCATCGAGCAGCGCGCCGAAGATCGAGGCGGAAAAATCGCTGCCGTTGCGGCCGAGCGTGGTCTGAACCCCGCGTGGGTCGCTGGCGATGAAGCCCGTGATCACCAGCGTGACCGGCGCCTGCGGCGGCAGCAGCCCCTGCAGCTTGAGCTTGGATTCCAGCCACTGCACCGCCGGGCCGAGCGGTCCCCACTCCACCGTAACGCAGCGCCGTGCGTCCAGCCATTGCACGCCGCCGCGAATGCCGCGCCGCTGCAGATAGCGGCGAAACAGCTGCGTGGACCAGATCTCGCCGTAGCCCGAGCACAGGTCGCGCACCGTCTGGGCGGCCGAGCGCATGATGCTCGTGCTCTGCAGTACGCCGGTCAGATCCGTGACATCGCGATCGAACTCGGCCAGATACTCTGCGGCCGTGGCCTCATCGAGCAATGCCGTGGCAATCGCCGCGTGCCGATCACGCAGCACCGCCAGTCGCTGGCGCCAGTCGGCATGCCGGCTCTCCGCCAGCGCCACCAGCTCGAGCAGCGCATCGGTCACGCCTTTGCAGGCGGACAGCACGATCGCGAGGCGCGGCTGGGTCTGCCGATCGCCCGAGGCTGCCGCCACCATCTGCGATTCCACAATGGCGGCAACGCGTTCGAAACAGCGCGCATCGGCGACGCTTGAGCCGCCAAACTTATGGACCACCCAGGCCTGGGCGTCGGTCGTAGTCATCGAGCATTCTGGGGGCACTTGCGCCTGCCGGCTATCGCGACAAAAAAACTTTGGCACACTACTTCAGCGCACCCCATTCCCGCAATATCCCAGATCGCGCACCGCGAGCGGCCGCCGCAAGGCAGAATTGGCAGCTCGTTCACCTTGATTACCAATGGAAGGCACCGGCAAATGCGCTGGCCGACTCGCTGCTCCCTGGCTGCGCCGGCGCTGCTCGCCGTGCTCGCCTGCGCGCTGTGCATCAGCACCTACCACTTCTTCGGCAATTTCTGGGATGAGCCCGAGCATATCGCCGCCGGGCTGGTACTGATCGATCGCGGTGAGTATCGATACGACAATCAGCATCCGCCGCTGGCACGGCTGGCGGCCGCCATCGGCCCGTACCTGGCCGGAGCGCGTGTCCATGGCAACCCGATGCCGATCGGCGAGGCCCAGGGCCGCGATCTGCTGTACAACTCCCCGGCCAGTTACAACGAGCTGTTGACGCTGGCCCGGCTCGGCATGCTGCCATTTCTGCTGCTGCTGCTGGCGGCCAGCTGGCTGTGGGTGCGGCGCTGGTACGGCGAGGCCGCGGCCCTGGTGACGCTGTTGTTCCTGGTCAGCACGCCGGTGATCCTGGGGCACGCCGCGGTGGTCGCGCTCGACGTGCCGGTCACCGCCATGACCATCATGACCCTGTACCTGCTGCTGCGCTGGTTCGAGGCTCCCAGCATCGCTGCGGGGCTGCGCCTCGGGCTCGCGGCCGGCCTGGCGGTCGCTACCAAGATGTCGGCGGTACCGTTCATCGGCGTGGCGGCGCTCAGCCTGATCGCGCTGCGACTGCTGTTCGCGCGCCGCGCGCGGCTGAGCTGGATGCTGCAGCGGCGCCTCGGCACTGCGGCACTCGCTGTGCTGCTGACCCTGGTGATCATGGTCGGCATCTACGGGCCGAAGCTGGTTTATCTGACGACACCGGATCTGGCGCCGAGTCCGGCACTGGACTTTCTGGCCGGCCACCATGGCGCCCTGCACGATGTGGCCTATCGCTTCGCGGCACGCGTGCCCTTGCCGCTGGGCTTCTCCATGGTGCCGCTGAATTTTCTCGGCGTCGAATGGCACAACGAACACGGCCATCCGTCGTTCCTGCTCGGACACACCGCCGGCAACGGCTGGTGGTACTTCTATCTCGTCGCGCTCGCGGTCAAGACGCCGCTACCGCTGCTGCTGCTCGGTCTCACCGGACTCGGGCTGCTCGCGGTAGGCGGCTGGCGCGGCGCCAACGTCTATCTGCTCGCGCCAGCCCTCTGCTTTGCATCGATACTCATGTTCTGCTGCGTATACAGCCATATCAACATCGGCGTGCGGCACGTACTGATCGCCTATCCGTTGCTCGCGATGGGCGCGGGCTACGCGGTGTGCGCCGCCTGGCAGCATTGGCACGCGCGCCTGGCGCGCGCCGCCATCGCGGCGCTGGTGCTGTGGCAGATCGCGATCCTCGCCTACGCCTATCCGGACTACCTGGCCTATTTCAATGCGCTCGCGGGCGATCACCCCGAACGCATTCTGGTGGACTCGGATCTGGACTGGGGCGGGCAGGACCTGCGACGCCTCGAGCAGGTGCTGGCCGCGCGCGGCGTCCGGCAGCTCTGGCCCGGATACAAAGGCACCGCTGACCTGTCGCGTGAGGCATTGCCGCCCTACACGCTGCTCAAGCCCGATGAGCCGGCCCACGGCTGGGTCGCCATCACGATGCTCACGCTGCAGGAAAACCAGGCCGGCTACGGCTGGCTGATGCAGTACCGGCCGGTGCAACGGGTCGGCAAATCGTTCGAGCTGTATTACATTCCCTAGCGCGGCAGCATTGCCAGGGCACCGCCACACTCCCGCAACAGCGCAAAATACCCGATGGTTTTCCGTCAGTTACGCAGTCTTCAGAAGAAATCGGATTACCTCATGGGTTCGACGCGACCCATCCGCCGGCGATCAGCGTAACGAAGTCCATAGCCGAGCGTGAACTTCGGGTTGGGCGCCGCCGCGGCGCGCACTGGCGCGGCGCCGCCGCGCGCCGCGCTCGCCGGCCACGCGAACGACAGCGTGCCGCTGAAGTCGTGGCGCGCGCCGCCGCGGCCATCGCCGATCAGCACATCGGCGATGCCGCCGCCCTCGGAGCCCGGAAGCCAGGCCGCCACGAATGCATCCGAAGCGTCGATCTCGGGATTCATCCGCAGCGGCCGGCCCGACAGGAACACCGACACCACCGGAATGTGCGCAGCGTGCAGCCGCCGTAGCAACGCCAGATCGCGCCGCTCGCCGGCCTGATACTCGATCGAGCGCAGATCGCCGACGCCTTCCGCGTACGGCTGCTCGCCGAACACGGCGATCGCGACGTCGGGCTTGCGGGTATAGCTGCCGTCGATGCTGAGCTGCGCGCTGCCGCCGCCGGCCTCGAGCGCGGCGCGTATTCCCGCGTAGATCGACTCGCCATGGGGAAAGTCGCTGTTGCTGTTGCCGCTGCCTTGCCAGCCCAACGTCCAGCCGCCGCACTGGCGGCCGATATCGTCGGCAGCATCGCCCACGACCAGTACACGGGCCGCGGCGCGGATCGGCAGCACCTGTCCATGGTTCTTCAACAGCACCAGCGACTCGCGTACCGCAGCGCGCGCGAGCGCGCGGTGTGCGCTCGAACCGAGCACATCCAGCCGCCCCTCCCAGGGCCGCTCGGCTTCGAACAAACCCAGCTTTACCTTGATGCGCAGAATCCGGCGTACGGCATCATCCAGCCGTGCCAGCGGAATTTCACCCGCACGCAGCTGCGCGAGTGTATTGTCGAACAACTCCTTCCAGCCGTCGGGCGCCATGTACATATCGATACCGGCCAACAGGGCGGCAGGGCAATTGGTGCTGGTGCAGCCCGGAATCTGGCCGTGGCCGTTCGAGTCGCTGACGACGAAACCCTCGAACCCCAGGCGGCCCTTGAGCACTCCGGTCAGCAGGCTCGCGTTGCCGTGCATCTTGCGCCCCTGCCAGCTCGAGTACGACGCCATCACGGTCATGACACCGGCTTGGATCGCGGACGGATAGCCCTGCGCATGGATGCGGATCAGCTCCCGCTCGCTGACCTCGGTGTCGCCCTGATCGATACCTTCGCTGGTGCCGCCGTCGCCCAGAAAGTGCTTGGCCGTCGCGGCAACGTGGCCGCTCTGCACACCCTGTGTACCGTTCGGTTCGCCCTGCAGCCCGCGCACCATTGCACCGGCGTAACGCCGCACCAGTGCCGGATCCTGCGAGTAGCTCTCGTAGCTGCGGCCCCAGCGCAGGTCCTGCGCCACCGACAGCGCCGGTGCGAAGGTCCAGTCGATACCGACCGCGGCCATCTCCTGCGCGGTGGCTGCGCCGATGCGGCCGATCAGCGCCGGATCATGCGCGGCGCCGAGCCCGATGTTGTGTGGGAAGATGGTGGCGCCCGATACTGCGTTGTTGCCATGAACCGCATCGACACCGAACAGGATCGGTATCGGGGTGTGCCCCGGCCGCGGTTCGATCGATACCGCCCGCAATGCGCGCACCGCCGCAAGCCACGCCGCCGCAGCGCGATCGATGCTGCCGGTCGGCCGCGAATCGCCGCCGGCGAGCACCGCACCCAGCGGATAGCTGCGCAGGTCCTCGGGCGTGACATAGCCGATATCCGCCTGGATGGTCTGACCGACCTTGTCTTCCAGGCTCATCCGACTCATGAGCTCGGTCACGAAGCTCTCGGTGGCAGGATCGACCAACCCGACGCTGTGTGAGCGCGGCCAGAGTGCCGCGTGCGCCGCACCGCGCCCGGCATCAGGGGATGCCGCGAATCCCGCCTGGACGCCCGGCATGCTGGCCGCACACCAGAGCAGGGCGACGATTGATTGCTGGGGCAAATTTCTAAGCGGTACCATTGCCGCAAGGATATGCGATGGCGAGGCAGCGGCAGCGGCGAAGGTCGAATCAGAGCGTGACGATACGCGATGTGGCGGCGCATGTCGGCGTCTCGCCGATGACGGTTTCGCGCGTCATCAACCGCGAGAGCAACGTCAAGCCGGAGACGCGCGAACTGGTGCACGCGGCGATCCGCGCGCTCAACTACGCGCCCAGCCCCGCGGCGCGCAGCCTGGCGGGCTCGGTGCCGTGCCGCATCGGCCTGCTCTACGACAACCCCTCGACCGGCTACTTAGGCGAATTGCTGCTCGGCGCGCTCGATGAGAGCAGCCGCACCGGTGCGCAGGTGCTGGTCGAGCGCTGCGGCGAGAGCGAGATGGCGGCAGCGGCTCTTGGCAAGCTGCTGAAGGCAGGTATCGACGGTCTGATCCTGACGCCGCCGTTGTGCGAGTCCGAGCGCGTCCTGGCCGAGGTGCAGCACGCCGGCGTGGTGGCGGTCGCCGTGGCATCAGGCTACGACTCGGACCGGATGGCGACCATCCGGATCGACAACACGGCCGCGGCGCGCGGTCTGACCGAATACCTGCTCTCGCTCGGCCACCGCCGCTTCGGCTTCATCAAGGGCCATCCGAGTCACGCCGTCAGCCAGCAGCGGCTGCAGGGCTTTCTCGCAGCGCTTGCGGCCGCCGGCATCGCGCCCGATAGCGTGCGCCTGGAGCAGGGCTATTTCACCTATCGCTCGGGACTGGAGGCGGCGGAGCGGCTGCTGGCCGATGAGCCGTATCCGACCGCCATCTTCGCCGCCAATGACGATATGGCCGCGGCCGCAGTGTCGCTGGCGCACCGCAGCGGATTCGAGGTGCCGGAGGACCTGTCGATCGCCGGCTTCGACGACACGCCAATCGCGGCCAGCGTGTGGCCGGCGCTGACGACGATTCATCAGCCCGTGGCCGCCATGGCGCGCGCCGCGGTCGATCTGCTGCTGGAGGAAGTGTGCCGCCACCGCGACGGCACCGGCGCGCCGCGTCAGCTGCTGCATCCGCACACGCTGATTGTGCGCGAATCCACGGGCTCGGCGCCGCCCGAGGCGGTCTGCGGCTGACAGCGGGCGTATCGCCGCGATCAGTGCGGCGGCAGCGCCATGACTTCCCCCTGGTGGTTCAACTGCACCGCTACCGCCCCGGCCTTCCAGATATCGCCACAGTATTCGCGGACGCTACGATCAGAGGAGAACTTGCCGGAGCGGGCGGTATTGAGAATCGACATGCGCGTCCATCGATCGACGTCGCGATAGGCTGCATCCACCAGCTGCTGGCATTCGGCATAGGCTTGATAGTCGGCGAGCACCATGTAGGGGTCGTGATAGAGCAGATTGCCGACCAGGCCCAGAAACTGCTCGCTGTTGCCGCGTGAGAAGTAGCCGTCCCTGATCAGATTGATGACCTCGCGCAGCTCGGGCTGGCTGTGGTAGAGGTCCATGGGCCGATAGCCGCCGGCACGTTGTGCCTGCACCTCGGCGGCCGTCAGGCCGAACAGGAAAAAATTCTCCGGCCCGACCTCCTCGCGAATCTCGATGTTGGCGCCGTCCATCGTGCCGATCGTCAGGGCCCCGTTCATCTGGAACTTCATGTTGCCGGTGCCCGAGGCCTCCTTGCCTGCGGTTGAAATCTGCTCCGAGAGGTCCGCCGCCGGATAGATACGCTGGCTGTTGGTGACGTTGAAGTTCGGCAGGAACACGACTTTGATCAGGTCGCGCACGCCCGGGTCGCGATTGATGATGTCGCCTACCGCAGTGATCAGGCGGATCATCAATTTCGCCAGATGATATCCGGGCGCGGCCTTTCCGCCGAAGATGAACACCCGTGGATGGATCTCGAGTTGCGGATCGGTCTTGAGGCGGTGATACAGACCAATCACGTGCAGGATGTTCAGATGCTGGCGCTTGTATTCGTGGATGCGCTTGACCTGCACATCGAAGATGGCAGCGGGGTTGACCACCACGCCGGTGCGCTCGCGGATGATCACAGCCAGCGCGGTCTTGTTCGAGCGCTTGATGTCGCGCCATTCGGCACAAAATTGTGCATCCTCGATCATCGGCTCGAGGCGACGCAGCTCCACGAGATGGCGGATCCAGTTATCGCCGATGACCCGTGAAATGAATTGCGATAGCCGTGGATTGGAAAGCACCATCCAGCGCCGCGGCGTTACGCCGTTGGTCTTGTTGCTGAACTTCTGCGGCCACAGATCGTGGAAATCGCGCAGCACGTCGCTCTTGAGCAGCTCCGTGTGCAGCTGGGCGACGCCGTTGACCGCGTGACTGCCGGCCGTCGCCAGATGCGCCATGCGCACGTAGCGCGCGCCGCTCTCATCGATCAGCGACATGCGCGCCAGGCGCTCCTCGTCGCCGAAGAAGGCGATGCGCACCTCGTCGAGAAAGCGCGCATTGATCTCGTAGATGATCTCCAGATGCCGCGGCAGCATGCGGCCGAACAGGTCCAGCGGCCAGCGCTCGAGTGCCTCGGGCAACAGCGTGTGATTGGTATAGGCGAAGGTCTGGCGCGTGATCGCCCAGGCGGTGTCCCAGTCCAATGCCAGCTCATCGACCAGCAGCCGCATCAGCTCGGCCACCGCGATCGAGGGATGGGTGTCGTTGAGCTGGATCGCGAACTTTTCGTGGAAGCGCTCAGGCGGGATCTTCTGCACCCGGGTGATGCGCAGCATGTCCTGCAACGAACAGGCGACGAAGAAGTACTGCTGCTCGAGTCGCAGTTCCTTGCCCTTGACCTGCTCGTCGTTGGGATAGAGCACCTTGGTGATGTTCTCCGACATGACCTTCTGATTCACGGCACCCCAATAATCGCCGCGATTGAACACCGAGAAGTCGAACGACTCGGGCGCCTCGGCGCGCCACAGGCGCAGGGTGTTGGCGGTATTGACGCGATAGCCGAGTATCGGCGTGTCATACGGCACGCCATTGACCACGCGCGCCGGCACCCAGCGCACGCGTACCCGACCCAGTTCGTCGGTATAGCGCTCGGTATGGCCGCCGAATTTGACCTCGACCGCCCATTCCGGGCGCACGATTTCCCAGGGATTGCCGAAGCGCAGCCACTTGTCGGTTCGCTCGACCTGCCAGCCATCGACGATTTCCTGTTGGAAGATGCCGTATTCGTAGCGGATGCCGTAGCCCATGCACGGCACCTGCAGCGTCGCCAGCGAGTCGATGAAGCAGGCCGCCAGCCGGCCGAGGCCGCCGTTGCCCAGACCCGGTTCATCCTCCTGGCGCAACAGCTCATCGAGATCCAGGCCCAGCTCGGCGACCGCCTGACGCGCGGTGTCATGGATGCCGAGATTGATCAGATTGTTACCGAGGTACGGCCCCATCAGGAACTCGGCCGACAGATACGACACCGTGCGCGAGCCTTGCTGCGTGTACGCGGATGCGGTGCTATTCCATCGCTGCAGCATTCGGTCTCGCACCGTGTAGGCCAGCGCCATGTAATAGTCGTAGGCGGTGGCCAGGACCGGAAACTTGCCCTGCATGTAGAACAGATTGTCGAGAAACGACCGTTTGAGCGCGTCCTTGGTCAGCGCAACCCGATCGTCTTCGGCTAGCCGCTGATCCGCCAGATGGGTGGAGACTGCTGAGGTCATTGTTGTTGGCCTGTGTTGGTCAATCGCCCGCCTAAGCCGCCACCTTCGTATCAGCTCAGGGCTGCAAGATTCATGCAGGCCATTTTGAAGCAATCCCGGCGCCGGAGCGCACCATCGGCGGGCGTCGCGGCCGGGAGCCTGCGTCTAGACGGTGCGGGCGGAGGCATGAGTACCGGTTCCGTATCCCAGTAGTGATGCAGACTGGCCGCGTGCAGGCCCCTCGCCGACACCCGCTTGAGATTGCCGCCCTCATCCGCATCGTCGCTGGCGTGCAGCGGTTGATGCACGTCGCCGACCAGGTGCAACAGGAATTGCAGCGCCAGGCGCCGCTCGTCGGTGCTGGTGTGCGGATTGCTGAGCTGGGCCTCGAACTGATCGATCTTATCGACCACGCAGTCCTCGGCCGGCCCCGCGGTCGCGGGCGTTCCCGGCGGCAGCGCCGGATGAGCGAAGCACGCGCGGTCCAGATTCGGCGAACTCAGCTCGAGGTCGACATAGTGCCATTGCCGCGTCTGCTGATAGCGCCGAGCGCTGCAACAATCTCCCGCCTCCGCCGCGCCGCGGGTGCAGCGGCGCCATGAGTATTTCACAGCGCTGCGAACACGCCTATCGGCGCCGCGAGAGCAAAAAAGCTGGCCGGGGGCGCGGGCGAACTCTGGCGGGCTCTGTGGTCTAATGGCGCAATCCGCCTGCAGGAGCTGTGGATTGATGCCAGAAGCAAAGAATGCTGCGCCAAAGCTGAGGGCCGCCGCTCTCGCCGCATTACCGCTGCTGATCAGCGGCTTAGGGCCGCAGGGGTCGCAGGCCGCGGACAGCGTCGCCTATCGGCATCAGTCAATTGACCCATCGCTGACCGACCACATCATCGTCAAGTGGCGCACCACCGGCGTCGCGGCGGTACAGATCGCGGACGTGAGGGACCGCGCGACCCGGCTGAGCGCAGCGACCGGCATCCAAGTCAGCCCGGTGCACAATCTGTTCGGCAGTACGGACGTCATGCGGCTCGATTACACGCCGACACATGTGGAAATGCAGGGTATCCTGGCGCGGCTCAATGTCGATCCCGGCATCGAGTATGCGGAAGCCGATGGCTACCGCTATATCCAGGCCTTCCCGGCCGACGCATTGCCGAATGATCCGCACTTCCTCGCCAGCACCGATCCCAGTAATGCCAGCAACCCCGACCTGAACAACGGCAGCTGGCAAGGCCAGTGGTATCTGCTGCCGAGCTCATCGACGGCGCCCTCGGCGCTGTCAGCCACCACTGCATGGCAGACGAGCCTCGGCGCCTCCAGCATCGTGGTCGCTGTGATCGACACCGGCATCACCGAAGATCACCCGGACCTGGCCGGTAAGCTGCAGCCGGGCTACGATTTCGTCAGCTGCGATCAGGGCAACTTCACCACCGCCACTGGCGGCAATACGACCGCCGATTGCAGCGCCTCGGGTTCGGCCGCGACCTACTACTTCGCCAACGACGGCGAGGGCTGGCACGCGGACGCCTCGGATCCGGGAGACTGGATCGACGCCACCGATGCCGCCATGAGCTTGTTCGTCAATGCCGGCTGCAGCACCGTGGCCCCGAGTTCCTGGCATGGCACCAAGGTCGCCGGGGTCATCGGCGCGGCGACTAACAACGGTATCGGCATCGCCGGCATCGCGCCCCTGACGACGGTGCTGCCGGTACGCGCGATCGGCAAGTGTTCGGGACGGGTTTCCGACATCGCGGCGGCGATCATGTGGGCGGCGGGCCAGCCCGTCACGGTCGACGCCGGCACGATCGCCGCGAGCCCGGCGGCCAATATCATCAACCTGAGTCTGGGCGCCAATACCGCCTGCTCGGCGACCGAACAGAGCGCGATCGGCGCCGCGATTGCCGCCGGCATACTCGTGGTCGCGGCGGCCGGCAATGAAGGCGGCGCCCTGGACGCACCGGCCAACTGCGCCGGCGTGCTGTCCGTGGTCGGCCTGCGCCAGTCGGGCACCAAGGTGCCCTACAGCAACCTGAGCAGCAGCGCCGCGGCCGCCACCATCGGCGCGCCGGGCGGCAACTGCGTGAACACCCTGGCCAATCAGGCATGCCTCTACGACATCGAGACCACGACCGACGCCGGCACGACCACCCCGTCGACCACGCCCGGCTTCTACACCTACTCGCTGCTCAATCAGAGCTATCTGAACGCCGGCGGCAATCCCGACAACGCCGCCAACGTCGGCACCAGCTACGCCGCGCCGATGGTCTCGGGTGTGGCCGCGCTGATGCTGGCAACGACTCCCAGTCTCACGCCCGCGCAGATCATCGCGCGCGTGGAGTCGAGCGCGCTGGCATTCCCGACCGCCTCCTCGACCAGTACGACGCAATGCACGCTCGCCGCCGCCACCACCGATTCGAACGGCAACTTCACCGAACCCAGCGCTCCGGCCGAATGCGTGTGCACCACCGCCACCTGCGGTGCGGGCATGCTCAACGCCGCGAGCGCGGTGCTGGCGGCCGCGGGCATGTTCGTGCAGATCACGCCCTCGAGCACCACCGGCTCACCCGGCCAGCGCATCAAGCTCGATGGCAGCGCCAGCACGGCGGCCAGCGGCTATTCGATCGTCAGCTACCAGTGGACCACGGACCCGGCGACCAGCGACCAGCTGATCAACGCCGATCAGGCGATCGCCACGCTGGTCGTGCCCTCGTTCCGTTCCATCGGCGTGACGCTGACTATCACCGATAATATTGGCCGTACCGCCTCGGCCACCACGACCATCAGGTCCGCCCTGGGCGAGGCGAGCGGCGTCGGCAGCCTTGAGCCGCGGTGGCTGTGGCCGCTGGCCGTCCTCGCGCTCTGGCAGCTGTACCGGCGGCGACAGCTTCGGGCCGCTGCCGTTGGAGCCGGCACGTTTTGAACTGACTCGCCGCTCGAGGGTCGCATATGCTATGCGGCTCGAAGAACGTAGCCGGCGGCGTGCGAGCGCCTCCGGTGCCGCCGTACCGAACCAGATTTCCCGGATTTGAGGAGAAGTCGTTGACCGTGATTCGTCCTGGAGTGCCATGGCGCCTTGGCGCCGTGGGCAGAGCCTTGTTGTTGCCCGTAACCGTGGCCTTGACACTGGTCGCCTGCAGCAACAACAGCAATCGCGGTGTCACCGGCAATATCGGGGTCGGCACCGGCGTCGCCTTGTCCACTCCCGGTAGCGTCACCGAGATCCAGGTAGCCACCACGCTCGTGGTGTCAGCCAGTGTGACCGCCGACGTCAACAACTCCGGCGTGATCTGGAGCTTGTCGGGTGTCGGTACCCTGACCGACATCACCCCGACCTCGGCCACCTTTAACGCGCCGGCTTCGGCGACTGGCGCGGTCGATGCGACCGTCACGGCGACGTCAGTGGTCAACGCTGCCACTGTCGCCTCGGTCACCTTGATCGTGCTCGGCACCCCGGTGATGAACCCCACCCAGCTGTTCCCGGCCAACGTCAATGTGCCCTATAGCGCCGCGATCACGATCGCCGGCGGCGAGGTTAACTTCACCTGGGTCCTGGCCGCGGGCTCGGCCGCGCTGCCGCCTGGCATCACGCTGGCTGGCAGTACGACGGGCGTGACCGCCATTGCCGGCACACCGACGACGACCGGCAGCTACACCTTCACGGTTCAGGCCACCGACGCGCTGGGCCGTGTGGTCTCGCAAGCCATTACGATGACTGTACTGCCGCAGGACACCTGCCTGCTGCAGGGCCAGTTCGCGTATCTGTTTGCAGGTTTCCGCGGCGGCGGCCCGGCAACCGATGCAGGCAGCATCACCATCGACGCCAGCGGCAACATCACTGGCGAGCACGACTACAAGGACGGTCACCGCACCACGACCCACGAGATCCTAACCTCCGGTGCCTGCATCAATCGACAGACCAATTCCGGACAGGTCACGCTCAATGCCCCGAGCGGCTCGCTGCTGTATAACTTCTCCGTCACGCCGCCAGACAGCCAGGGCAACATCAACTCCGCAAGACTGCAACTCGTCGGCTCCGGCGCCGACTCCGGTTCAGGTCAGCTGGCCAGACTGGACACGACAGCCATCAGCGCTGCACCGCCCACCGGCAATTTCGCCTTCGGTCTGCTCACGGTCGCCAAGCAGGAGCCCGTCACGGTGCATACGGGCAGCGCCGGACGCTTCACCACCGACAGCACTGGCAATATCAGCGCCGGCCTGACCGACTCGAACGCCACGCCCGCGCTGTCCGGCGCGACGCTCGGCGGCGCGCTGTCAGCGCCCGATAGCAATGGCCGCGGCACCGCGAGCTTTACGGTCGGCTCGAACACCTCGACATTGGTCTATTACATCGTCAATGCCGCCAAGATGTATCTGGAGGACATGGACAGCACCGTCGGC
>Ga0116221_1000944_pt1 | contig 19791 bp, 19 predicted proteins | sample Sb_taG_5_FD_88965 | JGI IMG/M metagenome (GOLD analysis project Ga0116221, IMG submission 88965) | Peat soil microbial communities from Weissenstadt, Germany - Sb_50d_8_FC metaG | ecosystem: Environmental > Terrestrial > Soil > Wetlands > Peat | place: Germany: Weissenstadt | collected 2010-09-21 | reverse complement strand
GGTCGGATTTCCGGGCCGCGTACGGGTTCTTCTTTGCCGAGCTCTTCACCCTGGTGGGTCCGGACGACGAGCGACTCGACCGGTTGCCCGCCGGCCTGGTCCGCGGATTCGCCGCCGACTTCGCCGCTAGCTACCAGGACCTGGCCGGCCGGCAGGAATGGTTCGGCCAGGTCAGGGACCTGGCGGCCAAGCACGGCTTCGCCCCGAGCGCCAAGCTCTACAAGCAGGATCCTGACGCCTATCCGGGATCCATCGCGGAGGCCTCGAAGCTGATCAGGGTCGCGCTGACCGGTTCGGATCGGAGCCCGGACCTGGCCAGCGTGGCGCGCGTGCTCGGCAGGGATGAGGTACTGCGGCGAGTCCGGGCACTGACCTGATCACCGCGCTGTATCGCACCGTGGCGGGTGCCCATGACTTCGATGAGCGATGCGCAGTGGCGCGAGTTCGTGATGACGGGGACCGGATGCGGAGCTGGTCACCTGGGCGGTCTTGCCGCTCCGGCTTGGTAGGCGTAACGTCACAATGCGGAGGATCGTGTCAGTTCGCGCGAATCAGGAAAACGCGACTCCGGGGCTGCTCAGGACTTCGGCGGCGGTAGGCCTGCGCGCCCAGACCGAGGTAGCAGAATGACAGCACCTGTCCGGCAGCGATCCCGCTTTCCTGCTCACCCCGAAGCGTGCCGCTGTTTGCGCTGCAGCGGTCCGGCCGGTACGGGGCGCAGGCTGGCATGACAGCGACGCGCACGCGTCGTACCGCGAAGTCGACCGGCCGTAACGCGGCGTCAAGCAGTTGGCTGCGCTGGCTGGCGCGTGGCGGGCTCTTGGCGCGGGGCGTGAACTACCTGCTCATCGGGTTGCTGGCGGTGCAGATCGCGTTTGGCGTCAAGGGCAAGCAGGCCGATACCTCCGGTGCCCTGCACGCCATCGCGCGCCAACCTGGCGGGATCGTGGTGCTATGGCTGCTCGCGGTGGGCTTCGCCGGGTTGGCCATCTGGCGGCTCGCCGAAGCTGCCTACGGGCAGGCCGGGCCGGGTGGCCACACCACGCGAAAGCGGCTCGCTTCGCTGGCACTCGGTGTCTTCTACGGTCTTGTCTGCGGCAGTGTGGTCAGCTTCATTCTCGGCATCGGCGGCAAGACCTCAGGCAACACCCAGTCCAAGGACCTGACCGCGCAAGTCATGAGCCATAGCGGCGGCCGGTGGCTGGTGGGGGTGATCGGCATCGCTATCGCCGTGGCCGGAGTGGCCGTCGCCTGGTACGGCATTCGCAAGAAGTTCACCAAGAACATGCGCATGGCACAGATGAGCCGCGACACCGCCAGGGTGGTCATCACCCTCGGTCGGGTCGGGAACCTGGCGCGCGGCGTGGTCTTCTGCGTCGCGGGAGCGTTCCTTGTCGATGCGGCCGTCAGCTTCAATCCGCGGCAGGCTCAGGGTATCGACGGCTCGCTGCTCAAGCTGACCACGACGCCGCTCGGCCCGGCCCTGCTGGTTGCTGTCGCGCTCGGGCTGATGATTTTCGGCATCTACTGCTTCTGCGAGGCACGCTGGCGGAACATCCGACCCGGATAGCCCTCTCCGTGCCGCGTTTGCCCGTCCCGGCCGCGCCAGTGCTTCCCGGGCCGCGCTAGCCCGGCCGGCCGTGGCCGCGGGGAACCAGGCCGCTCAACGGGTATGGTCCGCCTCATGCATCAGACTCCGGCGGCCTCCGAAGCCCAGGCCGCCGTCCGGCCGCGTGGCGGGCTCGCGCTCATCTACTCCGCGCTCATGCTGGCCGTCTTGCTCGCGGCGCTTGACCAGACGATCGTGGCTACGGCGCTGCCGACGATCGTCGGCGACCTCGGCGGCCTGAGTCACCTGTCCTGGGTGGTCACCGCCTATCTGCTGGCGAGCACGGCATCCACCCCGCTGTGGGGCAAGCTCGGCGACCAGTACGGCCGCAAGAACCTGTTCCAGGCATCGATTGTGATCTTCCTGGTCGGCTCGGCCCTCTGCGGCCAGGCGCACAGCATGATCGAGCTGATCGCCTTCCGGGCACTGCAGGGCCTGGGCGGCGGCGGCCTGATGGTGCTGGCTCAGGCCATCATCGGCGATATCGTCCCGGCCCGCGAGCGAGGCAAGTACCAGGGTGCGTTCGGCGCGGTCTTCGGAGTGGCCAGCGTAGCCGGGCCGCTGCTCGGCGGATTCTTCGTGGACAATCTCAGCTGGCGCTGGGTCTTCTACATCAACCTCCCGATCGGCCTGGTCGCACTGGTTGTCATCGCCGTGGTGCTGCCGGCCACCGCAACCAAGCAGAAGCACCGGATCGACTACGCCGGCGCGGTGCTGCTTGCCGCGACCGCGACCTGCCTCGTGCTTGCGACCTCATGGGGCGGCACCCAGTACCGGTGGGCCTCGCCCCAGATCTTCGGCCTTGGCGTGCTGGCCGTGGCGCTCGGCATCGGCTGGTGGCTGTCCGCCCGCCGCGCCGCCGAGCCGATACTCCCGCTCCGGCTGTTCAGAAACCGGGTGTTCTCGGTCAGCTCCGGGATCGCCTTCACGGCCGGCTTCGCGATGTTCGGCGCGCTCGCGTTCTTGCCGCTGTTCTTGCAGGTGGTCCGCGGCGTCTCGCCGACCATCTCGGGCGTGTACCTGCTCCCGATGGTGCTTGGCCTGCTGATCACGTCGATCGGCAGCGGTCAGCTGATCGCCAGGCTCGGCCGGTACCGGGTCTATCCGATCGTGGGCACCGCATTGCTGTCCGTCGCGCTGTTCCTGCTGTCCCACCTGTCGGAGTTCACTTCGTCCCTGGTGATGGATGGCTACTTCTTCCTGCTCGGGCTCAGTCTCGGCCTGGTCTTGCAGGTGCTCGTCATCGCCGTGCAGAACTCGGCCGACTACGCGGACCTGGGAGCCGCCACGTCCGGAGTAACCTTCTTCCGGTCCATCGGCGGATCGTTCGGGGTCGCCATCTTCGGCACCATCTTCTCCAGCCGGCTGGCCAGCGAGCTTGCTCGCGCGCTTGCCGGGGTCCGCGTCCCGGCCGGCTTCAGCATCGCTACCGCCCAGTCCAACCCGAAGCTGCTCGCCCGGCTGCCCGCCACGCTGCATGCCGACGTCCTGCACGGCTACGCCCTGGCGATCGACCGGGTCTTCCTGCTCGCGGTGCCGGTAGCCCTGATCGGCTTCGCGGCGTCCTGGTTCCTGCGCGAGGTGCCGCTGCGGCGCACCGCCGGCGCCGCTGACATCGGCGAGGCGCTCGGTGCGGTGTCGGCGGAACGGTCCTCGGTCGCCGAGATCGAACGGGCACTGCTCCGGCTGGCCGACGGCGACCTGCGCAGGCGCGGTTACGCGAAGATGGCCGAGCTGTCCGGCCTCGGCCTGCCCGGCGGCAGCTGCTGGGTGCTCGCCCGGCTCGCCAAGCACGGCCAGGTGGTCGGCGCCGATCTGGCCAGGGAGGCCGGAGTCAGCATAGAGCGCGGCAGGCCCTACGTGGACGCCCTGGTATCGGCGGGTTACTGCGAGCGGGACGGCGAACTGCTCCAGCTGACCCCTGCGGGCAGCGCCGCAGCTGACCGCTTCTGCGCCGCCACCAGAGAAGGGCTTGAACAACTTCTCTCTGACTGGTCACCGGAACAGCACGCCGATCTGGTCGCGATGCTGGACCGGTTGTCGCACGCGCTGATCGGCGAGCCAGCCGACCGGCATCTCATCGCCAGGTAACCCAGCGATGCGGATGATGGCACAGGACGCCTGGCGGCGGCTCGGCGACTCGCGCGTTGCCCGGCTCGCCACGGCAACGTCGTCCGGGCGGCCGCAAGTCGTCCCGATCACCTTCGTGGTGGACGCCGACCGCATTTTCACCGCCGTGGACGCCAAGCCGAAGACGACCCGTGACCTCCAGCGTGTCAGGAACGTCAGGAAGAACCCCCGCGTTGCGGTGCTCGCCGACCACTATGACGATGACTGGTCCTCGCTCTGGTGGGTGCGCGCCGACGGCACGGCATCAGTCATCGATGATCCCCGCGCCATGGAAGCGCCGATCCGCCTGCTCGCCGGGCGATACCCGCAGTACCAGGACCAACCGCCCGGCGGGCCAGTCATCGCCATCGAGGTGGATCACGTGACCGGCTGGGCCGCGTCCTGACTCGCGCCGGGCCGGCTAGCGCCGCCGTCCTACTACCCAGGCCGTCATGGCCCAGCCGACTGCGGTCCAGCCGAGCAGGACCAGGTAGGACCGGGTCAGGTCGGTGACGATCCCCGAGGTCAGACCCGCCCGGATGACCTCGGCCATGCTGTAGAACGGCAGCGCCCGGTCGACCGCGGACAGCCAGGCCGGCAGGTTGCTCGGCGGGAAGACGATCGGGGAGAAGAGCAGCACCACGAAGATGAGCGCGTTCGCGATCAGGTTGGTCACCAGCGGATTGCGGATCGCGAGCGCCATGCCGAAACCGACCGAGACCGCCATCAGCGCGCACAGTGCCATGCCCGGCACGATCTGCGGCGAGATGCTGAGGTGGATGCCGTATCGCCAGGTGGCCACCACCAGGGCCAGCACCGTCCCCGGCAGGGAAAGCAGCGTGTACAGCAGAAATGTCGAGGTCGCCTGAACGCTGCGCGGGACCGGCATCGACCAGATGAAATCGAATGTCCCCTCCAGCTTCCGCTGGCCGACGTTCCCTGGGACCATCACGAAGCCGAGGGGTATCAGCGCCAGGGTGGGGGTGCCCGTGCTGATGTAGAGCGCGATCGTGGGAGTGATCCGCGGGTAGAAGAACCCGTACATGAGAGCCATCCCGGCACCCATCATGACCTGGATGACCACCATGATGGCCGCCCATTGCCTGGCCTGTCCCAGGTCGAACCGCATCATCGAGCCGAGGCTGCCAAGCCAGTAACCGGGCCCCGATCGCGCGGCGACCGGCAGGGACGGCGGGCGGACGGCGGTGTCCTGAGCGGTGCTCATCCCCGCCTCCCCAGAGCCCAGGCCGACGCGACCACACCGATGACCCCCCACACCGCCACGACCGCGTAGGAGGTCCCGACGCCGTGCACCAAACCGGAGGTAAGCCCGGCCCGGACGATGACGGCCATGTGCCCGAAGGGGAACCACCAGTTCACGGCCGCGAGCCAGCCTGGCAGCTGCCGAGCGGGAAACAGGATCGGCGTGAAACCGAAGATCGCGAAGATGAACAGCTGGGTAACGAGCCTGGTCACCGTGGGGTTGGGCACCGCGTGCCCCAGTCCGTACCCGATCATCGTGCCGGTGAACGCGGTGAGCAGTACCGCCGGCAGGATCGCCGGGGAGAGCGTGAAGGAGATCCCGTACCTGGCCTCGGCGATGACCAGGGACACCACGACCGCGGGGATTCCGGCCAGCAGGCAGACCGTGTACCAGGCACCTGCCGCCGCGGTTTCCGGCACCGGCAGCGCGCGCACGAAGTCATAGCTCTGCTGGAGCTTCTGATCGGCGACCAGCTGAGGTCCCAGGATGAGACCGATCATGACCAGGTTGATCACCGGAACCCCGGTGGAGACGAACAGCGCGGCAGTGGCCGGGATGTGGCGGAAGAACAGGCCGATCCCCAGGACGAACCCTGCCCCAGCCAGGATCTGGATCGAAGCGAGTAACGACAGCCACATCCGCAGGCCGGCCAGGTGCCAGCGGATCAACGCCCGGTAGCTATGCAGCCAGTAAGGCACGCCGCTGCGCAATATGGTCGAAGATGGCGCGATCGCGGGCGGCGGCGTCCAGGCGAGCTCGGCCATCTCAGTCCTGCTGCCCGTCGTCAGCCGAGACATGGCCGGTCAGCCGGATGTAGACGTCCTCGAGCGTGGTGGCTCCGAGTGCGTACTCCTCGGCTATGCCGTCGCCGATAAGCTCGGCGGCCCAGCCGATGCTATGCGCGGCATCGACCTCGTTGATCGCGGCGATGAGGTTGTGCCCGACCCGCACGTGGTGGCTGATCCAGTGCGGCAGTTCAGGAGTTCTGGCTCCAGGCACCAGCATGATTTGCAGGCGCAGATGACCCCGATCGTCGGCTTTCAGCGATGAGGGCGTGCCCTCGGCGATCAGGCGCCCGTTCGCGATGATCGCGAGCCGGTCCACTGACTTCTCCGCTTCCATGACGTTGTGGGTCACCAGGAAGACCGAGCATCCTTGCCGGCCCAAGAGCCGGATCTGATCCCAGAGCAGCCTTCTGCGCAGCGGGTCGACGTCGTTCGTCGGCTCGTCCAGGATCACCACCCGTCCTGGCCACACGGTCACCATCGAGAACCCGACCAGCCTCTTAACCCCGCCGGACAGCCGCTGGCCCATGGTGGTCGCCCACTCGCCAATGTCGAGCGCCTCGATCAGCTGCCCCGCTCGCCTGCGCACGGCAGCCCGGTCCCCGCCACGGATCCGGCCGGTCAGCTCGATCACTTCGCGCACCCGGAACGAGTCGATCGGCATCGGGGCCTGGGGTAGGTACGAGCAGAGCTGGCGGGCTGCTCCCGGGTCAGCGACGAGATCGAATGGTCCGAGCGTGATCCGACCCTCGGTCGGCTTCAGCAGGCCGATTACCTGCTTGACCAGCGTGGACTTTCCCGCCCCGTTGGGCCCGAGCAGGCCGTAGACCTCCCCCGGCTGTACGTTGAGCGTGATCGCGTCGTTCGCTCGCAGCGTCCCGCCGTAGATCTTGGTGACGCCCTCAGCCCGGAAACTCCAGTCTCCCGACATTCGATCGGTCTGCGCCCTGGTCGTGCTGGCTACCATGCTCGCCTGCCTCATCGGGGTCGAAGGAGCAGCGTGGCCGCCGGTGGCCGGCCCAAGCCGGACACGGCGAAATGGCTCGCCGCGCCATTCGCCAGGCTCTCCTGAGACCTGGCCCATTCCTAGGGCGGTCCGGCCCGCATCGGCCGGGACCTTCGCCCCTCGCGCACCGGCGCCGCCCTCACAGATCAGCGACGGCCGGGATCACCTGGCTGCCGATGATCTCCAGCGGGGTGACATCCCAGACGTTGGCAACGGCGCCGATCGCGGCGTCGAACCCCATTTCGGCGAGCTTTCCCAGCTGATCCACCACCTCGGCTGCCTTCTCGCCATGCGGCCCCACGTCGAAGATGTGGTAGCAGGTCTTGATGATCTCGTCATAGACCCGGCCCTCGGCGTCGCAGTGAGCCCGCAGCACATCGAGCTTCCTGGCCAGGTCGGGTCCGGGGAACAGGTTGCATGCCTGGGCGTACCTGGCCACGAACCGCAGCGTCTTCTGCTCGCCGCCACCGCCGATCAGGATCGGCGGATGCGGCACCGAGAGGGCCTTCGGGTAGTTCAGCGGCCGTTCCAGCTCGTAATGCGTGCCCTGATACGGCGATTCGTCGCCGCGCCACATCTGCAGGCAGATCTGCAGCGTCTCCTCAAGCCGTTCGAACCGCTCTGCTACCGGCGGGAACGGGATTCCGAGTCCGGCGGCTTCCTCCGCATTCCACGCCGCGCCGATGCCGAGCCAGCCCCGCCCGCCGGACAGCACATCAAGCGTCGTGACGATCTTGGCGAGCACGCCGGGGTGCCGGTAGACCGTGCCGGTCACCAGCGTGACCAAACTGGCACGGGAGGTGCAGGCGGCCAGATAGCCGAGGGTGGTGTAGGCCTCAAGCATCTCGCGGTCTGGCGGGCCGATCAGGCCGATCTGGAAGAAATGATCCATCACGGCGATGTGGGAGAAGCCGACGTCGTCGGCGGTGCGCGCCACCGTGGCCAGATCCGCACCAAGCCGGGCGGGACCGCCTGGCGAGCTGAAATCGGGAATCTGCAGTCCGATCCTCACGTGAACACCTCCACCAGGCAGCGTCTCACGCGCCGCGCGGGTGCCGCACGGCCGGGACGGCACTAGCGAAAAGGAGTTCGTTATGCATAATGGTGGGCCGATCGGGTAGCCGGCATCTGCTGGCGTCCAATCTCCCCGCCAGCAGAGGGAGTGATCGGTATGGCTGGCATGCTGCGGGTTCCCCGGAGCCGTGGCGCCCTCAGCGGCGTCCTGCTGGTCTTGCTTGGGATCTGGGGCGGGCTGATCCCGTTCGTCGGCCCCTATGTCCACTACGCCTACACCCCGGATCGTGCCTGGACCTATAACTCGGGTCGGTTCTGGCTGGAAATCCTGCCCGCCGTTGGCTTGGTGCTAGGCGGCCTGATCGTTCTGCTCAGCAGGCTGCGGCCCGCCGCCTTGCTCGGTGCGTCGCTGGCCGCGCTCAGCGGCTGCTGGTTCGCGGTCGGCAGCGCGCTGGCTCCGCTGTGGACCAGCAACCTGCCGGCTCAGGGGAAGCCGACCGGCGGGCCGGTGGCCCAGGCAGTGGAGCAGATCGGATTCTTTACCGGGCTTGGCGTGGTCGCCGTGTGCGTCGCGTCGATCGCACTCGGACGGCTCTCCGTGCTCACCGTCAGGGATCTGAAGAGCGCCGAGCGGGCGGCTGCCACGCCCGCCCAGGCCGCGGTGTCCAAGGCCGACCGGGCCGCGTCCGCCACCGCAGCCGCAGCCGCAGCCGCGGCTTCCCGTGCCGACCGGGCCGCAGTGTCCGCAGCCGAGCCCGCGGGTCGCACCGCCAGCCGCGGCTCGGCGCCCGTCGCTACTTTGATGCGGGTCGCTGGCAGGCGCACCGGCGAACATCGCGAGCAGGCACCGGATCCGAACGATTCAGTCAGCACCAGCACCAGCACCAGCACCAAGCAGTAACTGGGTTCGGCGCCGAATTTATGGCGACCGCTGGCTAAGGCCCGGCGCTCGGCGAATGTGCTCCGGGCCTGAAAGCGGTCGAAGCGAACACCAACAGCTTGTACGGCGATAATCCCGCGCTCACCAGCCAGCCCATCGTTAACCTGGGCAGCCCGGCGGCCTCGGCCAACCTCACCGGTCTGTACCTGCAAGCCGTGCTGGTACGAGTCAACAGCCAGGCGACGCTCGAAAGAGTCCGTACGTTCCTGCTTACCCACACCCCGCTGTCCGCGTCCGGCGCCGCGCCGAGAACCTTCGGCGAGGCCGTGCAGGCGAGAGTCGCTGTCGGCACTACCGTGCAGCGGCTGGTGTATATCGCGGCTGCCCTGACGCTGCTGGTGGCCGGCTGCAGCCTTGCCGTCGTGGTCGGCGGTGGTCTGGTAGAGCGCAAACGGCCCTTTACGCTGCTCCGGCTGAGCCCACCGCCACGCTCTCCAGGGTAGTGCTCCTGGAAGCGGCTTCTCCCCTGGTCGCGGCGACGCTCGTGGCGGCAGGCACGGCCTACGGCATCTGCGTGCTGACCGTCAAGCCGATGGCGCCAGCGGGCACGCCCACGCCGGTTCTCGGCCACGTCTACTACCTGACCATGGGAGCAGGCCTGGCGATCTCGCTAGCAGTCATCCTGATGACGCTGCCGCTGCTCGGCCGGATCACCGCGCCAGGAAGTGCGCGCTTCGAATAACTCGGCAGCGCCAGCGATCAGCTGCGATCCGGCCTCGCCGCCAGGCTGACCCGCACCATGGCACTTGAACCTTCAGCCGGATTGTGGCCGTATAGACAATCATGGCGAACATGCGTCAGCCGGGACTGAGCCGACCGCAGCAAATTGGATTGCGCCTGGTGGGGGCCGCGCTGCTGGCCGCGACCGCGGCGATGCACCTTGACTTGTACCTGACCGGCTACCGGTCGATCCCGACCATCGGCCCGCTGTTCCTGCTTCAGGTCATCGCGGCCTTCGGCCTCGCCGCGGCCGTGCTGGTGACCAGCAGCCAACTCGCCGCCGCCGCGGGTGCGGGGTTTGCCCTGTCCACCTTCGGCGGCTATCTCCTGTCGGTGTGGATCGGCCTGTTCGGGTTCAAGGAGGTCCGCACCACGGCGGGGATCACGGCCGGGGTGATTGAGATAGCCGCGTTCGCGGTGCTGGCCGTGTTTGTTGTAACGTCCCCGCCTGCCCCGGCGCGCGAGGGATCGGCCGCCGCGCGCCGCCCGGTTCTGGCCAGGCTGCAAGCAGGCGTTCCTGGCCTTGTGCCGGCCATAGGCGGGGTGTCGGTGGTCGCCTTGGCGCTGCTCGGCGTCGCCGCGGCCGGGTCGGGCGGCTCGGCGCCGACCGCGGCCGGCGGGCTGAAGACAGCGAGCATCGGCGGCGTCACGGTGCTTACCAATGCCAAGGGCTTCACTCTTTACTGGTTCGCCGCGGACACTCCGGCCAGGTCGAACTGCAACGGGTCGTGCGCCGCCTACTGGCCGCCGGTGATCGGGGCGCATACCGCCGGATCCGGGGTCAGCGGCACCTTCGCCACGATCAAGAGGTCAGACGGCTCGCTGCAGGCCACCTACAACGGGCATCCGCTGTACACGTACATCGGCGACAACGCTCCCGGCCAGGCCCGCGGCAACGGCATCAACCTGAACGGCGGATTCTGGCACGAGGTGACCGTCACCGGCTAAGCGGTGCACACGCGCACCTGTTGTCCCCACCTCTGCTAGGTCACCCGCCGAGCAGGCGTCAGCCGTTTCGCAGCCCTAGCCGACAGGAAATGACTCCCGGCCTCGCGAGGTGGCTCGCTACTCGGAGTCGTACCTGAAGCCGCCGAGGAAGCGGCGGAACACGCCTCCCTCGGGCGTCAGGGGTGCCGCAGGCGGCGGTGCCTCAGCGCGCTCGCGCCCGATCGGCTCGTCATAGTCAGCCCGCGCGATGGCGTCCACGATCTGGGCCTCATCAAACTGATCCGAGCCAGGGATCTTCGGGACGAAGCCGACTAGATCCCCGTCCAGCATGATCTCAGCTTCCAGGGACTTCGTGCCTTCGTTGCCCCAGATCGCCTCGCGCCGGTCGCCGATCACCACCCGCACCCCGTAGATATCGACCCCCGCGTTCTGCAGGTGCGCGTCTATTCCTCGCTCCCTGAGAGCATCGGTGACCCGTCGGGCCCGGTTCTCGTCCATCCGCAGAGTCTATGTCCGCCAGTCTGGTGTCCTACTCGGGCTGGTTTGCAACGGCCATCAGGCGGTGACCGCCAGGGCGAGCGGGAGCACAGCCGGCGCACCAGCCTGTCTGAGCAACATCGCCGCGACGGTCATCGTCCAGCCCGAATCGATCCGGTCGTCCACCAGCAGCACCGGCCCGTCCACCCGCCCGACCGCATCCCGAAGATCATCAGGAACCACCAGCTCGCCCCAGATCCCCCGCAACCGCTGCGCGCTGTTGTTATGACGACCGACAGCAGCGACAGAGCCGGACTGAGGATCCTCCGCGTAACCGAGCCCGCCCAGGTACGGCATCCGCCCGATCTCGGCAATCCGCCGCCCAAGGCTCTGCACGAGTTCTGGCCGCGTCCGCGACGGCACCGAAACAACTGCCACCGGCCGCTCCGCCCAGCCCCACGCCGCCAGCACCCTGACCACCGCCGCGACAAGATCGTCGGGCACCGAGTCGTCCGACCAGTCGTCATGGCCGACATCGCCGCCGGGGCTGTCGGTGGCCACGGGCACGGCGTTCTCGCCGGGTCCGGGGGTACCGTCGGCGCCGGCTCCGCCCGCCGCGGGCTCTGTGGCGCATGCCCTCGTGCCTGGAGTGCCGTCGGCGCCGGCACCGTCTTGCTCGGGTTCTGCCTGGATGTCGGTCAGCAGGGCGCGCAACCGCGGCCCCCAGCCCAGGTCGGTGAGCCGCCCGAGCGCCCGGCCGACCTCTGCCGACACGTCCTGGCTGATCTTGCCGACCACATCGACGCCCAGATCCCGCATCCCGGCCGGCCACATCTTCCTCGGCTCCACCTCGATCCCAGGCCGGAGCAACTGCTCGCGGGCCGCGGCGGCGCCGGACGCCGTGACCGAGGCCGGCCAGCGCCTGCCGGTGCAGTTGTCGCACCGCCCGCAGGGAGCCGCATCAAGATCATCGAGCTCGCGGCGTAGATACTCCATCCGGCACCCGGCCGTGGCCAGATAACCGAGCATCGCCTGGCGTTCCCGCTCCCGCTCGGCCGCCACCCGTGCGTAGCGGTCCGCGTCGTAGGTCCACGGCTGGCCTGTTGCCAGCCAGCCGCCGCTGACCCGGCGGACCGCACCGTCGACATCGAGGACCTTGAGCATCATCTCCAGCCGGCTGCGAGACAGGTCCACCCGGCATTCCAGCGCCGCGGTCGACAGAGGCCGGCCTGCCTGCGCGAGCGCGGCGAGGGCAGCCCGGACCAGCGCTTCAGCCGGGAACGCCAGCGAGGCGAAGTAGGCCCAGATGTCGGCGTCCTCGCGACCGGGCAGCGCGATGACCTCGGCCCGGTCCACCCCGCGGCCTGCCCGGCCGACCTGCTGGTAGTAAGCGACCGGCGACTGCGGTACCCCCAGATGCACGACGAATCCCAGGTCGGGCTTGTCAAACCCCATGCCGAGGGCGCTCGTCGCCACCAGGGCCTTGAGCTCGTTCGCGAGCAGGGAGTCCTCGGCGGCTTTCCGTTCCGTATGGTCGTCTTTACCGGTGTAGGCGGCCACCTGATGGCCGCGCTCGCGCAGGAAGGCTGCGGTCTCCTGGGCGGCGGCCACCGTCAGGGTGTAGATGATGCCTGAGCCTGGCAGCTCGCCCAGGTGCTCGGCGAGCCAGGCGAGGCGCTGCTGCGGTCCTGGCAGGGCGACCACGGCCAGCCGCAGGCTGCTGCGGTCCAGCGGGCCGCGCAGCACCAGCGTCGGGTCGGCCAGGCCCGCGCCGAGCTGCTCGGCCACGTCGCGGGAGACTCTGGCATTCGCGGTCGCCGTGGTCGCCAGGACCGGCACACCTGGCGGCAGGTCCGCAAGCAGGGTGCGCAGCCTGCGGTAGTCGGGCCGGAAGTCATGTCCCCAGTCGGAGATGCAGTGCGCCTCGTCCACCACGAGCAGGCCGGTCGCCGCGATCAGCTTGGGCAGCACCAGGTCGCGGAAGCCCGGATTGTTCAGCCGCTCCGGACTGACCAGGAGTACGTCGACCGCGCCAGCTGCGATTTCCGCGTAGACCTCGTCCCACTGCTCGGCGTTGGCTGAGTTCACCGTGCGCGCGTGGATGCCTGCCCGGTCCGCCGCCTCGATCTGATTGCGCATCAGGGCGAGCAGCGGGGAGACGATAACCGAAGGCCCGGCGCCCCGAGCCCGCAGCAGCGCGGTCGCGGTGAAGTACACGGCCGACTTGCCCCAGCCGGTCCGCTGGACGACCAGGGCACGCTGGCGGTCGGCGACCAGGGCTCGGATCGCCGTCCACTGGTCATCCCGCAGCCGCGCTTCTGGGCCTGCCAGGGCGCGCAGGATGCGTTCGGCCTCGGCGCGCATGGCGTCGGCGGGTCCGGTGTCGCCAGTCATGGGTTCCTTCGTACCAGCTGGCACCGACCGCTGCCCGGTCGATTGCTCGGTGCCGCGGTGCCCTGCGCCGCTAGCCGCGGCCTGACGACGCGCCGTTACCCGCTGACTCCAGTGCGCGGATATGCCGGTAGGCGAGCAGCAGCGGCAGTATCCCGACCACGCCGAAAGTCATGTCGACCGGCGTCCAGAACACCGGTATGCCGCGCAGCGGGCCTGCGACCAGCGCGAACGGAAGGACCAGCAGGCAGGCGATCATGCCGAACTGCACCACCCACTTGTTGCGGACCGGATCACGAATAGGCCCGACGAACGCCACCGCGATCGTGAGGTGGGCGAAGCCAAGCCAGTCAGTGCCATAGGCGAGGAACGGATAGCGGGCATAGCTGCCCGCTATGCCGCGGTGCGCCCGTTCCAGCCAGGCGGCAACGGCTGGCAGGCTCCTCGCCAGCCACGCACCATGGCCATGCAGCCAGCCGACCAGCAGCGCAGTCTCGCCCGCCAGCGGAAATGCGGTCAGGCCGGCCAGCACGAGCCCGCAGACGAACAGGACAAGCCAGAACCGGATCCGGCTCAGCAGCTGGCGCTCAGTCACCGGCCTGCCGCGGGCGCGCACGGCCTGAATCCCGGGTGCGCTGACCACTCACCCCACCGTCCCCGCACCGGAGTACTCGCGGCGGATGGCGTCCCAGTCGGCGGTCGCCCGCAGCTCGCCAAGGACGGCGGTGAGACCCAGGTTGACGCGGGCGACCGACAGCAGGTCGGCGGGGATCGCCAGCCGGCTGATCACTGCAGCGTGACGGCCGGACCTGGACAGATCGGGCCGGATGAGCTCGGTAGCGAATTCCGGCGTGTAGCTGAACGGCTGCGGTGCCACGATCGGCTGCAGCGCCTCCCGCAGCCAGCACATCAGCGCCGGTGGCCTGGGCGGGTCGGTCTGATCGAGGTAGCCCGCCTCGGCGAGCACCCGGTGGAGTTTCGTTTCATCACAATCGACGACTGCCTGCGCCGCCGACTGCATGGTGGCGACCTGACCCGCGGTGTAACGGCGGACGCAGCCGAAGTCGAGGAAGGTCACGCCGCCGTCGGCGTGGAAGAGATAGTTGCCAGGGTGCGGATCGGCGTTGAGCATGCCCAGCCGGATCAGGCTGCCGACGGCGAACCTGAAGAGCACGTCGCCCCATCGGTCGCGCAGCGCCTGCCCGGCTGTCCGAGCGCGTGGCCAGCGCAGGCCGTCGATCAGCTCCATGGTGAGCACGCGGCCGGTGCACAGCTCTGGCACGATCTCCGGGATCCGGATGAAGGGGTGCCCGCGGTAGGCGGCGGCAAAGGCGGCCTGGCTGGCCGCCTCGGCCCGGTAGTCGATCTCGTCGGCGATCCTGGCCGTCAGCTCGCGGGCGAGCGCAGGCAGATCGGCGCGCACGCTGGTCAGGCCGGAGCCGAACTGCAGGAATGAGGCAAGCAGCTCACCATTGCGCAGGTCTGCTCGGATCGCCTGGGCGACACCGGGGTACTGGATCTTGACCGCGACCTCGCGGCCGTCCTGAAGGCGAGCGGCGTGCACCTGCCCGATCGAGGCCGCCGCGATCGGGTGCGGGTCGAAATCGGAGAAGAGTTCACGCAGCGGACAGCCGAACTCCGACTCAGCCAGGTCGACGGCCAGGCCGCCCGGCATCGGCGGGGCGTCGTCCTGCAGCCGGGCGAGCGCCGCCTGGTAGACGTCCTGGTGCTCAGCGGGGATCGCCGGGCTCAGGGCGGCTAGCGACAGCAATTGGCCGGCCTTCATCAGCACGCCGCGGGAGTGGCCGAGCAGGTCCGCGTACCGTTCGGCGGCCCGGCCGTGCCTGGCTGCGACGTCGGCCTGGTCCCGGCGCAGGGCCGAGATGCCCGTGCCGCCGACGTGCCGAAGGGTCAGGCCGACCAGGGGCAGCGCGCGCGCCAGCCGACCGCGCGGCAGGTGGTAGCCGGGGGCGACCTGATCCGGCGAATCGGGCACTGGCGGGTCGATCATGGGCGGATCTGCACTATCAGCTCCAGGCCTGAACTTGCCACTTTCTTGTGTTAAGTATTTACTTGGCTCATGACAGTGTCAACTCCGACCAGGGACCGGATCATCGACGCGGCCATGGGGCTCTTCAGCGAGCGGGGGTTCCACGGCACCAGTGTCGTGCAGATCGAGGACGCGGCCGGGCTGTCCTCCGGCGCGGGCGGGATCTACCACTACTTCCGCAGCAAGGAGGAGTTGCTGACCGCGGGTATCGACCGGCACCTGGCCAGGCTAAGCGCGCTGCGCGACCTGCGCAGGCTGCTCACCGGCCTGGACGACATGCGCAGCGAGCTCACCATCACGGCCCGCTACACGCTCGCTGAGCTGGACCGGGAAGCCGAGCTGCTGCAGATCCTGGCCACCGAGGCGCGGGCCAGGCCCGAGCTGGTCCGGGCCGCGGTGGAGCAGCTGATCGACGCCAGCTACGCCGAGTTCGCCAGCTGGGTAACCGACCGGACCGGCGGCCGGGTACCAGCGGACCGGGCCGCCGCGGTGGCAGCGGTCGGACTCGGCGCGCTGCTGTCCTCGCGCGTCCTCGCCGCGCTGGCCATGACCTCGGTGACCGTCGACGATCAAGCCTTCGTGCAGGCCTGGGTCGACATGATGATCATGACGATCGGTGAGTGAGCCACGCCGATCTCGGTTGCGCCCCGGCCGACGGCCGCTCTACGCTCGCGGCCATGCCCACGCTGCCTGAGCTGTATGTCGCCGTTGACGTCGAAGCGGACGGGCCGGTGCCTGGCCCGTACAGCATGCTTTCGCTCGGCATGGCGGTAGTCGGGCACGCCGATCTGACGTTCTACACGGAGCTGCGGCCGATCTCGGACCAGTTCGTTCCCGAGGCGCTGGCCGTGTCCGGTCTGGACCGAGACCGGCTGCTGCTTGAGGCACCGGCCGCTGAGGACGCCATGCGCTCCGCGGCACGCTGGATCAACGGACTTCGCCAGGTCGGCCGTCCGGTCTTCCTGGCTGCCCCGGCCGTATACGACGGAATGTTCGTGCACTGGTACTTCAGGCAGTTCACCGGAAGCAGCCCGTTCGGCGCCACCGGCTCGGGCATCGACCTGCGCAGCTACTGGATGGGAATGACCGGCTGCGAATGGGCCGAGACCCGGAAAGGAATGATCAAGGGCGCGCTTGGCCTAGCCAACCTCGCCCATACTCATAACGCTGCCGACGACGCGGCCGAGCTGGCGCAGATCTTCGGCGCCGTGCTGGCCAGCCGGGACGAGCGGAGCTAGCCGCTGGCGCGGACTGCGGGGATGACCTCGGCAGCCAGCCGGCGAAGCTGGCCGTCGGGATCGGCCCCGACCGGCATGATGTTGAACGCGGTGAATCCCATGGCGACGAAGCCGAGCAGCGGCGCGCTCGACGTTCCGTCAGCTCAGGCTCGTGATCAGTCCGCGGTTAGCAGGGATCTGATCCGGTCGGGACCTAGCGACAGCATCAGCGTCGGCAGCCGGGGACCGGTGTCCCGGCCGACCAGCAGTTCGTACAGCAGCGTGAACAGGGCCCGCTGGGCGGCCTTGAGCTCCGGAGTCGCCTCAGCGTCGGCCGTCAGGCCGACCTGCAGCTTGGGCACGCCATAAACCAGCGAGGTCAGGCCGTCCAGGGACCAGTCGGCTTCCAGGCTGTCGAGCAGCAGGTCGATGGCCTGTTTCTGGGCCGGGGCCAGCCGTGCGAGCCGGTCGCGATCGGGCTCGGTGCGCACCCGGGTGCGATCCTCCTCGGGCACGTACTCCCGCACCCAGGTCCGGGCGCAGTCCAGCCGGGGACGGACCTCGTCGAGGCTGGCGACCGGGCTGCCGGGGTCAAGATCACGCAGGATGCGCAGTATCTGCACGTCGTCACCGGCGGTGATGTCTACCAGCGAGGCGAGCGTGCGGAAGGGAACCGGCCTGGGGGTGATCGGCAGCCCGCGGCCGACCGCCCGCCTGAAGTTGGCACGCTCCCAGCCGTCGGCCTGGCCGGTGGCCACCCGCCGGTCGAGTGCGTCCCACTCGTCGTAGACCCGGCCAACCTCGGGACCGAACGAGAGCGTGATCGACTGGCTTGGCTTGCGGCGAGCGTACAGCCAGCGCAGCAGCGGCGCTTCGAAGATGCCAAGCGCGTCTGCTGGCGTCGGCGCGGCACCAGCCGAACTGCTCATCTTCGCCGCGCCGCTGGTGCCGACGAACGAATAGGCGAGATAGACGGGCGGCAGGCCGCCGAAGATCTCCGTGACCAGCCGGGAGCCCACTGTGAAACTGGAACCAGGAGACGAGTGGTCCACACCCGCGGCCTCGAAGGTCACCCGCTCGAACGCCCAGCGCATCGGCCAGTCGATCTTCCACGCGAGCTTGCCGTGATTGACCTCGCCGAGCACGAACTCGCCGTGGTGCCCGCAGGCGCACCGGTAGCGCAGCCCGGTCGTGTCGTCGTCGAAGGAGACCACGGCCGTACTGTCCCGGCCGCAGACCTGGCAGTACGGCCGGTACGGATAGTAGTCACCGGCCACGGCCTCCCGGTCATCCTCATCGCCGTTCTTCGGCGTCCGGTAGGCGCCCAGGATGGCGCCGATCATGTCCCGGGTGCGCATGGCGTGCAGCACCTGAGCGCGGTAGGCGCCCGCGGCGTACATCTGCGTCTGGCTGATCTCGGTCACCTCTACGCCGAGCCGGTCAAGAGCCGCGCGAAACGGCGCCTTGAAGTGCTCTGCCCAGCTTTCGTGCTGACCGCAGGGGTCAGGGACGGCGGTCAGCGGGCGGCCGATGTGCTCGGCGAAGGAGTCAGGTACCCCGGCGGGCACCTTGCGTAGCCGGTCGTAGTCATCCCAGGAGAGGATGTGGCGGCCAGGCAGCCCCCGGTCACGAAGCTCGGCGGCGACCAAGTGCGGAACCATGATCTCGCGCAGGTTCCCCAGGTGGATCGGGCCAGACGGGCTGATCCCCGACGCGCAGGTCAGCGGACCACTGGGAGCGCGGTTCTCGCCCTCGGTGCTGACCTGATCGGCCACGGCGGCCACCCAGTCAGCCTGCTGAGCCGCGGCCACCCGCCTACCTCCCGCTCCGATTCACCTCGACCCGTGCAGGATAGGCCCGGTCCGGTGGCGCCATTCCCGCCGGGCTGACAGTCGGCTGGGACTGCGACACGCTGTGGGCGCTGATATTCGTGGCCGGGGCCCCGAGCATCCGGCTCTTAGCGAGAGATACGGCAACCTATCGCTGGACCGGCACCGAGAGACTGTGCCGGTCGGCGGGGCCGAAGTCAGCGGGCAGCTTCCAGTCGTAGTTGATCTTGTCAGCTCGCAGCACGTGAGCTGTTTCGGTGGCCACGATGCCGTCGAGGGCCGGCAACTCCTCTTCCAGGAACTTGAACAGAGCCTGGTCGTCGGGGAAGAGTGCCTCGACCACGATGTCGTGCCGCCCGGTGGTGTAGCCGAGGTATACCACCCGGTCAAGGACCGCAAGCGCTTGGCCGACCGCCTGTAGCTTCCCGGGCGCGACCCGGATCATGATGAGGACGTCGGTCGCGTAACCGGTCTTGCGCGGGTTGAAGACGGCCACCACCTTGATGATGTCCTCCTCGAACAACCGGTCCATCCGCTTGCGGACCGTCGGCTCGGAGATCCCCAGCGCCCTGGCGATCTGTGCCGTCGGCGTCCTGCCATCCGCCTCGAGCAGCCGCAAGATGGCGACGTCAGTCGCGTCGAGATCGTTGAGCGTCCTGGCCTCGCTGGTCATCTCCACCTCCTCGCGGATAGCCTTCCCGCTGATTGCGGATCCGGTAAAGCAACGTAGTTAAACCTTCGTGAATCAGCAAGCAACTGTTGACATCTCCTTCTGAACAGGGCTACACATTGCTTACGAACTTCTTGTTTCGGGAGGCTGCGATGGCCGACTTCGAGCTCAACCGGCCGACACACACGGCGCAGGAGCAGCCTTCCATCCCTGACGGCGAGTACGCCGAGCGGCGGGCGAGAGCCGCCGCCGTGGCGCGCGACCTGGGCCTGCGCGGCCTCATCGTCTGGTCTCGGGGTGGCGCCAGCTACGACAACTTCGGGGATGTCCTGTACCTGACGAACCATTACGGGCCGTTTCCGTGGATCAACGACAAGCCGCCGCTGTGGAGCGGACGCGGTCAGTCGGCGGTCGTCCTCACGGCAGACGGAGACGCCGAGCTCTGCGTGGACATCCCAGACTGGCGTGACGACCTGGTTCGGATAGACAAGGTGCACTCCGACCGGAACCTCTACCGGGGCGTCGCGGACGTCGTTAGGCGTCACGGTCTTGCGGAGGGCGAGGTTGGCATTGTCGGACTTGAGGCCATGCCGGCCTCGGCTCACCGGTTTCTGGCTGCCGAGCTGCCCGCGGCCAGACTCGTGGACGCCGACGATCTCGTCATGCAGCTGCGGATGCGCAAGAGTCCCGCCGAGCTGGAGATGCTCAAATACTCCGCGAAGATCGGCGCGGAAATCTCGGCGGTCCTGATGGAGCGGGCGG
>Ga0116221_1000929_pt1 | contig 19896 bp, 19 predicted proteins | sample Sb_taG_5_FD_88965 | JGI IMG/M metagenome (GOLD analysis project Ga0116221, IMG submission 88965) | Peat soil microbial communities from Weissenstadt, Germany - Sb_50d_8_FC metaG | ecosystem: Environmental > Terrestrial > Soil > Wetlands > Peat | place: Germany: Weissenstadt | collected 2010-09-21 | reverse complement strand
GTTCTTCGGCGGAATGGCCTGCAGGTCTTCCTTCAACTGCGTCCACTCGCGCCGCAGGCCGGCCAGGCTCACCGGTGGAAGATTGAGCGTAACCGCCAGGTGCCCGCTGGTCTTCTCGAGCCCGTCCAGCACCTGCTCCATGGTCTCGAAGTGCGTTTCGCCGTCCAGCAGCCCCTCTTCCTTGAGCGCCTGCGAAATCTCCTCGATCAGCTTGCTCCCGCCGCCCGTGGCATCCGCCAGCGCCGCCAGGATCCAGACCGGAGAGGCGTGGAACGCGAGAATCCCCAGCAGCTCGATGCCGTGGCTCGCGCCCCTCTGCACCAGAAATCTCTCCGCCAGCCGCCCTTCCGAAGGATAAATGCCTTCAACCTCGCCGACCTCTTGGATGAGGAACCGCAACGTGACCCCGACCATCGTGCGATACAAGGTAGTCCGCCGTACGCTCGCCGGCAGCGCAACATTTCCAATCTCCCGCAGCAATCCGCCCGAAAGCGCCCCCAGCGACCGGACGACGCGCTCCGGCAGCGACAAAATGTACGTATATCTACCCGCCGAATTCACTTCCCGTAGTATAAGCTTCCCCCGCTCCGACTCCTCGCCCGAAGTCCCCCTCGGCCCCAGCGAAGCCCGCCCCTGCACACCAGAATCTCTTTTTATCCCCCTCCCTCCGCGCGTTTCTCCGCGCCTCCGCGGCTCCGCGTCAAGCTCTCGCAATCCGGCTATAATATCAGGCTGGCATGACTCTGCCCCCGGTCCCTGCTGGATGATCCGTCTATTCCGAGTCTTCGTGCCCGTTGGCACCCTTGCCCTGCTCGTCTCCGAGATTCTGCTGGTCACTGGGTCATTCATTCTCGCTGCCTACTACGTCATGCCCGTCGACCCCGCCGGCTACCTCCTGGATGACGGTGGCGATGTCAGTATTCTGCTCGCCCTCCTCAGCATCCTGATCGGCCTCTACCTCCACGATCTCTACTCCGACATCTATGTCAAATCCAGAATCGTGTTGCTGCAGCAGTTGTGCCTGGTGATCGGCGTCGCCTTCCTCGTGCAGGGCCTCGTCAGCTACGTCGATCGCGGCCTCAGAATGCCCATCCGCGTCATGGTCCTCGGCAGCTTTCTCGCCATGACGTCGATCTTCCTGTGGCGGATTCTCTTCAGCTCGTATGTCGCCGAAGTAGTCGGCGGCGACCGCCTGCTGCTCGTGGGAGCCAGCTCCATGCTGGCGGAAATCGCCGCCTTCATCGCCCGCCACCCCGAGAAAGGCCTCACCATCCTCGGCTACGTGAACGACGCCGATCAGCCGGGCGTCGACCTCCCCGAAGCCAAGCTCCTCGGTCCGCTGGCATCCCTGCGCGAAATCGTCGCAGCCTCGCATCCCACCCGCATCGTCGTCGGCATGTCCGAGCGCCGCCGCCGCATGCCGGTCGGCGACCTGCTGGAGCTGCGTTTCGCGGGTCACGTCATCGAGGAAGCCGCCAGCGCTTACGAAAGCGTCTGCGGCCGCGTCTGCGTCAAGGAGCTGCGGCCCTCCCAGTTGATCTACTCCGGCGAGCTTGGCCCGCGCCGCCAGACGCTCCTCTTGCAGGGCATTGCCAACGTCCTCACCGCCGGCGCCGGCATGATCGTGGCCTCGCCGCTCATGCTGCTCACCGCCGTGCTCGTCCGCTTCTCCTCCCCCGGACCCGTCCTCTACCGCCAGGTGCGCGTCGGCATGGATGGCCATCCCTTCACCCTCTACAAGTTCCGCTCCATGCGCGCCGACGCCGAAGCCTCCACCGGCGCCGTCTGGGCCGCCAAGGACGATCCCCGCGTCACCCCGGTGGGCCGCATCCTTCGCAAGATCCGTTTCGATGAGCTGCCCCAGCTCTTCAACGTGCTCAAAGGCGAAATGTCCATCGTCGGCCCGCGCCCCGAGCGTCCCGAGTTCGTCGAGGCCCTCTCCGCGCAGATTCCCTACTACCGCCAGCGCCACTGCGTGCGCCCCGGAATCACCGGCTGGGCGCAGATCAATTACAAGTACGGCGATACCCTGGAAGATACCATCGCCAAGTTGGAATACGACCTCTTCTACATCAAGAACATGTCTCTCACCCTGGATACTTACATCATCTTCCACACCGTGAAAGCCATGCTGATGTCACGCGGATCGCAATAGCCCCGTAAAAAGATGCGAGCGCAGCGAGCCACCTACCCCCAACCCCCAGCCCCTAACCCCCAGCCCCTAACCCCTAACCCCGGTTCTTCCCAGCAGCCACTGATTCTCCACCAGGTAATCCACCGTCTTCAACACCGACTCGCGGATGCCGAGCCGCGGCTCCCACCCCAAGGCCCGCATCCTCGAGCAATCCAGGAAGATGAATGGATTATCCCCCACCCATCCGCGATCCCCACCCGCATATTCCACCCGCGGTCGCACCCCCAGCCGCTCGCAAATCCAGCCGGCGGAGTCGTTCACTTCGCAGTATTCGTCCGTACCCAGATTCAGAATCGTCACCGGCTTCTCAGCCGCGTCCACCGCCCGCAATATCGCATCCACGCAGTCCTGAATATATAAATAGGACTTCCGCTGGTGCCCGTCGCCCAACACCCGCAAATAATCCGGGTGCTCCAGGAGCTGTTGGTAGAAATCGAAGACATGCCCGTGGGAATACCGCTCTCCCAGAATGGAAACGAAGCGAAAAATCAGCCCTTGCATGCCGAACGCTTCGCAATACGCGGTAATCATGCCTTCCGCCGCCAGCTTCGACGCGCCGTAGAGCGAAGTCTGCACCGGGAAGGGGCAGTCTTCCGGCGTCGGAATCACCGCCGCCTCCCCGTAAATCGACCCCGTAGATGAAAAAGCGATCCGCCGGATGCCCCCCACCCGCATGGCTTCCAGCACGTTCCACGTGGCAATCGCGTTCAGCTCCAGGTCGCGCCGCGGATGTTCGGTTCCGGACCGCACATCGGCATTGGCCGCCAGGTGAAATACCAACTCGCAACCCCGCATGGCCCGTGCCGTGGCATCTAGATCCAGCAGATCGCCGCGAATCAACTGGAAGGCCGGATGCCGCAGTGCCGATTCCAGAAACCGCTCCTGCCCCGTGCAAAAGTTATCGAAGCCCACCACCTGGTGCCCGAGAGCCAGCAGGCGATCGGCGAGGTTGCTGCCGATAAACCCGGCCGCCCCCGTGACAAAACACTTCGCCGGTCTTGTTGTCATTCGATCTCTCAATGTAGCAAACCTTCCCCAAATGCAATCTTTAGCACGATTTCTACATACCTTCGGCCAGTGACATCCCGTGGGCGATACCGCGCAAGCCAACCAACTGGATTGCAGGCGATCTCCCGGGCTGGTCAACCTCGGGAACGCTCGATTTCGCTCGCCCGCCGCAACAACTCCCCACGTTTCGTGGCCCTCGCCTTGCTCTCGCTCGCCGCTCTTCACGACCAGGTGAACCGCCCCGAAGACGCCGCCCGCGAAGCTCGCGAGGCGCTCCAGTATTTCCAGTCGGATCACTGCGCGCAGGAGACCTTCCAGTGTCTCGCGCTGTTGGGCCGGGCCCAGACTGCGCGCGGCGATTACCCTTCGTCATACTGTTGTTTGTGGACGGCCCCGCCCCAGTCGATCTCGCAGCGCAATATCGCCGGCGGTCTTCGCGCCACCGCCTGCGCCGCTGGCTCGAGCCGCCCGCGCCCTACATCCTGAACCCCGCCGAGCCCACGGATTTCCCCCTGGGCCGCTGGAACCTGTACATCGGCGGCGCCGGCCGCGTGGTGCCGGGCTACGTGAACATCGACCTGTTTGCCATACCCGGTGTGGATGTCGCCGCCAATGCCGAGCAGTTGCCGTTCCCCAGCAACACATTTCAACGCGTGGAGTGCGATGCCGTCCTCGAACATGTGCGCCATCCCGAAAAGGTGCTCGACGAGATCCGCCGCGTAACCGCCCCCGGCGGTCATGTCCACCTGGTGACGCCCTTCTGCCATCCCTTCCATGCCTATCCCGCCGATTTTCGAAGGTTCACCATCGACGGCCTGAAAGAGCTGGCCGCACCCCTGGAAGTGGTCGCCGAAGGATGGCGTACCGGGCCCACCGCCACACTCCTGGTGATCGCCATCGAGTACGTGAAGCTGCTGCTGCCGTTCCGCGCGTGGCGGGCCGTGGCGCACGTGGCCTGCGGATGGCTGCTGTTCCCGCTCCGGTACCTGGACCTGTGGCTGCTCCGCGCGCCGCGCGCCGGGCGCATCGGCAACCACTGCTATCTCTGGCTGCGCAAAACCGCCCGCCCGGACGAAACGCTATACTCAACGGAACGGGTGTGAGTTGCTCGAAACTCGCCATGCAAGTAACTGTAATCGGAACGGGATATGTCGGTACGGTCACGGGAGCGTGCCTCGCTTACCTGGGACACCACGTGACCTGCGTGGATACCGATGCGTCGAAAATCGAGACGCTGCAGCGCGGGGGATCGCCCATTTACGAACCCCACCTGGAAACCATGCTCTCCCTGGCCGCTGCCAGGGGCGGGATCGGGTTCACCACCGAACTGGCCCCCGCGGTAGCCCCCAGCGACGTCATCTTCATCGCCGTGGGAACTCCGCCGCTGCCCGATGGCGAGCCCAACCTGCAGTATCTGGAAGCCGCGGCCCACTCCACCGGCGCCGCCATGGACGACTCGCGCTTTCGCGTCGTCGTCAACAAATCCACCGTGCCGATCGGATCCAGCAACCTCGTCGAGACTCTCGTGCGCGAAGGCATCGCCGAGGCCCGGCCCGCCGAGCGGCGGAACATCCGCTTCGGCGTCGCCAGCAATCCCGAATTCCTGCGCGAGGGAACCGCCGTCGCCGACTCCCTCTACCCCGACCGCATCGTCGTGGGCGCCTCCGGCCGCGAGACCCTCGATGTCATGCGCGAATTGTACCGCCCGCTCGAATCGCAGAGCTTCGAGCCGCCGCCCGGCGTGCCGCGCCCGCCATCCCTCACCGCGACCCCGCTCTTCACCACCTCGCTCACCAGCGCGGAGATGATCAAGTACGCCGCCAACGCCTTCCTGGCGATGAAGATCGGGTTCGCCAACGAGATCGCCAACATCTGCGAGAAGGTGGGCGCGGAGGCTACCGAAGTCATGCGCGGCATCGGGATGGATTCGCGCATCGGGTCGAAATTCCTCAATCCCGGCGTGGGTTGGGGCGGCAGTTGCTTCGGCAAGGATATCCAGGCGCTGCTGCATACCGCGCGCGAGTACGGATACACCGGCAAATTGCTGCAGGCATCCTTCGAGGTGAATTATGAGCAGCGCCAACTGGTAATTCAGAAGCTGCAGGAGATGCTGCGGATTCTCAAAGGCCGCACCATCGGCCTCCTGGGGCTGGCGTTCAAGCCCGATACCGACGATCTGCGCGACGCACCCAGCCTGCACCTGGCCGGCCGGCTCCTGCAAATGGGAGCGCGCGTGCGGGCCTACGATCCCATCGCCATGCCGGCTTGCCGCAAACAGCAGCCCGGCCTCAAGATCCGCTACTGCGACTCGGTCGAGGAACTGGCGGCGGACGCCGACGCGCTGGTGCTGGTCACCGAATGGCAAGAGTTCCGCGGGCTCGACCTCGCCAAACTGGCGCGCCTCATGGCGACCCCCGTGCTGGTGGATGGCCGCAACCTGTTCCACCCCGAGACCGCGCAGGCCGCGGGTTTCCACTACACGGGAATCGGCCGGTCGATGCGGCCGCCCACATGAGGATTCCGCTTAACGATCTGAAACGCCACCACGCGCCCTTGGCAAACGAGTTGGCCGCCGCCGTGAATCGCGTGCTGTCGAGCGGATGGTACATCCTCGGCCCCGAGGTCGAGGCATTCGAGCGGGAATTCGCCCGGTATTGCGGAGTCGAACACGCAGTCGGCGTGGGCAACGGCACCGATGCGCTGGAATTGGCCCTGCGCGCCGTGGGAGTCGGGCCGGCCTCCGAGGTGGCCACCGTAGCTAATGCGGGGATGTACGGCACCGCTGCGATTCTTCGCGCGGGAGCCACGCCCCTGTACGTCGATGTGGACCGCCAGTCGATGACCATGAGCCCTTCGTCGCTAGCCGCTGCTATCTCTCCAGCAACCGCCGCGGTGATCGTCACGCACCTCTACGGGCAGATTGCCGACATGGAACAACTGCTCGCCATCGCCGCGCAGGCGAACCTTCCGGTGATCGAGGATTGCGCGCAGGCCCACGGCGCCGCACGCGCAGGCCGCAAGGCTGGAAACTGGGGTACCCTTGGCTGCTTCAGCTTCTATCCCACCAAGAATCTTGGCGCCGCCGGCGATGGCGGTGCGGTGGTCACCGCGGATGCCAATCTGGCTGCCAAGGTTCGCGCGCTGCGCCAATACGGATGGACCGAAAAGTATCGCTCGACCGTCGCGCGCGGAAGCAACAGCCGGCTGGACGAGATGCAGGCGGCGGTGCTGCGGACCTTGTTGCCGCACCTGGACGGCTGGAACGCGCGCCGCCGGGAGATCGCGCAGTTGTACAACCGCGCGCTGGCGGGATCCGGGGTGATTCTGCCGGACGCCGGAGACGACTACGTGGCTCACTTGTACGTCATCCGGTCGCCGCACCGCGAGCGCATTCGGACCGCCCTCGCCGCGGCCGGAATCGGCACGGACGTGCACTATCCCGTGCCCGATCATCTCCAGGAATCCCTGCGCGGCGTGCCATTCCGCCAGACCGCGTTGCCGGTGACGGAGGCATGCGCCCGAGAGGTGCTGACGCTCCCCTGCTTCCCCGAGATGACGGACGAGGAAGTCGGCGAAGTCGCCGGTGAGGCAGGCTTCAGCCTGCCAACACCGTGAGAAAGTCCAGAAAATACGACTCCAACGGCAGCCCTCCATACCGGACCACCATTCGCTCCGTCCAGCGCAAAAGTGCGTAAGCCAGCGGCTCCGGAGCGATCGCAGCTATGGAGCGCGACGCAATCAGCACGCCCCTGTGAGCTTCCCCCATCCGTATGAATTCGGCGGTCCAGCGGAGGAAATCGTTGCGGTTGCGCGTCACAAAGATGCGGTCGTCCGAGGCCGCCGGCCTTAGTTGATCCTCGTCGCGAAGTTCTGCGCGGCCGCATTCATAGACGCTGATAACGTCCAGCCCCAAGCCCCGCGCAACTTTGGCCACTTCTGGTGAGATGTCGGCGTCCAGCAGGAAGCGATATGGAAATGGCGCTTTGCCGCGGCGCTTCACTCTTCAGCCTTGCCGGTTATTCCCGGACCTAAAGAGGCAACCGGAAATTCCTCGCGCACCCGCTCCGGTGTCCAGGACTCGTCGAGCGCAATACGCTGGTCGATCTCCTCGGGGTAGAACCGGTAATAAGTCAGCGCCGCCCGCAGTTGTACAGCCGTGAGCCAAGGATAGGCTTGGCGAAGCTTTTCTTCTTGACGGTCTACAACCTTCCAGGTGGCGATCACCTCCCACACGTCCAGGCCGGTACCAGCGAGGACAGGGCGACGCCCGGTGATACTGTCGACGAAAAAGATGCCGGGCACGCGCCGCGTGCGCACCGCCTCTTGAAGCAGGTCCACTACGCCGCTCGACCACTCTTTTACGCCACGGCGGGCGAACTCGTGCGCGAGTTCCTCTTCCAGCGGTTCGGGGAGGCGAATGGTTCTCGGACGCGGCATAATTCGATTATAGCTTACATTGTAAGCTCTCGTATGCTGGCGGTCCGTCTACCCCGTCCGCTGCAGCTTGTACAAAGCCGGCACCCCAAAGCAAATCACCACCGCATAACTCAGCGCCTGCAACACCAGGATGTACGCCAGCGCTCCGTCGCGGCTCACCCCGAACGGCGTCAGCACCGTCACCGCCACGAACTGGAAAATGCCCACGTAGCCCGGCGTGGATGGCAGCGCGCTGCTCAATCCCAGCCCCGCGATCAGCAACATCGCCACCCGAAACGAGAGACCGATTCCCAAAGCGCGCGCACCCGTGATCACACCAAAACAATCCGACGTCCAGATCACCACCGTCAGGCACACGAATCCGGCAAAACGGCTCCAGTCGTGGAAGGCCCGCAGACCCTGGAGGACCTGCTCCGCCAGGCCCAGCAGGATACCGCGGAAGCGCGCCGGCAGCGGAACCCGCCGCACAACGTTCTCCAGCAGGCCGCCGGTATGCGGCAGCACCATGACTGCCACCGCGCCCGCGCCCGCCAGCATCGCCATGGTCCGGGAAACGTCCTCCATCCAGTGCGGCTTCGGGTTTACGCCCATCAGCACCAGCGAGCTGCACAGCACCAGGGTGATCGCATCCATCAAGCGCTCCCCCAGCGCCGTGGTCAGCACGTACGTCTTGCTCAACGTAGAGCGGTTGCTGATGAGAACGCTCCGGATCACCTCCCCGGCCCGCGCCGGCAGAAAACTGTTGCCCAGGTAACCGGCGGAATTGGCCCAGAATACCGTCCCCACGCTGAACCGCGCCTCGGCATTCAGCAGGATGCGCCACCGCAGCGCCCGCAGGAAAAACGAGAACACCGTGAACCCCACCGCCCCCGCGATGTAGCGCCACTGGGCCCCCGCAATGGTTCGCCACACGCGCCCCCACTCCACGCCCCGTGTGGAGAGGTACAGCAGCACGGCCGCCAGCGCAGTCGCGAGCAGCAGCGACCACGTCCGGCGCCGCCCGCCTGGCACGGGAGTAAGCCCCTCAAGAACCCGGATGCGGACGCTCCTCTCCCCTGACGCCGCGCCCCGTCACTACTGCTTCTTCTCCGGCGCCGGCGCGGCACTGGCCGGCTTGGCGGCGGGTTTGGGCTTCCAGAAACCGGGGTCGGCGTCGATGAACTCCTGGGGAGGATAGCTCATGCCCGGTCTCACCTCCAGCAGCGTGTCGTCCATCGAGACAAACACATCCCCCGATCCCTTCATGAACTGCGCGAAATTGTCGGCGCCCATGGCCTGCATGATCGCCTGCATACGCGCCGGTGTCTCATCCAGCATCTTCATCGAGTCCATCATGGTGAAGAACAAATACGTTCCCGAGGGCGCTCCCGCCACCACCTGGTACCCCAGCGTGCACTCGTCGATGTGCGCCTTCTCAAATGCGCCGAGGTATGTCTTGGCGCCCGCCAGAAAATCGGCATCGTGGCCAAGCCTCACCCGGTACGTGCCCACCATGACATAGCGCGATTTCGCCGGGTTGAACTTATCCGCGTGGTAACTCAAGTCCGGCCGGAACACGGCCCAAATCGTCCGTGACGACGCCCGCAGTTCCCCATCGCGCGCATCCAACATCGCCAGCGCGCTCTTCAGCGGCTCTTTCTCCGATGCCTTTTCATAGTCTTCGTTGGCCGCGAAAGACGGCATCGGCCCGACGAACCACACCTCGCTCGGCCCTGACATCGCCGCCAGCGCGACGTATCTCCCCGGATGATTCGCCCTACGGACGGTCGCGGCCCAATCGCTTTCCACCTTCTCGTGTGCCGCGCCCCTTCCCTCTTTGATCGCCTCCCGGCCAATGTTAATTACCGGGGCCGGCTTGATTTCCTGTGCACACACAGGAAACCCGGAAACCGCAATCCCCGATAGAGCCGCTATCGTCAACGTAAACCGCATAAGATTGTCCTCAACTTTCCGTTACTTTGTTCTCGCCCCCCAACGGGCGGATTTCATCAACGATAGCACTTTCCGTGTTACAACTAGCAAAACGGTATTTTCCATGACGAACCGTTCGAACCACAGCCGGTACCTCATCAAGTCCCTCGTCCACGCCTCCGACGTTCTCTCCGCATTTCGCTCCGAAGGCGAAGTGCTGCGGCTCCGCGATGTCGTGGCCCGCACCGGCTTCAACAAGGGCATGTGCTTCCGCCTCCTCTACACGCTCCATTCGTGTGGCTTCCTCGAAAAGGTGGGAGAGAACCAGTACCGCACCGTCTCCGAAATCCGCCACGCCCGCAAATACCGCATAGGCTATGCGGCGCAGGGCCAGGATTCCTCCTTCGCCCGCGAAGTGGCCACCAGCCTGGTCCAGGCCGCCGAGGGCGCCCGCGTGGAGCTCGTCGTGGTCGACAATCGCTACAACGCCAAAACCGCCCTGCGCAATGCCGACCAGCTCATCCGCGAAGAAGTCGACCTGGCCATCGAGTTTCAAGCCGACGACGCCGTGGCGCCCGCCATCACCCGCAAGTTCCTGGAAGCCAACATTCCCATGATCGCCATCGACATCCCGCATCCCGGCGCCACCTATTTCGGCGCCAACAATTACGAGGCGGGCCTGCTGGGCGGCCGCCATCTGGGCCGCTGGGCCAACAAGCATTGGGAAGGCGTGGTGGAGGAGATCGTCATGGTCGAGCTCACCCGGGCCGGCTCCGTGCCGCAGGCGCGCATCCGCGGCATGGTCGCGGGGATCAACGAGACGCTGCGCCAGATGGACAAGTGCCGCATGATCCATGTGGATGGCGACGGCCAGTTTCGCACCAGCCTCGAGTGCATCCGCAAACACCTGCGGACCTCCAAAGCCAAGACCATCCTGGTGGGCGCCGCCACCGATTCCAGCGCCCTCGGCGCCCTGCGCGCGTTTCAAGAGGCGGGCCGCTCCAACGATTGCGCGGTGGTCGGCCACAACGCCGAGCCCGACGGCCGGGCCGAACTGCGCGAGCCGCGCACCCGCCTCATCGGTTCCGTGGCCTACTTTCCCGAAAAATACGGCGCCGGCATTATCCGCCTCGCGCTCGATATCCTGGCGCACAAACCCACGCCCCCCGCCATGTTCATCCGCCACCTGCTGATCACGCCGGAAAACGTGGACCACTTCTATCCCAACGATACCCTTATGGGCCTGGGCCGCACGCCGGTTGCCCCATCCGGCTCCACCACTGTATAACCCCAAGCTCTCCGCTCCATCAAGCCGAGCTACAGCCTTGGTGGGGCAGGCTTCAGCCAGGCTTCAGCCTGCCGCCGGCTTCAGCCGGCGCTCCTCGCTCGATCACGGGAGGTTCTGCCGCCAGAGACCCTCCCGCAGGGATCTTCCTCCGCTCGTGTCGATGCTCGTCCGGTGAAAAATCCAGACTACAGCTCCGGACTGCCTGAAGTCGGCCCTTCACCGCGCCACCAGCCGCACCGGCCCCAAAAGCCCCGAAGCCAGCGGCTGCAAATTATTCATATCCTGCGCCTGAAACCGCTCCCCGTACTTCGCCGTGAGAGTCTTGTAATCGGGCAGCGGACCCTTCGCCATCAGATTGATCGCCGTATTCGCCACCACGATCCGCAGCGTATTCTCACCCGCATGCAGCAATCCCGTGACGTCCACCTCGTACGGCGCGCACCACACCGAGCCCGCCCGTTTGCCGTTCACCCACACCACCGCCGCCTCGCGCACCGGGCCCTCCAGCATGGCCCGCATCCCGTTGCCCGATCGCCGTTCCTGCGTCGTCACCGGCGTGCCTTCCCCGAAATTCAAGTGCACCTGCCGGCCCTTCCAGTCCGGCGCCGTCACCGTCTTCTCATAGGTAGCGCGGCCTGAGAAATACTTGCGCCCTTCGTCCTCGCTCCACGAGCGAAGCCTGTCCATCGCCACGGCCTGCGGCGATCCGTCGAACGTAACCTGCCAGCCGGTATTGAGATCGATCGGCGCCGGCGCCGTCCCACGCGCGGCGGGACGCTCCTCCGCGCGGTCCTTCGAGAACACCACCACCCGCGACTCGTAAGGCGCCAGGTCGAGACTCACCCGCGAACCGGCGGCCCGCGCAATCTCCCCGTTCATCGGATTCCACCACGCCGCCTCGAGCCCGCTGATCCGGAACGTCGCCTCGCTGTGTACCGGGTGATTGCTGGTGTTCGCCACGAAATAGACATCCGCGAAATCGAGCCGTCGATGCACAAAGCCGATCTCCGGCGCCGCCGCCACATCCGGCGCCAGCGCTTTGTGCAACTCCGCGCCGAGCTTCGTCTCATCGGTCAACAGGCGCAGACCCTTCGCCAGCTCGCGAATCTTCGGCGTGTCCCTTTCCGCTTCCACCAGCCCCGGGCCCAGCGACGGTGTCCGCCGCGTCGCAATCACCGTCCCGCCCTTGCCCGCGTACGCCACGATCTTTTCCAGCGTCTCGAGCGGCATCCGTTCCACGCCCGGCAAAATCAGGATCTTGTACGGCACGCCCCCATGCGCGATAACGCCCGCGATCGCGCCATCGTCGATGAAGTCGAAGTTGTAGCCCGCGTCCAGAATCTGCGGAATCACGTTCGAGCCGATCAGCCCGTCCATCGCCTGGTTCACCGAATCGCGGCCCAGCATAAACCCCGCGTACGCATCGTCGGTCGGCAGGTACACCGCCACATCGTTGGCCGGCTGTCCCTGCCGCAGCAGGAAACTCACGCGCTCGAAATACGCGGTCACGTCCGGCATCACCAGCCACCACGGATTGTGATCGTTGAACACCGCGGCCGCATAGAATCGCCACCCCGGCTCGCCCGCTTCCGGCGGCGAATACGGCCAGCCGTGGCCGACAAGCTGGTTGACCCCTTGCAGAAAGTGCAGGTCGGCCTCCGCCTTCATATCCAGCGGCGTCGCCCGGAAAACCGGCGAATGCAGCCACGTCCACGTCTCCGATGACGTCACCGGCCTCCCGTACAGATGGCTCGCCGAGGCCGCCCAGCGCGTGGCCGTGAAGTGCCGCCACTCCGACCCCTCGCCTTCGGGCAAATCCACCAGCGAGCTGCTCGATAGCGTGACCGGCGGAATGCCGTAACTCTGCGAGCGGAACTTCGTTCCGTGCTGCCGCGCCCACTCGCGCAGCGGCGTGAGGTAATTGTCGTTGGCCAACTCGGTGAGCGTCCGCCCCCAATCGTGGCGAACATCAAGGGTCTTGGCGCCGATATCTCCCGCCAGCGCGGGCAGGTACGGTGTCAGGTCGTATCCGCGCCGCTTGCGAAACTCTTCCAGAAAGTTGTCGGTCCAGTCGGCGTTGTACACCTCCAGGCTGTCGCTGAAAATCGCGTACGGCGGCGTCTTGGCCAGCGCCCGCAGCATCGGTTCTCCCACCGCCTTGATGTGCGTCTGGATGGCCGCCAGCGAGTAATGATCCAGCACCCACCCCTCGGCGCCCACCGCCGGTCGCTTTACCGTCTGCCGCGTGCGGCTCGAGATGAAGTACATCGTCGTCGACCCCTGCTGCACCTGTGCGATCAGCTTCTCGCCGTCCGCCAGTGCCGGGGGTGTCGGGCCCCGTGCTACGCGCAGCCGCCCGGACGCCTGCTCGATCGGGATGTGCGGACCGCCGTATGGCCACCCGCTGCACAACGTGAGATCCATGCGCAGCCCCAACTCCCGGGCCTTCTCCCCAACAAACCGCAAGTCATCCAGGTGCTCATCGGAAACGTAACGAAAATTGCCGTCCACCTCCAGCGGATACGTCGTCTGGACTTCAAACCCGCCGATGCCGCCCGCCTTCATGGCGCGCATCTCCCGCTCCAGTTCCGTCTTGTTGACCGCCGGCCCGAACCACCACCACCGCACCATAATCCGGCTATCGTCCGGAGGCCGCACAAATCCCGCCTTCAACTCGCCAACATTCCGTGGCACAGGCATTTCTCGACCCGTTACCGGGCCTGCCTGTGTCATCCCCACCCGTACCAAGACCGTAGCCAGCAGACACACTCTAAAAAACCTCGGCCCAAACCAACTCCCGCGCCCAAAGTCCCCCCTCGGCTGCCGTCTTCTCCGCTCCCTCTGCGCTCGATCTCTCTTTTCTCCTTCTTCCTCCGCGCTCATCTCCGCGCCTCCGCGTCTCCGCGTCGAAACCACATTCTCCCAACCCCTAACCCAATTCTTCATCGAAGCACACCGCAACCTTTCCGCACCTGCCCGATGCCATCAAGGCATACGCTTCCCCCACGCGATCCAGCGCAAACCGATGCGTCACCAAATCCGCCGGATGCAGCCCCCACCGCACCAGCCGCTCCACCAATTCCTCCATCAGCCACGTGGACGTCACCCACGACCCAAACACCGTCTTCTGATCGTGAATCATATCTGGAGACGGATTGAACTCCACGCGCCCGCCCTCGCCCAGGAACACCACCCGCCCCCACTTCCGAGTGGCCCGGATCGCCGTCGCCCGAGCCGCATCGTTCGCCGAGCAATCCACCGCGCGCTCCACCCCCTGTCCGCCGGTCAGCCCCCGCACCTGCGCCACGTTGTCCGGCCCGCTGGCCAGCACCTCATCGCACAGCCCCAGGTCGCGCGCCAGCCGCATGCGCTCTTCCACCACGTCGATCCCGATAATCGGCGCCGCCCCCAGCTTGCGGCACAGCGCCCCCGTCGCCAGCCCCACCGGACCGAGCCCCGTAATCAGCACCGCATCGTTGCCGCTGATCCCGACTTTCTGCAGCCCCTCGTACACCGTGCCGAACCCGCACGCCACCTGGGCGCCATCGGCGTACGTCAATTCGTCCGGAAGGTGAATCAGGTCCTTCTCCTCGGCCAGCAGGTAATCCGCCATGCCGCCATCGCGCTGCCATCCGTACGCCCGGCGGTACCGCTCGCTGGTGCACGAGATCATGTACCCGCGCCGGCAATCGTTGCACAGTCCGCATCCCGAAATGTGGTAGACGATCACGCGGTCGCCCTCGCCGAACCTCCGGCAGCCCGGCCCCACCTGCACGATCCGCCCGCACGGCTCGTGCCCCGCCACCACTCCCTGGTATCCCTCCGGACCCTTGCCCAGGTGCTCGTGATAGATGCACCGGATGTCCGACCCGCAAATCGTCGACGCCTTCATGCGGAGCAGCACCTCTCCGTGACCGGGAACCGGAACCGCCACGTCTCTCAGTTCCACCGTGCTGTTGCCGGGCAAATACGCGCCTGTCATGTCCGGATCGCTCCGTCTAGGTCCCACAGGTCTTCCCACGTCTGCCCCTGCTTCCACAAGAACACCTGCCCCTTGATCAGCCGGCAGTTCCGGTCGATTCCCGCGATCTCCCGCATCTCTTGAGCGGGCAGCGGATCGCCCGTCGCGCCCCGCAGGTTCGCCTCGTAGTTCCGCCGCTTGGTCGAAAGCGGAATCGGCGTCTGCCCGCGTTGGACCGCCCACTTGATGCACACCACTGCCGGATGCACGCCCAGCCGCTCCGCAATCTTCACAATCACCGGATCCTCGATATCTACAGTATCTTGTGGCGTGCGGTCGCGCTCGGGCCGGTTCGGCGATCCCACCGGGCAATATCCGATCGGTTCGATTCCGTTGGCCCGCACATACGCGAACAGCTCCGGCTGCTGAAAATGCGGATGCAATTCCATCTCGTTGACCGCCGGCTTGATGCGCGCGTCGCGCAGCAGCAGTCGCAGCTTGGGAATCGTCATGTTGGAGGTGCCGATGTGGCGCGCCAGCCCCAAGTCCACCAACTCTTCCATCTTGCGCCACGTCCGCATGAAATTCTCGTGGATGTACGGCATCGCGTTCGGGCTCCGCGATTGAACATCGCAGTGCGGCGGATGGTAATTGGGGAACGGCCAGTGGACAAAGTACGCGTCCAGGTAATCCAGTTGCAAATCGTCCAGTGACTTCCGGCACGACGCGATCACGTCGTCTTCGCCGTGCTTGTCGTTCCACAGCTTCGACGCGATCCACAAATCCGCGCGCCGCACGCCGCCGCGCATGATCTCCCGCAGCGCGCCGCCGATGCGGTCTTCGTTCCCATAGACCGAAGCGCAATCGAAATGCCGGTACCCGACCTCCGCCGCGCCCTTCACCGCCTCGGCAATCTCATCCGCGGAAACGTGGTCCGATCCGAACGTGCCCAGCCCGATGGCAGGCATCAGGGCACCGGTGTAAAGCCGCCTCGTCTTCAATGTCCCTTCTCTCGTGGCACAGGCATTTCTTGACCCGTTACCGGGCCTGCCTGTGTGGTTTTCCCATTCGCTCATTTCAAATAATCCGCCGCCGCGTCCCCAATGTTCCTTCTCTCACCACGCCAAGGCTCATTTGGGATGCTACTACGCTTATCCCGAAGTTGTCGAGGACACTGCCGCTGCGCTGCCTGGCACAGTTGCAGAATTCGGTCACGCCTATGCAGGCGAAGCACTGGCCGTATGTCGGCGCTAGCCAGAATACGCAAGGGTACCGGGGTGTACGGCGTTGATGTGTGGGTAACGCTTAAAATCGTCCGTGTTGAGCGTGAGCAAATGAGTCACGGCGTGAATTTTCATAGCGGCGGCCAGCCGTGCGTCATCTACCTGAACGCCGCAGACGGCATGGGCCACAACGAGACGCCGCCATTCGTGGTAGATGGCTTCGCTATCCGGCAGGAGTACCATGCCCTTTCTATCGTGCGGATTTCCCGGTCCGCGTCCGCCGGCGTCAAGCCGAAACCGTTCCGGTCCGCCGGCCGCGTAGCTACGTTCCAGAACTCGGCTATATTCTGATGCGTGTAGTACAGAACGGTACCGGCCTCGGACAGCCTCGCAAGAGCCACATCCACAACGGCATGGTCCGGGTCATCGCGCCGCGCGATTCTGAGAAGGATATTGGTGTCGATCAGGTGAGCCGGGACCGGCATTAGGCATGACCCTGATGGATCATTTCGCGGGAGAACGTTTCGCCGGGCCTGGGCGGAATCCGGTCGGAAAGGGAAGCGAGTTCATCGAGCCAGGCCCGGATTTCTTCCCGTGTGCGCATCCGGGGCAACGATGGTTCCTGTTCGCGCTCCAAGCTTTCGGCCAGCGCGGCTTCAAGAATCTCAGCCTCTGACAGTTCCGGGTGACGATCGCGCACCGCACGAAGGAGTTCTACCCCGTGAGGACTGAGCCTCACGCTCATTGGCTCATGTTCCATGTTTGTCCCCCGTCTTCACCGTATCGTGGACGTGGCGTCGGCCACGTCACCATCCACGCACCACGCTAGGTCAAGGCCGCTAACTTCCCATGGGCGGTCTGCGTCACAAGTCGACTGGAGCAGCGAGAATATGGTCATCCAGTTCCGCGCCATGTGCCCGCCAGGGTTCGGCGTGGCGGCCCGGAGTCATCGGGAGCCTTCTTCTGTCCGATAGCAGATTTTATCGGACAGAAGCAAGCAGAAAGAGATGACTCTCTTTCTCCTGCCACCAGAAACGCCGCCCGGCAACCAACTCCTTCCGGTTCCGCAGGTAATCGGATAGCGAGTTGCTGCTTGTGTGGCGCTTTGCTGTTCACAGTATTTCAGGCTCACTGGATCTTTGAGCGACAAGCCGCGGACTCCGGCCACGCTTGGTCGCTGACCGCCCTATGGTAGCCTGGGTTCTCAGATACATTCCTGGAGTTCGAACAATGATGAGAACGGGCCCGTTCGATGAGTTTCCAAGGCTGCCAATCGAGCCACCGCACTTCTCGGTTTACATCGACGGCTACAACCTCTACTACGCGATCAATCATCCGAGGCCCGTAGACCTGCTCCGGCTGGGATGGTGCAATTACCAGCGGCTCGGAGAATTGCTTGTGGAGAGATCGTTCGCGTGTCAGGTCGAGAAACCACCGGTGACAGTCAAGTACTTCACTGCTGAGGTTAACCAGCAGACTTTACGTCCACATAAAGGGGAGATCAACCGACAGAAGATGTGGCTGGAGGCACTGTCGCTGGAGGCTCCGAAGCTGGAGATCAAGCGCGGCATTTGGTCGCAGAGGGATGAAAGGAAAGAGAAGATGACGGATGTGAAAATCGCCTTGGAAATCGCGAAGGACATCGTTGACCGTAGACCAGATGGAATTGTGCTCGTCTCCGACGACTTGGATTTTCAGCCTGTCGTTGAGCACGTCGCAGATTCAGGCGTTCCAATTGCGGTCTTCACCCCTGAGGACCACCGCCTGAATAATGTGGCGCCTGGTAAGGACAAATCCCTAGTACAGTTCGCATATCTAACCCAGGACCTGATGCTGCAATGCCACCTCAAAAGTGACTTCTTGCCGTACCTACGCCTGAAGGTAGAGGCCAACCCAGATTTTCGCGAGTGCCTGCTCTACGAGGAGCGGCAGCAGAGACCAACGCGGCGCTGATCAAACAGGCAAGTCTTGTATTGTGCGCCGGAGACATTCGTCAGGATCAAGGTGCACACCCCCCGCGGCGGACAGGGGTGCGCTCCGCTTGCGTAATCACGCTATAAGCTCATGCTCCTTCTCCCACTCGTCAGGCTTTTTCTGGAGATCACGGAGACTGGCGAGCAGTTCGTCCACTGAGGCGATTTGGACGATTAGGCGGCATGGCAAGCCCCTGTCCACGTTTCCAATGCGATCGGCGAAGGCGTGGCAATTAGGGCAAAGCAGGACGATGTGATCCTCGTTTCCCGGAAACAGATGATGCAGACGCAGGAGCGTTTTTCCCAAGAAACCTGGGGACTTCCACTCGCAGACTTGGCACGTATGGACATTGTTGTCCCGCAGTTTCCTTTTCCCGGCGACGGACGCACGGATACGGGCCTGACGTTTTGCTTCTCTTTTGTCTTCGCTGTTCATTTCGTCGGCGCATCACGCCTTGCGGATCTCTTTTGGCCAGGGTTTCAATTGCCGGCTCCGGAATCAGCGTACCAGAGATGCAAGGGGGCCTGGTGCGGCCCGCAAGCGCCCTCGAATCGTCGGGCCGCTGGTTTTGTGCCGGCTTCCGATAATCCGGGATTATGCAAACTTTTCGCGGTCTCGCCCCTCCCTCGGCCAACCTGGTGCCCGCTTGGCCCATCTAGCCGCACGGTCGTATTCAGGGGCTGCGGTGTGCTGGCCTCCCCGGCTACATAGTCGCCGATGCGCAACTCGACCAACTCGACCAACCCTCATCCCTCGTCCAAATCCACCAGAAAATGCCGCTGCCCGGCCGATTTTCGCCCGTGGCCACGGAGCCGAACACGCGAACATTCCGGCAACCATGCATCTCGGCAAGATGCAGGATTTCCGCTTTCTTCTCCCGCCTCTGTGTGTCCAGGCTGATCATGGCCTTCCTTCTCATTCTCCTTCAATCTCCATCCCGTACGGGCATGCGCACGGACACGCGGCTCAGGCTCACATTTCGATCAATAGCGAATGGTGTGCCGCCCCACCCCATCTTCGTCGTGCAGCGTCACCGTACCGCAATAGGCCATGCGGAAGTTCCGTTCCACCGGTAGGCAAGGACGTGGTCCATGGATTGAAGGAAGCCGCCGGCGCATGCCCGCGGTGAGATGTCGCTACGCACATACGAGTACGATGTTCCGGGTCCGGTCAACGTGAAGGCAATTCGCGCGAAATCGGGACTCTCGCAATCCCAGTTCGCGCGCCGTTACGGATTCAGTACCCGCACGTTGCAGGACTGGGAACTGGGCCGGGCCAAACCGCCGAGCGCCGTCCGCGCCTACCTCACGGTCATCGATCGTTTCCCGAAGACCGTGGAAAAGGCTCTCCTGGGCGCCGCCTGAGTCCAAACTGCCAGCTACGCATCTACCTACTCATGGCACCCTTACCGGAATTCAACCTCGCCGAGGCTACCGCTATACTCACCCGCACTCCCGCCACCATGGACACCTTCTTGCGCGGCCTGCCCGATACCTGGGTCCGCCGGAACGAAGGAAACAACACCTGGAGCGCGTTCGATATCATAGGCCACCTGATCTTCGGGGAGCGCACTGACTGGATGCCGCGGGCGCGGACCATTCTGGAGCACGGCGAAGCGCGGCCATTTGATCCCTTTGACCGCTTCGCACAGTTCAAAGAGAGTCAGGGCAAGTCACTGGACCAACTCTTGGACGAATTCGCCCGCCTGCGAAAGGAGAACCTGGCTGCCCTGGACGCGCTGAAGCTACAGCCCGAAGATCTAAGTCGCCGAGGAACGCATCCAGCCCTCGGAGTGGTGACTCTATCGGAGCTTCTGGCCACCTGGGCGGCTCACGACCTCACTCACCTCCATCAACTATCCCGCGTCATGGCCCACCAGTATCGTGACTCAGTCGGCCCG
>Ga0116221_1000927_pt1 | contig 19910 bp, 16 predicted proteins | sample Sb_taG_5_FD_88965 | JGI IMG/M metagenome (GOLD analysis project Ga0116221, IMG submission 88965) | Peat soil microbial communities from Weissenstadt, Germany - Sb_50d_8_FC metaG | ecosystem: Environmental > Terrestrial > Soil > Wetlands > Peat | place: Germany: Weissenstadt | collected 2010-09-21 | reverse complement strand
CCAACGCGTGGGCCATGGACGCGAGCGACCACACCACGATGGAAACCGTGAAGCCGCGTCTTGTGCCGATGCGGTCGTAGAGTTTCCCCGAGAGGCTCTGGCTGAGCGTGTAGGCGATCAGAAAGGACGTGGTGATGCTGGCGAATTCCGTGTTGCTCAGGCGAAGCTGCTCGGTGATGACCGGCGCGAGAACGGAGACGGTCAGGCGGTTGACAAAGTTGATGAGGGTGGCGAGAAAAATGAGGCCGGCGATCCACCATCGCAATCCCGTGACCGCGGGCAAGGTCATAAAGAAACGCTATGCTAACACGGTGCTGCAAGTGTGCCTCCTCAGAAAATGTGGGGCGGACCCCCCGGTCCGCGCGGGTCCCCCCGGACCCGCTTTCGCCGCTCATCACTTCTTGCGGGCCTTAGCGCGGCGCGCCCGCACCTTCCGCCCCCGCGTGCGGTATGGACCCAACACCGTCTCGATATCGTCCCGCAGCCATTCCGTCACACTTCCCTCGCGCAGGATCGCCCAGCTCAACAGGGACCCGCTGGAGAGTGCGCTGAGGGCCCGAGCCAGTCGCGTCGTGTTGCAGCGCACGATCTCGCCCGCGGCCACGGCTTCGTCGAGCAGCGCGCGGTATTCCGCCAGCATGTTGCGGGAGTTCTCCAGGGCGAGGCGGTGAAAATCGGGGTCCGTGAGATCGATCTCCAGAAACGCAAGGCTGTTGGCCAGAGCCTCCGGAGTCTCGCACATGTGGGTCATCTCCTCGAAGGACGCGCACAGCGCCGCCAGGGGAGAACGGTGTGCCGACCGGATGCGCGCGAAGCATTCGCCGACATCGCCCATGCCCTGTTCGGCCGCGGCCAGCAGCAGCCCCCGCTTGGAGCCGAAGCGCTGCAGGAGGGTGGCCGGCGCCAGTCCGGCCTCGGCGGCCACTTCGGCCAATGTCAGGCGCGCCGGACCGATGCGGGAAACTACGCGATACGTGGCGGCCAGTACGTCGGCGTCCGTGGTTATTTTGCGGCGGCCCATGGGGCCATTATAAACGAAGGTTCATTTTTCAGCTTGACAATAAATGAATGAACGGTTATATTCTGGCCAGGAGGGATTCTTGGGCGCGCTGAAGGGCAAGGTCGCGCTGGTAGCGGGAGCGACCCGGGGAGCGGGCCGGGGAATCGCCTGCATGCTGGGAGAAGCGGGAGCCGCCGTCTATTGCAGCGGCCGCAGCACGCGCGAGCACCCCTGTACCTCAGGCTTCTACGCCGGCCGGCCGGAGACCATCGACGAGACCGCCGAAATGGTGACGCGATACGGCGGTAAGGGCATCGCCGTCCGCACCGACCACCTGGTGCCCGAGCAGGTGGAGGCCCTGGTGGACCGCGTGCGCCGCGAGCAGGGACGCCTCGACGTACTGGTCAACGACATTTCCGAGGGCGAGCGGCACGAGTGGAAGCCATTCTGGAAGGTCGATATCGAGAAGGGATTCCGCATGCTCCGCAGCGCCTTGCACTCGCACATCATTACTTCCCGATATGCGGTCCCGCTGATGCTCGAACACCGCGGCGGGCTGGTAGCCGAGATCGGCGATGGCGACACCCTTGACTATCGCGCCACGCTGTTCTACGACCTGGTCAAGATTTCGGTGAGCCGGCTGGCCTTCGCCATGGCGGAGGATTTGCATAAGCACGGCATCGCCGCGATCGCCATTACGCCGGGATTCATGCGCACGGAAGCCATTCTCGACCACTTCGGCGTGACCGAAGCGAACTGGCGCGAGGGCGGCAAGAAGGACCCGAACTTCCTGGCATCGGAGACGCCCTTCTTCGTGGGCCGCGCGATTGCGGCAGTCGCGCAAGACCCGCGGCGCATGGAAAAATCCGGCGGCCTGTACAGCTCGTGGGGGCTGGCGCGCGAATACGGCTTCACGGACATCGACGGATCGCAGCCCGACTGGAGCCAACAAGTCGATATCGAGGCGCATTTCCGCGCTTTGTCGAAGACCAGTTTCCGGTGGACGATCTCTCGGTGGGAGACAGCGAAATGAAGCGTAAACGCAAGATCATCGCCTACGTCGCCACCAGCGCCGACGGTTACATCGCGCGCCTGGATGGCAGCGTCGATTGGTTGGACCGCCCGCGCACGGCCGGCGACTACGGCATGGCCCCATTCTTCCGCACCATCGACACCATCCTGTGGGGCAAAAAAACCTACGACGTGGGACTCAAGATGGGCGGTGTTGGCGGCTTCGGCCCGAAGGTCGGGAACTACGTGTTCACACACCATCCGCCGGACGGGCCCGCGCCCGGCGTGGAGTTCGTCAACGAACCGGTGGGCGCGTTCGCCAAACGGCTCCGCGCCGAACCGGGCAAGGACATCTGGATGATGGGCGGAGCCGGCCTCATTACATCATTCCTGGACGAAGGTGAAATCGACGAGTTCATCGTCCATGTCATCCCTACCTTCATTGGCGAAGGAATTCCGCTCGTCGAGGCGCGGCCGCGCTCGGTGGATCTGTCGCTGCGCTCGTGCCGCCGCTTCTCCGATGGTGTCTTGCGAATCCACTACGGCGTGAAGCGGAGGAAGAGGCGGGCTTGACCGCTCCCTCGGGCTGAATCTCTCAGCGCTCTCCGCTTCCTCTGCGCCTCCGCGTCAAGCACACGGCCTCCAGGCGAGACGTCACTTCGTCGCAAACGCCGGGCTTGACCGCTCCCAGGCTGAATCCCTTCCGCGCTCTCCGCTTCCTCGGCGCTCTCAGGTTTTGACTCTCTCTTGGCTTTCTCCGCGTCTTCCTCCGCGCCTCCGCGCCGGGGTACCCTTTGGGTCCGTCAAGAACACGGCCTCCAGGCGAGACGTCACTTCATCGCAAACGCGCACAAGTCCGCCGCGGGACATTCGAGGCAGAGCGGCCCATTGTTCTTGCAGATCGTCTTGCCATGCTCCCGCAGCAGCAGGTGGGCGCTGACCAACGCGGTGGGGTCGCGGGGAAGCTGCCCGCTCAGGGCTTCCTGCACCGAGCGGTATTGCGCTCCGTAGTTCTTCTGCGCCCGCCCGTAACCCACGCGCGTCAGCACGCGAAGCCCGTTCGACTCGAGCGGCAAGCCCGCGTGCATACCACAAAACAGCAGGATCTTCTCCGCGCCCGGATCTCCGATGTTCGGAAATTGTTTGAGCGCCTTCTTGGCCTTCGCATAGGGCTCCTGCAAAATCCGGTCCAGGTCCCCCTCGAACTGGGTCAGTGTGATGCGCGCGATCTCGCGCCAGCGGAAGACACGAGTCTCCGGACGCATGCCGCCCATTTTGGCCAGCGGGAACAGGATTTCGCGGTCCGCCTTCCATATAGCCTCGGCGTTGAGCCCCACCTGCGCGCGCAAGCCTTCGAACACCGCCGCGCGCCGCTCGTCGGGCAGCAGGTAGCACGCGTTCTCCCACATCACCAGCTCGAACGGCCCCCGCGCCGGAGGCAGTTGCGGCTCTCCGTAGCGGCGCTTCAGGCGCGCGATCAGCTTCTTGAACTCCGGCATGTTCTGCGATTATACGCGAACCCGGAATGTGCTATCGGTGACATGTGGAGCAAAGCCGCGTTCGATACCGGGTAGTCGCATTCGCCGTGGCGCTGGCCGGAGTGACCTACCTGGACCGCGTATCGATCGGCATCCTGGCGCCTTCCATCATGCGCGACCTGCAACTGAGCCCGATCCAGATGGGCTACGCCTTCAGCGCGTTCACGTTCGCTTACGCCATCTTCGAAATCCCCCACGGCGTGGTGGGCCGATCGCGTGGGCAGCCGCGGGGTGCTGGCGCGCATCGTGGTCTGGTGGTCGGCATTCACCATGTTCACCGGCGCCGTCTTCAATTTTCCGGCGCTGCTCGGCGTGCGTTTTCTATTCGGCGCGGGAGAGGCGGGAGCGTGGCCGAATGCGGCGCGCGTCTTCTCACGCTGGATTCCGCGGCGGGAGCGCTGGCGCGTGCAGGGCATCTTCTTCGCCGGCGCGCACCTCGCTGGAGGATTGACGCCGCCGCTGGTTGTCTGGATCGCCACCCTGCTTCCGTGGCGGCTGGTCTTCGTCGCGCTGGGAATGGGCGCAAGTCTTCCGCACGCGGAGCCTCGCGCCCCTGTGTCTTGCAGTACCTGGCCAACACTTACGGCTTCTACTTCTTCATTACCTGGCTGCCCAGCTATCTCTTGAAAGCGCGAGGTCTCGAGACCGCCGAACTAGCCATCTTCTCGGGCCTGCCTCTGCTTCTCAGCGTGATCGCCGATATCACCGGAGGCATGACCACCGACGCGCTCTCCCGCCGTTTCGGCGTGCGCATCGGCCGCTCCGCCGTCGGCGCCGGCGCCTATCTGCTGGCGGCCGTCATCATGTTGAGCGGCACGCTTGTGCCCGAATCCCAGAATCGCCGGAGTGCTCATCGCGGCAGCCGGGGCGCTATCGATGTTCACGCTGGCGCCGGCGTGGGCAACCGCTATCGACCTCGGCGGCAGAAATGCCGCGGTCATGAGCGCCATCATGAACACCGCGGGCCAGGTTGGCGGGCCCCGAAAAGAGCCGCGAATCCGCGCAGTGTTAAGTTATGTAAAGGTCGATCCGCCGGGGTAACAATCGATGTAATCGCATCGTATCTCCATATGAGAGCTGCGGCATAGGAAACGCAGTTAAAACGATAAGGAGATACAAAAGATGAAAATCATGATGACGATCTGTGCTGCGGCGATTGCGATTTGCGGCACGTTAAGCGCCCAGCCGGCCACAACTGTGGACCTGGTCAAGGTCCACTTTTCCACGCCCGTCCAAGTCGGCGATGCCACCATTGCGGCGGGCGACTGTTCGATCCAGGTGCTTCGCGGGTCGAGTGACTACTTGATTCTCGCATTCCACCCGGAATCGGGCCACACGGTCTCTGTCCTGGCGAACCGCGTGAGCGAGCAGTCCGGCGATACGAGCACCGGCAAGTTCCCCGAAGTGGTCCTCAGCCGCCGCGGCAACGATTACCGGTTTGAGCGCTTCCTCATGCCGGACCACAGCGGATTTGAAGTGCTGGGATCCGTCGAGTAGCTTGGTGCTACTGAATCGGTGAGAACGCGGCCGGCCTCAGGATTCGGAAATTGGTCTGATCCACGATCTGCCCGCCGCGTGCCACCGACTCGGCGCGAACCTTGACCCACTCCGGGTCGGCGCCGAAAGCATCCCAGGCCTTCTCCCGATCGGCCAGGCTGGCGAACGGCATCATGTAGGTGAGGTTCGGCATGTGGGGACCGATCAGCGTGTCGGAATAGAAAATCGGATGCACGCCGGAGCGGTGGAAAATCGCGATCTCCGCGCCCGCGAAGCGCTCGTGCACGAGCCGCAACTGCCGCTCCGTGGGTGAATGATAGGTCCGCAGTTCGAAGATGCGCGGTGTCTTAGGCTTCTCCTTGAGCGGCACGATCTCGGGCGAGAAATCGGTGGCCCGTAGCAGCACCCGGTCGGCGTAATCGTAAGGAGGCTCGGCGCCACTTTCCATCTGTTCGAGCGCGCTTCGATATCCGGAATCCTTTTGGATACGGTCGTCGGCCGCTTCCATTTCGTCGAAACTGGAGAACCCCGACAACACCACGGTCGTGGGAATGTGCGGGCCAATCAGTTCCGTGAAAACCCCCAGCGCCGGTATGTGTTTCGTGAGCAGCGGCATCTGCGATGAGAGAAACTGGTTAATACGATTCCCCTGCTCGCCCTGCCGCAGATACAGGTTCTCGAGACGGTAAAGCCTGGTTTTGCGGCCGGACTGCTCCAGCGCCCGGGCTCGAAGGCCCGACAGCAAAGTCGCGAATCCCACCGATTGAATCAAGGAACGCCTGTTCATGATGATCTCCTTCCGGTTTACCCCAGTCCTAATTGCTTGATCGCCGCACCCGCCCCGCGCAGATTTGCCAGTTTCATTTCGGAGTACTTGCGCGACAGCAGCACTCCGTCGGCCCCCGCGCGGAAGGCCGCCAGCACCGCGTCGCGCGTTCCATCGGGAGTGGATTTGCTCGACGCCGCAGCCGTCGGAATGTCGATATCGATGCCCGGCCACAGTTGCGTCTTGGCGCCGTTCAGCGCCTCGCGCGCCCGCTTCGCCTCGCGGTACACGTAGTCCGATGAGAAGCCGGCTTGAGGAAGCTGCTCCAGGTTCTTCTCCACCTTGTAGTCGAGCACGCGGTAGTGGAAGTCGAGCAACTCCTGTTGCGGCACTTCGCCGAACATGGTCTGGCCGATATTGTGGATGTATCCCGCCATGCGCTCACCGCCGCAGTTGTGGTACATCACCATCTTCAGAAAATCGGAATACTGCGTCAGCACCGAGAGGTCCTGCTCCGCGCGATAGATCGGGCTGAACGAGTTGTTGTGCCAGATGTGCCAGCCGACGCCGATCGAGGGCTTCACCGACTTGACCCTGCCGTACATGGCCGCGTACGTATCTCGCAGGCTGTCGGTCCACAGCATTTCCCACGCCAGCAGTTCGGGGTAGCGCAGCATGAGGCGCCACAACGTGACGTAGTAGCCATCCACCGGCCGCCTTCCGTTGCGGCCCGCCTGCACGAAGTTGGCGAGGGCCTGGAACCCCTCTCTCGCCCGCTCCACGTCGATCCCGCGCCGCCGGGCCTTGCTCTCGCAGAAGTCGCAGAAGCACGTGACCTTCACTGGGTTGGCGGAGACACCTCCATGGCCGCCGCGGAGCGCATCGGAAAAGGCGCCCTGCCGCTCGGAGCCCCACATGATGCCGTCGATCTCGTACGACCGCGCGTAGTCCTCGACCGTCCCCAGCAGCCAGTTGGCGTAGTTGGGATTGTTGAAACACAAGGTGGTGGCGTTGGTGCCGTCGAAGTTGCGTTCCTGCGCCTCGCGGACGTTGGGGACGCTCGAGTTCCACACGTCCTCGAACCAGCAGATGGTCTTCATGCCACGCTTGCGGGCGGATGGAATGACGGCCTCCAGGACATCGTAGTCGCCGAATTCGGGCGCGCGGAAATCCTGCAGGACAGTGTCCTTGTAGTATTGCGGATGGACGCGTGTGTACGACCCGCCATGAAAGGTTCCGGGGCCGCTGCCGTTATCGTATTCCTGCTTGCCGTGGTCGGGCAGCGGACTGCCGGGCACCTGGCGTCCGGCGATGCCGCGGCCGTAGGTGAAGGTGGCCACGAAGAGCGTGTTGATGGAGGCGTCCTGCTGGAATTCGTCGAGCACCTTTTCGACGCCTTCGTCGACGAAGGAGACGGCGCCCACCTGGATGCCGATCATCTTATAAGCGGGCGGCGCCGCCGGGACGGGGGCCGCAGCGAGAGCGCCGGCTGCGGCGGTGTGGAGAAAACTGCGTCGGTTCATAAGTCTGTTGGCAGCCTGAAGCCTGCCCACCTCACTTCGACTCCGTCGTGGTGGGCGCCAGCGGATCCAGGCGCCGGTCCGTGAGGAGCTTGTTCACCGCGGGCAGATCGGTCTTGAGCGTCGTGTCCAGGCGCGTCTTCTGCACCGCCAACTGGTCCGACAGGAGCTTGAACACCTCGTACGAAGCGGCGGTCGGCTTGCCGTCGCCGCGCTCGATGCTGGAGCCCAGCGCGGCGATCTTGTTATTCAGCTTGATGGGGAAGTTGAGCGGATCCTGGCCGCTGCGGTTGCGCACCTGGTAGACCTCCTCCTCCACCGCGCTGAGCTTGCCTTGGAAGTTGTCCAATGCCGTCTTCAGCGCGGCGTCCTGATTCTTCTTGAGACGATCGTCCATTTGCTTTTTCAGCTCGCGGACCAGAATCACCATCTCGTCCGCGTCGGTCAACCGGTCGCGGACCTTCAGCGCCAGCGCGAACTGCTCGGCAAGGTCGGCGATGGTCACATTGTCAAGGCGCGGGTCTTTCTGGATCACAAACTTGTCGGTGAGGGTCTTGCCGTTGGCCGTGAGCCGCACCTGGTAGGTGCCGGGCACCGCGGCTGGTCCTTGCGTGCTGCCGCTCCACAGGACCATGCCCTGAAAAGTCTTGGCGCCGGGATAGCGGCCATCCCATTGGAAATGATTGATGCCGGCTTTCCGCGGCACGGACGGCGCAACGGCCCCGCCACGGCCACCACCGCCTCCGCCGCCGGCACCGGGATCGTCACCGCCTTCAGCGTCGGCAGGCAGGCCAATGGCCTGCCCCACCAGGCGATTGCGATCTTCCTCCGGGCTGCCGATGAACGAGCGCACTACCTGCCCCTTGGAATCCAGGATATCGATGGTGATCTTATCCACCGGCTTGCTCAGGAAATAGTCGATGCGCGCCGGATTGACATTGCGCTCGGCGGTAGGCGGATGGAACAGGTGCACGTCTTCGGTGACCAGCGCCGGCGTTAGCTGCCGCAGCGGCGTGATGTCGTCGAGGATGTAGAACGAGCGGCCGTGCGTCGCAATGACGACGTCCTTGCCTTCGATCACGATGTCGGACACCTGCGTGTCGGGCAGATTCAGCGCGATGGATTGCCACTGGGCGCCGTCGTCGAACGACACGTAGATGCCGTGCTCGGTGCCGGCAAAAAGCAGGCCGGCGCGGCCGGGATCTTCGCGCACCGCATGTACGAAGTCGTCATCGGGAATGCCGTTGACGATCTTAGTCCACGTCTTGCCGTAGTCCGCAGTCTTGAAGATGTAGGGCTTGCGGTCGTCGCTCTGGTAGTTCTTCACGGCCACGTACGCGGCCGCGGGATTGTGGGGCGATGCGTCGATCAGGCTGACGCGGCCGAAGTCCGGCATGCCGGGCGGCGTGATCCTGGTCCAGTTCTTGCCACCGTTGCGCGTGATGTAGACCAGCCCGTCGTCGGATCCGGTCCAGATGGTGTCGGCCTCTTTGCGCGATGGCGCGATGGTGAAGAGGGTGCCGTAGATTTCGGGACCATTCTGATCGTGAGTGATGGGGCCGCCGGAATCGCCGAGGGTTTTGGGATCGGCGCGCGTCAAGTCGGGGCTGATCTTCTGCCAACTGTGGCCGTCGTCGGTGGTCTTCCACAAATGCTGCGACGAGGTGTAGAGCACGTCGGGATTGAGCGGCGAGAAGACAATGGGGAAGGTCCACTGCCAGCGCTCCGGCAGGGAGCCGGCCGATTCGCCGGAGAAAAACAGCGGGTACACCTGGATGTCTCGCGTGTAGCCGGTGCGGCGGTCGAAGCGCGTGAGCAGCGCGCCCTGGCTGCCGGCATAGAAGAGGTTGGGATTCGTTGGGTGCGGCGCGATGTAGCCGCTCTCGCCGCCGCCCACGCTGTAACTGTTCACCGCTCCGCGTCCACCGCCTCCACCGCCGCCCCCGCGCCCCGGCCCAGAGGGCACCCCCGCGCTCGATACGCAGATGGTGGAGCTGTCCTGCTGCGCGCCGCAGACGTGATAAGGAATGTCACGGGTCACTGCCACGTGGTAGAGCTGCGCGGTGGCGTACTGCTGGCCGGTCCACGTCTGCCCGCCATTAATCGACACGTTGCCGCCGCCATCGTTGCTGTTGATCATGCGCTGCGGATTGGTGGGGTCGATCCACACGTCGTGGTTGTCGCCGTGCGGCGGGCGAAGCTGCCGGTAGGTCTTGCCGCCATCCACTGACTTGTAGAATCCCGTATTGAGCACGTACATCGTGTCCTTGGTCTTGGGGTCGGCGTAAATGCGGCTGTAATAGAACGCGCGCTGGCGGAGACTGCGATCCTCGCTGACCTTCTTCCAGGTGGCGCCGGCATCGTCGGTGACAAACACGCCGCCGTTTTCGTTCTCCACGATGGCGTAGACGCGATTGGAATCGGCGCCCGAGACGGCGACTCCGATTTTGCCGATGATGCCTGGCGGCAGGCCGGGGTTGCGCGTGATCTCGGTCCAGTGGTCGCCGCCGTCGGTGGTCTTGAAGAGGCCGCTGGATTCACCGCCGCTGGTCAGGCTCCACGAGGTGCGATTGGCGTCCCAGATGGCGGCGAAGAGCACCTGCGGGCTGTGCGGGTCCATCGCCAGATCGACCGCGCCCGCGTGGTCGTCGCGATACAGCACTTTCTGCCAGGTAGCGCCGCCATCCTTCGAGCGGAAGACGCCGCGCTCCGCGTTCTTCCCGTACGGATGGCCGAGCGCCGAAACGTAGACGATATCGGGATTCGTGGGATGAATGCGGATGCGCGAGATGGCCTCGGTGTCGGTGAGGCCGATGTGTTTCCAAGTCTTGCCGGCGTCGGTGGATTTGTAGACGCCGTCGCCCTGCATGATGTTGCCGCGCAACTCCGTCTCGCCCATTCCGAGGTAGACCACGTCGGAGTTCGATTCCGAGACCGCCACCGCGCCCACCGACGAGCTGTGAAGCTGGCCATCGGTGACCGGGCGCCAGGTGAGGCCGCCGTCGGTAGTCTTCCACAAGCCGCCGCCGGTGGCGCCGAAGTAATACTCGTTGGGGAGGCCCGGACTTCCCGCGCAGGTGATGGAGCGCCCTCCGCGCGGAGGCCCGATGCTGCGCCACTGGAGCGAGGCGAAGATGGCGGGATCGTACACCGCCGCCGCGCACAGGGCCGCGACGATCGAGATGAGGATGGTGAGTTTACGCATTTTGGGCCATTATATACCGCGGCGGGACTGCGGCCCGGCTGGTTGGACGGGTGACGCGTGTGACGCGAGAATCGGTGTGTGTGTGTGCATTTTTTTGCACCTGGGTAAGACGTTTTGTTTGCGTGGGTTGCGGAGACCGCCAAAATTTGGGTGACGCGTGGGGAGGGTTTTTTGGACGCCACGCGTCACCCGGTTTGGGGAGGGGCTTGCGGCTGGGGGCAGGCGGGCGGGAGACGCAGGAGACGCGAGATTCGGGGGATGTGTGTGTATTATTTTGTACCGGTGTAAGATGTTTTGTTTGTGTGGGTTGCGGAGATGGACGAAAATTGGGTGACGCATGGGGAGCATGTTTCTTGCGCGATGCGTCACCCGACCGGCGGGGCGGTTGAGCGTCGTGACGGACGGTCTCGAATAGGTGTGGCGCAGGCATAGATTCGCGGGGAGGGACTGCAAATTCCTCCCCAGTTTCAAGGTAGCACCCGTTTGAAGCGAATACGGAGTTTCAGATGCGGAAGTGATTGATAATATTCGGCAAAAGTTTGGGCGGAGTTGGTGAACGCTTTTTCTTCGCCCTCGACGGTCGAAGGGGGAGCGGAAGGGCTCCGCCAAGGCCGCCGCCCAAAGGGGGAGGGGGCGATTTCCATGCGGGGCCCCGATCCGGCGGAGGGAGCGCGGGGTTCTCAAAGGATCGGGTGTTCTTCGGCTTCCGGCCTGTCTCCCAGAGGGACGTGTCCGGACAGCCGCCGCACCGCCGCTCCCAGCGATCCCGCGTTGCGCGCCTGATAGGTCGCGTCGACCAGATTCATCAGCAGCTCGATCGACGCCGCCACCAGGCTCTGACCGATCGAAAACCGGTAGGACTTCGGGAACTTCTCCACCTTGGGAATGATCCAGAGTGCCCAATCATAGGCCTTCTGTACGACTACCGCCGGCTCCATCGAATGGCTCAAAAAATTTTTCTCCAGGGGGGAAGTATCCCCCCTGACCCCCCTCGTAAACTCAAAACACTAAACTTTTAACGTAATTCCCCGGCACAACGAAAGCCGACATTGTAGCTCCGGCTCGACGGCACGTACCTGACACGGTACGAGACGCGGACGTACAGAGGATTCACGAGCCACGATCCCCCGCGCGGCACCCTCCTGTCCCCATCCTTCGGCCCGCGCGGGTTTTCCTGGCCTCGCATTTCGTACGGGCCATACCAGTCCCCGCACCACTCATAAACGTTGCCCAACATGTCGCACAGCCCTTCGGGTGAATTCCCTTTGGGAAACAGACCCACCGGCGTGGGATGACCCACCTTCGCCTCATAGTTCGCGTGCGAAGCGTCGAGCGGCGGTTCATTCCCCCAGGGATAGCGGGCGCCCGCCGGGCCTCGCGCCGCGCGTTCCCATTCGGCCTCGGTGGGCAGCCGCCCTCCCGCCCAGGAGCAGTAGGCGGCAGCCTCGAACCAACTGACGCCCACCACGGGCCGGCTCGGATATTGTTTCTGCCGCTCCCAATCCTCGGGCTCCGTGAACTGGCCATATCCTTCCGCCCAGTATTTGGGTGTCGAATAACCACCACCCGCGCGGAACTTTCCGAACTCCTGCACCGTCACCGGAAACCGCCCGATCCGGAATCCCGGCAGCGTCACCACATGCACCGGCTCGTCGTCAAAAGCTTCCGGATCGTAGTTCCGGCCTGTCTTGTTCCCTTTCTGAGCTCCCATGTGGAATGTCCCCGCGGGGATTGCCACCCAGTTGTCTTCCTCCAGCCTCGGGTCGCCCACCTGGCCCAGCGCATCGGCCGCTTCGATCCGGGTTTTGAGGTCGATCCGTTCGGCGGCCGCGTCGAAGATCCGCATCGCCGCCTTGATCGTCCCGTCATAGCCGGGCATCTTCGGCTGGTAGCCCATGCGCGAGAGATCTCTCATCATCACGCCGAGCAGCGCGGCGCACCGCGCCTGGTCCGCGAGGTTGGGCTGGTCCCCAAGACGGTCCAGAATCGCCTGGAAAAGCCCCTCGACCTTGGCCTCACCCTGCTTCAGCAAAACCCCGCCCAGCAGGCGCATGGTTTCGCGCCATTCCGGGTGATAGAGCTTACCGCTGGCAACCACCGTTTCGATCTGCCGCTTTTCGGATAGCCCACCGATTTCGAGCGCGGCCAGGTACTCCTGGAAGCTCAAGTGCCAGAACTTCAGGTCATTGCCTAGGGAGGAGACGATTCCACTGTCCTCGGTCTCGCGCTCCAGCAAATCCTCCTGGGCGTCCACGGCGCCGCCAAACTCGCCCGCCAGACGCTCCGCGGCCATGCGCTTGCTTATCTGTACCAGGCGCCCCCCGCCCGGAGCGTCCTGCATGTAGAGAGCCAACCGCCGCATGTAGTCCAGGCATTCCTTGGGCCCGGCCCGGCCTTCCTTGTACTTCCGTGCCGACGCCAGCCAGCCCAGGATCGACCCATACAAATCCACGCGATACTCCGGCAGCCGCTGGTCGTTATGCTGCAAGACGGCCAGCGCCGTCAGCATCACGGCGTTCCTGGCCATCTCGCGAATCTCGATCCGGCCTTCGATCGCCCTCTCCAGCTCTTCTCGAAATCTCTTCGATTCCGCCTCGCTGAGGGCCAACGCTCGCGCAAAGTGATCGAAGAACGTCCTGATTTCAGGCGCCTCCAGCTCGGCGATCCGGACCGGGTGAAAATCTCTGAGTACCGAATCCCCCACATTCGTTTGTGGGCGCGTGCTCACCAGGAAATCGCACTTCCCGAAAGCCTGGGTAGCGCGTTCGAAAAGCCGGGCAATCCGCTCTCTTATCCGCAGTTCCGGCGCTTCATCCAGCCCGTCCACCATCACCAGGCAATGCTCGTGAACGAGTTTGCGCCGGAAGAATGCCTCGCCGGCGCCCCATCGATACTCTTCGCCCTGCTTTCCCAGGAAGTAAGCAATCCAGTCCGGCGAATCGGCCAGTTTGGGGGATGGGTCCGCCGCCAGGACCTTGGCAAATTCGGCGACACGGATCAGGATCGGGAAACGGCGGTCGTCCGGGGCCAGAAAGGCAGGCGCTTCGGCCGGCCGCGTTCCTCGAAGCGCGCGGCACAACTCAAACGCCACCCGCCGCAGGAACGTCGATTTGCCGGAGCCAGGATCCCCCACGATCACCACCTTCCGCTCGGAGAGCGCCCGCTCCAGCGCCACCCGCCGCTGTTGTTCCACGTCCCGTACCGCGCCCTGCTGTGAGGCTTCGTGGCTCGCAAGTGTGGTGAGAGGAATGTAGATTTCGTCGATTCCAAAGAAGTAGGGCTCGGCGCGCTTGGTTGTCAGGCCCGTGATGCGGATCTGGCGCGCATCGTCTTCGAGAGCTTTCAAGTAGGCTTCGGGATCGCCCTCGGGCAACGCCTCGTGGGCCGGGTGCAGCCGCTGCCATTCCCCAAGGAGCGCCTCGGATACCAATGCACGGAAGCCGGGGGCATCGGTAAACTTCTTGCGCAGCCTGCGGCTAATCTCCCGCTTGAACTCCGCGAGCTTCTTTTCGTTGCGCTCGACCTCTTCCATGAGGACGATGCGTTCCTCTAACGGCAGGTTCCTTTGCTCGACGAGGCGATAGCTCTCATGCAACTCCGCCGGCCAGGCGTAGTTCGGGTCCACCAGGAACGCCAGCACCGGTTTGTTGGCCTCCCAGGCGCGCTCGCATTCGAGCCAGGTGATGCTCTTCGCATGGGGGTTGGCGGGATCGTCCGGCACCCATCCATAGCGGTGAGCCACAATCGCCACCACGACTTCCGCCTCGTCGACTTTTTCCAGGCAAGCCGATAGTGTGGGCCGTCCGTTGTCCGACCAGTACTCCATCCTGCTGACTGCGAATCCACTCACCTCCGCAGCAGCCGCGGCTTGCTCGCGGTATTTTGTCAAGTCGTCCGACGTGGAAGAGATGAAGACAATGGGACGATAGGCCATCGCACCGCTAATTATAGCCAAGGATACTTGAAATCTTTGAGGACCCGAGTTTTCAGCGATCAGCCGTCAGCGTTCAGCCTGGCCCTCAGTGGCGGGCTGACCGCTGAATGCTGATCACGTCCTGCAACGGGTTATACGGAGGCAACATCTGAGGGACGAATTCTCAGATATTGCGGACTGGAAACTAGCGGAAAGCGCCGGGACGGATACTGGAAAGCCCAATAGAAGAGACTCGTCCTCGGGTGGATAGCTGTCGGGGAATCCCCTTCCCACCAGCGAACGCCGCGACCTGGGAAGTTTAGCCGGATCACTCGCATGAAACGCATAGTGTTTGGGTTTAAGAACCACATGGTGGTGTCGTCGGGATTGAGTCGTCGGGGTTGTGAAGTCGCGGGGGCAGGTTGGATCGGTCCTTTCAGGTTGTGCTTTGGATGACGAGCGTGGCTCGCGAGGAGTGTTCCAATTTCGCGATCAAAATGGCATGCCGCCGCAGAAGGTCTTCAACCCGGGCGGTCCGGTAGTTGCAGTTCTCGAGCTGGACTATCTTTGGCGGCGCGCCGCGGGACCTGGCGAGGTGGGGAAAATCGGAATCGGCTGTTACGATCGCGAACCCGTTGGCCCTGCATACTCCCAAATACTCTCGTCCGAGGTGAACCGGGCGAGACCCGTGTCGAAAACGTGGACGGAACCGGGGAAAGGCCCCGCAAGGCGGCCAACCAGCTTAGGCGACAGATTCGCAAATGTCATACGCGATTTGGACCGGCATGGCAATCTTGGGCGAGCGACCCGCATGCAACTGCTCCACTGGTGCCACACTGATGGCAACGCTTTTTTCAGAGGGGCGTCCCGATCGCTCGCGAGATCTGCATCGCGATCTACGGCTGCATCCCTCCGAAAGACTGGTAAACGGGCCGCCTTCAACTGGCCGCATAGCACCCTAACTGCTTGTAGCCTCGGCCTGCCTGGCGGACGATTGTGGTCGTGACGTGGGATTACCTGAAACTCCCCCCAAACGGAGTTCCGTGGTCGAGGCCATGAAGGCGTACAGGATTACAGCCCAGACCGCGCAGGTGTTCGGCGGCCCACGTTCCAAACCTCCTGTATTAATAAACGCCTGGAACGAGGGGTTCGGAGCATCTCCGACTTCCTGCAAGCGAGTATACTGGAGACCAGGAACATGACCATCCCCGCGAAATACGAGAATGGTGTCTTCAGACCCCTTCAGGAAGTGCCGATCAAGGAGGGCACCGTCGTTGAAGTGTACGTGCCTGTAGAAACGCCCACAATGAGGCCGCGCTCCATTGGCGATTCGCCCTTCGCCGGCATGTGGAAGGAACGTGAAGACATGGCCGACAGCGTCGAATACATAAATCGCCTTCGCCGCGAACTCCACGGCTGAATCCAGGCGTTCACAAAATGATCATATGCCGTTCTTGAGCGACAGCAATGTCCTAATCGACGTTTCACGAGGCAACGCGGGCGCAATCAAATACGTGGATCGTCTTGCGGAGCCGTGGGCGCTTTCCCAGGTGACCGCAATGGAACTTATAGTCGGCGCTCGAGACAAGCGGGACCTTGCGACGATTGACGGGTTCCTGTCGCTGTACCCGGTTGTACCGCTCAGCGACAGCATCGGAGCGGGGGCCTACCGGCTCCTGAAGACCTACGCAAAATCACACGGCCTTCACGTCTTCGACTCGCTTGTCGCGGCGACGGCCATGGAGAAGGCGCTCACCCTGGTCACCCTCAATCGTAAACATTATCAGATGATTGAGGGCCTCCAACTTGAAGTGCCTGATTACTAGACTCGATGTCCGTCCGCCGTGCCGCCTCGATGAAAACGCCGGCGTTACGGACAAGGGACTGCATCCCCGGTTCCCTAGATCCCGCGTTTAGCCGCATCACTCGCGCAAAACGTGCAGTGTTTGGGTTTAATTAAAGAGCCACGTGGCGGTATCGTCGGGGTTGTGAGCCGCGGGCGCAGGTTGGGTCATTCCAATCAGGTTGTGCCTTGGATGACGAGCGTGGCTCGCGAGGAGTGTTCCAATTCGCGATCAAAATGGCGTGCCGCCGCAGAAGGTCTTCAACCCGGGCGGTCCGGTAGTAGCAGCTCTCAAGCTGGACTACCTTGTGGCGGCACGCCGCGGGACCTGGCGAGGTCGAGCAAATCGGAATCGGCTGTTACGCTCGTGAACCCGTTGGCCCCTGCATGGCGTAGGCATAGACTGCCGGAAAATCGGCCTTCTCCAGGTAGGGGTAAGTCGCGCAGGATCTCATCCTCGGTCATCTCGGAAGCGAGCATATCCAACACGTCCCATGCGGTTATCCGAAGTCCGCGGATGCAAGGCTGCCCTGAGCGCTGGCCCGGTACAATGGTGATCCGGGAAAGATCGGCCTTGTCGGCAGTCGCCATGAACAACATTATCCCTATTCCCAAGCGCAGGATTGCCCTTGGGCTGCGGCTCAAGCAGCGAATCGTCCAATGGCAACATCCTGACCAAGCTGCGCGCAAACGACGGGGCGATGCTCGGCACATTCGCCGCCGCACGAGGCTACAAACCTTGCCGAGGGCTTCGCGCCGCGGGCCAACGACGGCACTTCTCCGGTAAGCCGACGATAATGTCACAGGATCAGGCCAGCCGGACGCGCGGATAGGAGGCGATCTTGCTGTCCTCAGTCAAGAAAGGACACTCAAAGACGCGAGCGGTCGCGACCAGCAATTGGTCGGCTGGGTCGCGATGAAAGGGTTGTGGTAATAGGGTGGCTCTGAGACTGTGGCCCCGCGGGCTCCACAGTGGCGCCAATCACCGGTTCAATCGCCTGGCGAACAAGAGCCTCCGGCGTTGTTCCTTGAGCTTGTGCCTTGGCGGCCGATCGGGCTTCTTCTGCCGCGGTGAGGGTCAGGTTCATAGCGGCTCGATTTCATCATAGCAAGCGAATCTCACGGCCTCGCGGTCACGCGCGGGAACAAGTACTGCAGCACCGCGCCAAAGCGGGCTCCCCAGGCGTGTTCGTTGTGCCCCGCGCCCTCGACCTCGCAATAATGCAGATCGGCACCCTCGTGCCAGCCCTTTTCCAGAAGCGCGTCGCGCAATATCCGCAGGTCCGGGATCACCGGCCCGCCTTCCTCCGTGCCGGCATCCAGCCAGATGCGCGGCCTCACCGTCAGATCGGAGCACCGCAACATCCCCAGGATCGACCGCTCATGCCACCACACGGAAGGCGAGAGCACGGCCAGCCTGCCGAAGACGCGCGGATACAGCAACCCCGCCTCCAGCGACACCAGCCCGCCGAGCGAAGAACCGCCGATTCCCGTGTGCGCAGCCGCGCGATTCGTCCGGTACTGGCGGTCGATGAACGGTTTCAACTCGCGCGCCAGCATCACGGCGTAGCGGTCCGCCTTGCCGCCTTTCCTGTGCCGGGGGTCGCGCGTCGGGGTGTATTCGGAAACGCGCCGGACCCCGGTGTTGTAGATCCCCACCAGGATGACGGGCTCAATCGCGCCGGCGCGAATCAGCTCATCGGCGGTCACGTCGGCGCGCCAGTCCTGCCCGGCGAACGCGGTGGCCGGATCGAAAAGGTTCTGTCCATCCTGCAAGTAGAAGACCGGGCAGCGCCCGCCGGCCTGGTAACCGGGCGGAAGATACACCACAATATCCCGCGGCGTGGAGAGGTAGCGGGAAGGGAACCGGCGGTGAAAGAGAATGCGGCCTTCGTCTTTAGCGCGGCGGTCGGGCAATGTTCAGTGTACGCCAGGTGGACCGGTCAGGCTACAATGACGTGTTGCATGCGCCGAGATTACATCAAGTGGTTCAGCCCGTCGTTGCACCGCGATATGGAGCTGCTCGCATTCGGCGATCGCGGATTCCCGGTGGTGGTGTTTCCGACCTCGGGCGGCCGCTTCTACGAATACGAAGACCGCGGCATGGTGGGCGCCCTGGCGCCCAAGATCGAACGTGGCGAGCTGCAGGTGGTGTGCGTCGACTCCGTCGACCAGGAGTCCTGGTACAACCGGTGGGCGCCTCCGGCCGACCGGCTCCATCGGCAGAACGCCTTCGACGCGTACCTGGTCCGCGAGGTCGCGCCCTTGGTTCGCGATCGTACCAGTTGGCCGCGGATGGGCACCACCGGCTGCAGCTTCGGCGGATACCACGCGATCAACTTCGCGCTGCGCCATCCGGACCTGGTGACCTATGCGGTCAGCATGTCGGGCGCGTTCGACATTCCGCGGCGGTTTCTCAACGGATACTACGATGAGAACGCGTACTTCCACGCTCCGCTCGACTATCTGCCGAATGTGAACGACGCGGAGCTGCTGGAAAAGATGCGCGGCAACTACTACGTAATGGCCGTGGGCAATCACGATGCGCTGTTCGATCAAAATGTGAAGTTGGCGCACGCGATGGGCACGAAGGGGATACCTCACCTGCTGGATGTGTGGGAAGGGTTCGGCCACGACTGGCCATGGTGGCACAAGATGGCGGAGAAATTCTTTGTGTAAGGGGGACGTATGACGAAGATCGGCGTGCTGTACGGAATGGAAGAGTCGTTCCCGCCCGCGTTGGTGGATTGCATCAACGCCCGGATCAACGCCATGGGCGTGGACGGCGTCGTGGCGGAGCACCTCAAAACCGGCGGCGTGCGCATGGCCGCGCCCTGCCAATACGGAGTGATCATCGACCGCATCTCGCACGATATCCCGTTTTACCGCTCGTTCCTCAAAAACGCGGTCCTCACCGGAACCAAGGTCATCAACAACCCGTTCTGGTGGAGCGCCGACGACAAGTTCTTCAACTACGCGCTGGCCACGAAGCTGGGGGTCGCCGTGCCGCCCACCGTGCTGCTGCCGCACAAGAAGCATCCGGAAGGCACCAGCGGGCGCTCCATGCGGAACCTGGAATATCCGCTGGACTGGGACGGCATCTTCGCCTACGTCGGCTTTCCCGCTTTCCTGAAACCCCACGATGGCGGCGGGTGGAAGAGCGTTTACAAGGTCCACTCGCCCGAGGAGTTCTTCGCGGCGTATGACGAGTCGGGCGACCTCTGCATGACGCTGCAGCGCGGCGTGCAATTCCAGGAGTACTTCCGCTGCTACGTGGTCAACCAGGAAAAAGTCCATGTAATGCGTTACGAACCCGGGCAGCCGCACCACCTGCGATACGTGGAGGGGAATCCTGCGCCCACAGCGGCGCTCGGCGAGCGCATGGTGAGCGACGGGCTGACGTTGTGCCGCGCCCTGGGCTATGACTTGAACACCGTGGAATTCGCCGTGGAGGACGGCATCCCCTACGCCATCGATTTCATGAACCCCGCTCCCGACGCGGCTCTCGAGTCGGTCGGCGAGGAGAATTTCCGCTGGATCGTGGACGCTGTCGCCGAAATGGCGGTGGCGCGCGCGCTCGAACCGGCCGCCGCCGCGCCGTATCACTGGGCCCAATT
>Ga0116221_1000919_pt1 | contig 20002 bp, 16 predicted proteins | sample Sb_taG_5_FD_88965 | JGI IMG/M metagenome (GOLD analysis project Ga0116221, IMG submission 88965) | Peat soil microbial communities from Weissenstadt, Germany - Sb_50d_8_FC metaG | ecosystem: Environmental > Terrestrial > Soil > Wetlands > Peat | place: Germany: Weissenstadt | collected 2010-09-21 | reverse complement strand
GGTGACCATCGTCCGCAGCTATCCGACCTGCGCGAATCGGGATCGATCGAACAGGACGCCGATGTCGTGGCCTTCATCTTCCGCGAGGAGGTTTACAAGCAGGATGATCCCGATCTGCAGGGCAAAGCGGAACTCATTATCGCCAAACAGCGCAATGGGCCAACCGGCCGGGTGAACCTGGCATTCCTGAAGAATTCGACCCGCTTCGAATCGATGCTTGCGGACGGAATGGCGCCGCCGGAATAGCGTGGTTTTGTGTCACGTGAAGTGACATTTTGGCTGTGCAAAAGACTGTGGAAGCATGTATAACTCCATCTTTCAGCTCGGCGGGCGTTCTCATCACAAGCTTTGGTGCGACTGTCACTACGCCTGCAAGTGATTACGGCATATAGCGTTATCGGATTTTTGGGGTGTTCGGATTGGCGAGTTGGGCACTGACTGAAGATTTCAAGCAACCTTCGAGATTTGCACATTCCGCAGTTTCGAGTGCAACCGCAGATGAACGAACGGCCAAAACGCGCGGTGTGCGTCTACTTACCGGGCGGAACTGCAGGCGTGCCCGGCGCAGGCTCTGGTGGGGTTGCGCTTTCAAGCCACGCTGTGTACCAAAGATTCAACAGCATCTGAGAGCCAGCTGCCAGCCTGTGGGTCGTGAAGTCAAAGGCTTCGGGGGAACCTTTGCCAGCGAAGCCACCGGCCTTCTCGATTCGATAAACATTTTCAACCTGCCGATTCGACTCTCTGAGGTATTCGACGTAATCGACAAACGGGTCGGCCAAACGCTCGGGAGCCTGCACCAGCCTGGCAAAGTCTTTGGCCGTTATGTTCTGTGCCACATAGGCACTCTCGAAGGCGGCATGAATTCCATGCTCGGTGGTGTAGCCTTTCGGGTTCGGTCCCACCCACCCGTTGTACTGAATCGTAGTGTGCAGCGGTTGGGAACCATCTGCCACATAGTGGCCGAGCCAGCCGGCGTAGAACACAAGGGAGCGCTCCACAGAAGCGGTTGGCTGATGCTGTTCACGCCGATGCCGATATTCTCTGAAAGCCGCCTTTAACCGGCCGAAGACTTCCATCGTGATGTACGGCTGAAGGCCCACGTGCTCGGGAAGGTAATCGTCGAGATGATCAGTTGTCGCTGCGCGCTTCTCGTAAAGTTTGCGGTAAAACTCATACCGGCCTCGGGGAAGCGGCTTGAGCCACTCAACCCGCTCCAGATCGATATAGTGGTCGGGCTCCTGCGCATTCTTGAGTGAGTACTCGGATGGACTTCGCCAGCGGTCTGGTTCAGGACCGAGGTAGGTGAGTTCCGCGACTGCATGCCGAAGGAAGCGAGGCATTTCCGCGGGGATTCTTTCGGCGGCAACGCGATTTACGTATTCGTGGCCTTCGTTGCCCCATCCAAAAACATTTGCGCTCTGGAACCAGAGCAGAGCGATGAGCGCGGTGCTGATCAGCTTGCTTCTCAAAGTCGGTCCGCTCCAATCGGGCTCAGATCGATACAACCGGATTTGCCTTAGCCTTCCGTCAGCCTTAGAACTCCAGATGCAGCGCCATCTGAATGAAGCGTGGGCTACCAACCGTGTGCTGCAGTATCCCCAGGTTCCCGGATGGCGGGCAGGTATAAGCACCCGTGCTCGGAACACACGCCGGGAACCCGGAAAATCCATAAATCGGTGGGTTGGAGAAGAACGGATTAAACTCGACATCGTTGCTGGGAATGTCGAAACTCGGATGGTTGAAGATGTTGAACGCGGTTACGTCATAGCGCAGGGAGAATCGTTCCTTGATCTTAAAATTCTTGAACATTCCGAAATCGAAGCGTTCCTGGAACGGAGCACGAAAAATATTGCGACCGCCGGTGGTATACCCGGTTTCATAGTTGTCGCACCCGCCGGCATCGCACGGCGGCACGCCATTAGTTCCAGGAGCGAACGGCGCAGGGATGCCGAATGCGGCGGCGTTCAATACTGGCTTGTTCCCGTTCACGCCAGTCGTGCCCTGAAGTATGGGATTGCTCGCCGTAGCCCCAACCCCTCCAACCGGGACGATCGGATTAGTTATGGCGTCCTGGCCTCCGCCCCAGTAGATGCTGGCGGCGCCTCCGCTGAAATCGATCACGCTATAGGGCTGGCCACTTTGCAGAACGGTTACGCCGTTGAAGCCCCACCCGTTGGCAATCTGCTTCACCCATGCATTCCCATTCGCGATCGTGGGCAGCTCATAGTGGTAGCTAACGGTGAAGACGTGAGTTCGGTCGTAGTCCGAGTTGCCGTAAGAAGTTTCGGGATTGTTGGGGTCGTTGCCATTGTAGAAAAGCCCCAGGCCGCTCTGTTCATCGAGAGTGTGCGAATACGTGTAGGAACCGGTTACCTGAAGGCCGTGGCTGAAGCGCTTGTCCACGTGGACTTGCAAGGCGTCGTAGTTGGAGATGCCAATGGTACGATTGAAATCCGAATTTGGATCGTACCCCAGGAAAGGCGCGCGCAGAGCTGCGTTGCCCGTGGGGAAGCCGTCGACCAAAGCGAAGACGTTCTCACTATTGCTGACGTTGTAGCCGTAAGAATAGATCTGTTCGTTCGGCCCACCCGCGAGAACCGGATGCTGGGGCGTGGCGATCTGAGCCTGGTTGAACGGAACTGGAATGGTGTCGTGTACGCCGTGATTGCCCACATAGCCCAGAGTGAACACCAGTGAGTTTTTCGGTTGCCACTGCAGGTCAAGAGTCCAGTTCTCGGAATAAGGAAGCGTGTTTCTGGGATCGTAGCCGCCAAAGAAGAATGGGCCACATCCGGTTTGGTTGGTCGCCTGGCAGAAGTTCGTGGTGTTGTTGATGAGCTGCGTTGCATTCGGAATGAGCTCCTGAACCGAAGACAGATTCGCCGGTGGAGGCGGCGGAGGCGCGGTTCCGAACGGCGTAGCAAGTGTTGCACCCTTGACGGGGTAGAACGGTGTAACAAAAGGCTGTTCGACGGTCACGCCGAATGGGCCGCTGATCCCGCCACCTGCCGGCGGAGAAAGTTCCGCGAAGTACTCCCCGCGGTCGTAATACATCCCGAATCCGCCCCGGACAACCACATTCATAGATGGGCTGTAGGCAAACCCAATCCGGGGAGCAAAACCCCACTGTCGGCCGGTCAGCGTCGAGGCGCTCACACCTCTGGTGCCGAACGTGGGATTGTTCCCGGCTACGACCAAACCGATGTTATTTATCGTGTCGGTGGCCACGTTGTAGGAGTAATCCTGCGGGTAGAAGTTCGTGAGCATTCCGTTCTTTTCAGAGAGCGGACCATCCCAATCCCAGCGCAGACCGATATCCAAAGTCAAATTCGAGGCCACGCGGATATCGTCCTGCACATAAGCACCGGCCTGCTTGGTGCGATAGTAGCGGTTGCTGGCGCCATTCAGGAGTTGCGATACATCCTGCCCGCTGCAGGTGACCGTGTTCGGTCCACAAATCTGGCCTTGCAGAAAACCGGGGAAATCGGCGAAGGTGACTCGCGCCACCTGGTTCTCTTTGTTGATTACATTCAACTGCGTGTAGTCGAAGTTGAATCCAGTCGAGATCGATTGCTTTCCCCGGACCCACTTGAGGTTGCTGGCCCCTTCAAAATTGTTTTGAAAGATGCCGGCATTGGCGAAGTTATTCGTGGGACCAATGGACAGAGAATCAATCGCGTTGGGATTGTTGTCCGCGTTGCGGATGTTCATCTGCGGGAAGAGACCAATCCCCAGCAGATTCATTCCCACGGCTGACGGTCCTATGAATTGGCTGGTGCTCGAGTATGCCTTCTCGCGAATGAAACCGAAGCGCTGCTCCCAGGACAAATTGGGCGTCAGAGCGGTTGTGTTGTCGATGGAAACTGTCTGGCTTCCCGCCTGCATGGTCTGCGGGAATCCTAGAAGTTCGCTCTCGGCGAAGGGAGTAACATTCGGATCCCGCTGATAATAGTATTTCGACGATAAACGATCCTTAGCGCTGAAGTTGTAATCCAGATTGCCGTTTACCTGATCGGCGGCGAACCTGGAGCCCGGCCCTTGGACTACGGTATCAGCGTTCTGAGTCTGCAGAGTAGCTAGCTGGCTGCCGGTAGCGGCGTTCGGTACCCAGAAACTTCCGTCCGGCGCCTTCATCTGCATAATGGCGAGCGCCTGGGGTGTGATTTGGCTCGCGGTAATAGGCGGCGGATTTCCGTTTTGTCCGTTCAGATCGAAATCCGTGTTTGCCAGATTAGCCAGCGTGGCGGCGCTCCGATCGTTGGTCAAGCCGGGTGGAACAGCTACCAGGGAAGTCGCCAACAACTGATCCGTCACCCGCTGTCCCTGATACGAGCCGAAGAAGAAAAGCTTGTCCTTCTTGATGGGTCCGCCCACGTAAGCACCGAAAACATCGCGGTGCATCGACGGCCGACTCAACTGGTTGTGATCAAAGAACCACTGATTGGCGTTCCAACCCGTTTGCTGATGAGTTTCGTAGGCACCGCCGTGAAGATCGTTCGTCCCTGACTTGGTCGTGACCGCGATCTGTGCCCCGCTGTTGGCTCCTTGCGACGCATCGTACATGGAAGAATTAACGTGCATTTCCTGGATGGTTTCCGGCGGCGGGCTGGGCAGGGCCTGGCCGATAGCGCCGTAAACCGAGGTGCTGGTCACGATCTCGCCACTGGGATTGTTGCCATTTCCGTTTTGCCCGATGTTTACAGCCACGCGACTTGACGTAACCTGGCTGGTGGATTTGCCATTGAAAATGTTGTTCGCCAAGATCCCATTGACCGAGAAACTATTGCTGGTGTCGCGCTGTCCGTTGGCCCAGATGGCCTGATTGCCCAAGCCTGCATTTGTGCCGGCGGTGTTCAGAAAGTCGGCGCTGACACCGGGACTCAGAATGGCAGCCTGAGTAAAACTGCCCGTCCCCAGCGGTATTTCCGCGATTTGCTTGTCGTCAAGCGTGTAGCCGGTCGTGCTGTCGGTCACGTTGAGCAGCGGTGTAGCCGCGACGGTAACCGTAGTTGCGACGGCGCCCGGCTGAAGCTTGGCGTTGACCGTCGCCGTTCGATCGCCCTGTACGAGAATCTTGTTGTAGATGGCGGTCTTAAAACCATCCCGGGTAAAAGTGACTTCGTAGGTCCCAATAGGAAGATCGGAGAAGCTGAACGAACCGTCGTTTTTCGATTCCGCAGCCACTTCGAGATTGGTGGCCAAATTGCGAATCTTGACCGCAGCTTTCTGTACCACGGCGCCGCTAACGTCCGTCACCGTGCCGTTCAGCGATCCCAGCGTCTGTTGCCCAAATGCCAGGTGAGGCAGAAAGGTGAAACTCAAGAGTGCGGCCAGGAGCGGAGCTAGAAGCTTTGAAGGACAAAGGGCTAGCGACAGGCGACGAGGGTTCATTGGGGGAAAGCCTCCTGTAACGGGAAAGTGGCTTTTATAGCACAGCAATGTAACATTCCCGTTAGAATTTGTTATGGGTGTCCTGTGGAAAACTGGACAGGAAGACTTGAGACGAAGGACGCCCTCAGGCCTGATCCGGTGATGTACGCGGGCGTATTCTGAGGGGTTGGCCATGATCTCTAAACGGAAACTGATCGCGCTTTCGGTTCTCGCGCTGGTCGGCCTTGCTGTCTTCGTACCTGCGATTCTGCAGCGTTTGCTTACGGTCTATCCCACGTCCGAAACGGAGAGCGCGTTCCTGAAAAACTACACCCCCGAGCCGGCCGTCGATCAGTTCCACGTGAAAGAGAGCTATGGACAATGGGGTAGCACCGTGACCGCCGGAGCGGGAAGGGAATTCGCCAGCCATCAGCACAGCTTCTCTGGCCAGATTGCGATCGACCCCAAGGACTGGGTGTCCCTGATGTCCTCTGTGAGCGATGACCTGTCGGCCCAACTCTCCCGCTACGGCGCCCAGATTCTCGATCAGAGCGGCGATGCGCGCGACGGCTTTTGCGTGAACTACAGAGTGGGCAAGACCCTCGGACAGGTTGTGATCTCGCCTCTAAGGGTGGAAAAGGTCCAATCCGGATTCAGCGGCAAACTGCAGGTATCCCTCGATGTTTCAGTCGAGGAAAAATGGTTCCGCAAGGAGCCGGGTTTGATCATGGTCAGGGTCGCCGACCGCGCGCGTTAGAGAGCGGAGAATGAGAACCGAGAAAAGACGCAAAATAAAGAATGGCCCAGACCCAAATCGCTGACCCGGGCAACAATGGCGGAGGGAGAGGGATTCGAACCCCCGGTACCCTTTCGGGTACAACGGTTTTCAAGACCGCCCGTTTCAACCGCTCACGCATCCCTCCGGCCCGATCTTTATTAGTTTACATCGCCGCTTGGACCGGTTCCGAAAGGTTTATCCTTAACGTACCGGAGGTAAGCTAGCTCGGAATTGCGAAACTGCGGGGTGGCTTATTGAGAAGAATCATGAAATCCGATCATTTTCTGCGGGCCGTTCTCTTTGTCGTTTTACTGACCCAACTGGGTGCGCACGCGCAAACCCAGGGCGCCGACGGATCTGCCGATGACGCCAACAAATCCTGGACGTCCACGACCCAGCAGCAACTGCCCGGCAATTTGAATCCGATCAGGACATCTGAAACTCATACCGAGTCTGCTGGGCGCGTTGTTGATAAGCAAAGCGTCGAACACATGGGAGTGGACGGCCGTTACGAGCCTTATCTGGATGTGCAAAAGGAAACCGTAAAAGTGAACGCCAACACGGTCCGCACAGTTGAGCGGAAATTCGCTCGTGATCCCGATGGCCGGCAAACGCTGGTTCAGGTTACCGAAGAAGAAAAACGCAGCTTGCCGGGAGGCGAAGTGAAGGTCGTGCGCACGACCTCCAATCCCGACGGCAACGGCGCTTTGCAGATCGCGCAACGCGAGGAGCAAGATACCCGGCAGATCAATCCTAACGTGCAGGAGACGAAGAGCACGCTGCTCACGCCCTCGCCGAATGGCGGTTTGACCGCGTCGATGCAGACCACTGACCGCGAAACGAAAACTGGTGAGCACAATGTTGAATTTCGCAAGTCCACTCTTTTGCCCGACTCTAACGGCAACTGGCAACTCAGCGAAGTCCGGGAGGGCACGATCAAGGACGATGGCAAAGATCGCACCAAAGATGAGCGGGTGCTGCGAACTGGCACCGACGGGAACTTGTCACTGGTTGAGCGGACGGTAAGCAAGGAATCGCAGAATGCCGCCGGCGACAAACGCAACACCGTGGAAACCTACTCCACCGATCTTCCGGGAACTCCGATTGACGGGACTTTGCGCCTGAACCAGCGGGTTACGACGATTCAGCGCAAGGACGGAAACGGCGCGCAATCTACCGAAAAGCAGGTGGAACAGCGAAACCCTGCGCAGCCGAGCGATAGCCCGCGGGTTACCGAGCAGGCCATCGACATTGTCCGACCTGGGCTCGGCGGTGTCACTCGTGAGACCCAGACGCTTCGATCGCTGGATTCCAACGGCAGCCTCGGGGTGGTATCAGTCGACACTCGAAAACAAAACAGCACACCCGCAGTCCAGGTTGACATTGCGCCGGCCAAGACCACTCAGCCCGCGCCCGCCCACTAATTGCAACCTATTTCGTGATCACGCCGCAGGCAATGCGATCGCCGGAGTTTCCCGACGGATCGGTCTTCATGTCGTCCTCTTTGGCATGAATGACCAAGGCAGTCCCGCCGTTACTGAAGAGCGAGTGGCTATTGGTTCCGTCTCCCAGGCCGACGTCGCTGTCAGTCAGCTTGAGCTTGGCTTTGCCTTTTGCGTCGACGGTGAAGTTCATCATATCGCCGGCATGGTGCCCGTTAGGATTCTCGAGGCCGTGCTTCTTTCCATCGGGATTGAAATGCGGTCCCGCGGACTTGAAATCCGGGCCATCGCACTTTGCGTTCTGATGAAAGTGGATGCCGTGTGTTCCCGGCGGCAGGTCATGCAGGTTAAGGTCAAGGCCCATGCCCACGCCCTTTGCGCCCATCCTGCTTTCCTTCAGAGTGATGGTCCCCACGCTCTTGCCTTGGGCATCTTTCATCTCAACCACAGTCTTGGCGGAACTGGAGAGCGAAAAGAAAATGATCGCGGACGACACCGCTGCAATGAACAATGTTTTGTATTTCATAGCCACAGATTATAACCAAGCTTTCGTCGCACCGGCTATTTCGCGCCGCCGATTTCACAACTGCTCCACAATCCTCTGTAATTTCCGAGCAATCCATTCGGGATCGCTTCCGGGTTTGAATTGAACTGGGACGCCGATCTTTACCTTCACGTGACCCGGCCGGGCAAATTTCTTTCCTGCCTGCTTCAGTTCGAACAGTCCGTCAATGCGCAGGGGCACGATAGGAATTTGCAGGTTGTTCGCCAGAAGGCCAACACCGGAGCGGAAGGGAAGCAGATTGCCATCGGTAGTGTGACGGCCTTCAGGAAAAACCAGCACGTTGTAGCCGCGATCCACAGATTCGCCGGCATAGGCAAAGCTCTCGCGGAATCCTGCCTCACGCGGCAAGGGAAAAAGATTGAGCAACGACACGCCCAGAGTCCACTTCACAAGGTCGTAGGTTCGTGCCACGACGCTTCGAGTTGCTGGCGGAGTGCGCAGGAGTTCGAGCGCTTCGCCGCCCGTGGCGATTGCCAGCTTGTGCCACAGACGAGTGGGAAGAGCGGTCAACACGAATCCCGGGTCGACGTCGCTGATGTGATTGCAGATCACCAGAACTGGCCCGGCCGTTTTGTGCAGATTTTGTCTGCCCTCGACGTGCGGCGATCCCAAGAAGAATACCGCGGGGCGCAAAAGCAAGTAATGAACGGCTACGCGCACCCAAGCGACCGGCCAGCGCTGTGCCCACCGCGGATAGTGGTAGGGCGTTCGCGGCGGACGCGAGCCTTGCAGCATGCGCTCGAGGTCACCAACCGTGTTCACGGCCGCGAAGCGCGTCTCGCTGAGATCGATCTGATAGCGGTCTTCGAGCGCGCTCAATAGTTCCACCCGGTCGAGCGAACTAAGGTTTAGCTCAGATTCGAGATTCGCATTGGGCGAGAGCCGAGCGGGCAAACGCCCTGTTACTCGCGCAATCAATTCTGCAAGGGGACTCGAAGAGATCTGGCTGGGAGATTGCTTTGCCAACTGTGCCTGCACCGACTGCTGAATAACATTCCGCAGCGGCTTCTGCGTAGAGGTGCGCGGGAAATCTTCCTCCGGCCATACGACCCAGTTGTGCAGGCGCTGATGCTCGGCCAGAGATTCGTTTGCTCGTTTCACAATGGCTTCGGGATCGGCGTCAGGGTCTCGCAAAATTATCGCCGCGCAGGGTTCCGCATTTCCGTCGCGCGGAAGCGGGACCACCACGACATCTTTCACCTCCGGCTGGAGCCGGAGAGCACCTTCCAGATCATCGGGATAGACGTTCATTCCCGCAGGCGTGACGATGACGTCTTTCTTTCTTCCTTTGAAGTAGAGATTCCCTTCGGCATCGAGTTCGCCCACATCGCCGGTACCGCACCAGCCGTCTGCGCCGGCGAGTGGGAGCAGATCTTTTCCGTTCCAGTAGCCGGCGGCGACTCCACCTCCGCGTACCAGAATTTCTTTATCGGGAGCCAGTTTGATCTCACGTCCAGCGAGAACTTTTCCAATCGAACCTTTGCCCAGCCGAAAAGGATGGTTCACGCTAATAAGCGACGTAGTTTCAGTGAGGCCGTAGCCTTGAATGGCGGCGTACCCGAGGCGTCCCCAGAATTCTTCGGTGTTGCGATCAAGCGCGGCGCCGCCTGAGATGAACGCCCAGAACTTCCATCCGAACTGACGATGGATGCGGCGGAAAACCCACCAGCGGTGCAGAAAGTGTTTGCCTTCGGCGGTTCGAAAGGTCTGCCGGAATGGTTCGCGATGGCCCTCGTCGTCGAGATCGCGCTCGATTTTCTCTTTGAGCGATTGCAGCATGCGCGGCACCGCGACCAGCACCGAAACGCGCTCGCGATGAATGGTTCCGATCACATCGGCGGGCTTGAATGTGTCCTGGAAGATCACCGTTCCGCCCATCAGTTGCGGCAGAAAAATCCCGAGAAATTGCCCGAAGACATGGCTGAGCGGCAACAGATTCAAGAAGCGAACGGGATGCACCCAGCGTTCGTACTTGAGATATTTCCGAATCTCCAATTCCAGGGGCGCGATATTGGCAAGAACATTGCCATGGGAAATCACGACTCCCTTGGGCTCGGCGGTGGTGCCGGAGGTGAAGACGATCTCAAGAGTGTCCGCAGGTTCGAGTTCGACGGATTGGTAGGCCGACGGCGAGTGCTCTGCCAATGTGTTCGCCAAATCCTCTAGGGCAAGCGTTGGAATCGACTGCCGCACGTGTTCTCGCGAGCACACTACCAACTTGGCTCCGACCTGCTGATGCACGCGCCACGCAAAATCCGGCGTGGCTACGTCGTCCATGGGGACGACCACGACGCCGCGCAAAACGCATCCGAGAAATACTGCGACCCACTCGGCCGAGTTCGGCCCCCAGATCAGAACACGATCGCCCTTGGTGATCCCGCGAGCATCCAATTCGCGCGCAAACTGAAATGCAGTGTCGGCGACTTGCCGATACGACCAGCGCACAGTGCGATATCCCTGGCGCTGCACGTACGCAGTCTCCTTGCTCCCTCGCAGAAAATGTTCGAGGTAGCCGACAATTGAGCAAGGTTCCACATATCCGATATTAGCGCTTTGCGGGCTTGAGCTTCTTAGTTAGAGCAGAGGACGATGTTTCCAGCGGGTAACTATTCGCGTCCCACGCCGAGGGCGTCGGCCACGCGATTGATGTAGTTGAACCAGGACGCGATCAGCGTGATCTGCAGGATTGCTTTATCGTCGAATCCAACTGTGCGCAGGCACTCGTGGTCATCTTTCCGGATTTTGGTCGCGTCCCTGGTAAGTTTCACTACGTAGTCCAGCATCGCGCGCTCTTGCGCGGTTATAGGAGCAGTGGTGTAGTCCTGCTTTAGTGCTTCGACGAGAGGTTCATCCAACGTTACGCGACGCAGAAACTCTGCGTGAGAGTCGATTCAATAAACGCACCGGTTGGTGACGGATACCATGGTCGTGATCATTTCGTGTTGGCGGCGGCCGAGCGGCAAATCTGGTGACATGAGAACGCCAAAGGTCGCGAAGGCGTGGTAGAGGGCATCGGGGATGAGGCTGTGGGAAGCGACAATCTGAGAACCGCCGCCCTCGACCGGATGCACCGGCATCGCGTATTCCTTGGGATAGAGCAGTTTCTGGTCTTCCATGGCCTTGCGCAGCTGCGCATTAGCATCGGTGAGAGGGACGGTACGAATCCAGGTCATAAGAAACTTGCCTTCAATCGCCAGTTTTGCCGTACACTTCGTGGCCAGTAAGTATTTCTTGAGACACGACGTAAGGGCCGATACCCGAATTGTATTACGGTGGCTTGAACAACACAGTCACCCAAGCCTAGCCGAAACTTTAGCGCGAGGGCCGAGACACAATGCCGGTGCATGAAGAACTTCTCCGCGAATTTCAAGATTTCGCTCGAACCGCTCCTGCGGCCAAGTCCGTCATGGAGCACATTGCCCAGAGTCTTCACGAAAAAATGACGCGCTACAACTGGGTGGGATTTTATCTGGTCGATCCGGCGGACGCCGGCTTCCTGCTGGTCGGACCTTTCGTCGGCAGCTTTACGCCCAACGCTCGTATTCCGCTCAGCAAGGGACTCTGTGGCGCCGCAGCCAGCAGCGGGCAGATCGTAGTCGTGCATGATGTTTCCGCAGACCCACGGTATCTTGCAGGCTCACCCATGGTGAAGTGCGAAATTGTTGTGCCCATCTTCGTGAACAAGAAACTCGCCGGGGAGCTCGATGTCGAGAGCTATTTTGCCGGCACATTCACTGAAGCAGAGCAAGAGTTTGTTGCCGCCTGCGCAGCCCTCGTCGGAGACTTCTTAAGGAAACGATAGTCGGCCATGGTCGCACCATGGGGAGTTGCGTCTGGTTTGATTATCGGATAAAATGAACAAATGTTCAGGTTCATATTATGAAGACCCGCCTACTCCTCTGTGGTCTTGGAATCTGGCTCGGCGCCACCGTCGGTTTGCGGCTCGCGGGACAGCATCTGCTGCATCCTGGTAATTGGAAGGGAACGCTCATCCTCTTTGCGGTCAGTTTTCCCCTGATGGCTTGGTTAGTTCGGCGTCTGTGCAACCGGTTTCGGTTGCCGCCGGAGCAGTGGCCGGCGGGCGCGGTCTCGATCGCGCTACCGACGCTGTTGCTCGATCCATTTTCCAGTGCATTTTTTCCAATTGTGTTTCCGAACATCTCTCCTGAAGCGTCCGGGCTATTTGGAGGTTGGATGCTTTGGTGCTGTGCCGGCGCCCTGGTCGGAGGTATTATCCGTCCAGGAAAACGCTCGTGAATGTGCGTCCGAAGCTGCTAGCCGGTGAAGACCTTCCACCGGAGCCGCAGCAGAAGCGGAGTCTGGAGAAACGCGCGCGATTGAAAGCCGCCGGGCTTTCGCTGTTTGGCGAGAAAGGTTACGAGAGCACTTCGGTCGACGAGATCGCGCGGCGAGCGAAGCTCGCGGTGGGAAGTTTCTACCAGCACTTCCGCTCGAAGCGGCAGTTGTTGCTGGCGCTCATGGATGAGTTGTTGGAGAAGTTGAGCCAGCTTGAATTTCGGCCGGGGAATGCGTCCGATGTTCGGGCGGTTGTCCATGATTTGTTGTCGCGCGCTTTCTCTCACGATCTCCAGTACCTGGGAGCTTATCGTGCATGGCAGGAGGCCGCGCTTTCCGATCCAGGCCTGGCGCAAAAGCAACTGGAGATTCACGATTGGACGACTGGCCGAGTCACGACTGTGTTTCAGCTTCTGCAACGATTGCCTGGTGCGCGGCCCGGAGTGGACGTTCCTGGGCTGGCGCGGGTGATGGATAGCTTCTTCTGGAGCCTGCTCGCGCGGGCCGTGAGCATGCCCGCGTTGGAGTTGAATCAGTGGATCGATTCGGCTACGCACCTTATTTATCACGCGATGTTTATTGACCCTCCAAAGACAGAGAAGCGGCTGAAGCCGAGTTGATTCGAGCGTGCTTGCGATATGGCTGAAGCATATCCCGACACGAATCATGAGATTGTATGAAGTCTGAGACGTAGCGAGCTACGTCCCTACAGCTCGAGCGGAGTTTTATCCATCTAACACAAATGCCCGGCGGTTACCCGGTCGTACACTCCCTTTCGGTAACCCTTAGTAACCATACGATTCTGAGTACCCAGCCGTACAATTACCCTTGTCCTAAAGACCATCTCCTGACACCCGGCGCAATGCCGATGGAATGGTCAATTTGGCCACGGACTCTCGTGCGGGAGAGAATGCTTTCCGGCGAGAGACGAAACCGGAGTTGGAGTCCGCACTTTTATGGCGTTTGGTTTTGGCTTCAATAAGCAGAAGGTTCTCAGTGCTGCGGAGAAGTTTGTCCAACAGGGCAAATTGCCAAACGCGATCGCTGAGTACGAAAAAGTCCTCAAAGCCGACCCCAAGGATCTCACGGTGATGAACACCGTGGGCGACCTCTACTCGCGTCTCGGCAACAGCGAAAAAGCCGTGGAGTGTTTCAAAAGCGTGGGCGATGCTTACGCCTCGCAAGGCTTCACGGTCAAGGCGATTGCCATGTACAAGAAACTCAGCAAGCTGAAGTCGTCCCTGGAAGGGTCGCTCCGGCTGGCCGAGCTTTACACGCAGCAGGGTCTGTTCAATGACGCGCGGGCTCAGTACCTGCAAGTGGCGGAAGAATTCTTGCGTGAGGGGCAACTGGAGCAGGCGGTGCGAATCTTCCAGAAAACTCTGGAAATGGATCCCGAAAACGTCGCTATGCGGACGCGGTTGGCTGAAGTTTACGTCCGCTTAGGCAAAAAGACTGAGGCCTGGCAGATTTTCTCCGCGGCCGCCGAGACTTTGCGGGCCAAAGGTCAGCTGGGTCCAGCAGAAGAAATTCTGCAGCGCATGATGACCCTGGATCCAGGCAATGGTTATGCGTTGCTGATGCGCGGACGGAATGCATTCGATGCCGGGGATATGGCGGCTGCGGTTCAGAGTCTGGAGAAAGTTGCGGACCTGGATAGCCATCCCGACGGATTGCGAACTCTGCTGCAAGCCTATTTGCAGACCGGACGTTTGCCCGAGGCGGGCACGCTGGCGGCGAAGTTGTTCTCGGTTCACAATGACATCGGTGCTCTCCTGTCTTATGCGGACGCTTTGATCGCGGTCGGCCAGTTTGAGGACGCTCTGCATCTGTATCAGCAACACTCCGATCGGCTCCTGGCAGCGGACTCCGCGAAAATACTGGATAACCTGCATTCCCTCATCGGGCACGTGCGGGAAAATACAACCGCGCTGGAGATGCTGCTCGATCTGTTGACCAAGGCGGGAGACAACACCCATCTTACCGAGGTCTACGAACTGCTAGCCCACGCCTACGTGCAAGCGGGTGAACTGGAAAAAGCTCGCGACTACTATCTCAAGCTAACGCAACTTGAGCCTGAGAATCAGTTGCACGCCCGCAACTATCAGCAAGTGGCCGGCCGGCTTGGCACTCCCTCCGGTTCGCACCTGATCACTCCCGAAGAAGGCGCGGTTTTGGTCGACGAACTTGAGGCCACGGCGCCGTTTATCGATCAGCGCTACCCCGATGATGTAGCCCTCTTCGTTCGTGCGGCTTTGACCGATGCCGAGCTTTTCATTTCCTACAACATGCCGTCAAAGGCGCTCGGGCCATTGCTTTCCGCATTGCCCCAGGCGCCGCGCGACCTGCGCGTCAATCAGCGGCTTGCCGCGTTGCACACGCGAGCTGCACGATTTACCGAGGCTGCCGTTTGCTGCCGCACCTTGGAAAGCATCTACCACGACGCCGGATATCCCGATGAAGCAACTCGTTATGGAGAACTCGCGGCCAAGTATGAGGAACGCGGTTCCGCAGGCCCAGCGGAGCATGGACAGCCTGCGGTAATGCACGTGGAGCCGAAGGCGGTAGCGCCTGGGGCCCTGGTCGACGAGGCTATCCCTGAAGCTCCGATTGCGGCGGATGCGCCGGCCGATGTAGATGTAACAGAAGCGCCCGCTCCATCGACGACCCACTCGTTCCATGCTCCTGCAGTGGCGGATTCTACCTTGGATGCAGCGGAGCCGGCGGAGTTTGAAATCCAGTCTGCGGCAGCGCAAGAGAAGGAAATCGATCTCTCGGCAGAGTGGGAAGGTACTCTTTCGGACGAACCCGAACCAGCTTCCACGCCTCAAGAGCATGCAGTCGAAGTTGCCGCACCCAGTCACCAGGAAAGTTCCGCCGATCCCGAGGCGATCAAGGACGCGGTGGAAGAAGTTCGCTTCTACCTCTCGAATGGTATGCACGAGGAGGCTCGCGCAGCTTACAGCAAGCTGAAGCGAATGAAACCAGAGCCGTCGTTGTTGTCAGCTCTGCACGACGAGATCGAAGCTGCTTCCGCTAAGCCTCCGGTCGCAGCGGTCGAGGCGGTTGAGGAAATTTCCGCTGAAGACATCCCTGCGCCCGAGGAAGAAGTCGCATTAGTTCCCGAACCAAAATCCGGGGTGCTGGATGCGCTGGTCAGTGACCTGGAATCTTCGCTGGGAGATGGATTCCTGCCGGAAGCTGCGGCGCATGAAGTAGCCCCGGAACCGGAGCCCGAACCGCAGGCAACGGAACCGACCGCCGCCTCTGCCGCTGCACATCATCCTGTACGTCATCCTGAACCTCAGTCGGAGCCTCAGCCGGCTGGCAAGCTGAGCAGCTTCGTCTCGGACCTTGAAGCATCCCTCGGGGACAGTTTCCTGGCGGAAGCGCCCGTGGCGAAGGCCGAACCTCCAAGTAAGCAGCGCGTGATCCGCGATCCCGAGCCGGAACCCGAGGTAGCTTCGGCGAAGGCCCAGATGCCCATCCCGGTCAAGTCCGCGCCGGCGCAAGTTCCGGCTGCGATGGCAGCGGCGGCGGCAACCCAATCCGTTACGACCCAGGCCGTTCGAACACCGCCTGGGGCAGCGCAGGAGCCAGCGAGTGCTCCGCCCACTTTCACTTATCATCCTTCAACAGTTCGGACTTCCCCTACGCACGCACCGGGCGCGACACCACCGAAGTTCGACTCCGGCCCCGGCGTGGATCTTGCCGACATGTTCGGCGAGTTAAAGCACGAGCTTGAGGAAGATTCAAACGCTACCGACGAGGATCCGGAGACGCACTACAACCTTGGAGTCGCTTTCCGCGAAATGGGACTTTTGGACGAGGCCATCGGAGAGTTGCAGAAAGTGTGCCAGGCAGTAGATCGTGGTCATCCCTTTCCGCACATCATGCAGACGTATACGTGGCTGTCGCAGTGTTTCCTCGACAAGGGCATTCCGGAAGCCGCCATCCGCTGGTATGAACAGGCGCTGAAGTTGACCACAATCGACGCCGACACTCGCACCGCGCTGCACTACGAGCTGGCATCTTCTTACGAGATTGCGGGGGACAAAGCTTCAGCCCTGAGCCATTTCATGCAGGTGTATGGCAGCAATATCGATTACAGGGACGTGGCCGAGCGCATTAAGACCCTGAAGTCGTAGAATGTCGGAATGGGTTTTCACACTCTGACGCTGGGCCCGTGCATTTGCAAAACCAGGCCCGCAGTGCTCGGGCTTTTCGGGTGCTCGCGGTGACGGCGGATCCGAATACACCCCAGACAATTCCATCGGGATCGTTGGGGGCGAAGGTGCCTTCCTCAGACGGCGGCGATGCTTCTGCCACAGTCGTGCAAATACCTCCTCGACATCCCGAAGTTAGCCGCTACGCGGGATTAGAACTCTGGCTGCATCGGGCGACGGTGTTGATGTTCGGGTTGGTCTGCGCGGTGGTTGGCGTGCTGCTGGTGATTCTTCCCTGGCGGCCGGAATGGACCGACAACTATCTGCTAATGGCTTCCCCGGGATTGCGGACGTTCGTTGCCAACGGTTTTGTTCGCGGAATCTGCAGCGGGCTGGGTTTGCTGGACATCTGGATTGGATTCTCGGAAGCACTTCACTACCACGAGGAAAAACGCTCCTAAAACAAAAGCCTCCCAATCATTCCGCCTGGCATGGCGGTTACTAAAGCCCGACGGAATCATGGAAAGACGTGACTATGAATGACGGTGTGAAGCGTGCGCCGCTGGCGTACGAAAACGAAGCATTTCTGAACAGCCCGGACGGGCGCATCCTGCGCATCCTGTCCGAATATACCGAACCGATTTCCCGCTTTCGTCGCGAACAGATTCAGGACACGGTTGTGTTTTTCGGCTCGGCGCGATTTCACAGCCGCGCCGCCGCGAAGGACAAGCTGGCCGAATTCGAATCAAGCTGCTCGCAGCTTTCCGGCAGTCAGCTTGAGACCTCAAGGAAACGTGCGCTCGCGGCGGTGGACATGGCGCGTTACTACGAAGATGCGCGTCGCATGGCTTTTCTCTTGAGCCAGTGGTCCATTCAGATTCCGGCGCGCCGGCGGCGTTTCGTGGTCACGACTGGCGGAGGGCCCGGCATCATGGAAGCCGCGAATCTAGGTGCAGAGGAGGCGGGTGCGAAGACAATAGGCTTGAACATTGCCCTGCCGTTCGAGCAGAGCCCCAATCCCTACATTACTCCGTCGCTGAATTTCGAGTTTCATTACTTCTTCATGCGCAAGTTCTGGTTCGCCTACTTGTCCAAGGCATTGGTGATTTTCCCCGGCGGATTTGGGACGTTCGACGAACTTTTCGAAATTCTCACCCTGGCGCAGACGCAGAAACTGGCCAAGAAAATTCTCGTCGTCATTTATGGAAGCGAGTACTGGAACCGGCTAATCAACTTCCAAACCATGGTGGATGCGGGAACAATTTCTCCCGAGGATTTGGAACTTTTCAAGATCGTGGACTCGCCAGAAGAAGGTTTTGAATTTCTGCGCGACGGCCTGACGAAACATCATCTTGGGCCGGAACCGAAGCACAAGGGCGAGCGAGTTCCAGAAATCGCGAAAACAAACCCATAACTCTTGCTTCTTTTCTACATCACCGACTGCGCCCAGTTTCCCGGCGACGAGAACGCGCGCCAGCGCGCTCTACTCGCGAAGATCGCGGAAGCAACTCGCTGTGGCATTGATTTCATTCAATTGCGGGAGAAAGATCTCTCCACTCGCGAACTCGAAGCTCTCGCCCACACGGCGGTCCGTATCATTCGCGAGAATTCTCTATCAGGAACTGAGAAGCGGGAACCGGCAACTCGCGTCCTGATTAACTCACGAACTGACGTTGCTGCGGCGTGCGGCGCGGATGGTGTGCACTTGCGCGCTGACGATATTTCGCCGTCGGAGGTGCGGAAGATTTGGACGCAGCCCACACCTCCCGCCCAGCCGCTGGTTAGCGTTTCCTGCCATTCCGCTGCTGACGTTGAACGCGCGGCCTCTGAGAGAGCTGATTTCGCCGTTTTCGCTCCAGTCTTCGAGAAGAAAGATGTTCCAGGTGCCAGCCCGGCTGGCCTCGATGGACTTCGAGAAGCTTGCCGGCAGAGGATTCCCGTCCTCGCCTTGGGTGGCATCACGCTCAAGAATGCCCGTGCCTGCCTTGATGCGGGCGCGGCTGGCATTGCCGCGATCCGCCTTTTTCAGTTGAATGATGTCGCCGAAGTAGTGCGACGGTTGAGGGGCTAGCCCGTCTATTTCTTGCCAGTTTTCAGGATATCCATGGCCTTCGCGAGACGGCGCAGACGCGTTTCTTCCTGTTTGGCTCCGCTGATCGAAGCAGCGATCTCTTTCTGATTCGTAAACGAGAGCCTTTGCCAATTAGCTTGCACGGTCTTGCTCTTGGCCAACTCTTTCTTCAAGAGTGGCGGCGCTTCAACCGTTCGCTTGTCTTCATCGCGCTCCATGACAACGCTCACGGTATCCCCGGGTTTGACTCCAGCTCCGTCACGCAAGGATTTCCGCACGGGCATCATGTGTGAGGAACTCGGCTTCGAGGAGTTTCCCTTTTCCTGCAAACAGTCGCCCATCGGCATCAACGAAGAGCGAAAGGGGTAGCCATTGATGGTGCCTCGCACGGGTACTCGCGCGCGAGTCCCGAAGACTTCGAACACGTCAAACGGCGGGGTAAGTGCCGCGACCACGCCGATTTCTCTTCCTTCTATTTTAGTGGTGAATTCGAGTTTCTTCATTTTGTAGCGCTCCATTGGCAACTAGCGGAAAAACTATAAGTGTGCGGTCCGATTAATGCAAGCCGCAAAGGCTTGCACACAACCCGAAGTGGAAATCGATAAAATAATGAGTGTCTGGGCATTGTGCTACGCTCATCAACCAGATGAGCGATTCACGATCGACATCTCTAGCCACGAAGGATACGGCGCCAAACCTGGTGCTCATTCCCGCTGGCTGGTTCCGCATGGGATCGGACGCGGGCCAAGAAAACGAGCGTCCTGTGCACCGGGTTTGGGTCGATGCTTTCTACCTGGCCGCTTGCCAAGTAACAAATGCGGAGTACTCTCTTTTTCTGCTCGCGACCGGAGGCGACGCGGCTCCATTTTGCAATGATCCGAATTTCAATCATCCCGAGCAACCAGTCGTCGCCGTGTCGTGGTTCGAGGCCGTCAACTACTGCGAATGGCTCAGCGGAATTGCCGCCCGCAAATATCGCCTTCCCACCGAGGCTGAGTGGGAGCGGGCTGCACGCGGCGGAGTGGAAGATAAACTTTTTCCCTGGGGCGACGACCCGCCCCAATCATTGCCCAACTACGGAGAGCGCTGGAAGACGGATCCTGAACCAGTTGGCCGCTCGACGCCGAACGCGTACGGCCTTTACGACGTCTGCCAGAACGTGCACGAATGGTGCAGTGATTGGTATCAGCCCGGCTATTACGCCGTCTCGCCGGATCGTAATCCGCGCGGTCCGGAAGCCGGCGAGCGCCGTGCTTCTCGCGGAGGTTCGTGGCGACATCACATTAAGGTTACGCGTTGCGCCGCGCGCTCCAG
>Ga0116221_1000908_pt1 | contig 20064 bp, 13 predicted proteins | sample Sb_taG_5_FD_88965 | JGI IMG/M metagenome (GOLD analysis project Ga0116221, IMG submission 88965) | Peat soil microbial communities from Weissenstadt, Germany - Sb_50d_8_FC metaG | ecosystem: Environmental > Terrestrial > Soil > Wetlands > Peat | place: Germany: Weissenstadt | collected 2010-09-21 | reverse complement strand
CCGGGGCCAACGTCTATGCCTGCACGACTCTCAATGTATGGACCGCGATGGGCGTCTCCAGCGCCGGTGACGGCATTGTCGTCAACGGGAATACGATTGCGGTGGAGGATGCCGTGGTGCCCATGTACTACACGGGAGCGGGGGCGCCCACGATCACTTGCGTAATGGGACGCGATTTCTATATCGATACGGCCGCCGGAAACCTGTATTTCTGCAAGGCGGCCGGGCAATGGCAGGGGGCCAGCAGCGTGGGACACACCCACGCGGCGGCCGACATCGTGTCCGGCACTCTCAGCACCAACCTGATGCCGGCCGCCGTCGTCCTGAACAGCCAGGCCAACAGTTATACGGCAGGCCAAAGGCAATCGGTGTCGCACGACGGCAATAATGCCGGCCTGCGGTTGGTGCCGGTGGCCGGCGATCCGGCCAACGCCCAGGACGGAGACGTCTGGTACAACCTCGCCACCAACACGTTCCGCAAGCACCAGGCCGGAGCGGTCGCCGATTGGGGAACCGGCACGGGCGGCAGCGGCAGCAGTTTCGATCCCAATGATACGACCACGTTCTGGATGATCGAGGAGTTTCCACCGAGCGGCGTCAGCAACTCCTATGTCGGGACCAATGGGTGGAGCGTCGCCAACTTCTATGGCGGCTGCTCCCAGGTCTTCGAGCATTCCTTCACCAATCGTCCGGGCGTGCTGGATCTGCAGGCCAACGGATCGAACGCTGGTTGCTCGGTCACCCTCGACGGCCTGTTTCCCTCCCTGGCGGCGCTCGCGTGGAAGGCCAAGTGGTCCTGGTCGGCCGACAGCGCTTATTCAACATCCAATTTCGTCGCCAGAATCGGGATTGGCAACGCGGCCAACACCAATACCACGCCTACCGATGGCGTTTGGGCCAGGTTGCAGGCGGGCTCCGACTCTACCTGGAAGTACGAACTCTACAGCGGCGGGACCCTGATAGGCACGGTGGACTCCGGAGTCGCTTACAATGCCGCCTATCTCTATACCGCCCAATACCGGGGCGACGGAGCCAAGTGGTATGTCACGCTGAGCGCTAACGGAGGAGCTTTCCCAACGGAGAAAAGTATTTGCCCTTCGGGCTGCGATCTCACCGGGACCTTGCCCACGGTCGCCATGGGGCCTTTCGCCACGATCCTTCATTCCACAACTTTGGACGGCGCCACCAAGAGGCTGTACCTGGACCGGTTTTCCATGCAGATCACAGGGGTGTCCCGATGAAGAGGCTGCTGCTGATTCTTGCCGCCGCCGCGGTGTCGGCGCCGGCACAGACCGCCTGGTATAACGCGTCATGGCAGTACCGCAAAGCCATCAGCATCCCGGCTGGCCGGGTCTTGGGCTCGCCGCCCATGCTGATCGATCTGTCCGGCGACTTGGACGTCGCGTCGCGCGCTCGTGCCGACTGCCATGATGTCCTGTTCACATCCGCCGGCGGAACGGCCAAGCTGGCGCACGAGGTTGACACCTGTCGCGCCACGCCGTGCGACCGCACCAGCACGGCATCCGGGCATTGTTTCCTCTTTCACGTAGGGGGCGCGCTGACGGTCGGATCCGCCGACTCCGTCATCTTCGTATACTTCGGCAGTCCGTACGCTTCCGACCAGTCCAACGCCGCCGCCGTGTGGCCAGGCGGGTATGAGAATGTGTACCACTTCTCCGGGGCTGGGTTGACCGATTCCACCGCCAACGGGCGGAACTGCAGCCTCGGATCCGGAACCGCGATGTTGGCCTCGGGTCAAATTGGGGACGCCATCTTCTACAATCGGGCAACCTACTTGTCCTGCGCCACCTTGAGCACCTTCACCGCTTACACGGCCGAGTTCTGGTTCAAAGCGGTCGATGAGCCGGAAATCTGGGGCAATGAGGACTATCCTGCCGACTCGACGGCCAGCACCATCGTAAACTCCCCGGCTGCCACCAGCCAGGTGGCATTCTCGTTCCTTTGGGACAACTCCAACAACGCGGCGCCGGGGCCCTTGCAGGGATATGATTGGGTCGCCTATACGCAAGTCGCCAGGTACATGACCGGCGCGAAGTGGTACTACGTCGCCATCGTCTCGGACGGCGCCACCACCACTCAGTACATCAATGGCCTCCCCTGGGGCTCGGGCAGCGTCTCGGGGATCAATCCCGCCGGGACTCTGACCATCGGCGGCAACCTGCCCTGGTTCAGCAATGGATTGTCCACCTGCGCCGGTGGGATCTGCTTCCAGGGGTGGATCGATGAAGTGCGGATTTCGTCCGTGGCGCGGCCGGCGTCCTACATCGCCACCCAGTGGTCCAACGTCTTTTCGCCCGGGGATTTCTACAAGATCGGGGCGCTGGAGGTGAAGTCGTGAGGACCCTTCTCCTGATCCTTCTGGCGGTTCCGGGTTTCGCCCAACCGGTCGTCAATTCCTTCTCTGCCGAGGCGAACATCCTGACTGGCGAAACCGCAACTCTGCGCTGGTTCGTCGGCAACTCTCCGGCTTCGGTCTCCATCGACCACGGAGTCGGGTCGCAATCCAGCCTCATCTCGGGCTCCGCCAACGTCACCCCCGCCAGCACCACGACCTACACCCTCACGGCCACAAACTCCGGCGGCACCGTGACTGCTGCCTGGACCGTGAACGTGCTCTCCACCGGCGCGTATCTTCGCACCAGCGGCCCGCCATCCGTGGCGATCTGTGGGTACAGCAATACCACTCCGCCCGTCCTGGCGGCCTGCGGCGGGCAGACGCCGAACTTCCAGGTCGGAGACCGCATCAAGGTCTACGGCCTCGCCGCCGACGACAGCGCGCACGAGTGGTTCTCCAACATCGGGCAGAAATACCTCAAGATCACGAGCCTGACCGACTCGGGCCACTTCGCCGTGACCGACATCTACGGCGCGGCCATCACTCCCAACGGCCCGTATTGCACGGGAAGCGGTGACCCGTCGAGCGCCAATTACTGTCATGGAGCTACGGCATCGTACTCGGGCTATTACAACGCCGCTCCGGTGTTGGCTTTCAAGGTCACCCTGTGGCCTTTCGCCAGCGGGGCGCGAGGCGTGCTGGATGCCGTCAACCAGAACAACACCCGCCTCCTGGCCACCAGCACGGACAACGGCCTCACCAGCCTCGTAGCATCCGGGGGAACGGCGACTGCAACGTTCTCGTACACCCTGGATTCTCTCACCCTGCCAGGCAACTACGTCTCGGTCTGGAACACCACGGCCCCCAGTGGAGACCTCAACGGGGAGCACATCATCACGGCGGTCGGCGCCCACACCATTCAGTTCGCCACCACCTCACCGGACAATACCTACACACATAACGATGCCTGTCTGCCGTCTAACCGCAACTGTGTGACCATTTCTCAGTGGGCCATAACTAATCCGGCTGCGCCCAATTACAACGCCTTCTGGCTCTCGGCCAAAACCCGGACGCAGTGGTGCGCCACCCTGACCGCGTGCGAAAGTGTATTCGACGGCGGAACATACGCCGAGTCCGGAGTGAACTTTTCCTATCCGGCCGGCTTGTTCGCCATCTACTCCTTCGTGGACCGGGCGGGGGCCTACAACTCCATCACGGCGCTGACCTACTTCCTCACCCATGTCGAGCGTGTGTCGGGGGTGAACTTTGTCGCCCACGAGTATATCGGCGGGACCTTCGGGGCTACAAACTTTCTGGAGTTCGGCGGCGATGCGCTGCAAGGTGTGGCTATTGCCTATGCCCTCGGCTCGCAATATCTCACCGCGCCTCAAAAAACCGCGTTTCTGAACAAAATCTACAACGACACGCCCTACCAACTCTCCGGAGCCTCCTGCAACAAGGTCTTACCCCACCCCAATGCCAATGCGGAGTACGTCGCGTACGGCGCCGCGCAGGGCGGCTCGACCACTTCGATCACCCTCGCCTCGAGCGACACCGCGGCCAACGGATTCTACGTCAACAACGCCGTCTATTGGGTGGACGGTTCGCATTCCGGATGGGGACTCATCGCCACCTACACGTCCAGCACCAAAGTCGCCACCATCACCACTCCCTCGCCGTACACGGCGTGGTCTTACGCCCCGACCGCAACCGCCACTTATCAAATCTGGCCCACCGTAAGCCTGAATGGGGCCACCATCACCGGGTACAACACGAAGTTCCAGAGTGGCGCCACCCCGGTCGTGGCCGGAGACGGCATCTTTCCCACGTACCTGTCGAACTATCCGGAGGGCTGGAACACCAATCCCCATTACGACACGTACTACGTTTCCAGCGTTTCGTCGGATACTTCGGCCGCGGTGGTTGCGCACGTCAATAGCTACACTTCGAGTTTTGGCACGACCCCTCAGCCATTCTGGTGGGTAAAGCAGTGGGCCGCGGGAGGCAACGATTGCGGCCTCCTGCATCTCTGGCACTATTGGAGTAACTGGCCCGCCGGTCAGGCCGTACAGTACGGCGGCGCGGGAAGTTGGGGCACCTGGACATTCGGCAATGATGTCCTGCCTCCGTCGAACAAGGACTCCATTTCCTACTCCGCTCATACCATGATGAGCCTGGCCGCCGCTACCGATGACACCCGCGCCGTCGCCGATCTTGAAATGAACGAGAGTTTCATGATTAACAACCAGATGATGCTCTGGCAGAACGGCGCCGGCCAGGATGGCGTCGGATACACCAGCCAGACCGTGAAAAACGCCGTGTGGTTTTTCCGGTCGCTCTCGAATTCCATTCCGGGGTTTCCGGATCCCGATTCGGCCGGCGCATGGTCGGTCGGTCCCGTTTTGTGGGACATCTACGCCAACTATCCCGACTACCGCATAGGTTCCGACTCGAACACGTATCAGCGTCCGGTGCTCTACGCGGACAGCGCGTCCTGGGGCAATCAAGCCAACCAGTTTGGCACTCACCCGGTACCTTCCCGTTACCTCGATGAGATTTCGTTGTATTACCAGCCGATGAGTCAGGCCACAAACTATGCGCGGAGTTGGCTGAGTTACGTAAAAGGGTGGACTCCGACCGATTCCATATACGATATTGCCAGTTTTACGACGCTCTTTCTCGATCTCAGAATATCTGGTAGCGCCTACACGAGCCAACCCACACAGCGGGCCTTTACCGGCACATCGAGGCCCACCGTGTTCTCTCTTACGGGTACGACGTCCTGGCCGCATTACCAGGGTGACACCTTCATCTCGCAATCGGGATGGGACAAGAGCGCCACGCAGGTATTCATGGAGTCCCGGTCCTGGATGCACGACAGTTACGATGACAACGGAGAATACTCGCTTCGCATTTACAAAGTCGGCCATCTGTTGAATTGCGATTATGTTCCTGGCACTGGCCCCGGCGGCGGCCCGGGCGCTTCGTACGGCTTGCCAGAAAACGAGATCTGCGACGCTCCCGAATTCAATGCCAAGGATACCCTGCACAACGGCGACGGAGGCACCTACGTGCCCACCTTGGCCTATATCGACCGCTGGGCGGGGGCCGGGAACTCCGATCCGCGGTATGGAGACGCTCTCTCCCGCTACGCCTATGCCCGGTCGAACATGACCGACGCTTACTGGAGCCGCTACAACCGCGTCATGCGCGAGGTCGCCCATTTCAAGAAGCCCGGGACGGAGGAGATTGTCGTCGAGCGTTGGGACATCGATGCTTCCAATGTCCCGAATGCGCCCCAGATTCGTACATCGGTGTTCTATCAGCAAAACCTGGAAGCCGGTATGGATGTGGGTGGCCCCGCATACCAGGAAGGTGACACGTCGTGTCCCGGTTCTGGCGGATGCGCCTCGCTGAATACCAATCGCGTGGTTCTGGAACAGGAATCCGGCCAGGCGGCGGACGCCAATCCCGCCCGGGTCTACAATTTGATCTCTAAATTCGTGGCGCCGTCCGACGCGCCCGTTACCTTGCGTTGGGACGGCACGACCTTCACCGGGAGCCAGGGCCACGCCTACCGGGTTTCCGTTTGCGCCGGCAGCGTGTGCGGCGGGACAGCGGCCCGAACGGACTACCTGACGATTCACAAGATTGCCACCCAGCCGGATGCCGCGCTCAACGTGACCAGCTTGAGCGCGGGGAGCAATTGGCTCGTGGCCCAAACCACGGATAAGGTTGCCGCGTTTGCTCGCGGGGGCGCGTTGCAGACTTCCTTCTTCGCCAATACAACCTTCCCGGCCGGCACGGCACAGCACCTGATCGCCGGTTTGGATGACCAGTACACCTACGACGTATCGGTCGGGGGCGCCCCGGTGCTCAATGCCGCGACAGTGGCCGCTCAGGACAACTCGCTGTACTTCGAAGCGGCATCCGGGGCGTTATCCATATCCATTCACGGCACGGCCCCGCGGTTGACGCTCCTGTGCTCGCCGCCGAGCGGAACTGCCACGGCGGGAACAGCCTACACGGCAACCTGCACGGCTTCGGGAGGAACCACTCCTTACTCCTGGTCGGTTACCGGCGGCGTGGTGCCGCCGGGGATGAGCTTCAGCGCGGCCGGAATCCTCTCCGGGATACCAACAACCGCCGGCGACTACAATCTCACGGTTCAGGTCCAGGATTCCTCCGTGCCGTCTTCTTACGCCAGCGGCGCGCTGGCTCTGAATGTTTTGACGCCGGCCACTCCGCTCGTTGTCACGGTAAGCGGAGCGACAGCCACTCAGGCGCTGCTGTTATACGGACAGTCCGGAATGGATGCGCTCCAGAGTTGCGCGATCACCCTCAGCACGCATCCGGATTTCAGTGTCGTCACGGAGAGCTACACCGACCTGGGCGGCGCGGCAATCCGGCCGTACGTGGCCGGCGGCTCGACTCCGTTGCTGGCGGGCACGCTGTATTATCTGCGGGCGGTTTGCGGCGCGTCGCAGGGCGCCGCACAGTTCACTACCTCGCCTTCGATGACGCCGTCGTCACTGTCGGTTCCTGTCTCGATCTTCACGCCGCCCGGCAGGAACGTGGCAACGGTTCAATTGCAGTACGGCGCATCGCCGCAACTGGGCAGTTCGATCAGTTCCCCGTGCGCCACCGGATGCCGGATCAATGTGCCGGCGCCGTCCGGAACTGTTCTTTATCTGAAGCGGGTGTTCCTGGACGCGTCTTCCCAGGTGGTCGCGGCAAGCTCCGTGTGGCCCATGCTTGCACGCTAACAAACCGTATGCATGCATACGGTTTTTCACGGCATCGTTGCTGCAAACAAACGGCTTGCGCGAAACCGGCCGTAAGCATGCATACGGTCTCCGCCCCTTGCTACTCGCGGCTCTTCAGGAGCCACTGATTTTGCATCAGGTATTCGATCGTCTTGATCACCGACTCGCGGATGCTGAGGCGCGGCTCCCAGCCCAGCGCCCGCATCCGCGAGCACTCCAGAAAAATAAACGGGTTGTCCCCGATCCAACCCCGGTCGCCGCCGGTAAATTCCAGCCGCGGCGTCAGCCCCAGGCGCCCGCATATCCAGCCGATCGAATCCGTCACCTGGCAATATTCGGCGGTGCCGAGGTTCAGCACGGTGATTTTCTCGCGCGCCTCCTCGATGGCTTTCAGGATGGCGTCGATGCAGTCCTGCACGTACAGATACGACTTCCTCTGCCGCCCGTCTCCCAGCACCCGCAGGTCATCCGGGTGCTCCAGCAGTTGCTTGTAAAAATCGAAGACGTGTCCGTGAGAGTACCGCTCCCCCAGAATGGAGACGAAACGAAAAATGCACGCCCGCATCCCGAAAGTTTCGCAATAGGCGGCGATCCAGCCTTCGGCGGCCAGTTTGGACGCCCCGTAGAGAGAGGTTTGAATCGGGAACGGGCAGTCTTCGGGCGTCGGAATCACTTGTGCTTCGCCGTAAACAGAGCCGGTGGAGGCGAAGGCCATCCGCCCGATGCCGTTCCGCCGCATGGCTTCCAGCACATTCCATGTGGCGATGGCGTTCTGGTCCAGATCGCGCCGGGGGTGATCGGCTCCAAACCGGACATCCGCATTGGCGGCGAGATGAAAAACCGTCTCGCAGCCCTCCATCGCGCCCCGCAGCGTCTCCAGGTCGAGCAGGTCGCCCCGCACCAGACGGAAACCCGGATGCCCGAGCGCCGATTCCAGAAACTGCTCCTGGCCCGTCGAAAAATTGTCATACCCCACCACCTGGTGCCCCGCCGCCAGGAGGCGGTCCACCAGGTTGCTGCCAATAAAACCGGCGGCGCCGGTCACAAAAGATCGGGTTGGAATCATTTCGGTTGTATTGTGCCTTCGTAGAAAGCCTTCACCGTGCGGCAAACATACTCGATGTCGTCCCTCGACAACTCGGGATAAACAGGCAGTGCCAGGGCCTCCCGCGCCAGCCTTTCGCTGACCGGGAAATCGCCCGCCCGATAGCCCAGGTACTCGAAACACTCCTGCAAGTGCAGCGGCAGCGGATAATAGATCTCCGAGCCGATGCCGTTCTCCTTGAGCCAGGACCGCAACCGGTCCCGTTCCGGGCAGAGAATCGAGAACTGGTTGTAGATATGCCGTGTCTGATACGGCGCCGGCCGGGGCGTTTTCACCGGCACATCCAGTTCGCCCAGCAGCCTCGAATACAGCGCCGCATTCTCCTGCCTGCCCCGCGTCCAATCATCCAGGTGGCGCAGTTTCACGCGCAGCACGGCCGCCTGCAAAGCGTCCAGGTGGGAGTTGATGCCGACCCACTCGTGGTAATACTTGCGCCTGCCGCCGTGCTCGCGCAGCGCTGCCAGCCGCTCCCTCAGCGCGGCATCGTTGGTGGTGAGCATGCCGCCATCCCCGTAACCGCCGAGGTTCTTGCTCGGATAGAAGCTGAAGCACCCGATCTCTCCCATGCTTCCCGCGCGCTGTCCGTTGTATTCCGACCCGATCGATTGCGCCGCGTCCTCGATCACCAGGATGCCCCGCTCCCGCGACATCGCGCGCAGCGGACCCATGTCCGCGCACCCGCCGAACAGGTGCACCGGAATAATCGCCTTGGCCTTCGGATGCGCCGCCAACGCGTCCGCCAGGCGATTCATGTCCATGTTGAAGGTGGCCTCTTCCACATCGACGAACACCGGCACGGCGCCCGCGCGATCGATCGCGCCCGCGGTGGCGAAAAACGTGAACGGTACGGTCAGCACCTCATCGCCGTGCGAAATCCCCGCTGCCAGCAGCGCCAGGTACAGCGCGTCGGTGCCGGAAGCGCAGCCCACCCCGAATTTCACGTTGGAGTAAGCCGCAATCTCCCGCTCCAGTTTCTCGACCTCCTCCCCCATGATGAACTTTTGCGAGTCGATGACGCGGATGACCTCCGCCAGCACTTCTTCCCGAATGTGCCCGTGCTGCGCCCGCAAATCCAGCAGCGGCACCTGTTTCCCTGCGGCCATTCCTTCTCCCAAGCCGATAGGGTAACAGGAAGGTTCCCGCGCTGAGCGCGCTACTCCTCGACAACCTCTGGCAGCGGGATCGCGATGGGCGAGTTCGGAAGGCGGAGTGTCTTCTCCTGAATCGGCATGACGCCCGCCGATGTCCGCAGCTCGCTTTCCAGCGTGTTCGGATCGATGATCCAAACGTAAGGCACGCCGCATTTCACCAGCTCGGTTGCCTTGTCCCAGACATCGATCATCCGGTCGTCTTGCGAAAGGATCTCGATCCACAACAGGGGCGGCCGCGACGGATAGCGCTCTTCCGGAGCGGGCAGCGAGTACACGCAAACATCCGGAATTGGATACCACCCCTCGCGGGCCCTGATCCGGAATTCGGTATACGCCTGGATCTTCCACTGCTTTCGGCGCCGTGTCAGATATCCGGCCAGAAGCGCCTGCAATAGCGCATGTGCATTTTCTCCGACGTTTCGATCCACGAGCACGCCATCGCGATACTCCCTGTCGGGAGAGTACGACGTGTTCAGGTACTCCTCAACCCGGATCGAAGTCTCGCGGCCCAAGGCCACAGAATAGCACCCGCGCGCCTTGTTGTAGCCACCGGCACGCACTCCGCTACAATGGCGCATCGGAGCCCATTCGTGATCATCACCGGCAGCCCGTTGCGGATCTCTCTCGGCGGTGGCGGGACCGACCTGCCCTCCTACTACCGCGAACACACCGGTTTCGTGATTTCCGCGGCGATCAACAAGTACGTCTACATTACCCTGCACGAGAGCTTTGTCGAGGGAATCATCTTGAAGTATTCCAAGATGGAAACCGAGCTGTCGCCTGACAAGATCAAGCACCCCATTGTTCGCGAGGCGCTCAAGCTGGTCGGCATCGACGGCCACCCGCACCTGGAAATCACCAGCATGTCCGACATCCCAGCCGGAACCGGGCTGGGCTCCTCGGGCAGCTTCACCACGGCGCTGCTGCGCGCGCTGCACTGCCTCAAGAAAAATTTCCTGCCCGCCCGCGACCTGGCCGAGCAGGCCTGCCACATCGAGCTCGACCTGCTGGGCGAGCCCATCGGCAAGCAGGACCAGTACATCTCCGCCGTCGGCGGCCTCACCTGCTTTACGTTCCAGCCCGACGGCCGGGTGGATATCGAGCCGCTGCGCCTGTCCCCCGAAACCCTGAACACGCTGGAAGACAACCTGATCCTGTTCTTCACCGGCTATACCCGCAACGCCTCCGACATCCTCAAACACCAGGACTCGCGCAGCCGGGAGAAAGACTCCGCCATGCTCGACAACCTGCATTTCATCAAGCGCATCGCCTTCGACAGCAAGGCCGCCATGGAGCGCGGCGACCTGCGGGCCTTCGCCGCGCTCATGCACGAACATTGGGAGCACAAAAAGCGGCGCACCCACGGCATGAGCAATCAGCAGATCGATTCGTTCTACGAACTGGGCCGCGCCAATGGCGCGCTGGGCGGCAAGCTGATCGGCGCGGGGGGCGGCGGCTTCCTCATGTTCTACACCGAAGACAAGACGCGCCTGCGCCACGTCATGACGGGCGCCGGTTTGCGGGAAGTCCGCTTCCGCTTCGATTTCGGCGGGAGCCAGGTCATCGTGCAGTCATAGGGCTCGTTCGCGAGGCCCTCAAGCGGACGCCATTCCCAATGTCCAAATGATCAGGCTCGGCGCCTGCTACGGCCTCAGCGGAATGGAGCGGTCAAAAGTTGCGAGCCTGCCCTGCCGCCGGACCGCGAGGCCCAGGAGGTAGATGTCCGTGATCTTCTGGTGGCCGCCGACCATCCGCGCCCGGAACGGCTCTCGTCCAACAGGGATACCGAGTCATCCCAGAAATGGTGATCGCCGGCGGAGCACAGGAGGCGCAACCGGGACATTACTTCGGCGGGAGTCGCCTCAACCGTGGGATAGGCCGGCTTCCTCAAGACGCGGACACAACCTTTCTCGGTGAGCGGGCAAGTGGTCCAGCCGTTTTTCCGGTTTCGCGAAAACCATCGGTGCGCCTCGTCGTGGTTCACATGAGCGGGATCGAACAGGGCGACGGGCACGTTGACATCCCACAGTCATGGGCGGTCGCGAAGTTCGTTGACCAGGGAGAGCCCCGGCTTTCTGGCCCCCGGTTTCGGAGTGAACAGAAGCGCGCCGTTGCGGGTCTTTCGCCCGGGACTTCGAGTCCAGGGACTGCCGCGCCAGATCGGAAATCACTTGGCCCATCGTCACGCGGCGTTGCCGCGCCAGTTGCCTGGCCACGCTCACGATGTCGTCGTCAAGGTCCAAGGTCGTCCGCATACGTCTATGGTAGAACATCAAGCATCACCAGTCTTGATCTTGCGCTGAGCGACGCGGCTGGCAGCAACCGGGCTTGACGAGGGCGTGACGGCTTTCATGCCCGAACCTCACCTGGGAACACTGAGGCAGAAACCGGCCCCTTGCCGACGCTTGGGTTTTTCGTTTACCGCTCATTACAGTGAAAACCAGACAGCCTCCCTGTTCACCCAGAACTCCTTTGGCTACCGCCACATCAGCGCCCGGCGATATACCACCGAGAGAGCGACCCGCCTCTGGGCGATTTAGTTGCCTTTCCTTGGCCGTGCCAAAAACTGCAGGGCCTTTCCGAATCTACGCAGGAAGAGGAAACAACCCGCGATCACAAGTAACGACAAGGTGCCCGGTTCCGGAGTAGTGCTACTGAGGTCAACTCGTAGCGCAGTGGGGTTCCTGGTTCCAATCGTGCCGTTAAGGACGACAAAGTCCAAGGTATTGATGCCGCCAACAAATCCCCCGCTGATAGTAAACGAACCCCCGGCGAACCGGTCATCGGGGGCGGTGAAGCCAGTGCTGCTACCGTTTATGAGGATGTCCAGACCAAAATTGTCGGTCGCCCATTTTCCCGCAATGACAACTGCGCTCGGGTCAATCCCTGTCAAATCAAAGGTCGTTCGGTAGATGTAGGTCGCCTCCAGACAGGTGGGGTTACATACGGGGCCAATCCACTCGGAATTTGGGCCTAAGCCACCTGTGCCATTGCCAGAGAATACAGATGCGGATGGCCCAGGGAATAGGGGGTCCGGGTTCTGAATCAGCGTGTAGTGTGGGTCGATGCTACCCAGAGGCAGGAGATTACCCTGATTGTCAACGCCGGTACTAAACAGGCCGGGATTGTAGACCGCAGCGTTCAGAGGACCGAAGCAGCCAAGACTCATCCCCAGCAGCACCAAGGCAAGGTTGCACTGACGACGCGACGCAACTCGCGTAGGTTCATGGCGGTGGTCATGGAAGACGGCGGGGGTGCCCCAACGTTTCCGCTGAAATAAGAGGTCGCATCTCATGGAAGCGGTTCCTTTCACTCTAGGCAATGGCGGCAACGCAAAGTCCGCATGGGGAACAAATCCCGGCCAACGATTCGGCGATCGTCACGGATTGCCTTGCCTGACAAGACTATGAAGGGTTTTTGCGGCGGGGGCGAGACAAATTTCGTTAGAATGTGTGAGAATCTGTGAGGTTAGGGGCTGTGGATGCCACGGGAGATTTACGAGTTCGCGGATTTTCGCCTCGACTCCGTCGAACGCACCCTGCGGAAGGCAGGGGGGTCAAGGATTTTATGTGAGCGTTCAGTTAGTTGGTTGTTCGTCTGCCCGCGCCGCTTGCGGCGGGCGGGCGTGAGTATTCACCTCACCCCCAAAGAGTTCGACGTCCTATTGGTCCTGGTACTAGCCCCTGGGACACAAGTAGCCAACGATGAACTCCTGGGAGGAGCCAGCAAAGATAGTTTGCGCCAGGTTGTGCTATCCCTGCGCCGAAAGCTCGGGGACACCGGTCGCCCACCACGCTTGATCGTGAACCTCTCGGGCGGGTATCGGTTGGCGGCCGAAGTGGTGACTCGCACAGTCCCTTCAATCGAGCCGGGCACGGTCGGACCCGGGCATTCCGGCCGGGAACCCTCAATCCGTCCCCCAAGTGGCGACGCCCAACCTAGCGATGCCTCCACCGATGTTGTGCCGGCTGACCGCCAGCCAAGGCCGCGCCCGCGACGGATTCTCGTCAGCGCGCTCGTGTTAATACCAACCATCACCCTCGGCGTCATTATTGCTCGCATCTTTGGACCCCACACGACGCAGCCAGGCCCGGTGGGACGACTCCTTGCCCGGTCCACCTCCGAGGGCGGCACGTCCGTCCCCATCTCACTCAGCCACCGGCCGGATTTCCTTACCGTCTCTCCGCGGGGTGACCGGGTCTTCGCGTCCTCCGCTTACACGACTACACTTTCCATCGTCGGTGCGAGGGATGGTGCCGTCAGGATGATCCGCCTCCCCCAAGGTGGCGGCCCCCTTGCTGTTTCGCCAGACGGGTCTATCGTCTACATCGCATCTGTGGTTGACGGCATTATGGTCGTCGACGTGGCCAGAGAACGCGTCCTACCCCGTGCCCTCCAAACAGGCGGGCGTGTCTGGGACATGGCCCTAACGCCGGACGGCAAGAGGCTGTTTCTCGCCATGGGCCAATCCGGCCTCAAGCGCCTTTCTGTCGGATCCGGAGAAGTCGTGCAGATCTCCGATCGGGTTTGCCCGCAGTACGTCGAACTGGACCCTCAGGGGAGTCGCCTCTACGTCGCTTATCAGTGCTCCGGCCCCATGGGCCGACCGGGACACGACTCGGTCGAGATCTTTGACGCAAGGCGGGAGACCAGCCTGGGGATTGTCAGCGGCCCCCCGATTGTTGGCGGGAAACCATCGTCCTCTCCGGACGGCAAGTTCGTTATGTTGGACGGCGAGGACGCCTGCTTCAGCCCGCACTACGATCACACCGGCTGTGAATCGGTCCCCAGTCGGGTGCTCCACCTGCTCCGCGCATCGGATCGCAGTATTCTCAAGACACTTAACTACCCATTTGACAGTCGTTACGGTGTGCGCTTTCTGGACAACTCCCGATTCGTGCTACTCGGGGGATTAGTTTCGGTGGTCGATGCACGTAAGTACACCTTGTTGGAGAAATTGGATCTGAGCCCGGACATGGCAATCGCCGTTGCCTTTTCCCCAGATAGCCGGCGGTTGTATCTGGGCACCGATAGGAACCGTATCTTGGTCTTGGAATCGGAGAACGCCAGATGTTCCCAACTCCCGCCGGGACTATCATTGCTCTATCCAGCAGACGGCAGTTTCGAAGATGCTGCCGGCAATGCCGATCTGAAATCCCATGGTGGAGTTCGATTCCTGCCGGGAAGGGTTGGGCAGGGGTTCTTTCTGGACGGCAGCGGTTTTCTCTCAATACCCTCGACTCACCCCCTGGTGTTCGGCCAACACGATATTTCATTCGCCTTCTATGTCAAGTTCGCCAGCCTGGAAGACGAGATGGTTCTAGTAGACTGGACCCACAGCGATCCTCTCAACGGGGTCCGCCTGCTGACATCGCCGGACAGCCACCTCCTTTTCCAAACGTGGCCCGACGGGAGGGCATTGCGCAGTAGAACATCGGTCACACCGAACACTTGGTATCACCTCACCGTCACGTGGTCAGACGACGATCTCGTACTCTATGTCAACGGAGAACCTGAGGACAAGGGTAAACCGCACCCACAACTTAAGGTCCCACAGCCCGACTCTCCTTTGTTCCCGGTGTTTCTCGGAGCGCGCAGTCCAGGCCATCCAGCCTTTCACGGTTGGCTCGATGAACTTGCATTCTACAATCGCCGCCTGACCACGCAAGAGGTCAAGGCCCTCTACCAGATGCGGGAGTCGGGGCCCTGCGAGCCTTGAGCCAGACAACCCCCTTGGAGCGGTGTCTTGGTGAGTTGGGCAGGGCCTCAAAGATGGTCGGTCAAGAATCGACGCGTCGCGCTAGAGAATATATTCTACTGCCCAGAAGAGCCGCGCTGGGCGGAAGTCTTGGCCTGCCGCTACGTCGTTGTGAAAGTGGAAAACGGATGTTTGCCGGGGAACGAAATTCCGAATTGATGCCCCCCTCAAATTGCTGCTTCTGCAGCGGGGAACCCGGGGGGCCGGGCCGACGCCAATTCACCATGGTTCTCCCCCAGGTACAACAACCGCAACTTTAGCTCCCCAATTATTATTAGAACCGTTTCTGCGCACTTGACACCCACACAAAACGGTACGCTTCCCCATCCGCCAATGCCATCATAGAATTTGATGCTCCGTGTCGCCATTCTTGCCGGAGGCCTCGCCACGCGCTTGCGGCCGGTCACCGAGAAGATTCCCAAGGCGCTCGTCGAAATCAACGGCGAGCCCTTCCTCGCGCACCAGTTGCGCCTGCTCGCGTCGAGCGGCATTCGACGCGTTACCATGTGCGTTGGATATCGCGCCGATATGATCGAAGCGTACGCAGGCGACGGCAGCCGCTTCGGCGTGCAGTTGACCTACTCCCCCGACGGCCCCCAACTGCGCGGCACCGCGGGCGCCCTAGCGCAGGCCCGGCCGCTGCTCGGCGAGAAGTTCTTCGTGCTCTACGGCGATTCCTACCTGCCCTGCGATTACGGCGCCGTCCAGCGGGCCTTCGAAGAAAGCGGCAAACCGGCCCTGATGACCGTGTACCCCAACCGCAATCAGTGGGACACCAGCAACGTCCACTTTTCGCAGGGGCGGATTCTCGACTACAGCAAGAAGCTCCGCACGCCCGAGATGCATCACATCGATTACGGCCTCGGCGCCTTTCACCGCGCGGCTTTCGACGGCATCCCCGAAACCGGCGCGCACGATCTCGCGGACCTGTACCAGGTGCTTCTGGCCCGGCAGGAGCTGGCGGGATTTGAAGTCGGCGAGCGATTTTACGAAACTGGATCGTTTGCGGGCATTCAGGAGCTTTCCGAATACCTGGCAAACAAGGCGGCTGCCACATGAGTTTTTCACTGCAGTTTCTTACCGAGGCCAAAGAGATCATCGACCGGCTGGACCTGGAACAGATCGAGCGCATGGCCACGCTGCTGGCCGAAACCCGCTCGCGCGGCGGCCGGCTGTTCATTCTGGGCGTCGGCGGGAGCGCGGCCAACGCATCGCACGCGGTGAACGACTTCCGCAAGATCGCCGGAATGGAAGCGTATGCGCCCACCGACAACGTCTCCGAGCTGACCGCCCGCACCAACGACGAGGGCTGGGCCACCGTGTTCGAGAGCTGGCTGCGCGGCAGCCGCTTGCGGCGCGACGACACCTTGCTGGTCTTCTCCGTGGGCGGCGGCAACCTGGAAAAGAATGTCAGCCCCAACCTGGTCAAGGCGCTGCAATACGCCAAGGGACTGGGCTCCACCATCCTGGGCATCGTGGGCCGCGACGGCGGCTTCACCGCGCAGGCCGCCGACGCCTGCGTGATCGTGCCCACGGTCAACGCGGTCCATACCACCCCGCACGCCGAAGCTTTTCAGGCCGTGGTCTGGCACCTGCTGGTCTCGCACCCCGACGTCAAGCAGGCGGAGACAAAATGGGAATCGGTTCGTTGAGCGGGCGCGCCGTGTTTCTCGACCGCGACGGCGTGCTGAACGAAGCCGTGGTACGCGGCGGCAAGCCGTATCCGCCCGCCTCCGCCGCCGACGTGAAGATCGTCCCGGATGCCGCGGCAGCGCTCTCGCGGCTGAAGGCCCTCGGCCTGCCGCTGATCGTAATCACCAACCAGCCCGACGTGGCTCGCGGAACGCAGGACATCGCGGCCGTCGAGGCCATCCACGACCGCCTGCGGCGCGCACTGCCGCTCGACGATTTCCTCACCTGCGCGCACGACGACGGGGACCGCTGCGCCTGCCGCAAACCGAAACCCGGGCTGATTCTGGAAGGCGCCGCGCGGCATGGCGCGGATCCCGCCCGCAGTTTCGTGGTGGGCGACCGCTGGCGCGATATCGAGGCCGGAAGAAATGCCGGCTGCCGGACGATATGGATCGATAGAGGCTACCGCGAGCGCAGCCCGGACTCTCCGGACGCCCGCGTTGGCTCGCTGAGCGAAGCCGTGGAGTGGATTCTTGAACAGCTCTAGCAATCCCGTGCGCGTCGGGCTGGTGGGAGCCGGCTACGTCAGCGCCTATCACGCCCGCGCTCTCCGCAGTCTGCCTTTCGTCGAAATCGTCGGCGTCGCCGATCCCGACGAGGGCCGGGCGAAGATCCTGGCCGCGCAGTTCGGCATCCCCCGCGTTTATCGGTCGCTCCAGGCCATGGCCGAGGCCCAGCCGAACGTGATTCACGTGCTGACTCCGCCGGCCACTCACGCCCCCCTGGTCCTGGAGGCTCTGGACATGGGCTGCCACGTCTTCGTCGAAAAACCCATGGCGGAGACCGTGGCCGATTGCGACCGCATGATCGAGCGCGCCCGCGCCAAAGGCCTGGTCCTCTCCATCAACCACTCCGCGCGCATGGATCCCATCGTGCTTCAGGCGCTCGCCCTGCTTCGAAAAGGCGCCTGCGGCGAAATCACCGGCGCTGATTTCTTTCGCAGCTCCGACTATGCTGCCTACTCGGGCGGCCCCTCGATGCCGCCCTGGTTTCGCAACGGCTCCTACCCATTTCAGGATTTGGGGGTGCATGGGCTGTATCTGCTGGAGGCATTTCTCGGCCCCATCCGCCACGCCGATATCCGCTACTATGCCGGCGGCAAGGGCGATCCGAACCTGGTCTTCGACGAATGGCGCGCCCTGGTGGAATGCGAAAAAGGCGCCGGCCAGATGTACATTTCCTGGAACGTACGGCCCATCCAGAACGAAGTCATCGTGCACGGCACGCGCGGCGTGATGCTGATCGATTGCTACCTGCAAACCATCACGGTCCGCAAAACGTACCCGGCGCCCAAGCCCGTTCAGCGCATCCTGGGAGCGGGCCTGAATTCGCTGGGCATGCTGTGGAAGGTCACGGTGAACACCATCCGTTTCGCCACCCGCCGCCTGCTTCCCTCTCCGGGAATCCACGTTTCGGTGGTGAAGTTCCACGAGGCGCTGCACAAGGGCGAAGCGCCGCCGGTCCCCGCCGAAGAGGGCCGGCGCGTCATCTCGCTCCTCGAGGCAGTCTCCGCGCGCGCCGATGCCGCCAAGCTGGCGTACCTCGCCGAGTCTCCGCCCGCGCGCCAGCCGCGCATCCTGGTCACCGGCGCCAACGGCTTCGTGGGACGCGCGCTCGTCTCGCGCCTCCGCCAGTCCGGAGAGCCGCTGCGCCTGCTCCTGCGCCGCCCTCCGCAGACTCCTCCGGGCGATGACATCCACCGGGTGTACGGCGATCTCGGCAACCCCGCGGCCGTGGACCACGCCGTCGAGGGCGTCGAGGTGGTCTACCACTTGGGCGCGGCCATGAAGGGCGGCAATTTCGAATTCTCCGCCGGCACCATCTGGGGCACCCGCAACATCATCGAAGCCTGCGAGCGCCATGGCGTGCGCTGGCTCGTGTATGTCAGCTCGATGAGCGTCCTCGATCACGCCGGCCACCAGCCGGGCACCCCCGTCAACGAAGCCTCCCCTTACGAACCGCACGCCGATCAGCGCGGGCTCTACACCCAGACCAAGCTCGAGGCCGAGAAAATGGTTCTGGAGGCCGCCGCCCGCAATCGCATCCAGGTGGTGGTTTTGCGCCCCGGCCAGATCTACGGGCCGGGCGCCGAGAAGGTGCCGCCTTCGGGCACCATCGGCATCGCCGGCCGCTGGCTGGTGGTGGGATCGGGCAAACACTACGTGCCGTTTGTTTTCGTCGAGAACGTGGTGGATGCCCTGCTGCTCGCCGCGCAGGCGGACGTGCCGAACGGCTCCATTTTTCAGTTGGTCGATCCCGACGGCATCCGCCAGAAGGACTACGTAGAGTGGGTGCGCCGCTCCGGGCGCCCGGTGCGCGCATCTTACGTCCCAGCGTGGTTTTTGAAGATCGCCGGCTGGGGCGTCCAGTTGCTGGGCAAAATCCTGAAACGCTCCGTGCCGCTGACCCCGTACCGCGTGCGGTCCATCACGCCGCTGTGGCCCTGCGACTCGACCGCCGCCCATACCAAGCTCGGCTGGAAGCCCCGGTACAGCATCCAGGAAGGCCTGGCCATTACGTTCCCGGCCCAGGCAAATCCATTACCGTCCCGGAGTCACGAATAGTACCCGGCGGCCGATTGGCAGGATAGACAATGGCCGCGCGCCTATGCGACGCTAACATACTGCGAGAAGTGGGGTTGGCCATCCTGGCGCCCCGCCTGGATCAGGAGGAACCGGTTTGAAACGAGTGTCGGAATTGACCGTAAAACTTTTTGCCGATGGGGCGGAAAAGAAAAGCATGCTGGAGCTTTACGCCAACCCCGTCATCCGCGGTTTCACCACCAACCCGACGCTGATGCGCAAGGCCAACATCACCGGCTACGAGGCGTTCGCCCGCGACATCCTGGCCACCATTACCGACCGTCCCATCTCCTTCGAAGTCTTCGCCGACGAATTCGATGAGATGGAGCGGCAGGCCCGCCTCATCAAAGCCTGGGGCCCCAACGTGTACGTCAAGATTCCGGTCACCAATACGAAGCGGGAATCGGCCTGCGCGCTGATCCACAAGCTCTCGCACGACGGCATCCAGCTGAACGTCACCGCGATCCTCACCTCCGAACAGGTCTGCCGGGTAGTGGACGCGTTGGCGGACGGTGCGCCGTCCAACGTCAGCGTGTTCGCCGGACGCATCGCCGACACCGGCGTCGATCCGATGCCGCACATGCGCGCCTGTCTGAAACTGCTCGCGGGACAGCCGAAGGCCGAACTCCTGTGGGCGAGCCCGCGCGAATTGCT
>Ga0116221_1000907_pt1 | contig 20075 bp, 15 predicted proteins | sample Sb_taG_5_FD_88965 | JGI IMG/M metagenome (GOLD analysis project Ga0116221, IMG submission 88965) | Peat soil microbial communities from Weissenstadt, Germany - Sb_50d_8_FC metaG | ecosystem: Environmental > Terrestrial > Soil > Wetlands > Peat | place: Germany: Weissenstadt | collected 2010-09-21 | reverse complement strand
TGCTTTCCCGCGGGAACGCTCAGCGGCGCGCCGAAAGTTCGCGCCATGCAGATCATCGAAGAACTGGAGCCCACGCGGCGTGGAGTGTACGGCGGGTCCGTGCTCTACGCCGATTTCGCGGGCAATCTGGATTCGTGCATCGCGATTCGCACGCTGCTCATGAAAGGCAAGAAGGCATACTTGCAAGCGGGCGCGGGAATCGTAGCCGATTCCGACCCGCAACGTGAGTTTGAAGAGACGGAGAACAAGGCGCGAGCCGTGCTGCGGGCGGTAGAGATGGCGAGGGGCAGCGAATAGAATCTCATCGATCGTCTCCGGACTCGAAGCGATAACCTACCCAGGGATCGGTCACAATGTAGCGAGGGGAATTGGGCGAGGGTTCCAGCTTCTTGCGGAGTTGCGCAACGAACACGCGCAGGTATTCGATCTGTTCTGTGCTTTCACCGCCCCAGACCGCGCCCAGCAAGGCGCGATGCGTTACCACTTTGCCGGCGTGGCGGGCCAGATATTTGAGTAAGTCAAATTCTTTCGGCGTGAGGTGGACCGCGCGGCCCTTCACAAGAACGGTGCGAGCTCCGGGATCGATCTTGAAGTCGCCCGTTTCTATCGGCTCCAGTTCCGACTCTTCCTTCCGTGCGCGGCGAAGATTGGCGCGGACGCGCGCCAGGAGTTCTTCCATACCGAACGGCTTGGTCACGTAGTCATCCGCTCCCGCATCCAGGGCCTTGACCTTGGTCCGCTCCTCACCCCGCACCGAGAGCACGATGATGGGAATTTGCGTCTTCGTCCGCAGTTGCCGGCACAACTCCAGTCCGTCCATGTTGGGCATCGTCAGGTCGGTAATGACCAGATCCGGCGACCAGTCTTTCATGATCTCCAGCGCAGTCTCGCCGTCGTTGGCGACGCGAATGTCATATCCGTGGCTAGAAAGAGAAGTCCGCAGCACCCGCGTGATCTGGGATTCGTCGTCCACCACCAGAATGTGTTTATGCTCCGACATGCCCAATTAGCCGGGTTCCTGCGTCACGATGTGCACGTCCACCGCCGGGGCGTCGCGCAAGAACTGATGGATCGCCGAAAGATAGAAATATCGTTTCCAGCCCCGCGTCGCGGAGCGTCCGAAAACAACTTGCGTGATGTGTTTCTCGTTGACGAATTCCGCGACCGCCTCAGCCACGCTCTTCCCCTTCAGCCGCACCACCGACGCTCCGACGTTTTCCGCGAAGCGCACGTTGGCGGTCAAGGTTCGCTGATTCGCTTCGCTGGTATCCTGCCCCAGGTCGGTATAAACCACAAAGAGCTCGGCATTCATGGCCTGCGCCATACGCGCCCCGCGGGCAACCAGATACTGCGCCGCCGGGTTCGAACTGATGCATACCGCAATCCGCTCGCGGATGGCAACCGCTGCTCGATCTTCCTGTTCCTCTCCGCGGTGCTGTTCCAGGCTTAGATCCACCTGTTGAGCCACCTGGCGCAATGCCAGTTCGCGCAAAGCGATTAAGTTGGTCTCGCGGAAAAAGTTTCCCAGCGCCCGCCCCACGCGTTCCTGCGGATAAACGTCGCCGCGCCGCATGCGGTTCTGCAACGCCTCCGGAGTCAGGTCGATCATCACCTCTTCATTGACTCTTTGCAGCACCCAGTCCGGAACCGTTTCCCGCACCTGGATCCCGGTGACTCCCTGCACCGTCGGGGTCACGCTCTCCAGATGCTGGATGTTCATGGTGGAAAGAACGTCGATCCCCGCATCCAGCAGTTCCAGCACGTCTTCATAGCGCTTGCGGTGCTTGCTGCCCTCGATATTGGTGTGCGCCAATTCGTCCACCAGCACGACGCAAGGCTTGCGCGCAAGGATGGCGTCCACGTCCATCTCTTCGAAGAGCGCGCCCTTGTACTCGATCGTCTTGCGCGGCACGACTTCCAGATTCGTGATCAGGTCCGCCACCGCTTTCCTTCCGTGGGTTTCCACAACTCCGATCACCACATCTTCGCCGCGGGCGTGCCGCCGGATCGCCTCGGTCAGCATGGTGTGGGTCTTGCCCACGCCGGGGGCATATCCAAGAAAGAGCTTGAACCTGCCGCCCTGCTTCTTCGTCGGCGAACATTCCTCCAGCCACTGTTCGGGTGTCTTGGGCATCGCGATTATTGTCGTTGAGACATCGGACTTTGTCGATGCGGGAAAAAAGCAAGGTTTCAAGGGAAGGTCATTTCTTAACCCAACCTTTAACCCTTGCCTTTCGACTACAATCGCCTCGTGAGGGCCGTAGCCAGATCCGGAACCGGATACCTGATCGCGGCGCTGTCTGTAGCCGGAATTACTCTCGTCGGCTACCGCTGGCTCCATCTAAATTCGACCACGGTGGCGCTCGCTTTCGTCCTGGGCGTCCTCGGGATCTCCGCGTCCTGGGGCTTGCGGCAAGCCGTTTTTATGTCGGTGATCGCCGCCATCGCGTTTGACTACTTTTTCCTGCCTCCGATCGGCGCCTTTACCATTGCCGACCCGCAGAACTGGATCGCACTGGTCGCCTTCCTGGTCACCGCGGCGGCGGTCAGCGAGCTGTCGGCCCGCGCCCGGCGCGGCGCGCGCTCTGCCGTCGAGCGCCGGCAGGAACTGGAACGCCTCTACGCCTTCAGCCAGTTGCTGCTTTCGAGCGACAACCCGGCCGAGTTGTTGAACCTGATTCCCCGCTACATCGTAGAGTCCTTCGGCATCCGATCAGCCGCGATTTCGCTCTCCAGCCGGAGCGACGTTTATCGCTCCGGCCCCACCATCGACGGATTGGAATCCCACGATCTCCAATTGATCTGCGTGCGCGGCGAACCGCGGTTCGACACCGTCCATCAACTGGCCTTTATGCCGCTGCGCATGGGCATGCGCGTGGTGGGTTGCATGGGCGTCTCCGGTTCGGTGCTTTCGCGGCAAACCCTGGAGGCCATCGGCAGCCTGGTGGCCATCGCCATCGAGCGCGCCGGCGCCGTCGAAAAACTCAGCCGCGCTGAGGCCTCCCGCGAAAGCGAGCAATTGCGCTCCGTCCTGCTCGATTCGGTCACCCATGAGTTTCGATCTCCGCTCACCGCCATCAAAGCGTCGGTGACCTCGCTGCTCGGCAGCCCCAATCATTCGCCGGAGGAAAGACAGGAACTGCTGACCATCATCAACGAGGAAAGCGATCGGCTCAACCGGTTGATCGGAGAGGCCGCCGAGATGGCGCAGTTGGATGCCAGCAAAGTGGAATTCCGCTTCGCATCCGCGCCCATCGGCCCCGTGGTCGAGGAAACGCTCAACGACATGAAGCAACTCCTGGTCCAGCATCCCGTGGAAGTCAGAATCCCCGCCAGCCTTCCCAACGCGCGCATGGACCCCGCTCACATCAAGGAAGTTTTGGTGCACCTGATCGAGAACGCCGCCAAGTACTCACCTGCCGGCGCTCCGATTCGCATCACCGCGGAAGCCAAAGACAACGACCAGATGCTCACCATCAACATCGCCGATCGCGGCCCCGGCATCGACGATTTCGAGCAATCGCTCGTCTTCGAAAAATTTTACCGCGGACGAAACCAGCGCGTGCAAGTCCACGGCACGGGCATGGGACTGGCAATCTGCAAAGCCATAGTAGAAGCCCACGGCGGACGACTGGGCGTTACCAGCCAGTTGGGGCACGGGTCGGTTTTTTACTTTAGCTTGCCGCTGGGGTGAGGGCACTGATGTTATGACTGAGGGTTTGGTGGGCCCGCCTGGATTCGAACCAGGAACCAACAGTTTATCTCACAACAACTAAAAACTAATGATTTCAGCGACTTCCCACACGCTTTCGTGGTCACAAGTGAGCAGATTTGGTCACAGTTGTTACCCCAGATGTTACCCAGATTGCCAGCGTCCACGGTCAACTGCTCAGTTCACCGTCACCCCGCCGCAGCATTTCTTGTACTTCTTCCCGGAGCCGCACGGGCACGGGTCGTTCCGCCCGACCTTGGGAGCGTTGCGCCATGGCTCGGACGTGCGGGCACTCGCTTCTGCTTGCCGATGCTCCCGGAAATAGCGATACGCCCCCAACAGTCCAGCCGCCATGTGCACGATGACTTCTTCGCGCTTCTCCGGGCTGATCGGCTCGGGGCGCATCTCCGGTTCTTCGTCGTGCTCGTGGCGGAGCATCATCATGGGGATCAGACATCCGCCGTGCTCGTCGTCGTTGACCAACTCTGCCCAGCCGTCGTGGCGCATGCCCATGCCCGCATGAAGCCGCGAGCCCAATCGTTGCCATGAGCCACGCCATTCTCGTCCTCAAGCAGGAGCGGCACGTAGACCTCACCCTTGAACAGCGTCCCGGCGATGGTGTTCCAGTGCCGCATCATCAGCCCCAAGATTTCGTTCGCCTCGTCGAGGCTGCCGAACTCGCAGGCGTCCGACATCTCGCCGCCGAAGACCTCCCGGTAGTACTCACTTGGCATCACCATCTCCGGTCCCGCGATGAGGGCAGCGAAGAATCCGTCGAGTTGCTCGACGTTCATCGCCCTGCCGCCCTTGCAACCCTTGAGGAAGGCTCCAAGGCGGTCAAGTTCCGCGTCGGTCAACGGCTCGTGCTGGGTGAAGGTCTTCATCGGCATAGACAAATGTTCTCGGCGACTGTTTACGATACCACCCTCGATTGGCTGGTGGTTTTCGATTCGACGACACTTCGTTCTGTGCCCTTCTTGCCCTTCAGACTAGCCAGCAACCCCGAATGCCGCCTCTGCGGACGGTCGTTGCGGACCGCGATGCCCAGCGCCTTCTTCTGCCCGATCAGGACACAGAAGCCGCTGTCGTCGTTGTGGAACGTGACACGCTCGATCAGCCCGGAGATTTCTTCGGTCACGGGTCTGCGTTCTGGGATTGCGGCATTCATGTGAGGGGATTCATTTTCGCACGGAGGGCTGGGGCTTGGGTGAATCGTCACGAGCCAGATTTCCGGTGTTTTGGCTCGCATGGGTAGAATCGTGGAGTGTATGGCCAAACCTAAGCCGAAATCGCAACCCACGTGGACTGTCGGGATATCGGCTATCAAGAGGAAGGATTTTTCGATGCGCTGGTGCGCATGTTCGAGCAAGCCGTCAAGTCGGCAAACACGCTACCCGCCAACGGCCGGGATAGTCTGATCGCCCGACTAGCCCGTGTGCGGGAAATCAGTCATGCGTTTGGCTACGGCGTCGGCGATGATATGGATTACCTCCTCTCGAAGTACACCTTGAAGAGCCCGTAAGTCGATTTGGAGTGGATTTGCCTGCGCCCGGATGGGGTTTGGGTCGGCTGGGGCGTTTCATAGGTGCAGGAAGCCTTTGTGACCACCAGCGACCATGCACGGGAACCATGATGACCGGGCATTGCGACTCGATAGGTTACTGGCGGGAAGCTCTCTTCATCGCTTCCGCTACCCACGGTGAAATTCCGTGCGCCGCAATCAGACTGACCCACTACCCAGCATCGCAAGAGATTTGCTTGTACTGATCTACTTCCGTTTTGCCAGATTTACTTGCTAGGGCTGCTGGTGGAGGATGCCAGCGACATCGCCCTCAACTGGATCAAACCGACTCCCACGCCACCCACGGCACCAGCGAGCAGCCCCAGCAGTATCAGCATGGGCACGCCCTCAAGAAGTGATCTCTTCTTCCTGAATTCTCTCATTCGTGTTCTCCAGTAGGAATTTGTCCGGCTAATGTAGGTTAACCCTGCACCGTGCACTCGCGGTAGGCTCCGTTGGCTTTAAGCAATCTTCTTCTGCTGCGCCTTCAGCGAAACAGGCGTACTTATAACTTCGCTCCATGATCCCCATTTTTGAGCGAACGCGGCTGCGTCTTCTAGGCCAACTCTTCCAGTCGCTTTCGAAGCTCATCCCCGGACGTTTCGCGAGCATTTCCACAATGTTCACAGTCTGGCCTGTGGATTCTCAGGAGGGACAACAGGTAGCAGATCCGACTTTGTCTTCCGTCACTTTGGATTTCAAGTGGGCTTTGCATCAATTCGGCGGTGTTTTCCATGACTTTCTCCAAGGCTAGCTGGCCCGCGTGATAGGTGACAGCCAAGGCAAAAACTGGTCAAAAGTGAACAGTATTTTGGGGTCTGTCAAAGGCATCATCGCGTACTTAAATTTCTCCAGGCTGCCGCCCGAAGCGTAGAGTCGAGCCGTGAGGCCCTTGGTCCAGACGCGACGGAGACGCATACGAACTGGTGCTCTTCCAAGTCGCTCTTGGCGCGCTCCATGTCGACGTTCTTGTAGGCCGCAAGCTCCGTGCTGACCCGATAATACGCAGCGGAACGGGCCTCAATGTAATGGCTACGCCTAGATTGAAAAGCTCGTTCCAGATCCTTGCAGACTAAGCAATCCACGGCTATCCCTCCAGTCTTCCAGAAGACCCACTGGTGGCGGTGGATGTGTGTGTCCCTTGGCCGTCCCGTTTGAAAGATCTCCTGCTCGGCACGGAGCCAGTCCTGGAGCCGAGCACAGATCAGACTACATTGCTGACGTTATGGAACTGCTCACCTTCATGCAGAATGGCTTCCAGGAAAGCATAGGTAACGCCGCTTCGACTTCGGCTATCGGGGATGGCCAAGCATGTCTTGGCGAGAACGCGATCAACGATCTCTTCAGCGCACTCGTGGTACAACGTGTGCAACGTACCGCGCCAGCCCGCGAGGTCGCCACGCAGGAACTCGGTCTCGTAGCCTGCGGGGTCTTTCTCGTACTCGGCGTGGAAAGTCTTCAGGAGAAATTCCCCCTGTGCTACCAGCCTATCGATAGTTTCTGCATTTTGCATTAGATGCATGGTTGTCATCCTTAGCGCGAACTGCATTCGGTGAACATCACTGCGAGCAATTAGAAAGGGGCAGCCCTTCAACGAGGCTGCCCCGTATACGGCGGACAATCCCCGTTACGCGGCTACAGCAACGTGATGGAAGGTCGAGGTGACGGCTTCAAATGTCTGAACCCTGGGCGTTCCATCGATCATTCTTGCCAGGGTTTTCAACACCTCGGGGTAGGCATTGGTGTTGTAAGCGTCTGCATTGGCTTTGTTCTCCCACAGACTGATCGCAATCACATCCACGCTGCCGGAATTAGACAATGTGATTTCGTCCTTAAAGCCCTTCTGCTTGCGAAGTAAAGGCAGAATTTCGTTCTCAAGGGTCCGGTTATAGTCAGAAAGCATGTTCGATTTCAGACGAAAAGATACCTTGCGTGCAAACATATGAACCTCCTAAAAGGTTGTTATCGCTAAGAGGAGATAACTTCAGATGGGCTGACTTAGTTTCAGGGAACCTGAAAGAGGAGAAGGAAGCTCACTCCATCCAACTATTGCATTCAGGTGGCCCTCTGCATCAACCGCGCAACTTGTTGCTTCTATACGTCACATAGCAGATATCCGACGCGCAGAGTCTGGGTTCCGTCGTGTACTTTTGGCGGGAAGCAAGCACAAACGGCAACCTTTAAGGGAATGACAGGCACAAATGGGCCGCGCGGTTTTGTCAATTGGCGAAATATCCCGATAGCGCTCATTGACCGGATCGTGACATGGAAGTCGAGGGCTGGCCCGAAGGTTTGCTGCCCAATTCCGGTTCCGCCTGCCTCCACCGCCGCTCCGATTGCTACCGGGTGGAGCGATCCAGTTCCCGGGCGGGTCTTTCCTCCCGCTGTGGTCCAGCGCCTTTCACGGCGCACTGTTCACGCTTGCTTACACCAATTGACGTGGGTGCGTTGCGGAGCCGCAGGCCATTTTGATGACGGAACGAGTACGCAGGATAGTGACCAGAGTGGCCAGAGCAAGGATAATCGCCTCTACAGCATTCGATGGGTTCAGAATACGAACGATTGGGTTTAAAGACCCACCGTGAAAAGGGTCAGGGTCAGCGAACCCATCACCTCCGACCACAGCGCCGACGATAAGCGCCGTCCTCCTGCTACGTTCGACGTTGGTCTGGACGGCTACAATGGTACGTCAGAGGAAGTACACGTTTGACGAATCATGATTTCTAGGGAGAAAGGTGCCGAGCGCCGGACCGGCAGCCACCGCTGTGAAAACAAACCGCATCCGCCTGGTCATTTACCCGGGATCGAAATTGTCACCACGGTGCTGGCGGGGCCGATCTTACCGTCGGCTGCCAGGTAAGAGATGCGGTACGCCCAGCTCCCTGACGCAGGCACATGGTTGTCTGTGGCATTCTGTGCGGTCATGGGGCCTGCAATACGAATCCAGCCTTGATCTTTGCTTGTCTGATCCTGCCGCTCGACGATCAGGCTGAGACCGGCAGGTGGTGGTTGAAACTGCAAAACAACATGCGGATATGGCGTGCCTATGAACTGTGCGGTTGGGGCCGGAGGCGTGGAAATCTGCAGAGAGCCCACTCGAATCGCTACTGGGCGCGTGGGATCGCTGCGATTTCCGTTCTTGTCAACCGCCACCAGGCGATACCAGTATTTTTCGCCGGGGCTCACGTAAAGATCAGTGAACTGGCGCGCCGCGCCGGGAAGCGGATCGCCGATCACAACTCCCAGGTCGCCCTCGCGCCCGGAACGCAGCACTAGAAACTGCGCTGTCTTATCCTCTGGTAACGCAGGAATAAAGTTGAGCAGAGCTTTACCATCGGCACCGCTTGAGCCAGTGATCGAAGGCATTTCTGGAACCGAGCGATCAGCGAGCACGACCTGCACGGAAGCGCTGGCTGAGCCCTCCGCGTTATCGAACGCCACGGCCACGACTCGATATTCCATCTTCGCATCGGAGCTCAGGCCGAAATAATCGTCATAGATCGGCTCAGGTGTGACATGAGAATTGAGACGTACCCAGTTCTCGACGCCGGCCGCTCCTGTCACGGCGCGACGCTCAACGAAATATCCTGCCACGGGGAAACCGACTGGCTTCCACGTGAGACGGACTCGCGTCTGGCCGGCATCGGCGGTGAGTCCATCCACCTTCGGCGGGGCTCCGGCATTCTGGGGTTGCGCGGCGGCGGCGCTGGAGGGATTTCCCAAGTCTCCACGAGAATTCACGGCGCGGATGCGATAGTAGTAAGTCGTGCCTCCTCGAACTGTCGCATCTTCGTATTGTGCGGTGGTGGGTGGCAGCGCTTGTGCCGCGAGGGCCTCGTAAGGCCCGGAGTACAGAAACGCGCGCTCCACGACATATCCGGCGAGATTTGGCTTTTGCCGTGATGGCCAACTTACAACGATTTTTCCAACCCCACCGCTCGCGGTCACCGGCTGCGGCGGTTCGAGGGCGCGGAAATCTGGATAGAAGATACGAATCGAAGTTCCCGCGCTGCGGCGGCCAAAAGCATCCACGCTGAAAACCCGGTAGGTCAACATCTCATTCGGAAGTGCATTGCGGTCGAGGACCAGTGGGATCTTCGGATCCCAGCGCAACCCGGGAATCACGGGCTTGGCGGTTACAGGAGCGGCCGATTGGCCTCCACCATCGCGCTCAATGGCATAAGCGATGACCGGTAGTCGATGATTCTCCGCTGGAGCCTCCCAGAATAAAGAGACGCCGCGTTCGTCGACCTTGGTTTGGACCCCGGCAGGTGCGGGTGAGAGCGGCGTAGCCTGGGAGGAGTCAACTGGAGAACCTGTGAGCTGCAGGCCGTTTGGTTTTCCAGCGCCATCGAGCCCTTCGACTTTGTAAGTGCGACTGCCGGAGGCAACGTTTTCCAGCATCCAGGAGAGACCGAGCGCGCGTGCATAGCCTGGCTCGCTGAATGCCCTGAGGCCAATAATATTGATCAACTGCTTGCCCTTTGCCGTGGCATCCGGCTTGGCCAGGACGGCGGGTAATTTGCGGATGGCGTCGGCATCTTCCACGGAAAGAGGCTGCAGAGCAGCGGCATCCCCCATGTTGATTTGAGGCACAAGGACTTGTCCGGTGGAATCGGACAGCTTCCATCCGCCGGCCGGCCACTTGGAAGGCGGAGGAAACCAGAGCAACGAGATATGCCCCTTGCCGTCAGAGACGGCAAACATCGCTCCTGTAGCCTCTTGAGCGGCACTCGCACGAACCGCGAAGAACAGCAGGAGTGCAGTGGAGATCAAGAGCGAGGTGTTTGATCGAGAGGTCATTATTGTTGCCGTCATTATTCCTGACGTAGCTAGTTTCACAAATGTACCGAAAACGAAATCGACCCGAGTGGCCAGGGCAGTCCAATACTTGCGCTAGCTTCCATCTCGAGCGGCAAGGCCTCGGCGTGCACTTGCGCCGAAACGCCCGCCGACACGCAGACATCGTCCACGCAAACGCCCGCACTTACGCTGGCGGAGAAGTCGCCGGAAATATGCGGTTGCGGAGTAATGGTCAAACCCATGTCCACGTTACCGTTGATGTAAGCGGATGCCACCGAGTTATCGCCCACATTCAGGGTGATACTCTCGCCGCCGCCAATCGCCAGGCCGCCGTCGGAGAGCATGACGTACATGTTGGCATCCGCGATTAACAGATGGCCGTCGATTCGCGGCCCTTGTTGCTTACCGGCGTCGATGTGCCATGGGCCGCTCGGGCCAAAGTGGATGTCGACTGCGGCGTCGTTCGGGCCACTACCCAAGCCCACCGACGCCAGACCTCCCATGAAGTTCAGCTTGCCCCAGATGCGTCCGTCAAAATTGCTGCCGGCGTACTGAAAAAATCCTTGAAAGTCGCCGTTGCTGTTGTCGGCCATCTTGAGCAGCCAGGCGTGGAAATCAAGGCGCGCGCCCGCATCCTGACCGCTCGACTTGATCACCAGATCGCCATCCAGCGTGTAAGTGAACTGGTCCGGCATGCCCACGCGGAGTCCCGCCATAAAGAGGAAGGAGTTATCGAAGACGGGAGTTGCGGCGCTTAGCGAGCCGGTATCTTCAAAGGCGTTGATGGGGAAATTGTGGCCGAGTCCGCCTTGCACGCGGTAAAGGTTCATCACCGGCGGCACCGCGATCAAGGGGAGTCCGGTCGGCCCCAGGGCGTAACTCACGCGGGTCAACCAGTAATCGTGTCCGCCTTGGTAACCGAGGCGGAATTCACCGGTAATCGGCGGACCGCCTAACTCAGAAAGATCCACCGTGCCGGAATACTCGTTGCCGCTCGTGCCGGAATAGACAGGATGAACCTTCGCCTCGGAACTCGGCTGCCCCGACGGGTAAGGTACGTCGATCGTGAAGGGAGAATTGGTGGGTCCGATCGTCGAATAGTTGTTACCGGACTCATTGACCTGGTAATTCACCTGCATCGCAGCCGCCGGCATGACCTCGGAAAGATGAACATCCGTGTTGAATAAGGCGGCAAGCACCGTCGCACCAGACGCAGGAGTTGTCAAATGAACGGAGACCATGTCGACCGGCGTTTGTCCCAGCTTTGAACTGCCTCCGAGCGGGACATCCTGCGCTTGACTCCCCTGCGCGAAGTATCCGCGCCCATTCATGCCGAAGTAGAAAATCTGATCGACAGCGGCAAACTGCTTGTTCTCGGCGGAAAAAACGAAATGGGTATTCGACTGTACGACCCAGATGCTCTGCTGTTGAGCCAGTTGCGTGAACTGCAGGTTACGTGCGGTGAAAGCGAGGTTACCGTACGTCTTCGAAACAACCGGCGAACCGGTAAACGTGAACCCCAGGCTGGCTTCCTTGCCGCCACCCGATTGCAGGGTGGCATCGCCTTTCAAGTGCGTGTCAAGCCAGGGCGCGTAAACGTCGAGGCCATTGTATTGCGCGCTGAAGTTTCCATTGGAAGCCGTCGCGTTGATCGAAGCAAAACTAATGGACCCAGCGTCCAGCGTAGCGGTGAACGGTCCGGTGGAGAGACTGCCGCAGAGTCCGCTGCCGATCACGCCCCAATTGGTGACAACGGGTTGAAGTGCGGAGGTCGAGACTAGACCCATGGTGTAGGGCGTTACGGTGAGGCTCGGGAAGCGCACGCCCACCCAGTCGCCTCCGCTGAGAGATCCACAGAGAGATCCCGCTGCGTCACCGTCATGATGACTCAGATCAAGCCGGACCGCGCTGGATTGCATGGTGAACGCGCTCCAGCCAATCAAGGTGGAGGGTAAGGTTAGTCCGTCTTTCATCCAGTCGCCGCTGGCATGAAGTTCAGCCTTGACGCCGCTCCACGAGACTGGCTTTTCGCCTGGAAGACGCAACGTGTCATCGCTCAGCGTGACGTTCAACGTTGCGTCGAGTTCACCGTCCGCTTGCCCGGAGAGTGTCGCAATGGTTCCCTGCAATGCCGGGACGCTCGCCGCCAGCGTCAGATTTGGAGAAACATCGATGCTTCCCGTCTGAACATGTAGGCCGTCAGGCACGCTCCAGTTGCTGATCTTCACCAGGATCGGCGGATACTCGTCGTAACCTCCGCTGCTGGCGTTGGCCAGATGAATGATCAGATTGCCCGTGCCGTTGTAAGTTGAACCCTGCTGGGTAACATGATTCTGCAGGCCCGAGATCTCGAACGCTCCGCCACTCTTGACAGGGAAAAGAAACTTGCAGGGCTTCTTGGGATCGGATGCGACGACCTCGTAGACTTTCGTATTCGATGCCACGTGTTGGTCTGGGATCGTGTTAGTAAGTTGCGAGACGACTTGCTGCAACGGACCATTCACATATTGCACCGCGCCCAGTCCGGCGGAGCTTTGCTTGGAAGGTGAAAGAAGGCCGACTTTCAGCGGCGGCAGATTGCTGCCCGCAGGCGCCGCCAGAGTATTCAAGAGCGATTGTGCTTCCGCAACATTGGGCCCGGCCGGCTGTTTGTTACCGCTGTTGCTGCTTCCGCTCGCGCCGGGCGACAGTCCAATCGGCATCAGCGCACCCATGGCCCTGTTCACAGCGATGGAAAGATTGGGCGACGTCGGTTGCGGCATCACGTCGGCCTCGACCATCACGTTGTGATTGCCGACCGGCTGCACCTGCAACCCGGGCGAATAGATGGGGTCGCTCTTCGAAATAATGATGGGAGGCTCGGGCAACGGGATCGGTATGACCGTGCCGAGGATCTGAATGGTAGTGAACCCTTGCCGGGTAAGATTCATGCGCTTCTGAGAAGGGCCGATGGCCATGGACTGCTGCGACTGCGCGCCATCAACAATCCAGGTGACACGCACTTGTCCGCGCCCGTAGTACTTCAGGTAGGTTGTGGCGTCCATGCCATCGTCGCAGGTGCTGCAAATGGCAACCGGCTGAGGCGATGATGGAGCCAACGGAACCAAGGCGCGTTTAGCAGGCTCTTCCGGGGCTTTCGCTGCCGGTGATAGATTGATTTTTTCGCTCTTCGCGGCTTCTTTATCCTGTCCCGCTTGATTATCCAGGGAAATACGGTTCAGCCCATTGCCAATCATCTTCAGCGTGCTGATGTCGTATGCGCCAAAATCCGGATCAGCAATTCCCATCAGGTGAAGCGGACCATCCGCCGCCAGGTCTTCGGGAACGGTGATGTACTGGACGCTGCAAAAAACCATGTAGGCATCGCTCGCTACTTGCGACGCGGGGCTGCTGCTGCCCGGCGAAAGAATCTGCTGGAAGCTGGATTGCACGCCGGCCAGCGTGAAGTTGCCGCCTTTGGCTGCGCCTTGCGCCGACATCCGCGAGAGCAGCGCCGTCTGCATGAACGGAGTCGTCGGACCATCCACGCTGGCGGCGACTGAGCTGGCAGTTACGTGCTGCAAATCCGCTTCGGAGAGTTGGAACACGCGCACCGTGTACCTGCCCGGCGACTGGTAGGTATGCTTTACCGCGTAAGGGCTGGTCGCACTTTCCGGCAAGGAAAGTGGCTGGCTGCGGTCCCAATTCGTCATATTTGCGTTCCCGGGCGTCGGGCTCAGGGGATAAACGCTGCCGTCGCCCCAGTCCACAAAAACGTTGTCGAACTGCACCTGAGCGATTCCGCCAAACACCTGTCCGGGATGCGGGAATTGCGGAAGGCCGGGATTGGACGTATACGGAGAGCCGTCCAGATTGAAAGTTCCATAGAGGATAAATGGGTCGCCGCTATAGCTATTAGGATCGATCTTCCCGGTAGGCTTTCCGTTGGAGTCGTAGATCTGCTGGTCAGCCATATTGTGAACGTAGAGGCTGATGCCCTTGAGTTCCGAACCGTTGCCGCTGCACGCCATGCCGGTGGGACCTTGCGGGGCTTTCAGCGGCCAGCGGTCAGAAATTTCTACTTCCAGATCAACTGTCTCGGTCGAGGGCGGTAAACTGGCAGAACCTTGCGAAGAACTCTGGCTCTGAGCCGGTGGAGTAATTTGCGCGCTACTCTTGCTGATGGCTTGCGGATTCGGCTGTGTCGCGACTCCGCTCTTGTTGTAAGTATGGAATCCCACTATCTCCCACTGTAAGTCGCCCTGGCTAATTTGCCCGTTTAACTGGTCTGGAGGGAAGTTAGGCATGATGAAGTTGCCGCCAGACGCCGGCGGGGCAAAAACTTTTACTGGCGTCTTTCCGGGCTGTATCCCGACAATGACTAAGTGCCGGACAGGATCCAACACCTCTTTCAGGAACGCGTCGTCGGGACGGTAGTAGGTTGGCACAACGGTGAGCCATCCTCCAATTGCGGGGACTTTGTGGCCGTTTATTTGCTGCGTCGCCAGCAGCGTCTTTCCGTCCTTGGCATAGATTCGCAGTTCGTAATAGTCAGCGAGCCCGGGATTCTGCTCGTGCCAACGGAAAACGGCGGAGTCATCCAGCCAGGGAACAGCGTAAGTAACATATTGGTCGCTCTGCGTTTCGGCTCCGAGTGGCGCATCCAAATGGATCACGCCCAAAGGAAAATTCTGCAGCGTGATGGGCGGGATCTTCAGCACAGTCGGCAGCCCAGATTGCTTGGCCGCCAGCACGCTCAACATGCCTTTGCCAACAATGTTCTGTTGGCTTGGCGTTTGCAGATTGAGGTCGCGTCCACCGGGGAGAGCGGACGGCAGGGCGTTTACCGTCACATGGATCTCTGTGCTGTTGACGTAGCGAGCTGGGCCATTGGCAAAGACAGCGGCGGGGACTCCGGCACCCACCGTGAACGTCACCTGCGTCCCAGGAACAAAATTGGTGCCTTGCAGCGTCAGGTCAACATTCTGGTTTCCCGCGGCGATCTGGTTTGGTACCACGCGTAAAATCGTCATGGGCAGCGCGTGGCTGAGGCTGGCACCGGAAACAACCGTGAATGTGTTCGATGCCGACAGCCGCGTTTTTTCGCCTAAAACAATGACTACTCCACGCGCCCCCAGAGAGGCGTTCGGGGCGATGCTGATTTGAGCCTGAATCTGATTGGAATTCGTAACCGTGGTGGACTGAACCGTGAGGCCGGTGGAGGGCATGAACTGCACGGAAGCGGGCGCAGAAAAGTTGGCTCCAGTGAAGGTAAGGGCCACCGAAGTGCCTTGTGTTCCCTGTAAAGGGGAGAATCCACGAAGAGCGGGCACACTAGGCTGCGAGGGGCCGCAAGCGGTGGCAGCTATCCCGGGAGGGCAATTCTGCGCGGCGGTGATCGTGAAGGATGTCGGAGAACGAAGGTTGTGGTCGGCGTCGATAAGAATGACTTGACGGCTGCCGGGCTGAGCGCTGGGGTCGATCTGCACCTGCGCTGAAATCTGCATGGGGGAGAGAACCTGGAGCTTACTCACCGTGATTCCCTGCGCCGGCGAGAACACCAGATTCATGGCCCGTGGGACAAAGTTCATACCGCTAAACGTAATCGTGACGGTAGAGCCGGCGGCGGCCTGGGTGGGATTGAAGCTGATCAGCGAAGGCGGTTTAAGCTGCGCATGTGCGGTCCCGCAGAGTGCGAGGCACAGCACTGCCAGGTGCACCAGACTCGAACTTTGTCGAAGACTCATGCGCGCGTGGCTTCGTTTCATCTTCAAGATCAGAACCAGAATTAGAAGGTGTGTTTATGGCCCCAGGTCGCCGTCCACAACACCAGCAACTGTGTGGTCCTTTGGTCGATGCTCATAATCGTATTCTGATTCTGGTTGTAGCTCCCCTGTGCCGAAAAGGTGTTGAACTTCATCACGCCTGGAGGAGTCCAGGAAATTCTGCCGCCGTATTGTCCAGTGAGAGTGTCACTGGTTAAGGTGCCGTTCGCCAGAATTGTCCGGCCTTTTGTCAGCGTAACCAGAGGAGAAACCTGCAGCGCCGGCTTCTTCCAAGTGAACGCCGGCTGCACGTACACGGTGACATTGCGCGTAGTGCCCACGGTCAAGCCGTCGGCGGCCACCCAGTTCGCATTCACCTGCGAATTCAGCTGGAAGAACCCGCGCGTGACCAGATTCGTGCCGAAAGTGAGCGAAGAAGTGATCGTGTTGGCGTCGGGAAACAGATTGTTGTGAGTCCAATCCCGCGTACCGCCAGCAGACATCGTCACGGTTCCGATTTGCCGACTCAGGTTAATATTCCCGGAAATGTCGCGCTGATCCTGCGCTCCGGTCTGGTCGGGAGGCATTCCTTCGAGCGATGTGGGGACCGTGCCGGTCTCGGTTAGCGATTGGCGCGCATCCGCGACCAGGTTGGTTTTCACTCCGAAGGTTTTGCTCCATGATTCGTCAAAGTTCTGCAGAAACAATTCGTCGCTGGTGGTGGGATGAACGTTGTTCGCCAGGAACGTATAAGTCAATCCGAACGTTCCGGCTGTCGTGGTCTGGGTAATCGCGGAATCCACGCCCCGCAAGTTAGGCTGGCTGGACTGCGTCAGGCTGGGGTTGGCCGGGTTGCCGAAATTCTCACCCACATCGCGGTAAGACACGTTGACATTCGTTTTGCCCGACTGCCCGGAGATCCCCGTGCGCCACGCCCGGCCAAATTCGCGCTTGGAAGTCGGATCGGTCGTGTTCGCATTGTCGCGGCTGAATGCGTACTCGGACGACCACAACCACTTCGGATTGAGGTGAATGTTAAGCAGCGCGCCGTACACGTCCCCGCTCGACTTTGCGGCGACAGGATTGGGCAGGATGATCGGGTTCCCTTGCGAGTCGAAGCCCACACTAGTGGGTGCACCAATATCTTGCGCGCTGAGCCACATAACCCGGAATTGCGCCCACTTGGGCAAGGGTGCCTGCCAACTGGCTCCCATCATCTGCTGGTGAAAATTAATTCCCGCGCCGCCGCCGAGCGCTTCATCATTTGTATTTGCAAAAAATCCGAAAGTGCCCGCAGGCGTCTTGAGCGTAACCTCGGCGCCCTGCCGTGGAGTGGCCGCGGTGACGAATTGCGCGTCCGTGTACAAGACCGGCGATACGATGCCGAAGCGCAGATTCGCCGCCCAGTTCCCCTTCTTATAGCCAAGCTGAAATACGTAGTCATTCAGCAGTCCGTGGCTGGTGCGGTGTACTTCGGGATTCAAGATTGAATTCAGCAGGCCGCTGCCGTTGACTTGCACATTCCACGGCCCGCCGGTGTACGTCATGCGTTCTGCAACGGAAAACGTGTTGGAGTCGGGAGGATTCGATCCCGAAGCCCACTGGGTGTTCGAACTGATCTGGCCTTCCTCCGAGGGACGCGGCTTCGCAGGAACCTGCGTCGCCGCAGGATGGTGCGCCGCCGCGATCATGGCCCGTGCAGGCAGAGCAGTCGCTACCACTGGAGAAACTTCCGCATCCGTCCCCGGTTGCAGCGTGGCAGCCGCAGGCACACTAGGCGGAACAGGAGCAGACGGGGCCACGACCGTGAACTTCCACGTTGCGGCCTCGTTCCCGACAGTGAGATTTATATTGTGATCTCCGCCCGTGAGAGCCAAGGGCGGCGTGAAGGCAACTTTGACCTCAGTCACTTGCGCCAGCGAGGTGATGTCCACATCATCGACCATCAAGCTCACGTCGGTTGGATTAATTGCAGGTTGAAAGCTCACCGAAATCGTCGGCTGCAATTGGCTGGTGCTGCTGTCAGGAGTGGGCGTTCGACCGGCAATCTCGGCAGCGAGGTCGGGCAGAAACGGCAGAGATTTGGGAACTCCCAGAGACGCCAACTGCACCCGGCGGCCGTCTTCACTCAAGCTCGCCTGCGGCGCAACCTCCGCCACAAAACTTTGCACCGGGCCGGACATGATCAGCATCCCATTGGGCGCGATCGCATCCACCTGCCAGTAGTACGTCGTCCCCGGAATCAGTTGCCGATCTGCGGCTCGCAGATCCAGTTTCGGGTCCGCGGTGAGATATTGGCGAATGACATGCGTCGCCGCAAAGTCGCTGCTGATGGTAACGAAATAGAAACCATTCTTCTGCACCGGCTTCCACTCCAACAGCGTATGGCCCGCGGGAGTGCGCGCAGGAACCGGTCGCGCCGGATTCAAACCGCCTTCCGGGACGTGGTACACGCTTCTCATCGGCAAAGGCTTGCGCGGCTCTCCCGACGATTCGATCGCGCGTACCGTCCAGTAGAGTTCGCCCTCCGGCTGGCTTCGCCAAGTTTGAGTTGGGACTTTCCATCCATTGTCCACCACATCGAACCAGGTGTGGATCGTCGAAAGATACGGCTGGGTGGAAAAGCCCACCTGATATTTCGATGCTCCAGGAACTGGAGCCCACAACAGCCACGGCGGATTGTCGGCTGCAAACGGAGCGCCGTATGCGGGCTGAATAACTTGCTCGAGCTTCCAGTCGCCGGGATTCACAACAACAACAATGGGACGAGTGGCGATCTGATTGGGCTGCACCATTCGCAAATACAGTGTGTGTGCGCCCAAGAACCAGGTTGGCAGCGACTGGCGAGTCTGTATCCTTGTACTCTGGCCGCCCACAATCGAAGCCGAAAACTGCTCCACCACGTTGCCATCCCACACCCACTGCCCGATCACCGTTCCGGTTCCGGTCCCCGCGAGAATAGCTTCGGCATTCAGTTCCTCGCCTTGCATCACAACCGTTCCGTCTCGCGGGTGAGTCAACGCCATATTCAAGACGGAAAGCGGAGCGCCCAACGAACTGGACGATTGCAACCGAAGTGGCTGAGATGTTCCTCCCACCTCGGTCAATAAACCGGCGGTGCTCGTCCCATCGAGATTCAGCACATCCACCGCTCGCACGGGAAGAGCCGCCGTGGGAAGGGTCGCGGTGGGACTAACGCTGAAGAGCGCAGTCATCAGACCTGGATTCACAACCGCGACGCTGAGGACTGCCACATCCGTGGCGCGGGTATGCCCGTTCGAGTCGGTCACTGCAGCCAGCGGCGGCGAGATTACCACAGTTGCCCCAGGCCGGAAATTCGCTCCCACCAGCGTCATCCTCACGTGGTCCGCGCCTTGCATCGTGAACTCCGGAGAAACGCTAATCAGACTCGGCGAACGAGCGATGCTTACCGTGAGCGGCACTGCGTTGGAGATAAGCACTCCCGTCCCAAAAATATTGGCAACGGTGACCTGTAGCGTTGCCGGCGTCGCAATATCGGACGCGAAAACAGTTGCCGTGAGCTGCAGCGTGCTTCTGTACACCGTGGGGCGGTTGCTTCCATTGATCTGCACCACGGAATTTGTGTTTGTAAAACCGCTGCCGGTTACTGTCAACGTGAAGGTTGGGTTTCCCGCTGCAACGGAGGCTGGATTAATAGTGGTTATAACCGGAGCTGTCTGCGCACTCCCGACTTGGCATATCCCCATCAAAGCAACGAGCAGAAAAAGAGTAGAGCCCCGTGGTGCGGGACACGACTGACAATTCATGGAGCCACGTGTTGTCACGAACATGGACGGCCGATCACGCGTGGGATTGGTCACTGCAATTTACAAATGAAATCACAGTTGGTTGGGCAGCGGAAGCACAAACGTCGCGCCCGTACCCTGACGGTCAACTGGAGAGCACGTCACCGGCTCCTGCGTTGAATGCCGACCATTCTGAGACGCGGGCCTGACGACACGTTCGCATACAGGCTGGCCGTAGCGAAGGCACATCAGACACAACAGTTCGCGGATGACGAAGAGAGAAGTTCGAGAGATTCGGTCTGACGCCGGCGCCAGCCGAGCCGTGCGCCTCTGGTGGCCGACTGCTTCGCCAATCTCGAATGCAAGTGGCTGATACCCGTCTCGTCAACAAGAATTCCGTCTGCACGAAATGGACGACCCAGAGAAGGCACTCTCCCGCGCCCGCACCTGGCACTCGGATGACGCCGCCAAATCGTCCGTTGTTTTGG
>Ga0116221_1000883_pt1 | contig 20395 bp, 19 predicted proteins | sample Sb_taG_5_FD_88965 | JGI IMG/M metagenome (GOLD analysis project Ga0116221, IMG submission 88965) | Peat soil microbial communities from Weissenstadt, Germany - Sb_50d_8_FC metaG | ecosystem: Environmental > Terrestrial > Soil > Wetlands > Peat | place: Germany: Weissenstadt | collected 2010-09-21 | reverse complement strand
CTTCTTCGCCGGCGCCCTGGTGGTGTTCTTCGCCGGTTCGGCGCGATACCTGCTGCCGATGGCCGCGCCCCTCGCCCTGCTGGCCTCGCGCCTGCGCCCAACATGGCTTGCGATTGGATCTGCGGCGCAACTGGCGCTAGGACTCGGGCTCGCGGTAGTGAACTATCAGCACTGGGACGCCTATCGCCGGCTGGCGAAAGAGTTGCGCCAGCCGACCGCCAACCACCGCGTGTGGGTCGACGCCGAATGGGGCCTGCGCCACTACCTCGAAGCCGATGGCGCCCTGCCGCTGACCAAGACGCAGCGCGTGCGCCCCGGCGACTTCGTGGTTTCGAGCGAGCTGGGCGGCGCCGTGAATCTCACCGCGCCCATGACGGTCGTCCGCACCGTGGAGATCCGGCCCGCTATCCCGCTGCGCATCATCGGCCTCGATACCCATTCGGGCTACTCCACCATCGCCAACGGCATTTGGCCCTTCGGAATCTCGGCCGGCGTCATCGATCGCGTGCGCGTGGCGGAAATTGGAGAGCGCCACCCCACGCTCGAGTACCTGCCCATGAATGCTCCCGAGGCCGCGCAGCAGATCGTCAGCGGACTCTATTCGCTGGAGGCCAACCGCTACCGCTGGACGTCCCGCAGCGCGACGGTGGCGCTGAAGAGCCCGGCGGCCGCGATGCCGCTGCGTCTGGAGTTCAGCATCCCGTCGAACGCTCCGGCAAGGCGGGTGTGGCTGGTGCTGAATGGAAAGGAAGTGGCATCGCAAACCTATTCCGCGCCCGGCGACTACGTGCTGCCATCGCCCCCGGTGCGCCCCGCGGGCCCTACGGCGTCGCTAGAGATCAACGTCGACCAGACGTTCACCGCGCCCCCCGACACCCGCGAATTGGGGATCGTGCTGCTGGGAGTAGGGTTTCGGGAGCGCTGATCCCGATGTAGTATCCTGGTGTTCAGGCAACTCAGGTGGACGTCGAAAAGACCATCGAATTCATTCTCGAACAGACGGCCCATACGGCTGCGATGCAGGCCAAGATGGAGGAGGATCTCGCCCGAAGAGAGAAGATCGGGGAGCGCACCGATCGCCGCCTCGATCGCGCTATCCGGCTCGCCGTGCGCGAGGCGCGCAACGAACGCAAGCGCCGCCAGGAACTGGATGCCAGGCTCACCGCTTCACTCGCCGCCTCACAAGCTCGTGTTGATGCGGAGTTCGCCAAGCTTGCCGAGGCACAACGCGCCACCGAGGCGACCCTCAAAGCCTTTCTCAAGTCCATGATCCGCGGCGGCAACGGCAGTCACGGCGAAGGCAGCGAATAGGAGATTAACCCGATGGGATGTGGAAACAGCGGACTCAGCAGCATACAGAACGCCATTCGGCCAGGCGCGCGCAAGATCTTTTGCGTGAAGTTCCAGCGCGAGATGGAAGGGCTCGACGAGACGCCGTTCGAAGGCCATCCGCTGGGGCAGAAGATCTACGAGAACGTCTCCAAGGAAGCCTGGAAGATGTGGGTCGAGCACATGAAGATGCTCATGAACGAGTATCGCCTCAACCTCGGCACCAAAGAGGCCCAGGAATTCCTGTTGCAGCAGATGGACGCCTACTTCTTTGGTGAAGGCGCGGCCCTGCCGCCGGATTTCGTGCCGCCCCGGGCCAAAGCCTAATAATTGGTCGAAGGGTTAAGCGTTTCAAGCGCCGTCGCGATGTGGAACCGCAGTTCCGCGTGCGATTGCCGCAGAGCTCGCTCCACCTCGGCCGCCGAATCTCCCCGCGCGAAAAGGAAGCCCAAGTAGCTGGAACCCTCGGGCAGCGGGATGAGTTGCTGCCCTCCCTTGGCCGTGATGATGACGTCCTCCACACCCGCTACGGCCGCGGCCCGCTCGGTGCCCTCCACCGATTGGTAGATGCCGCCCTTAGGAATCGGGATCATCATCACGCCCGAGGCCGGCCCGTCCAGCCGCGCCCGCGAAACGTCTTCTCCAACTGCGTGCCGCAGGATCAGTTCCTCCAGCGGCATTCCTCCATCGAACCGCAGTGCCTTGGCGCACAGCCCCCCGATGGGCCGCGCGTGCGTCTCCAGCATCCAGGCGCCGTCCTGGTTGTAACGCAATTCGGCATGCACCGGCCCGTGGCGCAATCCGAGCGCCCGCACCGCGCGTGAGGTGGCGGCGATGAGCGCTTCCTGCACTTCGGCGGACTCGCGCGACGGTGTCACGTAGATGGTCTCCTCGAAGAACGGGCCCTCCAGCGGGTCCGGCTTGTCGAAGATGGCGAGCGGCTGGAATTCTCCGGCGGTCACCACCCCTTCAACCGCGAATTCGCGCCCCGGAATGTAGCTTTCCACCTGCACATAGCGCTCGCCGATCTTGCCGATGCGCCGGAACGCGGCGGCGAATTCCTCGTGGTTGTCCGCGCGGATCACGCCGCGGCTGGCCGAAAGTCCCAGCGGCTTGAGCACGCAGGGATAACTCGCGCGGCCGGCGAGCGCGTGCGAATCCTCGGCGAGTGTGGCGCGGAAGAAGTGCGGCACCCGCATTCCCGCCGCCCGGTAGAGTTGGCGCGCGAGGTACTTGTCCTGGCAGGCGCGCGCGGCCGCCGGCGGATGGAAAGGCACGCCCAGCATCTGGGCCGCCTCGGCCGCCAGTACGGCTGGCTGATCGCCCACCGCCGCCACGCCATCGACCTCGAACCCGCGCAAGGCATCCAGCGATTCCGGCACACGGTCGAACCTCACGGCTACCGCGCGATCGCCCCAGGGATCTTCGAGCACATGGCACCGGTTGGTGGCCAGCGTGAGTTCGAGGCCGAGGCGCCGCGCTGCGTTGGCGAACACGCGGATCTGGTAGCCGGTGGTGGCGGCAAAGAGGAGAAGATTGGGCACTGCTTCTATTCTCAGGTTATCGTAGTGGATGTGAAAGCACTGGTGAAAAGCAGGCGCGAACCGGGCTTGTGGCTCGAAGATGTGGAGGTCCCCACGGTGGGGATCAACGACGTGCTGATCCAGGTGCTGCGGACGGGGATCTGCGGCACCGATGTCCACATATACAAATGGGACGATTGGGCGCAAAAGACCATCCCGGTGCCTATGGCCATCGGCCACGAGTTCGTCGGCAAGATCGTGGAGGTGGGTTCGAACGTGACGGACTTCTTCCCCGGCGAAGTGGTCAGCGGGGAAGGGCACGTGGTGTGCGGGCGCTGCCGCAACTGCCTGGCGGGACGCCGCCACCTGTGCGCCGACACCATGGGGGTGGGGGTCAACCGGCCGGGCGCATTCGCCGAATACATCGCGCTGCCCATGAGCAACGTGTGGCATCACCACGAATCGATTCCCCTGGACGTAGCTGCCATTTTCGACCCGTTCGGCAATGCCGTCCACACCGCCCTTTCCTTTCCCGTGCTGGGCGAAGACGTGCTGATCACCGGCGCCGGGCCCATCGGCATCATGGCCGCGGCGGTGGTGAGGCACGCCGGAGCGCGCTTCACGGTGATCACCGATGTGAACCCGTACCGCCTGGAACTGGCCCGTAAAATGGGTGTCACGAGGGCGGTGAACGTGGGCGAGACCAGCTTAGGGAAGGTGCAGAAAGAGCTTGGCATGACCGAGGGCTTCGACGTCGGGCTGGAAATGTCCGGCAGTCCCGCGGCCTTCCGTGACATGATCGCCAACATGAGCCACGGCGCGCGGATCGCGATGCTGGGGATTCCGTCCGAAGAGATGACCATCGACTGGCGGACCGTGATCTTCAATATGCTCACCGTCAAGGGCATTTACGGCCGGGAGATGTACGAGACCTGGTACAAGATGACGGTCATGCTGCAGTCGGGCCTGGATATCACTCCGGTGATCACGCAACGGTACCGCTACACCGAATTCGAAAAGGGTTTCGCGGCCATGGTATCGGGCAATTCGGGCAAGGTGGTTTTGAGCTGGGATTGACGGGCTCCTGGCCGTGCTCTAATTACTTCCGTCCCGGTACGCCGCCTTCCCTTCGTACAGCCCAACCCGGGCCTGGATCTCCGCCGACAGATCCGGCTTGCCCTGCTGCGCCGCGAGGCGCTGCGCGCGATTCCCGGTTTCGACCGCATCCGCGAACCGTCCGGACTCGGCGTACGCCGCCGCCAAGCCATCGAGAACCGACGCGTCCTGGCCGCCGGTGAGGCGCGCGGCTCGCTCGGCCAGCGCCACCGCCTCCGCTCCGTTGCGCAGCGCTGCGTCGCGATCCGTCGCCAGCCGCCACGCCGCCCGTCGCAACGTGGGCACGTGGTTCGGATCCGCGGCGAGCCCGCTTCGCCACGCAGCCAGCGCCGGCTTACCCTTGCCGCGGGCGTCCAGGGCGTTCCCCAGGTTGAATTGCGCCGGGGCGAAGCCGGGGTTCACCGCCGCTGCCCGCTGCCACGCCGCTATGGCCTCGTCCCCCCTTCCTTTCCGCGACAACTCCGTTCCAAGGTCGTTGTAGGCCTGCGCGTAGTTGGGGTTCAGCTCGATCGCCTTGCGCCACTCCGCGATGGCCTGATCCGACTTGCCTTTCAACGCCAGCGCGCGCCCCAGATTCCCGTGCACCTCGGCGTAATTTGGATTGGCGTCCAGCACCTGCCTGAAGTGCCCGATCCCGTCGTTTAGCCTGCCCTTCCCCACCAGCGCCACGCCCAGGTTGTTGTGCGCTTCCCAGTAGCGCGGGTTGATCTGCAGGGCCTTCTGCCAGTGAACGATGGCCTGGTCGAAATCGCCTTTGCCCGCCAACACCCGCCCGATGTTGTTGTGCGCCTTGGCATCGTCCGGACTGATCTGGAGCGCCAGCTTCCACTCGGCGATCGATTCGTCGAACCGGCCCTTCTCGGCCAGGTTCCAGGCGCTGTCGAAAAGCCGGTAGAACTCGGCCGCGGGCACGTCGATGTGCTCCAGCCCATTTTGCGGAATGTTCACGAACTCCGGGATGTTGGACGCGCGATTGGCGGCCGTGGAGTTCTCGATCAGGATGGCGGGGCTGTCGTCGCCCTCCTCGTCGATGTGCGTCAGGAACATCTGCGTGTACGGCGAGCGGCTTTTGGAGGAAAACACCAGCCATCGCCCGTTCGGCGAGAAACTGTGCCACGAGTTCATCAGCGCCGTGTTGCACCGCATGCGCCGGGCCTGGCCTCCTTCCGCGGGCACGATGTAAAGTTGGCCGTCGGGCCGCATCAACTGGCCGTTGCGCGACTCCACAAAAACGATCCAGCGGCCGTCCGGCGAAACCTTCGGGAAAGCGTTGCTCATCCGGTTGTTCGAGGCCCCCGCGATGGCCTTCGGCCGGCCGCCTTTGCCGTCGTTGAACGGCAGGCGGTAAAGATCGTATTGAATCGGCGGTTCCAGGGGGTCGCCGGCGTATTGGGCCATCTTGCGGCCTTCCGGATAAGCGTCTCTAGCCGGCGCGCGCGCGAAAATCAGCTCCTTTCCGTCGGGGGTCCAGAAGCCGTTGGTCTGGACGAAGCTGGGGTTGTCGGCGCCGGGCAGGGCACGGATACGGCCCGTCGTGCGGTCATACCAGGCCAGGATCCCCCGCGTCGGATAGAACACCTGGAGGAATCGGTAGTCCTTGAAGTTGTCCACAAAGACTTCTTCGTTGACCGTGGTCACCGAGTAGCGGCCGTCGGGAGAGAGCTGCGCCATGAATCCAATCGTCCGGTGCCCCGGCGGCTTGTCGGGGAAGTCGTTCCACGTGAAGACATCCTGGCTGCGAATGGACATTTGCGGCGCGACGGAGGCGATCGCATACATGCCTTTGTCGTTCTGCGGCCCGTCCACGTCCATCCCCACCGTCTTGCCGTCCTTCGAAAAAGAGTGGCAGTTGGCGCACGTGGGCAGTCCCTCCATCACCAGCTTGCTGCTGCTTTCGGCAACGTTGCGCAGCCGCCAGCCGACCAGGGGCACGGCGCTGGGGATGATGGGCTTAATGACGCCCTTCTCCAGTTCCGACGGCATCAGCGGAACGTCACGATAGAAGATCGGCGCACCCACCGGGTCCGTTGAGGTGGAGATCCGGACCTGCCCCCGCGCGCCGCCGGCCCCCCTGATCGTCACCGTGGCCGGATGGCCCGCGGAGCGTTGCTTGATTTCCGACCATGTCGCCGCGTCCGGCTTCCACGTGTGTGCCGCAGCCTGCTCCGGCGTCAGTTTCGGCAATTCGTTCGACTCGGCCACGCATCGCGGGTCGATCTCGCCGATACTCATGGGCTCGCCGCGCGCGTTCCGGTGAATGGCGGGCGCACCGTCCGGGAACGCGATTTCGACTTCCCAGGCGGTGGTGGCCGCTTGCGAATCCCGCCAGAGGAAGGTGGGCGGAGCAAAATCCGGAGGGAAGATCGACCCCTCTTCCGGATAATCGATGACGATGCGCGGCGCCTGCTGTGCCGGGGCAATGGCCCACAGTGCCAGCGCCAGCCAGACTCTCGCCCCGCCCCGCAACACCCACCGAGGTTTCCAATCGTCCATGCGATCTGCCTTGACTCCACTCGCCCGAATCGAACGCCCAGTGTAATCACCGGCACGCAAGCTGACAAGGGGTAATAGCAGCCGAATACCCGCTGAGCCTCAATGCTGTATGGAATCGGTGCTACTGCTGTGACGCCGCGATCGCCTGCTCCAGGTCCCAGATGATATCGTCCACGTCTTCGATCCCCACCGAAATGCGCACCAGGTCCTTGGTGACACCGGCATCCGACTGCTGCTCGTCGCTCAGTTGCTGGTGGGTGGTTGAAGCCGGATGAATGATCAGGCTCTTGGCGTCGCCCAGGTTGGCGAGGTGCGAGAAGATCTGCACGGAATCGATCAGCTTGCGTCCGGCTTCCATCCCGCCCTTGATCCCGAAGGTCACGATCGATCCCTGCCCCTTCGGCAAATACTTCCGGGACAGCTCGTAGTAGGGGCTGGACTTCAGGCCCGGGTACTTCACCCAGGTGATGGCAGGATGCTCTTCCAGCCACTCGGCCACCTGCAGCGCGTGGCGGCTGTGCGCCTCCATGCGGTACGGCAAAGTCTCGATGCCCTGAATAAACAGGAACGAATTGAACGGGCTCATGCACGGGCCGAAATCGCGCAGGCCCTCCACCCGCACCTTGATGATGTAGGCCAGGTTGCCGAAGACTTCGCTGAATTTCATGCCGTGGTAGCCGGGGCTGGGCTGGGTGATCGCCGGGTACTTGTCCGTCCAGACGAACTTCCCGCTGTCCACAATGATGCCGCCGATAGACGTGCCGTGGCCTCCCAAGAACTTGGTGGCGGAATGCACCACGATATCGGCGCCGTGCTCGAAGGGGCGGCATAGACACGGCGACGCCATGGTGTTATCGATCACCAGCGGCACGCCGGCTTCGTGCGCGATGGCGGCCACCTTCTCGATGTCCAGCACGTTCATCCGCGGGTTGGCGATGGTCTCCCCGTAAAGCGCGCGCGTCCTCGGCGTAATGGCCTTGCGGAAGTTCTCGGGATCGTCGGGCTCCACGAACTTGACGTTGATTCCGATGCGGCGGAAGCTGACGTCGAACTGGGTGTAGGTGCCGCCGTAGAGCGTGCTCGCGGCCACCACTTCATCGCCCTGCTCCATCAGGCTGGAGATCGCCAGGAATTGCGCGGCCTGGCCGCTGGATGTCGCCAGCGCGGCGACACCACCCTCCAGCGCCGCCACGCGCTGCTCGAAGACATCGGTGGTCGGGTTCATGATGCGGGTGTAGATGTTCCCGAATTGTTGCAGCGCAAACAACCGGGCGGCATGCGAGGAGTCCTCGAACACGAACGACGTACTCTGGTAGATCGGCACCGCGCGCGCGAGGCTGGCCTTATCGGGTGTGTGGCCCGCGTGCAGCGATTTTGTGGCAATACCCATCTGGCGGGTAGGAGCGGTTGGTTCAGGCATAAGAAACAGGATACTATTTCGGGCGCCCGGATTTCGAAGTGACCCGGAAGCCGCTCCCTTACCCGGTTACGCAGCGGGAAACCACAGCGTAAAGGTCGAACCCCTTCCCAAACGGCTCTCCACGCTGACGGTGCCGGACATTTTCTCGACGATGTGTTTCACGATCGAGAGGCCCAGACCCGCGCCACCGGGCTGTTTCGATCGCGCCTTATCGACACAATAGAATCGCTCAAAGATGCGCGGAAGCTCCTCGGAGGGGATGCCGGTTCCGGTGTCGCTTACGGTGATTCGAACCTTACCCTCCACTTTCGTTGCCCCGAACCGGACTTCACCGCCGGGCCTGTTGAACTCCACAGCGTTGTGGACCAGGTTTTGCAGCGCCTGCTCCAGACGGAACCGCTGTCCCACGATATAGAGGTCTTCCACTTCACCCGGGGGGGTGCTCACGTTTCGCGCCAGCATTTCGCCTTCCGCCGCGCGGATCGCGGATTGAATCGCTTCCCGGACGGAAACGCGTTCTTCGGGCGCCGGCGTCCGCTCGGATTCCAACTCGGAGAGGGCCAGAAGATCCGACGCCAGATCTCCCAGCCGGACCGTGTGGGCGCAGATGATCTCGAGAAACTTCCGGGCGTTCTCCCGGTCTTCCAAGGCGCCGTCCAGCAGCGTTTCGGCATATCCACGGATCACGGCCAGCGGCGTGCGCAATTCATGCGAGATATTGGCGACGAAGTCTTTGCGAACCCGCTCGGCGCGCTCGAGCTCCGTGACGTCGTGCAGGATGGCTAGAGCGCCCCTGCGGTTGTGATGATCCAGCGGCGCGGCCTGCACCTCGAACGTGCGCCCGCCCGCGGCCAGCAGCGATATTCTCTGCCGGCTGGCTTCGCCCGTTGCGATGACCCGTGCGAGTTGGGCTCGCAAGTCGGGGTCGCGGATGAGCTGCAGCAGAGAAAGGCTTTCCGGAACCGGTGTCTGGGCTCGCACGGCGCGGCCCAGGGAATCGTTGCAGAAGGTGACGCGGAAGTCGCCGTCCACAGCCAGCACGCCCTCCACCATACTGGCGAGAATCGCCCGGCGCTGCGACGCCTCTTCCGCAAGGCGGCTCAGCATGCCGCGGAATTGTTCGGCCATGCCGTCGAGACAGCGAGCCACTTCACCCAGTTCATCGTCGGGCTGGATGCTTAGAGTGCCGGAATAATCGGCGCTCACCAGCTCTTGGGCGAAGGCCTGGATGCCGCGCACGCGGTGCGTGAAGCGGCGGGATAAGAAGTATGCGATGACCAGCGCCAGGATGCCGGCGAACAGGGAAGCCCGGAGCATCAGCCAGCGGAGCTCGGCGGTGGCGATGCCGATCTGCTCCAGCGGCACGGCGAGTCGAAGGACGCCTGCGGCTTGTCCCTTCAGTGCGGCCGGCGCGGCCAGGTAGCAGAAGTCGACGTCGAGTGTGGCGCTGCGCCGAACGGCAGTTCCCTGTCGGCCGGCGAGCGCCGCCTGTACTTCGGGACGCCCGGCGTGGTTCTCCATAGTTGCCGCATCGTGTTGGGAATCGGCCAGCACCACGCCTTGGCGGTCGATGATCGTGACTCGCGACCGGGATCGTTCATCCATCTGCCTGGCCCACTCTCCCAAAACCAGCGGTTCCACCTCCGCCAGCGCCGGAGCGAGAATCCGAACGGCTTCGTCCATCTCCCGCTCGGCATGCTTCATCTCACGGCCGGTGGTGTAACGGGTCAGGAAGAAGTCCCCACTGCCCAGCGTCACCAGAATTAAAAGCAGGGCGGTCAGCAGGAGTTTGCGGAAAATCGGGCTTCGCAGAGTCATGGCTGAGAACTCCTTTCGGGCTAGCCGTAGCGGCCTTCCACGTAGTCGGCGGTTTGGCTGTCTCGGGGGGTGAGGAACAGGTTCTCCGTCCGATCGTGTTCGATCATCCTGCCGAGCAGCATGAAGGCGCATTCCTGGCTCACCCGGCGGGCCTGCGCCATGTTGTGGGTGACCACCAGAATGGTATAGCGGCCCGCCAGTGCGAGCATTAATTCCTCGATGCCGAGGGTGGCCTCGCTGTCCAGCGCCGAGCAGGGTTCGTCCATCAGGATGATTTCGGGCTTGAGCGGCAGGAGCCGCGCAATACAGAGTTTCTGCTGCTCCGCCAGTTGCAGGTCCGTGCCGCGCGTGTGCAAGCGGTCCTTCACTTCATCCCAGAGGTATACCTCGCGCAACGCCTTTTCCACCACGCCATCCAGATCCGGCTTCTTCAATTTCCCCCACGGGGTATGGACCCGCAGGCCAAAGACCACGTTCTCGTAAATCGAGATGGGCAGCGGATTGGGACGCTGGAATACCATGCCGACGGCTTTTCGCAACTCGATCAGCGAGATATCCGGAGCATAGATATTCTGTCCGAGGATCCGGATCTCCCCCGTCGTCCGGACGTACCCATAGCGCTCGTTGATGCGGTTAAAGCACCGCAGCAAGGTCGTCTTGCCGCAGCCCGAAGGGCCGATCAGCGCGGTAATCTGGCCGTGCCGGACGTTCAGATCGATGTTATTGAGCGCCTGGAAGTCGCCATACCACAGATTGAGACCCCTGGTCTGAATGCTGTTGGCGGCGAGTGTTGTCATCCGAAGATCCCCCGCACGTACTGGAAGGTTCTGCGATCGGCCGGCGTTTCCGAGAAGATCGCCTCGGTGTCGTTCACTTCCACCAGTTCACCGTTCAAAAAGAAAGCCGTGCGATCGGCCAGGCGGCGTGCCTGCTGCACCAGGTTCGTGACCAGGATGATGGTGATGCGGGAGCGTAGCTGCTTGAGCACGTCCTCGATGCGCATGGTGGTCACCGGATCGATGGCAATGGAGAATTCGTCGAGGCACAGAACTTCGGGGTCGTGAGACAGGGCTCGTGCAATCGTCAGCCGCTGCTGCTGGCCGCCGGAGAGCCGCGTCCCGAGGCTGTCCAGCCGGTCCTTCACTTCATCCCACAGCGCGGCCTGCCGCAGGCAGCGCTCCACGCGCTCTTCCAGGTCCTGCTTGTCGCGAAGGCCGGCCATGCGCGGAGCGAAAGCCACATTGTCGAAAATCGAGAGCGGAAGGCCAACCGGCAGCGGCGCCACCATCCCGATCTTGCGCCGCAGTGTGGAAACATCCTTGATCCCCCGCACGTCTTCACCATCCACCTGGATGAGGCCCGTGACCACCATGCCGGGTACCGCTTCAATGGTCCGGTTGATGGCCTTGAGCAGCGTGGACTTGCCAGACTGGGCGGGGCCGATGACCCCCAACACTTCGTTGCGCCGTACGCTGAGATTGATGCCTTTCAGCACTTCTCTGCGTCCGTGTCGAACCCGCAGTCCGGCAATCTCCACCATGTTCCCGGAATTCACCACTTCCTCCGGGCGCGCAGGCGGACTCGTACCACGATGGCCAGGGCATTCACCAGCAGCACCGCGCCGAGCAGCACCACCGCGGTGCCGTAGGGAAGCGCCTTGGGTACGTCGGGCACCTGGGTGGAGATGGTGAACAGGTGCATGGAGAGCGCCATGCACTGGTCGAACAGGCCGTATGCGAAGACATCGTGTTCCTTGATCGCTTTGAAAAACACCGCGCCGGTGAACATGATGGGCGCCGTTTCGCCGGCGCTGCGCGAAACCTGCAGGATCACGCCCGTGAGAATCCCGCTGATGGAGTTCGGCAGCACGATGTAACGAATGGTCTGCCAACGCGTGGCGCCCACGTTCCAGCAGGCCTCGCGGAAACTCATCGGCACCGAGGCCAGCGATTCCTTGGTGCTGGCGATGATCACCGGCATGGTCATGATCGCCAGGGTCAGGGATGCCGCGAGGATGCACTTGCCAAGACCCGCGAACAGCACGAATGCGCCGAGGCCGAACATGGCGTGTACGATGCTGGGCACGCCGGCCAGGTTGACTACGGCCAGGTTGATGCCGCGGGTGAACCAGTTATCGGCGGCGTACTCGTTCAGGAAGACCGCCGCCAGCACCCCGATGGGCGTGGCGATCGCGAGCGAGATGACTACCAGGTAAACGGTGCCCAGCAGCGGGGACCAGATGCCGCCGGCGCGCATCCCATTTCGCGGATTGGTGAGCAGGAAGTCCAACGAGAGGATGGGCCACGCCTGGTAAAAAAGGTAGCCCACAATCAATGCCAGCGGCACGACCATCAGCAGGGTTATGAGCAGGAGCACCGCCCTGGCGATGACTTCGCTTCGTTGCTTACGGCGCGCAAATGAAGTGGCTTCAAACACGATTCGCTATTTGCCCCGCACCCCGCGTACCACCAGGTCCGCCGTGAGGTTGACCAGGAACGTGATCGAAAACAACAAAACTCCAATGATGAACAGGACCTGGTAATGATCCGAGTGGACCGGAGCTTCGCCCAACTCCGCCGCAATCGTGGCAGTCAGGGTCCGCACCGAATCCATGATGCTGGTGGGGATCTTCACCGCGTGGCCGGTCGCCATCAGCACCGCCATCGTCTCGCCCGCTGCGCGCCCGGCTCCCAGCAGGACGGCCGCCAGCAGGCCGTTCTTCGCCGCCGGTAGCAGAACGCGGTGTACCAGTTGCCACCGGGTGACGCCCAGGGCCAGAGCCGCCTCGCGATAGGAATCCGGCACGGCCTTCAGTGCGTCTTCGCCGATGGACACGATAATCGGCACGCTCATCAGGGCCAGGATCACACCGCCGTTCAGCACATTCAGGCCGATCGGCGTGTGGAAGAGCCTGATGATCAGCGGATTCATCACCGTCAATCCGATGAATCCCCACACCACCGAGGGAATAGCCGCCAACAGTTCGATCACCACCTTGAGCGTCTCCCGGACGCGGGATCCGCAGAACTCGGAAATGAATACTGCCGCCCCTACGCCGAACGGCACAGCGATCGCCATGGCCAGCGCGGTCACGCTGGCAGTCCCGGCGATCAGCGCCAGTACACCGTACCGGACGTGGCTCTCCGAACTCGGGTACCACTCCTGGCTGAAGAAGAACTCGCGAAAATTGAAGCCGCGGAAGAGCAGCGGCGAGCCTTCCCGAAACACGAAAAAGAAAATGCCGAAGACGAACAGGATGGCGCTGACGCCGCACAGCCGGATCAGTGCCTCAATCGCGGATTCGGCGAGCCTCTCCCACCGGCGTCGTGTTGGAATGACGGACATCTATTCCCGGCCGGCCGTCTTGGGCAGCGGCACATAACCGCTCTCGAGCACGATCTTCTGGCCCGCCTCGGAATGCACCCAATCGATGTAATTCTTCACGGCGCCGGCCGGCTCGCCCAGAGTGTACATGAACAAGGGCCGCGCGATGGGATAGGTGTGGTTCAGGGTGGTCTCCACCGTGGGAGGGTACGATGGACCGCCGCTCTTCTTCGCGACGCGCAGCGTCTTGACTTCGGCAATGGCGTATCCCATGCCGCTGTAACCGATTGCCGACGGTGTCTTCGAGACCAGTTCCACAACGTCCTTCGAGCCCTGCATGTCGCGCGATCCCAGTTTGAAATCGTGCTCCTTGCCGAGGATCGCCTCGCGAAAGTAGAAGTATGTTCCGGAATTGGATTGGCGGCTCACGCGAATGATTTCATCCGCCCCCCCAGGCAGCTTCACCCCCAGTTGGGACCATTTGGTGATCTTGCCGTTTTCGGAATAGATCTCGGCTAACTGGTCCAGGGAGATCTCCTCCATCGGGTTTTGCTTGTGGACATAGACGGCAAGGGCGTCAAAGCCGACCATGAACTCGCGCGGTTCTTTGCCGGTGTTCTTCTTGGCCCGCTCCACTTCCTCCGGCTCGAAGCGGCGGCTGCAATTGGCGATATCCACCGTGGCGCTGGAGAGTGCGGCGATTCCCGTTCCCGAGCCGCCGCCGGAGACCTCCACGGAGACGTTCGGGTCGACCTTGGCATACTGCTCCGCCCACGCCTGGGCGAGATTGACCATGGTGTCCGAACCGCTGTTTTGAATGACGGTCTTCCCCGAAACTTTCGAACGTGCGCATCCCAGTGGCAGGGATGCCAGCGCGGCGGCCAACCATACTCCCGCCGCCATCTGGATAAAGCGACAACCGGAACTGTGAATCATGGATTTCCTAATTGATCGGAAGTGGCATCATCACCGAGGATAGCCTGTACCAGGTCGCGGATGTGATTCGTCAAGGACCGGTATGCCTCTTCGTATTCGGTTCTGACCTCCTCGGGCGTTCCGTTTACGGTCGACGGGTCCGGAACCAACCACTGAAGCCCCAGCGTCTTGCTCGGTTTTTGCGGGAAGACTCGCTCCGCCTCCTTGCACAGCGCCACGACTACCTGGAATTGTTCCCGATTGGGCACCTGGTCTACCGATTTCGAAGGCTGGTGCGAGATGTCGATGCCCTTATCGGCCAGAAAACGGACCGTCTGCGGTTCCACCACGCCTGCCGCGACGCCCGCGCTGTCAAAGGTGAACCGTTTGGCTCCCATGCGCGCCGCCACTGCCTCGGCAATCCGGCTCAAACAGCCGTTTGTCTGGTCCACGAACAATACCCGAAAGCCCTCGTGCGGCATGTGACGCAGATACTGGCCGGTGGCAAAGTAAAGCGCCTGCTCGCAAATGTTGGTGGCCTGGTCGGAGACGCGCTCGAAACGGCGCGCCACCGTGATCAATGGCGTCAACGCTTCCAGCGGCAACCTGCCTTGCTCCCGCCAATCCACCAGTTCGGAGGTCAGTTGGTCGCGAACTTGATTGACCCTCGGCTCATTGGCCATGGTGGCGCGCGCCAGGTCGGCATTTTTGTCCACGAAGGCGTGCACCGCGTTGTGCAGCATGGGGATCGCCAGGTTCGCAATCTCGTTGAACTTTTCGGTGGGAACCTCGTACGGCTGCGAGCTGATCAGCAAAACCTGGCGGGCGATGCTTTCCGCATAGTCGCCCACCCGCTCCAGCAGGTTGACGATTTTGCTGGCCGAATACACAAATCGCAGATGGCTGGCCGCCGGCTGGTGCCGGACGATGAACTCGAGGCACAAGCGATCCAGCTCCGTGTCCAAAGCGTCCACGTCCTGATCCCGCAGGATCACGGAGTACGCCAGTTGGCGGTCGCGCTTGAGAAAAGCATGGAACGCGCGGGTCAATGCCTGTTCGTCCAGCGCCAGCATGCCAAGCAGTTTGGCGCGGATCTGGTCGCTGTCGTGTTGCAGCACGGCTTCAAAATGGGATGCGGGAGGCGCCGCCAATGTGTTTGATTCCCCTTTAACATTGAATGGTAGATCCATTACAAACCGATTACAAGCCCGCCCGGCGCCTCAGTGACATTTTCAGTGGGGCGGACCCCAGGGCGGACCCCGGGCGGACCCCATGGTCCGCGCGGGTCCCCCCGGACCCGCTTTCGGCAATAGAATCAAGATCCGGCCAAGCCCCATTTTTCCCCTTGCCTTACCGAGAGGAGTTAATGGTATCCTAGCTCGGTAACCGATAGGAGAGCAGACCATCTGACCTCGTCCAGGGAACCCTGGACCTGCTTCTGCTGAAGATTTTGGCGCTGGAACCGCTCAATGGCTGGTCGATTAGCCAGCGCCTCAAACAGGTTTCGGGCGACGTCCTGCAAGTGAGCGATGGATCGCTCTACCCCTCCCTGCACAAGCTGGAGCAGGAGGGGTGGATCACCGCCGAGTGGAGGCCGAGCGAGAACAACCGGCGGGCGAAATTCTACTCGCTGACTCGATTGGGCCGCAGACAGCTTCAAAAAGAAGCCGCAAACTGGACGCGGCTCTCGGATGCCATCACGCAAGTGGTGCGACTCGAGGAGGCATGAGCCATGCGCATGGAACACTGGTTCTACGCTGTACCGCTGCGCTTACGATCCCTTTTCCATGATCCGCTGGTATTGGCTGGAGTTGTTCTTGCAATGTTGTTGCTGGGGCTGCTGGTGTGACACTGCTGCGCGAGGAGTAGCTCATGGGAATTGACCGCCACAACGTTCCGAACTGGAAGGACCAGGCGAGCGCCGCATGAGAGCCGCCGTCTATCGCAGGTACGGCCCCCCGAACGTCGTCCAAATCGAGGACGTCGAAAAGCCTGTTCCCAAGGACAACGAAGTCCTTGTTCGCATCCATGCGACGACGGTTTGCGCGGCGGACTGGAGGCTCAGAAAAGCCGACCCTTTCCTCATAAGATTCATGAACGGCCTTTGGAGGCCAACGAAGATCCACATACTGGGGATGGAGTTCGCCGGAAAAGTCGAGTCGGTGGGCAAGGCCGTGACCCGGTTCACCGAGGGCGACGAGGTATTCGGATCGACCAGGGGCACCCATGCCCAGTACACATGCCTGCCTGAGGATGGCGCGCTGGCGATAAAGCCGGTCAACATGACGCTTGAGGAAGCCGCGGCGGTCTTATTTGGCGGGGTGTCGGCGTTGCATTTCCTGAGGAGGGCAAAGATCCAGGCCGGACAGAAAGTGCTCATCTACGGAGCGTCCGGGAGTGTCGGCGTTTTCGCCGTTCAGTTGGCGAAGCACTTCGGGGCGCGCGTCACAGGCGTATGCAGCACCGCCAATCTGGAATTGGTGAAGTCTCTCGGCGCTGACGAGGTGGTCGACTACACCAGGGAGGATTTCTCCAGAGCCGGCCGGGTCTACGACATCGTCTTCGATACCGTGGGCAAGAGCGGGTTCTCGCGCAGCCTGAGATCGCTCAAGCGAGGCGGCGTCTATGTTCGGGAGGCGGGTCCTTTTTGGTTACTGTCGTCGATGTTTGCAGGAATGTGGGCTTCCATCACGGGCGCCGCGGAAGTCATTGGCGGAGTGGCCCGCCGCGCACCCGGGGATCAGTCTTTTCTCAAAGGGCTTATCGAGGCCGGAAAGCTAAGGACGGTGATAGATAGACGCTATTCACTGGACGAGATCGCGGAGGCTCACCGGTATGCCGAGGCCGGACATAAGAAAGGAAACGTGGTCATCGTCCTCGAACAGAATGACCAGCGCGCCTGATGACGGCTGGGATTGAAGCATCGCTACGCCTGCGCCAGAGTTGCCGGTTGCCTGCGGCGATCATACGCGCCGGGCGTGTTCGCCAGGGCCTTTGTTCGCTCCAGGCTAGTGGCTGAAATGGCTGAAAGCCATTCTGGAAACTTCACCCGTTCCCGCTCTCCCGCTTCCACGCCGCCAACAGTTCCACTTCCTTCGCCAGAGCGGGCCCCGCCAGCTTGGTCCTCCCGCTCTCGTCCTGTGTCTTGTACCACCGCAGCGTGTCCGCGACCGTCTGCCCGTACGGCCGGAATTTCAGCCCCGCTTTCACCGCCGCCGTGTTGCTCCACCGGTGGAAGCCTCGCGTCTCCCCCAGGAACGGCGCCCAGATCGGGAAGATCTCCTCACCCTTTTTCGCAATCCACTCCCCCGGAACCCAGGTCAGCGTACTCTCGGACTTCGTCGCGTTGCGGCACGCTTGGAGCATATCGCCCCACGCCAGGCGCTCCTTGGGACCCGTGGCGTTGAACACTCCCACCGTGCCCTGCTCCACCAGCGTGATGAGCCACGCCCCCAGATCGCGCACATCGATGATTTGCACCGGATCGCTGGCCGCCCCGGGGGCCAGCACTTCCCCTCCACGGTCCATCCGCACCGGCCAGTAAGTGAACCGCCCGCTCGGGTCGTCGGGCCCCACGATGTAACCCGGCCGCACCACCGCGGTGCGCCCCGGCAGCGCCTCTTCGGACGTCTTCTCGCACAGCGCCTTCAGCGGCCCGAAGGTCTGCGCGTTGATCCGCTCCACGGTCGCGTCGGGCGTGGTAGCCAGCCTCCCGCTTTCGTCCTGGCCCTCGATGCTGTTGTCCGCGTACGCCGAAATCGACGAGATGTAGATGTACTGCTTCACGCTGGGCGCCAGCAACTGAGCCGAGGCCGACACCATCCGCGGAACGTTTCCCGAGTTGTCGATCGCCGCGTCCCACTTCCGGTTCCGCAGAGCGTTCAATCCTTCGCCGATCTTGGGATCGCGATCGCCCAGCAACGTCTCGATTTGCGGGAACAGTCCCGGCCTGGTCTTGCCCCGGTTGAACAGCGTCAACTCGTGCCCCCGCGCCTTCGCCGCCTCCACCGTCGCCGGCCCCAGGAAGCCCGTTCCCCCCAGAATCAGGATCCGCTTCTTCTGTGGCGCCGCCCGCAGCAGCGCCGCTCCCGCAAGCGTGGAGGCGAATCCTCTTCGGGTCATGGTCCATTCGGTCTTGGGCATGATACAGACAGTGTATCCCGTGGGACAGGCTTCAGCCTGTCAACACGTCAAGCCGCGGTCAATCCCAGCCCCGGCTTGGCCGGTAGAATCAGCTTTCCCATTTCCACGCGAACCCCGTGGAACGGGTCGTTGCTGATGAGCAGATTGCCGTCCAGGTCCGCATAGTCCACGAGCGGAGAAAGGTGCGCCGCGGCGGTCACCGTCACCGAGCTGGACACCATGCAGCCGAGCATGGTGCGCATCCCCAGCGCCTTGGCGATCTGGATCATGCGGTAGGCCTCTAGCATGCCGCCGCTCTTGTCGAGCTTGACGTTGACGCCGTCAAACGCTTCCTTCAGCTTGGGAATGTCGGAAGCCCGCTGGCAGGCCTCGTCGGCGATGATCGGGATATGAACGCGGCTGCGGATCCAGCGCGTCTCCTCGATCATCTCCGCCGGCAGGGGCTGCTCGATAAACTCGACGCCGTGCTTCTCCAGCCAGTTGATCTTGCGGACCGCCTCCTCCTTATCCTTCCAGCCTTCGTTGGCATCCACGCGCAGCGGTTTGTTGGTCACGCTGCGCACGGCCTCGATGGTGGGCTCGTCGGTGGCCAGCCCCACCTTCACTTTCAGGATGGGGAAATCGGCGGCTTCCCTGGTCTTCTGTCTGGTGATTTCCGGCGTGTCGATGCCGATGGAGAACGTGGTGAGCGGAGTGTCCTGAGGGTCGAGTCCGAAATAAGTGTAGAGCGGGATTCCCAGCTTCTGGCCCACCCAATCCATCAGCGCGATATCGATGGCCGCCTTTCCGGCCCACTCGCCCGGCACGCGCTTGAAGACCTCGGCCATGACCTTCGAAAACTGCAGCGGATTGGCGGAAAGCAGCAGGTCGCGCACCGATTCCACGGCCGTGCGCGCGCCTTCCGCATCTTCGTGGTAGCGCACGATGGGAGCGCCCTCGCCGTGCCCCGTGATGCCGTCGCGGGTGTAGGCCAGGTGCAGGGTGTCGCGGTACTGGCTGGACGACATGGTGGTGGTCCAGGTGTGCTGCAGGTTCAGCCGTACGATTCTGGCCGTCAGGCTGGGGGACGCGGCGGGCGCCCCCAACGCAGCCGCAGCCGGGGCGCCGGCCGCTGCCTTAACGAACTTTCGGCGATTCATTTCGGCCTCCTCATGGCGACGAGGAGCCGGGTCCAATGCTCGTCGTTCAGGTCGTCGATGCGTACCATGGGGGTCTGAAACGTGGTGGCGTCGATGAATTTGCCGTCTCCCAGGTACACGCCGGTGTGGGTGATCTTCTTATCCGAACTGCCGAAGTAGAGCAGGTCGCCCGGCGCCAGGTCTTTGCGCTCCACCGGCATCATGCCGCTCCAATCGGCCTGCGGTTGCGCATCGCGCGGCATGCGCACCCCGCGGCGGCGGCACAGCATCTGGGCGAAACCCGAGCAATCGTAGCCGAAGCTGGAAGTTCCTCCCCAGGTGTAGGGGAGTCCCAGAAATCTCTTGCCGAGCGCCAGCATTTCTGGAACGCTGAGGGGCTTCGGGTCGAAAGCGGTGTCGCCCGATTGCACCCAGCCGGGCCGATCGTCGAGCAAGCGGACCTGGAGCCACCGGGAATTATCGGGCGGCTCGGCAATCACTTCGAGCCGGGATTCGAAAGGGATGGTGAGCAGGGGCGCATGTTTCGTGACACTCGCCTCGCGATAGATGTGAGCGAACAGGCTCTGGACTTCGGCCACTCGCCCGTGCGTGGCGTAGGGCTCTCCGGGACGCAGTGCCGAGAGCGGCGTCCATCCCGTGTAGTCGTCGGCCGTACGGATGTGCGCCCACCCTTCCTTCCGTTCCATCAGCGCCACGTTGGCGCCATAGATGGCTTGTGAGACCACGTCGGCATCTTCGCTCGGAAGCGAATACATGTTGGCCACCGGCTTCAGCATCACGGCATTCGGCAATGCGGCGGCGAAGAGGGCCATCGCTGCGATTCCAGGCATATCTGTCTCTTAGGGTACCGCAGGTGGGTCATGCTTCCACGACGCCCACCCTCCGCGGCCCGACCGTGGAGCCGGTGGAGGCGGCTTGGTTGGGGAGACGCAGGGGTTTCGGGTATGTCAGTTTATTTTTCACGGTGTTGTAACCTCCTCTGTTTCTGTGGGTTGGGGAGGCGGATCGAAATCGGGAGACGCATCTGGAGGGTCGTTTTTACAATATGCGTCTCCCGGGTCCTCGCAGAGGTCGATGATGCGGGCACCTTCGTGTAAGCGCCGGAATTTCAACTCGATACCGGTGTCGGCCAGGGTCAACATGCAGTTCCTGAGCTGCTGGGAGACGCCTTTGGG
>Ga0116221_1000882_pt1 | contig 20396 bp, 19 predicted proteins | sample Sb_taG_5_FD_88965 | JGI IMG/M metagenome (GOLD analysis project Ga0116221, IMG submission 88965) | Peat soil microbial communities from Weissenstadt, Germany - Sb_50d_8_FC metaG | ecosystem: Environmental > Terrestrial > Soil > Wetlands > Peat | place: Germany: Weissenstadt | collected 2010-09-21 | reverse complement strand
TGTCGAGCTTCCAACCGACTCCATCGCGCAAACCGACGCTGGGTGGAATGTGCTGGACCGTCTCACCAAGCGCCTCGCGAGCGACCCTCGTTCCGACCGCGTGATTTCTATCACTACCATTGCGGAAGGCAACCGGTCTTCCCTCCTTAACATCTTGCGGGACACCCGTCGAACATTTCTGAGTAGTGACGGACGAGCGGCGCTGATTGAGGTGTTACCCGCGAGTGCGGTTTCCCTGCGCGACCAGGTCAACTGGGTGCGGGAGCTTCGCAAGACAGGCGCGCTAGGTCTCACCGGAGTGGATGGCGCAACCCTTCTCGTTGGCGGCATCCCGGCACTCAACGCCGATTATGAATCGATTATTAAAGACCGCCTTCCGTCGGTAACAGCGCTGGTAGTCGGGGGGACGCTGCTTGCGCTACTGTGCGGGTTCCGATCTGTCTTCGCCGCGCTGAAGGCTATCGTACTCAACCTGTTCTCGGTTGCCGCGTCATTCGGAGCATTGGTTGTGGTTTTTCAAAACGGGCACGGAAGCAGATTCCTGGGAGTTCCTGGAGGAACGGGCAGCGTCTTTCCTCTGGTTCCGATCGTCGCCTTTGCAATCGTCTTCGGATTAAGCATGGACTACGAAGTATTTCTGGTTGCACGCGTTCTCGAAGCCAGAAGAAGTGGTCTAAGTGAATTGGATGCGATCCCGGAAGGCATGGCTAGAACCGCAGGTCTGATTACGAGCGCCGCCGCGATCATGATCGTGGTATTTGCGGCATTCACTTTCGGAAGTTTCCTGGTGGTCAAGATGATTGGATTTACGTTGGCAGTCGCGGTGTTGATCGACGCCACGCTTGTGCGTATTGTGATCGGTCCCGCGCTCCTTCGTCTTGCGGGCGATTGGAACTGGTGGCCTGGGGGCTTGCCAAAGCAAGCAAGGCGCGCTTGATGGCGAGTCGCGGAATACGTCAGCGCGGTTCTTGGGAATGAGGTTTTTCTGCTTTGATGAGAACACAAGGAACGCAGAGCTCACCCGGGTAAGCCAATGCGGCGCAGCAGGTCCTGAAAGCGCGAGTCGGAACGCAGCGGATCGAAGCCCGGCCGCAGCAGGACGCCTGGGTTGAATCGTTCTTCGTAGCCTTTTTCGAGCCAATTTATGGCTTGAGCGGTTTCTCCGAGAGTTGCGTAGATCATGGCAATCTCCGAAGCATTCGAATAGCCAGGGTTCGAGCGTTTCTTTAATTCGCTCAGCAGTTCTAGCGCTTCGCTCCGCTTACCAGACAGGACATAAGCACGTGCAAGATTGGCTGTGCAGGTCGGGCTACTCCCAGAGAGCTGAACTGCTTTTTGTAGTTCTGCGACCGCTTCATCGTACATGTGTTTTTGAAGGTACGCCTGGGCGAGTTGATTATGGGCGAGAGCAAAATTAGGATCCACGCCCGGAAATTAGTCCCCAATGGAAAGACGAGAACCCTCTCAGACCCTTTACATAGGTCTCCTGGACGAGGTCTTCAGCTTCTTCGGTATTCCGCGCCAACCAGCGGGCGAAATTATACAGCTGGTCGAAGAGTGGCATGGCCAGTTCCTCGAACGACCCGGATTGAGGACTAGTCCCTGACACGTATACAGGGTTAACCACCCTACGGTAGTTTTATTCCCTTACGGAGCAATAATTCTGATTTATTCCGATGCCGCTCAAAATCAGGGAGAAAACAATCCCCTCCCAGAAACTCTCTGCGTGGTTCTCCAGATCTGCCTGTCGATCGCCGGGCCAGTATGGAATAAAAGATCAAAAAGACCGTTATCTCCGGTGAGACTCATTTTGCAGAGGCGGATGATGGACAAAATCCTAGAAGGGGTAGGGCGATGGTAAATCCTTTCGATCTCAAGACCGCACTTTTGGCCAAGCACGCACAACATGTCGTGCTCATCCATTTTCCCATCGCGCTATTCATCACGGCAGTGGCTTTCGATCTCATCGCGCATCGGACAAGGTGCCGTGGCATAGCGGATGCGGCATATTACAACCTGCTGGTGGCAGCGATTTCAACGCTGCCGGTTCTCGCAACTGGAGTACTCGCGTGGCAGTTCCAGCTCGAAGGCCAGAAACTGAAGGGCATTTTATTGCTGCACCTGGTACTTGCCTGCATCTCAAGTGTGGTGATCTGGCTGGTCTGGTGGACGCATTTCCGGACGCGACGGCGGGCAGAAGCCTTACCGAGCTACCGCCTGGCGTTGGAATTTCTGGGCGTCGGTCTCGTGGCGCTGACCGGGTACTTGGGCGGCTTTCTAAGTGGCGTAAACGGTCCCGGCTAGAGATGCTCCGACAACTCCCAGTTTGCGGTTCGTAAACTGACCGCAAACCGGGACTGAAAAGAGTTTTATCTCCCAAATTTTTACTCACCCGTTACATCTTGCTGCTCGCGCAATGCGGTTGATGTAGACCACGCAGATGGCTTCCTTCGCCGCCTTCAATTTTGACTGGAATAAAAACGATCTGCCCCAGTTATCAACTCTGAACGTCACAAATCACGGAGGATGAATGCCTGACAAAAAGCTAGATCTTATCGATCAGAATTTACAAGACCTGAACAACGATGGCGTTGATCGCCGCGGATTCCTGAAGTGTATGGCATGGGCGGGCACGGGCCTGGTCTGGACCATGAGCGGTGGCATTCCAGTATCTCGGGCATTCGCCAAAAGCAGTGGCAAAAATAAAGATGCCGCCAAAGGTGCGGATTTCAGCTTTGTCCAGATCAGTGACAGCCACATCGGCTTTAGCAAACCAGCAAATCCGGACGTCACCGCCACGCTGCAGACGGCGATCAACAAGATCAATGCCATGCCCCACACACCGGATTTCATTATTCACACCGGTGATATGAGTCAACTCTCGAAGCCGAGTGAGTTCGATACGCTGGACCAGGTAGTAAAAGGGGCGTCCACGAAACAGATTTATTTTGTGCCGGGTGAGCATGACATGCTCAGCGACAATGGCGAGCAATATCTCCAGCGCTACGGAAAAGGTACAAAGGGCAGTGGGTGGTCCAGCTTCGATCACAAAGGTGTACATTTCGTCGGCTTGGTGAACGTTGCGAATTTGAAAGCTGGAGGTATGGGGTCGCTCGGTCATGAACAACTGGAATGGCTCGAGGACGATCTCAAGGGCCGCTCGGCCAGCACTCCGATTGTGCTTTTCGCGCACATTCCACTGTGGACCATCTATCCCGATTGGGGCTGGGGAACCGACGACAGTGAACAGGTCTTGTCTTACGTCAAGCGCTTCGGCTCCGTGACTGTGTTGAACGGCCATATTCACCAGATCATGCAGAAGATCGAAGGTAAGGTTTCGTTTCACACCGCGATGTCGACCGCGTTCCCTCAACCTGCGCCGGGAACAGCGCCATCGGCCGGCCCGATGAAAGTGCCAGCCGAGCAGTTGCAGCAGGTGCTAGGCATCACCGACGTGAACTATGTGGTCAGTGGTGGCAGCCTCGCGATCGTCGATTCGCCGCTCGGAGGTTAGGAGTCTTCGGCCTTCAGGAAAAGTAAACATGAAATCAATCACGAAAGGAACTAAAGAAATGACGAAACAGAACATGTGGGTTGCAGGTTTGGCGACGCCGGTGCTGATTGCGATGCTGCTGCTGCTGTTCGCGGGATCACCGAGCGTCAAGGCGAGTGATAACGGCAAGGCTTCCGCGGCGAACGCGGCGGTCAAAATCGACAATTTCGTTTTTGGGCCCCAGACGCTCACGGTACCTGTTGGAACGACAGTTACCTGGACAAACAGTGATGACATTCCCCACACGTCGGTCAGTACAGAGGGGGTATTCAAGTCCAAGGTGCTGGATACGGACGAAAAATTCTCCTATACATTTACCAAGGCGGGAACGTATCCCTACTACTGCACGATCCATCCGAAGATGACCGGACAGGTCGTGGTGCAGTAAAACGTGGACTCTTCGATGGCGTTGCAGCGGAAACAGCTTTCCATTTCCAAGCAGCGTCATCGCTCCCACAAAGGTTATTCTCCAAAACGAGTTGAACGAATATGACTGCAGGCTCGGGACAATTCGAAGTGAGGGCAGATGCAGGCGATGACCTGGATCTTGTCGAGGCTACCAAGAATGGCGATGTCGCCGCTTTCGAGGAACTCGTAAAGCGGTACGATCGCAAACTTTTCCGAATCGCTCAGAGCGTCACGCATAACCGGGAAGATTCCCAGGACGCGGTTCAAGAAGCCTTCTTGAAGGCCTACCAACACTTGGCCGAATTCCGAGGGGATTCCCAATTCTCAACCTGGCTGATTCGCATCACCCTGAACCAGTCGCTGATGAAGCTGTGAAAGCAGCGCGCAATAAGAGAGGTATCGCTGGATGAGGATTTTCGTACAGAGGAAGACACACTTCCACGGGAGGTCATCGATTGGGCTCCCAATCCCGAACAACTCTACGGGACATCTGAGCTACGAGACATCCTAATCAAAACCATAGAAGAGCTGCAGCCGATCTTGCGAACGGTCTTCGTGCTGCAAGATATTGAAGGTCTTTCGACGGTTCAGACGGCAGAAGTTCTAAACCTGAGCCAGTCTGCGGTGAAGTCGCGGCTATGGCGAGCTCGGTTGCAGCTTCGCGAACGCCTGAACAAGTACTTCGGTAAGTCAGCGGAAACTGCGCCAGTAGAGTCAACCTTTTATAAACGCCTGGCGCAAGCAGCGCCACATTCTCATCGTCTGGTTGCAGATCAACTAAATGCCAGATGATCCGACACAGACCGCGCTCGAACAAGCCCGCTGTGATCTTGCCGCCACGCTCTAAGAAAGCTCGAAAACGAATTGACAATTAAGTGACATTCCATCCGCATCTCGTCGTCGGTCGCGGCGTCTAACTGGCATGCATCGTGAGCAAGACATCAACACTTGAGGCACGGACATAGTTGTGAAATAAGCGTCACGAGCGCAGTTGTCGACGGTTAAATTCAATCTTAACGGAGCAATTACAAAATGAACTACGGAAAGTGTTGGACCGCCATGAGCGAGGGGTTGGCGGTAGCGGTAGTAACCATGGGACTTGCGGCCAGTTCTTTTGGCGCAGATCAAGAGACAGTGTTGCATACTTTTACCAACGGCAGCGACGGTAGCATACCTTTTTCGGGCCTGACCATCGACACGAAAGGAAATCTTTATGGCACGACCGACACGGGAGGTTCTCCAGAGTTCGGCGACGGTACAGTTTTCCAATTGACGCCGGAAACCAGCGGCGGCTTTAGCTTCCAAACCATTCACGCTTTTTCGCAAGCAAAGGGCGACGGTGGTAACCCGGCCGGCAGCGTGGTCTTGGATGCAACCGGCAACATTTATGGGACCACCTCGAATGGCGGTAGCGCTGGATGCGGCATCGTTTATGAACTCTCGCCCACTAAGGGTGGGACCTGGAAGGAGAATATCCTACACAACTTTCAGGGCAACAGGGATGGATGTAACTCGAGCGGGTTTGTCATCCTCGACGAAGCAGGAAATCTCTTTGGCGCCACCGCTTCTGGTGGAGGCGGCGTGAACAACACTTTCTGCAACAACGGCTGCGGAACGGTGTTTGAGTTGACAAAACTGGCGAATGGAAAGTTCTCGGAGAAAGTGATCCACAGGTTCGCGGGAGAAAACGAAGATGGCCGCAATCCTTTGGGAGGCCTCGTATTCGACAAGTCCGGCAACCTTTGGGGCACGACCCAGGTGGGCGGCCATAGCCACTCGCCGACATGCGGTGGCGCGGATGTATGCGGCACGGTGTTTGAACTGACGCCCAATGCCAACGGAACCTGGACCGAAAACACCTTGTTTAGCTTCTCAGACAACTCCACCGGATTCAATCCCGTTACCAACTTGGTCATCGACGACGAGGGCAACTTATACGGGACGACCGTAAACGGTGGACCATCTTTGGAAGGCCTGGTGTTCAAACTAACCCCCGAAGGCAACGGGAAAGTTACGGAGAGCATCGTCCACGACTTCGGCGGCGCTTGCTGCACGGATGGAGTTCATCCCTTTAACGGCCTGACCATCGACGCTGCGGGGAACCTCTACGGCACGGTCCAAGGAGGCGGAGGTACCACAACCCTCTGCACCGGTGGTTTCGTTGATACCGGCTGCGGCATTGTCTACAAGCTTACGCCCAATGCCAGCAAGGCGAGATGGGAGGAGACGATTCTGTATGCCTTCTTCGGTGAAAGCGATGGGGCCACTCCACTGGACGACCACGTTGCCGTCGACGACAAGGGTAATGTTTTCGGTTCGGCAGCGGAAGGTGGCGACCTCAACGCCGGTTGTCCCGGCCACCAGCCAGGCGGATGCGGCGTTGTCTTCGAGGTGAAACCGTAACCTCGAGCGTAGCGGTCAGAGTTAGCGCGGAGTCTCGTTGCGTTGGAGGCTCCGCCGCTTTTTGAGATGTTGCAGGCACCGGTAGTCTCGAGTAGAAGTTTTCAAGTCTATCCGCAGCAACGGACAGGGCGTCAGCAAAGGCGACGATTCTCGAATGGAATCGACCCGAGTTGACGACCTGTCCGCCTCCCTAGCGTCTTCGGCTTCTTTGGTGAGTGGCTAGATCACGGAATATCCCAGGCTCAGCTTGTCTAACCAATTCAGTACGTGCATTCGCAACAACGCGGCCACTGATGGCACAGATTACCGCCGACTGAACGCATAACTGCAAGTAATACTCGCTATTAGCACCACCGAGCCGTTCCCCGCTCCAAACAACGCAGAAGGACTACTGCGCGTGTCACAAATCTCGACAAAGACTTGACAATCAAATGACATCCTGCCTGCATCTCGTCGCTGGTCGCCGCGTCTAACGACTATGTTCTGAAAATTCGATAGCTGCAGCTCGGTAGACGCTTGCGGAATAAAAGTCTCACGAGCGCAGTTATCAATAACGGAATTCAAAGCGTTTTCAATGAGGAGAATCATGAACAAGCAATATCTAACAGTTCTATTCACGCTGATCTGCGTTCTTGGGTTAGGGCTAGGTGCCCGTGCTCAGGAGGAAGACACAGTTGTTTCAAACGTACCGTTCGACTTCGTAGTCGGAGGCAAGGTACTTCCTGCGGGCAATTACAGGGTGAGTCGTGTATATCCGGCCTCTGGATCGCCAGAACTTGAGATCAGAAGCCACGAAACGCGTGCAAGTGTGTTCGTAATTCCGACAGTTTTCGATGACGCGCAAACCGGGCACGCACAGTTTAACTTCGAGCATCTCGGAGATAGTTATTTTCTTAGTGCCGTTGAGACTCCGATCGGGACATACGCCATAGACATACCCCCTTCGGCTATCAAACTTGCGCAGACGCAACAGCAAGGCGGCTCTCGTTCTGGAGGTCAGTGAATCGATCACATTCCTACCGACTTTCTGGCAGGGAGTTCAGGAGCCGAAAACTCTACCAGTCTATGCCTGATATTCCCTGTGATTCGCCAACCAACGGCTCTGCTGCAGGAAGGGAAACAAAATTCAGCGTCGTACAAATCTTGAAACTAAAGTTATGGAGAACAACTTGAAACGAACAATCTTTTTATTCGCGCTGTTCATGACGTTAGCCATTCCTTCGGGGCTATGGGCCCAGCAGGCGGGCTATTCCCAGACCAACCTGGTCTCCAATAGTGCCGGCGTAGCCACTACTACCGACACTCAACTGTTGAACCCCTGGGGGATTTCTATCTTCCCCGGGCAAGATTTTTGGATCGCCGACAATAACAGCGGCACGTCCACGCTTTATAACGCACAGGGCACCAAAAATGCGCTGGTCGTGACCATACCCGGGGCCACAAAGAACCCAAACGGTAATTGCAGCCCAGGTTGCCCCACGGGAACCGTGGCAAACACCAACGGAAGCTATTTCAGTGGAGGATCGTTCATTTTTGATACCGAAGACGGCATCATCGCGAACTGGACCGGCGCCAACACTGCAGAAGTGGCCTTCGATAACTCCGCCAGCGGCGCGGTTTACAAGGGTCTCGCCTTGCTCAACGGCACTTCTCTTCTGGCGGCAAACTTCAATAGCGGGAAAATCGACGTCTACGATCGCAACTTCAACCTCACTTCGTTGAGCGGTTCGTTCACAGATCCAAAGCTCCCCGCCGGTTTAGCTCCCCACGGCATTCACGTCATCGGTAACCAGATCTACGTTGCCTATGCCATGCAGGATACCGCCAAGCACGATGCTCAACCTGGCGTCGGGCTCGGTCAGGTGGATATCTTCGACTCCAACGGAAACTTCGTGAGTACCTTCGTCGCTGCTGGCGGCAAACTCAACGCGCCCTGGGGCGTGGTGGAAACTCCCGCTACCTTCGGAACCTTTGCGAACGCGATCCTGGTTGGAAATTTTGGTGACGGCACCATCAACGCTTTCGACACAACCGGAAAGTTTCTCGGCCAACTCACCGACTCTTCGAACAAAGTGTTGGTGAATGCCGGCTTGTGGGATATGGTGTTTGGCGGAGGCGGCCCCTCTGGTGATCCAGGCACTCTTTATCTCACGGCGGGAGGCAGCAACCAACCCAATTTCCCCGCTGGAGGCAACACAACCGGTGTGTTCGCAAGCCTTGTACCTGCGGCAGCCGTGGGCAGTCCGGATTTTTCTCTGACTCTCTCGCCCAAAACCGCAACCATCGCCCCTGGAGGTTCGACGAGTCTCATGATCAGTGCCAGCGCGGTTGGAGGATTCAATGGGCAGATTTCGCTAAGCTGCTCTTCCGCGTCGGGTCTGACCTGCACTTTCAGTCCTTCGACGATCTCTGCCGGTGCGAGTACATCGTCCACCTTGACCGTTTCTGCTGCCGCCACCCCGCCGACTAACGGCTACGGCTTTGCAACCCTGCTGCCTGGTCTCGGACTGTTCGGAATGCTTCTGACGCCTCGCAAACGGAAACCGCTTGTAGGCAAGAGCATTCTGTTTACAGGCGCGCTGGGGCTGCTGCTTGTGGTCTCGCTGTTCACCCTCGGTTGCGGTGGCAGTTCGACCAGTTCAAAAGCCCAAATGTCCGCATCTCAGGTCAATCTGATGGTGACGGGGACATCCGGCGCAATTAGCCATTCCATTCCTGTAACCATAACCGTTAACTAAGACAATCGCTTTGGACAAGGGCGCACATAGGTGCACCCTTGTTCAGTCACGAGCTGTCGCCGCATTCCCATTTAATACACGTGTGTTTCAACCGATGCATCTGCTGGTAATTTTCGGAATTGCTCTGCTCGTGTTCGGGCCCAAAAAACTTCCCGAGCTCGGCAAAGGAATCGGCGAGGGCATACGCGGCTTCAAGTCAGCCATGAAAAGCTGAAGATGAGAAGCCGGCCAGCACCCCAACCACCATTACCAGCGACCAAGCCATAACCAAGGGGTGAATCGTGGGTTTCGGAACGGAAATATTGATCGTGCTTCTGCTCGGGTTCCTGATCCTGGGTCCCAAGCAGATGCATGCCATGCTGGGACACATGGCCCGGGCTAAAGCTGAACAGTTCCGCCACATCCAACTGGGGATCGTCATCATTGAAATCGAAGACGCGGAACTGGTTGATTCGCGGCCTGGGATCATTGGTGTTGTAGGTGTAGGAGAGAGACAGGAACCCATGGGTAGAAATTCCCTCCACCAGGGAGTTGTTTCCCCGTTGCCCACAACCGAATCAGCAGCCGGAGCCGAAACGGGAGCGCTGACCTGCGCACGCGCAAGCAGGGGTGAAGTCACCATCACCCCTGCCACGATCAGTTTCCCCAGGGACCGGCGTGTTGCTCGCCAAAGCCCCTTTTTCTTCATTTCCGTCCTGCTAGGAGCTCCTCCTCATGAACCACGGTTGCACTGTGAACCAGATCCGCGACACCTAAGACATCCTCGTAGGCGTGCTCGCCGTGGATGGATTCATCCAAGCCGATTTCCTCCGTCATCTCGCTGACTTTCACCGGGGTGAACATATCGATAATTCGTAACATCCCGTAGGTAAACACGAAGGCCCAGACCGACGAGAAAGTCACCGCTACGACCTGTTTTAAGAGGAAAATCGGATCGCCGTTGAGCAAGCCATCCGCACCCGCGGGGTTATAAGCGCGGCTGGCGAAAATTCCCAGCATAACAATGCCGAGAAAACCACCCACGCCGTGAACTCCCCAAACATCGAGTGCGTCGTCCCAGTGCAATTTGTTCTTCATCTCGACCGCGGAGTAGCAAACCACTCCGGAAACACAGCCGATGATGACTGCAGTGGTGGGAGAGACGTATCCGGCTGCGGGAGTAACCGTCGCCAGTCCAGCAACGGCTCCCGTCAACAAGCCCAGGAACTTCGGCTTCTTTTCGTTGAACCATGCCACCAGCATCCAGGTGACGGCTGCAAACGAGGCTGCCAAATCGGTATTGAGAAATGCGGTCGCGGTCACCGAATCTACCCGCATTTCACTTCCGGCGTTAAAACCATACCATCCAAACCACAGCAGGCCAGTTCCCAGCGCGACCAGCGGAATGCTGTGTGGCCCGGGATCCGCCGTCCGCCGCTTACCCACGTACAGCACCGACGCAAGAGCAGCGATGCCGGCGATGTTGTGCACTACAATGCCGCCCGCAAAATCCAGCACACCCCATTTCTGCAACATGCCTCCACCCCAGACCATATGGACAAAAGGAAAATAAACGAAGGTCAGCCAGCCGGTTAGGAAGAGCATGTAGGCTTTGAAGGTGACGCGATTGGTGAACGCGCCCGAGATCAGCGCGGGCGTGATAATAGCGAACATCATCTGATATGCAATAAATACAAATGCCGGGATGGTGATGTTCGGCGACGGAGTACTAAGATCGATCCCGCGCAGAAAGACGTTGTGGAAGTTGCCGATGACCCCGTGCCAGTCTCCGCTGAAACACAGAGAATAGCCGTAGATGTACCAGAGCACCGTCGTCCAGCCCATCGAGACAAAGCTCTGAATCATGATGGCGAGCACGTTCTTCCGCCCTACCAGACCCCCATAAAAAAACGCAAGACCGGGTGTCATCAGCATGACCAGGCTGGTGCATAAAATCATGAAACCTGTGTTACCAGTGTCGAGATGCAGCATTGAAGGCTCTCCAGGCGAAAAGTTTAGGAGACATAAGCGTCTGCAGTCCGAATCAGCTTCACGCCTCGACGAGGCGCGAATTGCTACTGCTGTCAACGAATTTATGAAAACGAGGACTCGCGCGTGCTGCCGGGCTGGAAGTGCGGGAAACGCCCGCGCTCTCCGGTGGCACGCTGACTCAGACTAAAGTAGGGTCTCCAGTTCCTACTTCATGTAGAGAGTGTGCTATCGCTGGGCACAAGTGCCATGAGCCACATCACGTTTGGCTGTGATACAGATCATTACTGGGGTCGCGCGGCTACCATCTCACCTCTGTCGTGCCTCGGCCTCGGCTAGCCGACCACGGCGTAAGCGATCCTTTGGTTACGCAGCCAGCAGCAGGCATCACGGTGGGGTGTGATGGCCGGGCGAAACCGCTTTTGCAGTCGGAACTGCGAGGCTGTCCACGAACGCGCATGGGAACGGCGACTCTATGCTGGACGCGATCGGCTAGGTCGATTGGCGAATAAATCTCTAATTGCACTTATGACCCCTCAGCCAATGATTTTGAGTGCTATGGCCTGCCTATTACACTCGTTGACTGGCAGTCAAAACGTGTATTCGCCTGTTAGCAAACTTCCGGTTTGCCAGTCATCCTCCCGCAACCAGCGGCAAGCTCCAAATGGCCTTCAACTTCCCAAGGTCTGAAATGGGTGCCACCCGACGTGCCGTTCACGCCGGCTGTCAAACTCTTGTACCGCCTCATTCCTCGTTTTTGGGTCAAGGATTGGCCACCGAAGGCTCGCTTGCAGCGCTGGAGTTTGGTTTTTGCGACCTCCACCTTGACACAGTGGTCGCATTTGCTGTGGAGGCGAACACTAGTTCGCGGAGAGTCATGGAAAAGGTCGGAGTGGTCTACGGCAGAGATTTCGATCACCCGTCGATTCCAGAATTGAGTCCCCTGCGGCACATTCTTTACTTGCTCAAACGCGCTGACTGCCACGAGGAGTCCTCACCAAGTCGCATCCTGGTGTAACGAGTGACTGTCCAAAGCAGGGGCTTTAGAAACGGACGATGTGAGGACTTTTGTCGCTTCCCGACCGACGCCCTCTATTGGCGAAAAATCGCGATAACGCTCATTGACCCGAGAGGGTCGCCAATTCCCGACGAGAATCCCTTCTTTCCTTGCTGAGTAATCGAAGTCGCCGCTATAATCTGGCGCGGGAACCCACAATTCCCAACATTCGTGTCCATTAACACAACTTCAGGGAAACAGCCTCTACAGTATGTACCCGATAGCGAAGGTCGTTATCGCTTGCTTTTTGAAAACAGCATGGACGGGATTCTTCTCACTTCGCCTGATGGCAAAATTTTCGACGCCAATCCCAGCGCTTGTTCCATTTTCGGGCGCACACGGGAACAGATTATTGCGGCCGGGCGAGACGGTCTAATGGATACTTCCGACCCTGCTTTGGCTCGTTTGATAGAGCAAAGGAAGCGTACTGGCAAGGCCCATGGCGAACTGATGGCCAGACACCCTCACGATGCTATATTTCCCATCGAGATATCTTCGGTCGTGTTTCCTGACACCGAAGGAAACGAGCTTACTTGCATCATCTTGCGGGACATCACTCGGAGAAAACGTGCACGGGCCGAACGCGAGCAATTGATCACCGAACTCCAGGAAGCCCTCAACAAAGTGAAGTTGCTCAGCGGGTTGTTGTCCATCTGTGCATCCTGCAAGAAAATCCGTAACGAGCGCGGCCAATGGGAGGTTCTTGAGACTTACATCCGCAATAGGTCTGCGGCTGACTTCAGCCACGGCCTCTGCCTGGAGTGTCTAGAGAAGCTTTATCCCCAATTCTCTTAGCGCTGAGAACTCGATTCAGTTAGAAGCCTGCCAGGGTTCGCACTGATTGCGGGCGTGAATCTTGACGCTCAATAAATCATCCTTGGGCTTGTGAATGCTTTGCGTAGCGCTCGAACACACCCCGAGTTTTCCAGCCGCCGATCTTCATAATAACCCCTTCGGCAACGTCAGCCCGGCACAGGTGCACGCGCGAGTCTCAATGCCCGAGCGGAGCATAGAGCCAGTGGGGCTCACTAGCCCCTCACTATCGCCCCCATTTTGCCCACGAGTTGAAATGTCCGAAAGCGACGCTGCTTCAGTAAAAGGTCCTGCACTGCTTGCTTGACGGGCGACCCGTGAAAGTCCACCAGGTTGAGTTCAGCGAGGAATGCGAATAGTTGATGATCTTCAGCACCCGGCGCTCCGATGGAAGTGCCCCGAAAAATAGGATTGCTCCGAAACATGAGCTGGGTGGCTTCGAACAGAAACGCATTGGGATTTGTGTTAGGCCTTCCGGTGTAATCGAAGTAGGGTCCATCTTGCACGCGGACACTCGGTTGAATCCAGCCTTCGATTACGATCTCCGAGTGTGCGGGAACTTCCAGGTTCACCGTCTGGCATTGGATGAGTTGAACTGCTTCCTGTTGCAGAGCGCCCGCTAAGTCGTATTCGTCCATTCCATCGGGGTATGCCGCAGCAGCGGCCATCACCACTGCCTCGTTGACACCAATCGCCACTGCCACCGGCAAGGGTTGGCCATCCTTTTCAGCTTTGGCTACCTGCCGAGACAGATGACTCCGCGGAGAAGCACTGATTGTCGCCTGTTTTGGACCTAACAGTTGCATCCGATATACCCCAACGTTCCGGGAGCCTGTTTCCAGATCTTTGGTTGCGTTGATGTGCCAGGTGCCAATGTATCGACCGCCGTCGTGGTCGCTCCACTGAGGAACCGGCAGGTTCAGAAGATTGATGTCGCTCGCCCGAACAATGTTCTGGAGCACCGGGCCAGTTTCGATCAGTCTCGGTTTGACTGGCCTGGCAATTCTTTTCTTGGCTTCTGCGATGAGAGTCTTCCAGGCAGTTCCGGGCTCCAAACCAAGAGCCAGCGCGATCGAGCTCGTATCCCGCAGCCCGTTGGTGAACACGCGTTGACCGGGGTAATCCTTGATGTTCTCGAAGAGCAGCGCTGTGCGGCTCTCCCTCATCATTCTTCCGAGATCAAACCGCCAATCGATTACTTCTTTGACGCGCACTAGACGACCGGCGTCTGCGAGAACTTGAATGAAATGGCGCAGGTCGCCCGCTTCCCCAGAAGCTCCCCGCGAGGTCGAAAGCAAAGCAGCACCGGGGCTCAGTTCGTTCTCAGAAAGCGTATCTTGCACTATTTCGCTGCCTCGACTTCTTCGAATGCGTCGCGCCCCAAATGCTTGAAGTCCGAGCGTTCCATACGGCCAAGCAGCTCGGCTGCCCGTTTCGCGAAATAAGTGATGATGATGTCCGCGCCCGCTCGTTTCATACAGGTTAGCGCTTCCAGCATGATCGCGTCCCGGTCCAGACGCCCGAGCCGCGCCGCTGCATCGATCATTGCGTACTCGCCGCTTACGTCATATGCCGCCAGTGGCATCTTAAATTCCTGCTTGGCGCGATACACGACATCCAAGTAGAAGAGCGCAGGTTTGACCATCACGATGTCTGCGCCTTCCTCGATATCCATCGCGATCTCGCGCATGGCCTCATCGGAATTGGAGAAATCCATCTGATGAGTCCGCTTGTCCCCAAACGATAGCGTAGAGTGTGTGCCCTCCTTAAAAAACGGGGCATACAGTTGCGAAGCAAACTTTGCCGAATACGCCATAATTGGCAGGTTGTGGAATCCGCGCGAATCCAATGCCTCTCTCATCGCGCGAATCTGTCCGTCCAGCATGGCGGCGGGCGCAACCATATCGCTGCCGGCTTCGGCATGGGAGAGAGTGATTTTTGTAATCAGCTCCAACGACGCGTCATTGTCCAAATAGCCATTGCGAATGATCCCGCAGTGGCCGTTCCGCGTGTACTCACACGGGCACACGTCGGTTATCACAAGCATTTCCGGAACTGTGCTCTTCAAAGCTCTCACCGCGTCCTGCACGATTCCATGCGGGGAGTAGGCACCCGACGCCTGTTCATCTTTAGTCTCCGGCTGGGGCACACCAAACAAGAGAACCGCGGGAATGCCAAGATCGCGCACTGCGATCGCTTCCTCGACCAGGCAGTCGATCGACAAATGATAATTGCCCGGAAGGGATGCGATCTTCCTCCTTATCGTGCTGCCTGGGACCACGAACAGGGGCAGAATGAAATTACTTGCGGTAAGCTTGTTTTCGCGAACCAATCCTCGAATGGCCTCGCTCTGCCGGAGTCTTCTGAGTCTTCGTGCTGGAAATCCCATGGTTTGTTCCTTTCATTTGGTCGCATACTTCGTAAGCTGGTTACTTCGTTTCCCTAACTGGAAGGGCAGGACCTTCCCGCTCGCGGTACAAACTGGAAAATCACGCCTGATTCGCACCATGCCGGACTGCCGCCACATCTCGATTCCACTCTGCGCCCAGGATTCCGGACTGGCCTCCCCATGTTTGAGCAGCATCATGAACTTGGCCAGAACGTCGCCTTCGTTGACCTTTCCCACTCGCGGGCTGACCAGCAATTGCACGTGCGTGAATCCCTTAGAGTCTTCCTCTTCGACCAACTGGTAATCGGTACTTTTTCCACCGAAGCTCTCGGGCAACTCCTTCTCGATAATTCGGACGAAGTCGGTGTCGACAAACGTCACTCCTTCACCGGTCAACTTTTCATAGCTGCGGATATTGCTGAGACTGGTGTCGAAACCAAGCTCGCCAAATCCGCAGTTACAACCTTCCACTTCAAGATCGCCAAAATCACCCATGCCCACGTTCAAAAGTATTTTGGGAGATTCATAGAGCAGGCTGCTGAAAAGATAGGAATCCAGGCACAGATCGAAGTTCGGAACCACCTGCTGGTGGCTGATGATTGCGGTAGTGTCTTTGTAAAGGTGACAGTGATCGCTTTGCGGATGGGCTTGGTTGCAGCCGGCGGCGATGACGCCTGCCTCCGATATTCCGTAAACCGGAATCGCCACCGCCCCAGTCGATTCGATTTCTCGCTTCTTGTGCGGTGTAAGCGGCTCGCCGGTTACCAGAAACTTTGCCCCGGTAAGATTGATGTTCGCTTCGGCCGCGGCGATACACACCCGCACCGCCGAAGCCGCAAACGTATAAATCACGCAATTCGAGTGCTCGCTAAGAGCCTGCGAAGCCCATTGTGCGATTCGGTAGCCATCGTTGAGTCCAGCGTATTCCGGCTCTGCCAATGGACATCCAAAGAACCGATGCACCGCAAAAATAGTCTTGGTGCCCCATCTTTTTTCCCAGTTCACCCGCACCTGGTCTTCCGCCACCTGCGAAAACCACCGCTGTGCCGGGTTCCCGATATGCGCGAATCGTAAGCTCGAGTTGATGCCCGGCGCTCCCGGAAACACTGGGAACCAATTGGCGATCGGAGCTGTAAGACATCCGTGGAGATCAAGCAAGAACGCATCATACAAAGATCTTTGGTGGAGATAATCAAAGTCGATGCGGATCCTTGTGCCCGCGCTCCGCGTCGCCCCGCTCCTCACCTCATACACGAACGATAGATAGGGGTTATCGAACATTCCCTCTTCGCAGGTAAACGTGATCCCCTTGCGCCGAACCGGCACTTTTCCCTTGAACTCGTCCACCGTGAAATAAACTCCTTCGCGTTCCAATGTGCGCAGGGCGTCCTCCAGGCCATACTTGGAAACCCACGACTTGAGATCGGTGAAAGCGATTCGCTTGCGAGCCAGCAGGGGCAAATAAGGGCTGCGCGAATATTGGAAAATGCTCCGCTCGGCCAGACGTAAGAAATTATCTTCGCGCTCCGCGATTCGTTTCCGGAGCAGGGATCGTGCTAAACCAACCGCCTCTTCGGGTTCCATTCGTGATCTCGCGAACCTCCGCAGGCCGTCGATGAATCGATAATATTTCCGCAATCCTTGACCTCGTGTCGAACGCAGGATCTCTGCCTCCTGATTCTGTTAGCTCGCGAAGAGCCGGGGTTGCTGCAATCGCAAAATAAGCGGGGAGGCGTCAAGTGGGGGTGGCGCGTTGAGGATTATCTCGCGCCAATATCGACCTTTTTATTATCCGAAATCCTGGGAACAAAGTCTGTGACGGACATCACAAAATTCGACGAGAACGGAGGTTAGGGGGCGGGCTGGCGAAGTATTCTCGTTGCATTATTCCGTCGACTAGGAACCCAATCGAACTCGCGGCACGAGGATCAAATGGTCCTTGGCGAACTCGATTGATCACTGGCGCAGAATGCTACGCGGGGAAAACCGGCAAGTCAATGAGCCAATGAAAGCTTTGGGATTTGGGGGTGGTTCAAAACGATTGTTGGCGAAATCGCGATAGCACTCAAAATGCGCCCCAATCGCGAAAATGGGGCGACAGACAGCGCAAACTTGTGCTATGGCCTGACAACAACAGTTACTTCCGAGTAGCCGGTCATCCGGCCCGCAGCCCCAGTGTCCCCAGCCTTTGTCAGGAGATCCGGATCACAATCTTTCCGAAATGCTTTCCGCTTTCCAGGTAATGCAGGGCCTCGCGAGCCTGTTCGAAAGGGAATATCCTGTCGACGACCGGGCGGAGTTCATGCTGCACGATGGCCCGATTCATTTCCTCAAAACTATCTCTGGGACCGACGGAGATGCCCTGCAACCGCACGGCTTTGAGCAGAATGATAAGTGGATTCACGACAGCTTCCACGCCAGCCAAAGCGCCAATCAGACTAATCGTGCCGCCGATGCGCACCGCACGGAGCGATTTTTCCAAGGTGCCGGGGCCTCCCACTTCGACCACATGATCAACACCCAAACCTTCGGTTTCACGAAGGACATATTCGTCCCAGTCGGGATGAGCCTTGTAGTTGATTCCGGCAGACGCACCAAGCTCGTGCATGCGGTTCAGCTTCTCGTCGCTGCTGGAGGTGGCGATCACCCGCGCTCCCAAGACCTTTGCAAACTGCAACGCGAACAGAGAGACGCCGCCCGATCCCTGGATAAGAACGGTGTCACCAGCCTTCACTGAACCCTGCCCGGCCAGAGCGTTCCAGGCCGTTGCCGCGGCACAAGGCAACGTGGCCGCCTCTTCGTAATTGAGGTGAGGTGGAAAGCGAAGCACAGCTTCCTGCCTCATCACGACGCACTCAGCCAGGACTCCATTGATGGTCGTACCCAAAACCGATTGCGCGATCTGCTTGGTCAGTCCACCCCCAATCCATTTCGGGGCGACCAGGCCAACCACGTGGTCTCCCACGCTCGCACGCTCGACTCCCGGGCCGGTCTCGATGACTTCTCCAGCCGCGTCAGTCGGCCACCAACTGCTCAATCGGTTCCAGGCGGGCGGTGAAATGACGCAGAAACGGCGCTTCATAGGTCAACTTGAGACCGTGGATCAGCTTGCGTTTCTTCCAAACTTCCAAGATGACCTCGACCACATAGTCGATATGGCTCTGGGTGTAGACCCGACGCGGGATGGCCAGCCGCACAAGATCCATTTTCGCAGCCGCGCCGAACATGAGTGACCCGATTTCAACCGAACGGATTCCGCCTTCCAGGTAGAGTTCGGCGGCCAGCGCCACGGCGGGAAACTGGTCGACGGGAATGTGCGGAAGGAACGCCCGCGCGTCCAGATAGATTGCGTGCCCGCCGGGTGGTTGCACGATCGGCACTCCCTGTTGCGAAATGTGGCTGCCGAGATATGCGGTCGAAGCGATCCGATATCGCAGGTAGTCCTCTTCCAGCACTTCCTGCACGCCGACGGCTATGGCCTCAAGATCGCGCCCGGCGAGGCCCCCATACGTGGGGTATCCTTCGGTCAAAATCAGAAGGTTCTTTTCCTGCTGAGCGAGAATGTCATCGTTGGTACAAAGGAAACCCCCGATGTTGGCCATGCCGTCCTTCTTGGCGGACATGGTGCAGCCATCTCCGTAGCCGAACATTTCCTGGGCAATCTGCCTTGGCGTTTTGGAGTCGTAGCCTGGCTCTCGCAGTTTGATGAAGTAGGCGTTCTCGGCGAAACGGCAAGCATCGAAATACAGCGGAATGCGATGACGCCGGCAGACCGCACTTATTTGCCTGACGTTCTCCATGGACACCGGCTGGCCACCGCCAGAGTTGTTGGTCACGGTGAGCATTACAAGCGGAATGCACTCGCGCCCTACCTTCTCTACCAGATTCTCCAGCCCTTCCACATCCATGTTGCCTTTGAAGGGATGGACGAGGCTTGGCTGCTTGCCTTCAGCGATCACGAGATCCACGGCCTCCGCACCCACAAATTCGACATTGGCTCGGGTCGTATCGAAATGCGTGTTGTTCGGAACCACATCTCCTTTCTTGCACATCACGCTGAAGAGAATGCGCTCGGCGGCCCGACCCTGGTGGGTCGGGATCACGTGGCGATAGCCGAAGATGGTTTGGATGGAATCGCGAAAATGATCGTAGCTCCTGCTGCCCGCATAACTTTCGTCGCCTTCCATGATCGCAGCCCACTGTTTCGTGGACATTGCTCCAGTACCAGAATCGGTGAGCAGATCAATCAGTACGTCATCGGCGGGAAGCAAAAACAGGTTGTAGTGCGCAGAACGCAGGTGTTGTTCGCGCTCCCGACGCGTTGTCCACCGGATGGGTTCGACACTCTTAATTCGAAAGGGTTCAATGATCGTCCTGGGCATGGGATCTCCACCTACAGGACACACTATCGGCCGAATAAGTGTCTGTGATCGAAGTCACGCAAATGACTTCACAGTGTGACCTCCGCGACTCGGTCCGTACATCCGGATCCGGGATCGAGCAGCCCGGTCAATGCTGCCCACAAACCCTCGCATCGTCCACGTTGCAAGTGTCTGAATCTACGCGGTCATGGGATCTGGGTTTCTACTGCCCGAAAACATATGTTTTTGCATCTGCCCTTTTGGGCTTGTTTTCTCTTCACTTGAGCGGCCGGAAAAAACCACCCGCCGAAGGGACATAGCGGAGTCTGGAGGCGAGTCGCAGGGCGTGAGTGAGAGCGCGGTGAGAAGAAGAAGCTGCGGCCGCCGCTCGGAGGAATCAGTGTGCAAGCTCGCTTGCCGTCGGGCCGGAGAGCCTTCCCGTCCTTATCCAGTTCGGCGTCAAAACAGCCAGGGCCCCACCCGCTCAATACCTTTTTCAGGGTGGCGGCATCGACCCCAAGAAGATCGGTAAAAGGCTTGAGATTCGGGGCGAGTGACACGATCGCACCGACGTTCAGGTCCCTGTTGGCCCAGCCATCTAGGCGCTTCCCAATGCCAGGGGCCAACGAGCCGTCCCAAGGGGAATGACAGAAGGCGCCCTAAAGGCCCATTAATTGCAAATGGCCGCCCTTATCGCAGTTCCCCT
>Ga0116221_1000880_pt1 | contig 20433 bp, 19 predicted proteins | sample Sb_taG_5_FD_88965 | JGI IMG/M metagenome (GOLD analysis project Ga0116221, IMG submission 88965) | Peat soil microbial communities from Weissenstadt, Germany - Sb_50d_8_FC metaG | ecosystem: Environmental > Terrestrial > Soil > Wetlands > Peat | place: Germany: Weissenstadt | collected 2010-09-21 | reverse complement strand
GCCCATCAGGATCCAGCGCCCGTATTTTTCTACCAGCGGACGACCGCCGTAGCAGCCGACCTCGTAGGCCACCAGCGATCCGAGGTTGCAGCCGATGGCTCCCGCGGTGGCTGCCCAGAACAGATTCATGGAACCCTCGAACACCAGATAGCCGGCGAAGGGCATGATCAATTCGGAGGGCAGCGGGATGCAGGCGGATTCAATCGCCATCAGGATGGCGAGGCCTCCGTAGCCCGTCACCGCGATGACGGACTTGATGAATACAAAAAGAACTGCAAGGATTTTCTCAGTCATGTGGGGGAATAGTTGGTGAATTTTGTACAGATGTAACTTGTTACGGCTCTGGTCGACGCAAGGCGTTGCAAGCAACGTCCGTGCAGAAGTTTAGAACGAGCCTTCTTGCGTGAAGGTGAATCCGGGCAGGGACGCGCCCTGTGCGGCTTTGGCCACCTTGACGCGGACGGTCGGGGCGTCGGGTGCGTTGACCGCGGCCGGACGCAGCACGGCGTATTGCGAGAACACCTCGCTGTAAACCTTGGTGACCAGGTAATCCTGGCCGTCGTCATCTTTGCGCCAGACCTGCCCCAGCTGAATGGACTTCACCGCCATTCTTAGTCGCGCCTTTCCTCGATCACTTCCAGACTACCTAGCGCGTTGACCCTCGTCAATTGCGCGGGCGGTTGCTATGGATTACGAAAGGACTGGATTAGGCTTAGTGGCCCATCGGGTTCGAGAGCTGCGTCGACGGGCGAGGACGCGCGTCGTCCATTCTGCTAACATTTTGACTCGATTTCACGCAGATGAAGGGAAGCGTATGGTACGCGGCTTAGTTCCTCGTCAACCGGCAAAAACGGGGCGTCACGAAGGCGCCCGGATTTCGCGGTCGTCTAAGAAGGCAGTCGGGCTGCGCTCGGATCGGCCGGGCCGAAGACCCGGCGCCACACAGACCAAACCGAAAGGCCAGAACCAGCGCTACAATCCGCTGGCGCCCGAGCGCGTTGCTGAAATCCTTAAGCGGCTTGACCAGCTTTATCCCGATGTGACTTGCGCGCTGACTCACAAGAGCGCTTGGGAATTACTGGTGGCGACCATCTTGTCGGCACAGTCGACGGATGTGAACGTCAACCGGGTTACGCCGGAGTTGTTTCGTAAATATCCCACGGTTGCGGACTTTGCTGCGCTTACTCCGGAACAGCTTGAGCCTGACGTGCGTTCGACTGGCTTCTTTCGCAATAAGTCGAAGTCGGTGGTTGGGGCTGCGAAGAAAATCGTGAGTGAGTTTGGCGGGCGGGTTCCCGACGACATGGATAAGCTGCTGACTTTGCCGGGAGTGGCGCGCAAGACCGCGAATGTGGTGCTGGGAACGTGGTTTCACAAGGCGGACGGCGTAGTGGTCGATACGCACGTTACTCGCATCGCGCGGCGGCTGGAGGTTACGAAGGAAACGGATGCTCCGAAAATCGAGCAGGATTTGATGAAGGTGATCCCGCATGAGAAGTGGATTTTGTTCGCGCATCAGCTGATCTGGCATGGACGGAAGCTTTGCATTGCGCTGAGGCCTAAATGCGTGGATTGTGCGCTGGAGAATATTTGCCATGCTGGGGATAAGACGTGGAGCACCGTCGAGGTACATAAGAACGCGAAGCTGTAGGCGCGCGCTTGCTATCAGAATTCCCTGTCGCATCATTTCTTGTGCGGGCTCTTGGGGATCTTTCGACTCCGTTGCTTCTTCGCCTTGCGAAGAAGCTACTGCGCTCAAGATGACATCGCGTGAGGACGGAATGGGGTCTCTGCTAAACTTTTTGTTCTTGCTCTAGCGCTGGGATTGTGGCGCTGCAAAGACACTTATGCGCACTGTCATCCCTTTTGCTATTGTCATGGTTATGGGCGCTTTTGCCTCGGCCCAGACTTTGCCGGTGCCTCCGGCGATCACCGACCCCAAGCAAATTGCCAGCAAGCCCAATGCGAATGTGGAGCAGAGTCAGCAGAATCTTTCGGTTGAGAAGCTCTATATGACGCGGCAGGTGGGGCGTTCGTCGTGGTCGCCCGATGGCAAGACGATTGTGTTCGTCAGCAACATCAGCGGGCGCAACAATCTGTGGCTGGTGCCGGCAGAGGGTGGCTGGCCGACGCAGCTCACGGTGAGCGATCAACGCCAGACGGCGCCGGCTTGGTCACCGGACGGCAAATGGATCGCTTACATGTCAGATTATGACGGCGACGAGCAGTGGGACATTTTCATTGTTTCGCCCAAGACCGGGCAAGTCGTGAATGTGACTCATACGCGGGAGATTGCGGAAGAGTATCCGCGATGGTCGTCGGACAGCCGTTACCTGGCTTACACGGTGAAACCGAAGACGTCGTCGGTTTATGAGATCGACGTTTACGACATGCTGTTGCACGATGTGAAACACATCACGAGGGGCACGCCGGCTGACAAGTTGAATGACGATCCGCTCTGGTCGCACGATGGCAAGTGGATCGCTTATACGCAGCAGCAGGCGAAGGGAACGGATTCGAATGTGTTCTTAGCGGAAGTCGCAACTGGCCGGAGTTCCCTGCTTACTCCGCACGACGGTGAGCAGATTTTCCACTGCAACGATTTCTCTCCTGATGGCAAGAGTCTGCTGGTCACCTCCAACGCCGCGAACGGGCACGACAATGTTGGCTTGCTGGAACTTGCGAGCAAGAAACTTTCTTGGCTTACCAACGATAAGTGGGAGATCGGTGGCGGCAACTTTTCGCCGGACGGCAAGCTCGTTACCTGGACTGCGAATGTGGAGGGCAATACCGACATCTACATGCATGATCTCGCGTCTGGCAAAACTGCCGTGTTGCCGTTGCCGAAAGGTGTGAATGGACTTGGCGGTGAGCAGTCGGCCTTCAGCAACGATGGGGCACACTTTCTCTACAACCACAACGGGGCAACCGTTCCGGGAGATCTTTGGGTCTATGAAGTCGCGACGGGGAAATCGCGCCAGGTGACGCAATCGCTGGTGGCGGGCGTGCACTCTGAAGATATGGTTGAGCCATTCCTGGTTCACTACCCCAGCCGCGAGGGCAAGTGGACGATCTCCGCGTTCGTGTATGTGCCTTACAACATGGTTCGCAATGGGCTGAATGCGGCGATTGTTTACGTGCACGGCGGGCCGACTTCGCAGACACAGAACTCGTTTAACCGGTTTATTCAGCACATAGTCAACCAGGGATATATGGTGATTGCACCGAATTATCGCGGGTCCACCGGATATGGAAAGGAGTTTCAGCAAGCGAATCTTTTTGATATGGGCGGAGGTGATCTGCAGGACGTGTTGGCGGCCGCGGATTTTATTAAGCAGACGGGATTTCTTGATCCCAAGAAAATCGTTCTGATGGGCGCAAGCTATGGCGGGTACTTGACCATGATGGGCGTGACTAAGGCGCCAGAAGTTTGGGCCGCGGGCGTTCCGATCGTGCCCTTCGTGAATTGGCTTACAGAAATTCAGAACGAGGATCCAGTGCTGCAACAATCAGATCTTGCCACCATGGGGGATCCGCAGAAAAACAAAGCGTTGTTCGAGGATCGTTCGCCGATCTTCTTTGTGGACCAGATCAAAGCGCCGCTGTTGTTGCTGGCCGGTGGAAACGATCCGCGATGTCCTCAGGAAGAGGCGCAGCAAGTGGTCGATGCGGTGAAGAAGCGCGCCGGAACTGTCGAGCTTAAGATTTATGAAAACGAAGGTCACGGCTTTGCGCGGGTGGAGAACCAGATTGACGCGTATCAGAGGGTGTCGGGTTTTTTGAAGGCGCATGTGCCGCCAGCGGACTGCAACTGCTCGCTGAACTAGTAGGTTGGCTTACAGAGTCAGTCGTGCGAAAGCGATGGCTTTGATCAGGCCTGGGATGGTGTATTCGGCGGCTTCGATGTCGACGGGAAGGCCGAGTTCGCGAAGTGTTGAGGAAGTGACGGGGCCTATCGAGGCGAAGCGTACATCGTCAAATGCACTTGATTTTCGCGGGCGAGGACGCCCGCGCCACATGTTTTTTCCTAGCAGGGTTACAAAGTTCTTTGCGGTTGATGAACTGGTGAATGTGATAATGTGCGGACGACATTTCGTGTCTTTCAGGATTGCGCGCAGCCGCGTGCGAGAGGTTTGGGGAATTACCGTTTCGTAGGCTTCAACCACGTCCACCTGAGCGCCGAGCTTGCGTAGTTCGCGGGGGATTACGTCGCGAGCGACCTTAGCACGCGCTAACAGCACGCGCTTTCCCGTCATTTGATCACGCAAGCTCTCGACCACCGATTCGGCTACGTACTCTTCAGGAACCACATTCACTTTGATGCCACGTTTCTCGATTGCCTTCTTGGTGGCGGGTCCGATGGCGGCGACGTTCACCTGCTTGAACTGCTTTTTGCTCAGACGGAGTTTGCGAAGGCGCTCCCAAACCGCATCGACTCCATTTACGCTGGTGAGGATGAGCCAATCGTAGTCGTGTAGATTCTTGAGAGCTGCGTCCAGAGGTTTGTAAGAGCTTGGCTTGCGGATTTCGATAAAGGGGATCTCGATGACGTCGGCGCCAAGTTTTCGCAGGCCAAATGAAAGCGCGCTGGCCTGGTGGCGCGCTCGACCGACAAGGATGCGGAGTCCGGCGAGCGGGCGATCTTTCTTCTTAGTCATTGACTTAATGGCGACTTAATGGCCCAAGCCTTCCTGCCGCATGAGTTCTGCGACTCCGGAAATCGCAGAGTCCTTGCTTCGCTTCAGGGACTGAATGACTTGGGCTTGCTCTCCCTTGGTGCGATTTTGGCTGAGTTTGAACTTCGATTCCAACCTTTTCGCTTTGATCTCAAAGCCCACGATGTGCTTCATCATCCGGTTCTGATATTCCTCACCCAGCTCGGACCATTGCGCCATGTACGACGATTCGAAGGTGTTGATCATCCGGTGCAAGGTTGCCCTCAGTCCCTCTTCATCCGAGAACAATGTGGGTTCGCCATAAACGTGCACGGCTGCGTAATTCCACGTCGGAACGCTCTCTCGAATCTCGTACAAAGTCGGCGAAATATAGGCGTGGGGACCGTGAAAGATGACCAGCGATTCCTCGCTCTCCTTCATCGACTTCCAGTGCGGATTCGCCCGCGCCATGTGACCCTGCACGACGATCTGATCTCCGGCGTCGTCAATAAGCAGCGGGAGGTGAGTGGCGAACGGAATACCGTCGACGGTTGAAACCAAAATGGCGAATGGATTTGCTCTCATGAAAGCGAGCGTAGCCGCGCGATCTTCCTGGCGGTTAAATTCCGGTATGTACACTTTCGAATCTCCCAGTCATCACGTTTGGTACCACACGCGGGTGAGGACGCCTGCGCCACACGTTCAGGGCTGCTGCGGTGCGGAGATTTCCTGCCCGTAGACTGCTTCGAGGATCGCATCTCCGCCACGCTGGAGCAAGGTTTCACCGACGGATTCCCCCAGTTGCACGGGATCGCTGCCCGCGCGCGATTCGCGGAGAACCTTCGAGCCATCGGGGTCGGCCACGATCGCTACGAGATGAAGGCCTCCGTCGCGGACCTGGGCAAATGCGCCGATAGGTACCTGACAGCCACCGCCGAGCTTGTTGAGCAGGGCGCGCTCGCACGTGGTTGTAGCACGCGCCGCCGCGTCGTCCAGGAAGGCAAGATGCTGACGCGTGGCCGAGTCACCCGCGCGAATCTCGATTCCGAGCGCGCCTTGGCCAGCCGCGGGACACATCATCTCCGCGGGAATGATCTGCCGGATAAGTTCTGTTTTGCCCAGCCGGTTTAACCCGGCCGCCGCCAGAACAATGGCATCGTATTCACCAGCCTCGAGCCTACGCAGGCGAGTATCGACGTTTCCTCGAAGAGGGTGGACGTCGAGATCAGGGCGAACGGCTTTCAGTTGTGCCTGACGGCGTAAGCTGCTGGTGCCAACTCGTGCTCCTCGCGGCAGCTCTTCGATACTCATATATTTGCGGGAGCAGAAAACATCGCGAGGATTCTCCCGCTTGGTGACAGCGGCAATCTCAAAGTTGGTTGAGAGCTCGGTGGGAAGATCTTTCAAACTATGCACGGCAAGGTCGATGCGTCCCTCGTCCAGCGCTTCTTCAATCTCTTTCGTAAACATACCTTTGGTGCCAACTTTAGCGAGGGCAACGTCGGTAATTTTGTCGCCGGTGGTCTTGATGATCTCGAGTTCCACTTCGTGGCCGCGTTCACGCAGCAGGTCGCTGATGTGGTGGGCTTGCCAGAGCGCCAATTGCGAGCCTCGAGAACCGACGCGAAGGCGTACCATCAGGCGCGCCCTCCGGGTCCGCCGCGGGGCTGGGCTGCCTTTTTGTCTTTTTCTTCCTCGTGGAGATTAAAAAGGCGGCGAACAATATCGACGACGGTTGTGGCCTCCGACTCGCGGGCCGCGGTCTTCAAGGTACTAATCGGGGTGTGCATAATCTTGTTCACGATGCCGTGAGTGAGCGTGTCGATGGCGAGCTCTTGCTCGGGCGATAGCGTACCGAGGCGTCCGCGAACCCGGTCGATTTCGGCCTGGCGGATGGTTTCCAGGTGGTCCTGCAAAGAAACGATGGTCGGCACGACGTCGAGGGTTTGCAGCCGCGATTGAAAGCGCTCAACCTCGCTCTCGATGATGGCGGCGGCGCGCTCGGCCTCTTTCTTACGATCCGCGACGTGCGACGACACCGACTGTTGCAGGTCGTCGATGTCATAAACGAAGATTCCGTCCAGTTTATTCATCTCCGGATCGACATCACGTGGCACGGCGATATCGATAAAAAACATGGGACGGTTCTTGCGGCGACTCAGGAAAAGTTCGCCGTGCTCGCGCCGGAAAATAGCATGCGGGGCTCCGGTCGAGGTAATCACGATATCGCACTTATCGCAGGTGTCGTAGAGACGGCTGAATTCGATAGCCTGGCCATTGAATTTCTGGGCCAGGCGAATGGCCCGGTCGTAAGTGCGATTAGCCACAAAAATCGATTCCGCTCCATGGGCAAGCAGATGACGCGCTGCCAACTCGCTCATCTTTCCTGCTCCCACCAGGTACACGTGCTTGCCATTCAGAGATCCGAAAATCTTCTTGGCGAGTTCGACTGCGACCGAGGCAATCGAGACTGCGGATGAGCCCACGGCCGTTTCCGTGCGCACTCGTTTGGCTACGGCGAAAGCTCGAGTCAGCAGCAAATCCAGTTGGGAGTGAATCGCGCCCACGGCACGTGCGGTCGCGTAGGCTTCCTTCACCTGTCCCAGGATTTGCGCCTCGCCTACGACCATCGAATCCAGGCTCGAGGCCACACGGAACAAATGGCGGATAGCATCGTGTTCGCGATATTCGTAGAGGTGCGGCTCCAGTGCGGCGCGATCCAGGTGAAAATAGTCGCCGAGGAATCCACGCAGGTCGGCACTGCCGTTCTTAGTCTGAGCCAATAGTTCCACCCGATTGCAGGTGCTCAGGATCAATCCCTCGTCAACTCCGGGATGCTGCGTGAAGCATCTCAAGGCCTCAGGAAGTCGCGACTCAGGAATGGCCAAGCGTTCGCGCACCTCGACCGGCGCACTGTTGTGATTCACGCCGATGAGCTGGAAGTTCATGACTGTGCGAACCTGTGAATCGTGCTGAAGTAGTTGGCGGCCCAGGCGATGATGGCAAAAACAAATGCTCCCGCAGCGAGATAGGCGGCGCGGCGGCCTCGCCATCCCGCGGTCCAGCGGGTATAGAGCATGATGAGGTACACAACCCACATCAGGATCGAGAGCAGAATCTTGGGATCGAGAAGATCCACCCGTCCGTAGGTCGATTGGGCCACGACTGTCCCGGCAATCAAGCCCAGCGTCATGAAAGGAAAGCCGAGGAGCAGTGAGCGGAATCCGATCTCGTCGATCACTTCAAGCGCGGGCAGACGCGAGAGAAGTCCGCCTCCCTTTTTCGATTTCAACGACCGTTCCTGGATGAGATAGAGCAGGCTCGCGCCAAAACTCAGAACCAGCGCGGCATATCCGGTGAAGATCAGCGCGATATGCGCAAACAACCAACCGGTCCGCAAGCCCGGAGAGGTAAACAAGAATGGCTGCTGTCCGGTTGCCGCAACGAAAGTCAGCAGAAAGACCAGGGGAAAAACAACGATGCCCGGAGACGTAGTCTGATACAGCAGGTACACGAGCATGAACACGACCATAATCAGAAAACCAAGCACTGATTCGGCATTGTGTACGGAAGCCAGGGTGATCTGGCCTGAGAGCAGGATGGACTCGGTGAGCGAGACGAAGTGGAACAACATCCCCAAGTAGGCTGCGTGCAAGGCGATCTTGTTCAACAGGTCGCTGGTGCGGGTCAGCGCGACCAGGGCGTATAGCAGACCGACGGCGTAGCAACCTAGCGCAACTCGTAGCCAAATTATGGGCATATCTGGATTTACTGCCCCTATGCGGATTCGGGCATCCCCTCCCAATCCGGCAAGGTGATTATAGTCTGCCCTGTGCCTGGGGCAGCCCGCAGTCGGGAACGTCACTGCTCCTTGTGATGTAGATCACAACGTTGCCGGAAAATTTACGACGACGCGGAACCCTCGGAAATCTGCGAAAATTGTCTCCGTTTCCAGTTGCGAGTGTCACTCAACTCCCAGGGTCGCGAGAACTTGTTCCAGAGTCGCGCCATTCACGGCCAATTGCCTGCCGTCGGCCATCATGTTCTCGATTTCGTCGAAAGCCTGGAACAGACGCATCTTAACCGCGCCGTATTGTTCGGCATCGGTTAGGGCGCGCCTGTGGTTTGCCGCCCACTGGTCCGCGGCCTCTTCAGTCAAGAAGACACTGACGGCGAAAGTGGTCTTGCGGTCGGAGGTTACGTCGAAAACGTATTCGGTGGCGACGCCCCGCGAGGGATTAGTCATCGCCAGACGCTTTCCCACGAAGTAATACTGGTAAACATATCCTTGGCCTCCGGTGTAGGTTTTCATGCGGCGGATGGTCATAAGTCAGTCGTTGGTCGTTGGTCGTCAGCCGTTGGTCGAATGGATTGCGATCGACAAACGACCAAGGACTAACGACCGTTGCTACGGTTCGATCCTTGCGTCCCGCAGGCGTCTGACCGCGGTCTCAGAAGACAAAGGCGAATAGTAAACCTCTTTGAAGGTATACGACTTCGCCTTCATCGCCAGGATGGGCATGATTTCAATATGCCAGTGATAGTCTTCGTCGATCGTTTTCCAGTAACCCAAGTTGCCTGACCGGTGCAGGCTGTTGGGCGAGGTGTGCAGCACCAGATGAAAGTCCTCGGTGATGGTGCGGATGCGCTGCAAGGTGCGTCGCAGCAGGACGCCTAGATCGCGCATCGTCCCCGGACGATTCAGACCGAAGCGTTCAAACGCAGCTTCGTGGGTGCGCGGCATAAGCCAGCTTTCGTAGGGCACGCGCGGCGCATACGGACAGAGCGCGATGAAGTCGCCGCGCAGTTCGATCACGCGAAGGTCTTGCTTCATCTCCTGAGAAATGATGTCGCAGAACACGCATCGCTCTTTGCTCTGGAAATATTCGCGGGCTGCGCGCAGTTCGTACAACACGCGGCGGGGGACGAATGTGGTCGCGGTAAGCTGTGAGGTGGGATGCTCAAACTCCTGCCCGGCACTGTTTCCGTAATCCTTGTAAATGCCAACGTATTTGAAGCGTCCGTCGCCTTTCAGATCCTGGATTCGCTGTGCCGCGAGCAGCAGGAATTGTTCAATCTCGAGATCGCTTGCGTTCCACAGGTGCCGGTCGTGCGAAGGATTCTCCACCAGTACCTCGTGGGCCCCAACTGGACGCATGCGGTCGTAGATGCCGTCGCCGCGGCGGGTTGCCTCGCCCTCAATGTGGTACATGGCATTAGGATGCACAACAGCGCACGCCGACGACGGGGAACCCACCACTCCCGAGGCATTGGCAATAAGTTGGGGCGGCTCGCGGGAGTCGGGACAGAACCGGCAAAAAGGTTCCGGGCGTGCGGGGTGGTCGGGGACGTCGTCCCCGGTAATGACCCAGGAGCGGGTGATCGGATCCTTGCGGAGTTCCATGCATAAGGAAAACACCTCGCCGGAGTTGCGTCAACTGTTCTCTGCGCAAGCGTTTTGCACCGGGCGGTGAGGGATTGCGGTTTGTTATAATCCGCGCACGAAGCCGCCTGAGATGACCGAGCCGTCCACGCCGTTGATGCGACAGTATGCCGCGATCAAGAAGGAACACCCTAGCGCCTTGCTGTTCTTTCGGCTGGGAGATTTTTACGAACTTTTCTTCGATGATGCGATTCTCGCATCGCGCGAATTGCAGATCACGCTGACCTCTCGCAATAAAGAAAAGGGTGTGGCCGTTCCCATGTGCGGCGTGCCTTATCACGCAGCGGAAGGCTATATTTCCAAGCTCATCCGCAAAGGATTCAAAGTCGCGATCTGTGAGCAGATGGAGAATGCCGGCCTCGCCAAGAAATTGGTGCGACGCGAGGTCACGCGCGTGGTCACACCGGGCACGGCGGCAGACTCGTCGCTGGGCTCGGAGGAAAACAACTTTCTCGCGGCTGTGGCACAGATCGGTGATCGAGTAGGATTCGCGGCTCTCGATCTTTCTACCGGGGAGTTTCGCGCTACCGAGTTTCATGGCGAAGATGCCGGGAAGCGGATTCAGGAGGAACTGCAGCAGTTAAGACCGAAGGAGCTGTTGTACGGCTCCTCGGCGCCCTTATTTGACGAGCAGGGGTCGCGTGGGGACGGACGACCTCGCCCGTCTGGGGGCAATGCTGGTTTCGCCGAGACTCCGCTCGACGATTGGGTGTTCGCGCCCGATCACGCCATTCCTCTCCTCGAAAATCACTTTGGGGTGCTCTCTCTGGAGGGTTTTGGACTTGCGGGCAAACCGGCCGCGAGTGCAGCGGCTGGCGCCATTCTGTACTACGTTCGCTCCACACAGCGCGGAACTTTGGATCACGTGGACCGCGTCGGGTTCTACGAGCGGCAGAATTACTTGGTGCTCGACGCGGTAACGGTGCGAAATCTGGAACTGATCGAGCCGCTGTTTGCCGGAACCGACGCCGGAGTGACTCTGTTTCGCTCCATCGACGCGACTGTTACCCCCATGGGCAAACGCCTGTTGCGCTCGTGGATGCTGCGACCGTCGATTGAGACAACTGAGATTAGTGCGCGGCTGGACGCAGGTGAAGCGCAAGTCAACCAGACGGTTGCCCGCGAAGAATTGCGGCGAGCGCTCGACGGGATTCTGGATCTAGAGCGCCTGCTGAGCCGGGTGACGCTGGAAACCGCTAATCCGCGGGACGTGCTCGCTCTGGCGGCATCACTGCAAAAGATTCCTGGGCTACGGGTCACGCTGGCTAAATTCGCGACCGAGCGGCTTACGACGCTGCACGGATTGCTCGACGAACTGGTTGATCTGCGAGAACGAATCGACAAGACCATCGTCCCTGAGCCTCCGATTTCGCTTGTTGACGGTGGAGCAATCCAGCTCGGAGTTGATAAAGAACTTGACAAATTGCGTGAGCTAAGCCGCAACAGCAAGCAATTTCTGGCGCAGATCGAGCAGCGGGAGCGGCAGCGCACCGGAATCAATTCACTGAAGATCAAGTTCAATTCCGTTTTTGGTTACTATCTCGAGATCTCGAAACCCAACCTGCATCTGGTGCCGACCGATTACGATCGCAAACAGACCCTGGTCAACGCTGAGCGATTTACTACTCCTGAACTAAAGGAGTACGAGTCGAAGATTCTTGATGCCCAGGAAAAGATCGTAGAGATCGAGCGGCGCTTGTTCGCAGAGCTCCGCTCGGCCATTGCCGGCGAAGCACGACGCATCCGGCAAACGGCGCTGGCACTGGCAGAGGTAGATGTGCTTTCCGCATTAGCGCATGTGGCGGCTCTGCGGAACTACTGCCGGCCTACCTTTGACGAGTCTGCCGATATCGAGATCGTTGCCGGACGGCATCCGGTCATCGAGCAGCAGGAAATGGCGGGAGGCAACGAGCGCTTTGTGCCCAACGACCTGTATCTCAACTCGACCACCCATACGGTGCTGGTTCTCACCGGGCCGAACATGGGCGGCAAGTCGACTTATCTGCGCCAGGCTGCGATGGTTGTGATTCTGGCGCAGATGGGATCGTTCGTACCGGCCACGTCGGCGCGGCTCGGCGTGGTCGACCGCGTCTTCACCCGCATCGGAGCCAGCGACAATCTGGCACGCGGGCGTTCAACGTTCATGGTCGAAATGACGGAGACGGCGGCAATCCTGCACACGGCCACGCCGCGGTCGCTCATTCTTCTCGACGAAGTGGGACGTGGTACAGCTACCTACGATGGACTGGCCATTGCGTGGGCGGCGGTTGAATATGTCCACGCGCGCGTACGGGCCAAGACCCTTTTTGCTACCCATTATTTCGAGCTTACTGAATTGGCCGAACGGCTTTCGGGTGTGAAGAACTATCACGTTTCGGTAAAAGAAACTCCCGGGGGAATCGTGTTTTTGCGGAAAGTTGAAGCGGGAGCAGCTGACCGCAGCTACGGAATTGAAGTAGCAAAGCTTGCCGGTTTGCCGAACGAGGTCGTTGAGCGGGCGCGGGAAGTGCTGGCCGAACACGAGAGTGCGGAACAGCGTGTGACCGAGCAACTGGCCAGTGACGAACTGCGTCCGCGCGCGCCAGCTCAACTCACGATCTTCACGCCGCTGTCGCAGCCGGTTCTCGAAAAACTTCGCGAGCTTGATTTAAATCGGTTGACTCCGCTTGAAGCGCTGAATTTGCTGGCGGAGTTAAAGAAGCAGGTGGATTGAAGAAGAAAGATTCAATTTCCGAAGAGATCGGACAACTGCTCATCGTCGGTTTCGACGGCACCGAGATGTCCCCGCAGCTCCGTTCCCTGCTCACACGACTGCAACCTGCAGGCGTGATTCTCTTTGCGCGCAATATAACCAGCGGCGAGCAGACGCACAGGCTGTTGCATGCATGCCGCTCATGCGTTTCCACGCCGCTGTTTACCTGCGTGGACATGGAAGGCGGCAGAGTGGATCGCTTTCGCAACGTCACCGGAGCCGCACCGGCTGCGGCGGATGTGTTCGCCACCGCGGATAGCAGACTCTATCGCAGGCACGGGAAGATCATCGGCGAATCTTGCCGGGCGCTGGGTTTCAACACCGACTTCGCTCCGGTCGTAGATTTGGCATTTGAAGCATCGCGCAAGGTCATGAGTTCGCGCGCGGTTTCTGCCGATCCCAGAGATGTGGCGGCCTATGCCCGTGAATTCCTTGCCGGTCTCCGCTCTGCTGGCATCTTGGGGGCGATCAAACATTTTCCCGGGCTGGGCGAAGCGAACCTCGATACTCACCACGAACTCCCCTGCGTGGAGAAGTCCTGGAAGAAGCTATGGGATGCGGACATTGCGCCCTACCGCGCGTTGCGACGCGAATCGCCGTTGGTCCTGGTCGGCCATGCCGCTTATCCAGCGGTGACTCACGATCGCACGCCGGCGTCCTTGTCGAAGAAATGGATTACTGAGGTTTTGCGCAAGAAAATCGGCTATCGAGGGCTCGTAGTCTCGGACGATCTCGAGATGGGTGGCGTGCTGAAGGCTGCTCCCATTGAGCAGGCCGCGGTGGAGCACATTCGCGCCGGCGGCGATCTGTGCCTGATCTGTCACATCGAGGAACACGTCATTCGCTCCTACGAAGCGCTGCTCAAAGAGGCGCAGCGTGACGGAAGGTTCGCGCGTCGAGTGAACGAATCAGTAGCACGCGTGCTCGCGTTCAAAAAGAAATCAAAAGAACTGAAGCGATCGGCGCCGGTTCCAACCGCCGCAAAACTGGCGAAGGTCTCGCGACAGTTGTGGGAGTTCAGCGAACAGGTGCGGCTGGCGACAATAAAACGGCAGGATGAGGCATGATCGTTGCTGGGGTGATGAGCGGGACGTCTGCCGATGGAATCGACGTTGCGTTGGTGCGCGTGACCACTTCATCGCCGAGCCGGGCCCGGACGCCCACACTCCATCTTCTCGGGCACGCGGAGTTCCCTTATCCGAAGCAAGTTCGGCGCGCTGTGTTGGCCGCGATGAATGCGACTAAGGCCAGCGTGGCGGACCTGGCTCGATTGAACTTTCTGCTCGCCGAGCTTTACGCCGACGCGGTGCTGGCCACGCAGCGTCGCTTTCATCTCAAGGCTGAACTGATAGGTTGCCATGGCCAGACGCTCTATCACCAGGGCGAGGCCGCTCCGTTTCTTGGACGCAAGCTTGCGGTCACCTGGCAAACCGGCGAGGGAGCTGTGCTGGCTGCGCGCGTCGGAGTTCCAGTAGTTTCCGATTTCCGGCCCGCGGACATGGCGGCTGGCGGCAAAGGCGCGCCTCTGGTCCCGTTCCTCGATTTTCTTTTGTACCGCGACCGTCGCGTAGGCCGAATTGTGCAGAACATCGGAGGAATCGCGAACTTCACCGCCATTCCCGCAGGCGCTTCCCCAAATCAAGTGATCGCTTTCGACTCCGGCCCAGGCAACATGGTTATCGATGCGGTGACCCAGCGTTTGTTTGGCAAGCCCTACGATCGCGATGGGAGAATCGCCGGTTCGGGTGCAGTGGTTGACCGCGTCATCGGCGATGTTCTCCGTGGGCCATTCTATCAGCGTAAACCGCCAAAGACAGCCGGCCGGGAGGAATTCGGACGCGAGTTTGCGAAGGAGTTTATCCGGCGCTGTGGACGTGTAGATAAGCGCGACATCGTCGCCACCGCGACTGCATTGACCGCTGAGTCCATTGCGGATGCACTTCGGCGTTTCGTCCTCCGCCCCGCGAGAGCCTACCGGGATTTCATTGTCTCAGGCGGCGGAGCAAGCAATCCTACGCTTATGGCGATGCTGGCGAACGCGTTGCGGCCTCTCGGCCTGCAAATCCGTTCCTCCGATGAATTCGGATTGCCCTCCGAGGCAAAAGAAGCGGCGGCGTTCGCGTTGCTGGCTTTTCAGACATGGCATCGGCGGCCGTCGAACGCACCATCGGCAACCGGAGCAAACGGGCCTGCGATCTTGGGAAAGATTTCCTATGTCTGAACAGAAATCTGCACCCGCGTGGTCTTTAGTGGTGCATGCGCTCGCGCTCAGCGCAATGCTCCTTCCGCTTTTGGCGTGCTCCGCTAAGCCTGATCCGAATACGTTGGTGATGATTATTGAAAACAGTCCTACTAATTTGGATCCGCGAGTTGGTCTGGATGCGCAGTCCGAGCGCATTGATGAATTACTCTTCGACGACCTGTGTACGCGTGACGACCACTTAAATGTTCAGCCGGGGCTGGCCGAGCGTTGGGACATTCCCGATCCTCTCACCTACGTTTTCCATCTCCACCAAGGAGTGAAATTCCACGACGGGCGTTCCCTAACCTCGCGCGATGTGAAGTGGACCTTCGATTCCCTGCTGCAGGGGAAGATTCGCAGCACCAAGGCCGCCGCCTATCGACTGGTGGATCGCGTCGATGCGCCTGACGATTCCACGGTAGTGTTCCATCTCAAGGAACCATTCGTCTCGTTGTTGTGGAACATTTCGGATGGCGCCATGGGAATCGTGCCCTACGGCAGCGGCGATGAGATGAGCCGCGATCCGATTGGCTCGGGCCCGTTCCGTTTTGTCAGCGCTGAACCGGACAAAGAAGTGGTCATCGAACGCAACGATGGCTACTGGGGCGAAAAGGCGCGCGTGAAACGAGTGCGATTCGCAGTGATTCCCGATGCCACCACCCGCGCGCTTGAACTGCGCAAAGGCAGCGCCGACATTGCGGTCACGTCGCTGACTGGTGACATGGTGCTGGCGCTCGAGCGCGAGTCCAATCTGGAGGTGTTACGCGCTCCGGGCACGGTGCTGGGTTATCTGGCTTTCAACACTCGCGATCCCATCCTTAAAGACGTGCGGGTGCGCCAGGCTTTGGCGTATGCCATCGACCGAGCTCCGATGATCCACTACCTGATGCGCGACTTTGCGCGGCCCGCCTACAGTCTGCTTCCTCCGGAGAGTTGGGCCTACAACGGGGATGTGCCACGCTACGACTACAACCCTGACCGGGCGCGCCAACTGCTTGAACAAGCCGGATACGCAGCCGTGAATGGCGTCCGCTTGCACCTCACGCTGAAAACCTCGACCGACGAGAACGCGCGGTTGGTGGCGGCTGTGCTGCAGCAACAATTGCGCGACGTAGGCATCGCGTTGGACATTCGCACATTCGAGTTCGCCACTTTCTTTGCCGACGTCACGCGCGGGGCCTACCAGGTGCACTCTTTGCGCTGGGTTGGAGGCAACGAAGACCCGGACATCTTCGAGTACGTCTTCCACTCCGCCAAGTTTTCGCCGCACGGCGCTAATCGCACGTACTATTCAAACCCGCGCGTGGATGCGCTCATCGACCAGGCCCGCAGCGAACTGGACCAGAACGCACGCAAGCAGAGTTATGCGCAGATCCAGCAAATCCTCGCCGAAGACGTGCCTTACATCAACCTTTGGTACTTTGACAACGTGATGGTGCACACTAGACGGGTGCAGAATCTAACCCTGAATCCACCGGGAAATTACGACTTTCTAAAGGCGGCCCAACTGGTGCCCTGAGCGTCTGGACATCGGGCGTCCGCGCTCGTTTGTGATGCCAACAAGCCTGTTTCCTCTCGCGTGGTAACATCGAATTTCGCACCGATCTTTGGATCCTCTGACCCCGGCGCGGACGCCGCTACAAGAAATCATGCGCATTCTTTTTATTGGTGACATTTTCGGCAGACCAGGGCGGTCCATCGTCAAAGATCGCCTTCCCGCTCTAGTAAAAGAGCACGCCATCGATCTCGTGCTGGCCAACGGAGAGAACTCGGCCGCCGGTTTCGGCATCACGCCGCCGCTCGCCGAGGAACTGTTCGAGATGGGCATCGACGTTCTCACCACCGGCAACCACGTCTGGGACAAGCGCGAGATCGTCGATTATTTCGAGGCTGCCGACGGGAATCCGCACAGTCCGGCTCGGCGCGTCTTGCGTCCGGCCAACTACCCACCGGGAATGCCAGGGTGGGGCATGTATGAAGGCCGAAAGAATGAGGTCTCCTACGCTGTGATCAACCTGCAGGGCCGGGTGTTTATGGCTTCGAACGACGATCCCTTTCGCGTCGCCGATGCCTTGCTAAAGCAAATCAAAACTAAAGTCATCTTTGTTGATATCCATGCAGAAGCGACTTCGGAAAAGGTCTCACTCGGCTGGTATCTCGACGGACGAGTCACGCTTGTGGTCGGAACTCACACTCATGTTCCCACCGCCGATGAGCGCGTGCTGCCGGGCGGCACTGCTTACATCACCGACGTCGGCATGACCGGGCCTTACGACAGCGTCATCGGGGTGAAGAAGGAATTGGTCGTGGGCAAATTTCTAAGCAATATGCCAACGCGCTTCGAGGCAGCGACCGGAGATGTCCGCCTGTGCGCGGTCGTGGTCGATTGTGATGAGCGAACCGGCAAGGCGAGAGAAATCAAACGGGTGATGGTTAACTAGACAAGCAGCTTTCGGAATAATCTACGTTCCAGCATCCCCTTCAACTTTGCCCGATTCTGCGCGGGCAAGTATCGGAGCGCCGCCCGGGCCAGCGCCAGATACACATCCCTGGCTTCCGGAGCGTTTCTCAGGACCTGCAAATGTTTCCGCACGACCTCCGCATCTCCGCGCACGATCGGTCCGCTGAAGGCGCCTGCCGGGCCAAGGGCCTCGTAGTTCGCGAGGGTCTGTCTCACAATCGGCAGCATCCTGTCGCGAGCCTGAGCTGCGGACAGCCCGATCGAGCGTGCCAACTGTTCCGCAGTGACCAGCGTCGCCACCAGCAATGGCGAAGCAAACGCTCCCCAGGCGTGGTAAGCGGCCTTGTGTTGCTTGCGAATCGTGAATGCTTCTCCGCCTAAACACTTGACGATCTGCCGCGCAACGCGGACCGCCGCAGCATCGCCCTCCACGGCAAACGGCACTCCTTTGAGCGATGGGATCGAACCACTCACGAACGTCATCATGGGATGAACCGAAGCCACGGCTGCTCCCCGCCTGCGCAATGCCTTGAGTTCGTCACTGGCCAGTGCGCCGCTCGAGTGGAACGCAGTTTTCCTCCGCCAGTCAATCAAAGAAGCCAGGGCCTGCGATACCGCAGCAATTTCGCGATCAGGCAAACAGAACCAAACAAGATCTGCATCCAGCCGGGCGTTGGCGCTGGTTGATGCGCTCGCCTCAACCTTCCCTGCCAATTCACGGGCCCTCCGCTTTGACCCCGCGCTGTTGCGTGAAACGATTTCGGAGATGGTGTATCCCGCTCGCTTAAGCTCCAAAGTCAGCGCTGTGCCCAGTCTTCCCGAGCCAACAATCGCGATCCTGAGCCTCGCTGCCACCGCGGCAGCATATCAGCACGGCTCTACCGGCGGCAAAACCTCTGCGTCCGCCTTCACTAACCAGGCACGCCGCTGCTCGCTTATATTGTTAGTATGCCGAAATTATCCCGTCCCAAAACCAAAGCTCGTGTGCTTTCTTCCATTGAGACCTATCGCGGCCCTGCCTTTTGGGTCACGACCGATCAGGTATTGGAACCCACTGGCGTGCGCGGGCGTCGCGACATCGTGCGGCACACCGGCTGGGTGGTAATTCTTGCGGTTGACGAAACTCATTCCGAGCCTCGCCTTCTGCTGGTGCGCCAATACCGCCACGCTGCTCAGCAGTATCTGTGGGAACTTTGCGCGGGACGCATGGACAAGGGTGAAAACGAGTTGACCGCAGCCAAACGCGAATTGCTCGAAGAGACTGGCTACAGCGCCGGCCGCTGGAAACGCATCCTGAAGTTCTACGCCAGCCCCGGTTTTGTTGCCGACACCATGTCCATTTACCTGGCGACGAGTCTCCGTTCCGGCATCGCGCAGCCGGAGGAAGACGAAGTCATTCAAATTAAATTCTTCCCACTCAGCGCTGCCGTCCGCATGGTCATGGCCGGGCGCATTCACGATGGCAAGACCATCTCCGGCATACTCTGGCTCAATCAGAAACAGGGCAGCCGAAAGAGGCCTAAGTAACGCGCTTTTGGGCTCTCCACAGACTCGTTCCTCTTGACAGCCTCTTCGAGTAGCCGGAAAATGGCAGGAAATCGGGGGGCGCGATCTGCCATGAAGCGTGAAGAAGGTCGTGCCCGGGGGGCGTAAGTGGAACGTCTGAAAGGTACGGTAAAGTGGTTCAATAATGCCAAGGGATACGGTTTTATCGGCCGCGAAGATGGTGCGGATGTGTTCGTGCACTACAGCGCGATTACATCCGAAGGCTATAAGAGCCTGCAGGAAGGCGATCAGGTCGAGTTTGAAATAACTCAAGGCCCAAAGGGTCCGCAGGCTACTAACGTTACCAAGGCTTCATGAAGTAAGACATTAATTGTGAATTCGGCGCACCGTTCGCAGATCGCTCTTGGGTTAGCCTCCACCCGAGGCCGCTGCGTTCATGGGCGGGATTGTGCCCTGTAGACCGTGGACGAACGATTCCAGTCGTTTCCAGTCCTCCACCGTAGCGCCGTTGGTGAACTGGACTCCCAGGCCTTTTTCGTCGCGGCGGATGACCACTCCCCCGAGGTCCGCGCGAATCTCCGCCAGTTGAAGCACGACTCGAACCCGAGTCCCTTCTGGGACTTGCCGGGGCGTCTCGAGGTAGCATCCACTCAAACTAATATTCTGTAGCTGGACCAGGACCGCCGCCTCGGTGGAGGCTTCCCGCAACATTACGGTCGCGGCGACGGTGAACCGCGGCTGTGCTGAACTGGGTTTCGAACTCATGGTTTGCGACGTGGCTGGTTACGACCCTACCGAGTCGGAGGTGAACCCGGCAAATTACCTTGGTCACGCCTGCAGCCTTGATGTTTTCTCCGGTGATCGCCGCCATTTGACCTAGCCAGGGTTTGGGTGTATCTGTATGGGCGCGCCGCATGTCTCGACGAATCCTTTTGCCGCTGGCCTTAATCGCCGCCTCTGTAGCTTCGGCGCGCGACAAACCGGAGAATTGGTTGGAAGTCCGCAGCCAGCATTTCATCGTGCTCACCGATTCCAACGAAAAACAGGCTCGCCACGTCGCCGATCAATTTGAGCGCATGCGGTTGGTTTTTCAAGCCGAATTTCCGCAAGCCCACGCTGATCCCGGAATCCCCATCGTCGTGCTCGCGGTCAAAGACAAGAAGGACGTCCAAGCGCTGGAGCCGGAGGCCTACTTGGCCAAAGGACAGATCGAACTCGCCGGACTTTTCTTGCGGGCTCCGGATAAGAACTACATTCTGCTACGGCTCGATGCTCAGGGCGAGCATCCCTACGCCGCGGTTTATCACGAGTACACCCATCTGCTTTCAGCGCGGGCTGAGGAGTGGCTGCCGCTCTGGCTGAACGAGGGCTTGG
>Ga0116221_1000855_pt1 | contig 20727 bp, 9 predicted proteins | sample Sb_taG_5_FD_88965 | JGI IMG/M metagenome (GOLD analysis project Ga0116221, IMG submission 88965) | Peat soil microbial communities from Weissenstadt, Germany - Sb_50d_8_FC metaG | ecosystem: Environmental > Terrestrial > Soil > Wetlands > Peat | place: Germany: Weissenstadt | collected 2010-09-21 | reverse complement strand
GCCTTCCTCGGTATAATTGCCGCTGCCCAGGAATTTGGGCTTGTTTTCGAGGTAGTTCTGGAGGACCAGCCCGATGTTGGGGTCGTAGTAGGTGCCGCGTTCGGCCATAAGGCTGAATACCTCGTCGGTGACGTAGGCGCCGTGCTCGACGGAAGTGCAGCCCGCCAGGGTGGACGCCTTGGCCGATTCGGCGGAATGCGCGTGCACCATGGTGCGCAGCCCCAGCGCCTTGGCCTCGCCGCAGGCCGCCTGAAGCTGCTCGTCGGTCATGGTCTGGGCGCCGCCTTCGCGGATGCTTTTCGACGCAAAGATCTTGATGAAATCGGCCCCCTGCTCTTTTCGCTGGCGAACCAGCTCGCGGAGTTTCTCGGGCGGCCCGCTGTTCTCCATCAACGGCTGCAGCGACGTGAGGATTCGCGGACCGGGGATGATGCCGCGCGCGACGGCGTCGCGCAAGTCCTTGTCCGTCATTTGTCCGGGACTCTGAATGGTGGTGAAGCCGGCGTTGAGCGTGAGGATGGCGTTATCCACGGCGCGCAAAGTCGACTGGGCAGGGGGCTCGCCCCGGCCGCCGTTGCGCCCGTCGGGACCGAAGTGGTAGCCGATGTGGGTATGGGTGTCGATCCAGCCGGGCGAGACGGTCAGAGCCGTGAGGTCATACACGATGGCGTTGGCGGGCACGGAGCCGCCGATGCGCAGGATTTTGGAGCCCTCGACGACGATGGTCGTATTGTGGAGCGTCTTGCCCTTTCCGTCGTAGGCCGTGGCTACCTTGAGGGCGATGGGACGGTCCTGCGCGACGGCCAGCGATGGCAACAGGATGGCCGCGCTCAGAATAGTTTGAAGAGATTTCGTCATGGCGGTTATTCTACTAAAACTCAAGCCGCGCTCCGACCATGATCCAGCGGCTGCTGGACTGGCGGTTGGCAGGCACCGCTGTGCTGGAGATGACTCCGAAGCCCACCGGACTGCCGGTCAGCGACATGCTGCCATTGCTGAAGTTTGGATGATTGAACATGTTGTAGAAGTCAAAGGTAAAATCGAGGGCTCTGTGTTCCGCGAACGTGACCCGTTTCCCCAGCGAGCTGTCCAGATTCCAGAAGCCGAGGCCGCGCATGGGATGACCGTATCCATCGATACCGGAACTGAGCTGGACATAGCCGAAGTCGTTGTAGACGGCCTGGGGGTTGGAGAAGAGATTGAGTCCAGTGCCACCCGTCCCGGGGTTGCCATTGGTGCCGACTCCGCCCGAGCCGGCCACATTCGAGTGCAGGCCGGTCGCGAGCGTAGAAACCGGCACTAAGGGGACCGCCGTGGAGCTGAACACCGAGCGTTGGCCCCCGCCCCAGACCTGGCTGCCTTCGGTGACGTAGATGGGCGCACCGCTCAGGGCCGTGAAAATTCCCGAGACATGCCATCCACCCACAATGTAGTTCAAGGCCGATGGCAATACGCGGTACTTGGTGGGCAGATTGTAGACAAAAAGCGCGTTGAAGATTTGCTTGTGATCAAACTTCGAAGGACCGTAGTCCACGCCCGGCACCAGCGGATTGGCGAGCGTGGACGAGTCGTTTTGCACGCCCTGATCGGTATCGAGGGATTTGGAGAAGGTATAGTTCACGTCAAATGTGAACTTGGTGCCGGTGTGCCGCAGTGTGAGCAACAGCGAGTTGTAGTTCGACCAGCCCTCGTTGACGACCTCCAGCAATTCATTGACCGACGTCTCATCATACGGCTGCAACCCTAGTTGCGAGCGGAGAGAATTCAGACCAGGCTGGCTGGAGCTGGTGCTGTCGAACAGGTTGGCCACCGTGCCAGTGGTAAAGAAAGTGGCTTCGCGGCTGGCGAGAAGCGCCGTCGTCGAGGCGAAGCCATTCAGCGAACCGGCCTTAGGCAATTGATTCTCAAACCAGGGCTGGGCCGTCACAGTCTGCCCAGCTCGCAATTGGTTGGCGACGGTGTCATAAGCCTGGGCAAATGTCTGCCCGGAGGCGCTGTCTTTAAACATATAGGGACTCGCGCCGAGTCCCGCGTTGGAGAACAACCTTCGGCCATATCTGCCGTTCCAGGCGGCTTCCAGAAACATGCCGTGACCCAAATTCCGCTGGATGGTCAAATCGCCGACATAGATCCGTGGGTTCTTGATGTAGGGGTCGATGCCGAACGATATGAGCTCGCTGTAATTGCCGGCGGGGATATACGGGCTGCCGATGGTTGCGGGGAACGTGGGAATCGGGATGTTGCCATCCTGACCGATCCGGAACGCGCTCTGCGCCGGGTTGGACGTGGCAGTTGCATTGCAGCCGGCGCCCGGAGTGCCCGAAGCGGCGCAAGTGGTCAGCCCGGTGGTGATCGAGGAGCTAAAGCCGGCTGTTAGACCGGGTGTAACCACGCTGTCTTCGGTGCTGAGCCGGCTGTAGTACATCCCAAAACCGCCGCGGATCACGGTTTTCTGCTTTCCGAGCACCTTTCCGAGGATGCCGCCCTCAAACGACGGATTCCACGCCAAAGCCACTCGCGGCGCCACATTTCCGAAGTCGGTATTGTAGGCGCTGGAGCGCCCCGATTGGGCGACGGGCACGAAGCCGAGGGTCGGATTGTAGATCTGTCCTTGTTCCGCCGCGGCGGTCTTGGCTTGCAGGTACGCCAGGGGCGAGAGGATCTGGTTGCCTGCGGAAGCATTGACTAACAGAGCTTCTTCCTGATTGGAGAAGTTGTAGGGCGTTTGAAAACTGTACGAGAGACCGTACGTCAGGGTCAAGGAAGGGCGGATTCGCCACGTGTCCTGGCCATAGAAAGAGGCGAAGTAGGAGAGGGCATTCATGTAGAGCGGGGTTCCGAAGGGTTGCGCCTGCAACTGGCCATTGCGCACCAGGAAGGTGTTGTCGTCATTCATCAGTCCCAACACGGTGGTATAGAGAGAGTCCCAGGAGGAAGTCACCGAGGAGGGCAGACAGTTGGTCGCCAGGCTGCCGGAGCAAGTGGGCGGCCGGTCGGCCGCGGGGACCACCAGAAAGGACGAATCGGCCGTCTCGGTGGCGTTCAACGAGTTCACCGAGCCGCCGACCTTGCCGGTGTGAATGTGAAATTGCGGCAGCCGCTGCAGGTTTCCGCCCGCCTGGATGAGGTGCTTGCCTTTGGTCCAGCTCAGATCGTTGGAGAGCTGAAGGTTGACATTGTTGTTGTACTGGGTACGAACGCTGTTGCTCATGCTGATCGGCGGAGTGAAGGTGTTGGGACTCACCGCTACGTAGCCCGCGCTGCCATCGCTCGTGCCGGGAAGCGCCAACTCGCCGGCAATGGCGGACAACTGGGGGCGAAGGCCGCCGTTGCGATTGCGGACATCGCCAAACCGGACGGTATTCACGAGAGTGTTGGAAAGCTGGCCGGTCAAGCCGAGGATGAAGGCGTTAGTCCACGCGGGCGTCTTATCTTCGTTCAATATGTTGCTCGGATTCCGGATATCCTCCACCAGCGGCGACGAGTTGTAGGCAAGATCGCGCGAATAACTGAAGCTTCCATTGGCCCGCCACTTGGAGTTAAAGTTATGGTCCAGACGTAGGGTGACAAAATCGTCGGTCAGTGGAGACTTGGCATTGCCGTTGAAGCCGATGGTATTCAGACCGTCCCCGGCACTCGGGTTGTTTCCCACCGGGTCCAGCGCCATCATGGCCTGCATCGTCGGGCTGATTCCAAGTCCGCGCGGGTCGCACGCCTGGTTGCCTGTCGTGCCGCACAAATTGGAAGTGGCGAGATTGTAGGCGACGGTATTCCCGGAGGCGTCCCTATACTGCAAGATGCCCTGCCGCAGCGTGGCCGTGGGTACCGTTACGCTCAGCGGGAAGGTCTCCGGATAGCGCCGCGCCTCGTACTCGACGAAGAAGAACGTCTTATCTCGAATAATCGGCCCGCCGATGCGGCCGCCGTAGCGATTGTCCTCCACATGCGGTTTGGCGATATTCAAGCGGTTGTTGTCCCAACTGTTGGCATTCAAGTCGCTGTTCTGCGTATACCAGAACAGCGATCCGTGAGCCTGGTTGGTGCCGCTTCTCTGGACCAGGCTCACCTGGCCTCCTGAACCACGGTTGAAGGTGGAGTTGGCGTTGGCCACCGCCACGCGAAATTCGTCCGTGGCTTCCACGGAAAACATCAGAACGGGCCTGGCGCCCTGGTCGCTGTTGATGGTCGAATTGGTGGAGTTATCGGTGATATCGATTCCGTCGAGCGTGAACGTCGTCTGATCGTTCAAGGCGCCCGCGATGGATCCGCCGTTATCGCTGCCGGTCTGGGGCGTCGTGCCGGGCTGCAGTAACAGGAGCTCCTGCGCCTGGCGCAGCCGTGTGGGGAGACTGAGCAGCGGTGTGGCGAGGACCTCGCCGAGTGTGGAGTCCACGGTTTGCAGCTCGACTTGAGATTCCGAGGCGGTCACCGAAACAGTCGCGCTGGTCTCTCCCAAAGTCAGCTTGATGTTGATGGTGGCGGTGGTGTTCACCTGGACGTCCACATTGTTGACGGTGGAAGTGCGGAACCCTTTGGTGCTTGCCGAAATCGTGTACGTGCCGGGGTTGACTCCCGGAAAGGCATACTGGCCCTGGGCCCCCGTGGTTACCGACGACTTTACCCCTGTGGACGAATTCAGCAGCTCCACGTCGGCTCCGGCGACCACGCCGCCCGAAGGATCGGTTACCACACCGAGGACCGCGCCGGTCGCAGCCGTCTGTGAAAAGCCAGGACCTGCCGCCAGGCACAAGAGTGCCAGGAATAAAGCGTACCGAACTTCACGTTTTGCGTTCATAGTGCCCCCTAAAATGTCCCCTCGTGCAGGTCGCGCAAAAGAATCGGCGACACGGAAATCCTAACGTGCGTGTGCTATCTGGATTGTGGTCTCGTGGCTCGATCGAGGAACCCCGGAATTCGTGCCCACTCCCCGCGTGCGTCCCACACAGGGGGACTGCATGGATGCGATTGTAGAGGGCGGCGAGCGGGAATGTCAAATCCTTTTTTGTCCGCCCGCGCCGCAAGGCCACTTCGCCGTTCGTCGATTTTCTATTTCCGGAAGATGATCTCGACCCGGCGGTTCTTCTGGCGGCCTTCGGGGTTGTCCGATCCGTCCGGCTTGTTATTCGGTATCACGCCGACAATGCGCCCGGTTTTCAAATCAAACGGGCGCGGGGCAACGAGGGTAGGAGAAGGAAGGGTGGGGCAGACCGGCGTTTTCCGCAGTCTGCCCGAATTTCAGGGCAGACGACAAACCCGCTGATCGCGGTAGGGATGCGAGTTGCCTCGCACCCCCCCGCACGGATCCGTACGAGCGCGGTTGACGCATACGGCTCTTATCTTGGATGAGTAACGGCAAAGCGCTTGTCGCTTTCCGCACGCCCTTCGGGCCCTGTGACGTGGCTGGTCCGTACTGTGCCGGAACCGCGCGTGCCTGCTGGACGTTCTCCTTGGTTGGCGCCCTTCCTCCACCTGTCTCCGCTCTCACAGGTGGTTGACCCGTTCCTTGGTTCGACGGCTTCATCGGTATTATGGCAACATCCGATCCACCCGCCGTGCGTGCCGGACGTGCGGCTTTCGCCTTCTCCGGCCGGACTGTCGCTTACGTGCGCAGTGGACAATGAAGTCTCCCGGTTCTCGATGCAATTTCGCGGCGTGCCACCGCCGGGCTCGCGATGTGACGCCGCGACGGCGCGTTGCCTTCCCCTTCAGACCACAGTGTCGGCGACCTCAGTTCGTGGTTCTCTAACGCGTCGCTGCCCCTTTCTACGCTTCGGGGCACACCTCACGATGCGCAACGCAAGACCCGGGGTCAGGATGGATTCGCTGCTCCTTTCCTGTCGGACTCTTTCATTTCTTATTGCATGCCGGCTTATACCGGATTGCATGCCGGTCTATCCCGGCGCACCGTCTGCCCACGGCTGCCCTTATTCGACGTCAAACAGCCTAGCTGTCTTCCACTTGCCCTTCGTGAAGTCGGGGAACTCCACGGGGGCGCTGCCGCCGGCAACCGATTTCTCGGTCAGCGGCGAGATCACGCTGCTGGTTACGGAATCATAAACATCGTAGTCCGGCATCCTTCCGGCACGGAGCGCCGCGACCAGCCGTTCCCAGTTCACCGGCGTCACCGTGGCGCCGCCGCCGTGTCCCCGCAAGGCCGCCTTCCTTGGCTTGGGTACGTAGGACTTCAGGTAGGGATGCTGGTATTCCTGGAAATAGGCTTCCGCCGATTCCCACTGATCGTCGACCGGGCTTCGGCCGTCGATGTAGATCAAACCGCCTCTCGATCCGAATCCCCCCGCCGCCCGGGCGGCCGGCACCGCAGCCTGCGTATCGGCCGGAGGCGCGGCCTGTCCCCGCCGGGCGGCCGGCGCACCCTGTGTCGCGCCCCGGGGAGAAAGGCTGGCTCCCGACATGAATACACCCTTGGTGCACTGCAACCGGAAAAACTCGCGCGGGTGCGGCGTATCGGTATCGAAATTCAGGGTGCACATCTTCCCGCCGGCCGTGTGGAGCAAGGTCACGTTCACGTCGCCCTGGGCGAACTTCCTTTGGGCAAACGGGGTGTCCTCGCCGTACTTGAGCGCCGCATAGCGGGCCAGCATGACGGACTTCGTGCTCATCGATACCAGCGAATCGAACCGGTCTCCATGGTTGATGTCCAGCAGACGCATGATGCTGGCCATGGGATGATCCGGGTAGAGATTGCCGTTGCGCGTGGCCGAGTGCTCCAGGCGCCACGGTTCCTCGGTGGGGCTGTGCTGCACCATCCTGAGGTCGTGAACGTAGCCGCCCTCGGCATGGATCACGTCGCCCATGAGACCTTTGCGAATCATGTTCATCAGGGTGAGATTGCCGTAGCCCTCCAACCCCATGGTGGCCCACTTTTTGGTCGTCTCGTGGGTCTCCACGATCTCCCAGGCTTCCTCCAGCTTGATGACGATGGGGACTTCGCTGACGGCGTTCTTGTTGTTCTTCATGGCCGCCACGCAGACGGCGGCGTGATACTGCCAGGGGGTGCAGCAAATAATGCAATCCAGGGTTTCCTTCTCGCACAACTGCACGTAGGCAGTCCGGCTGTCGCCGTAGAGGTGCGGGGAGGGATGGCCTGCCTCCTCCACCCAGCGTTTGCCGCGGTAGAGGGCTTTGTCGTCGATATCGCAGAGCGCGACTACCTCGATTCCCTCGATGCCCAGGGCGCAATCCAGGTGGTAGGACCCGCGATTGCCCACCCCGACAAAGCCCAACCGCACCGGCTTCGTGGAAGAAGTCTGTGCCGCGAAGCCGCTTCCGGACAGGGCAAGGCCGGCGGCTGAAAGGCTTAAGAAATTCCTGCGATCTAGTTCACCACTCATTCACTTGTTCTCCTTAGATGATTGCGGTCAATTTGACAACTGGGCCGGTTACGCCGCGTTGAGCCGGGTAACCGGACCGCTTGTGGAGTAGCTGCTAGAACGCCAACTTCAGCGCGAACTGAATGATGCGTCCGTTGACGGTCGTGCCGCTGATCTGGCCAAAGCTGGCCGAATCCATGCTGGTGCTTGGGTTCGAAAAGTTCGGATGGTTCAGGATGTTGAAGATCTCCGTCCGGAATTCCACCTTCTTCCGCTCGCGAATCGGGAAGCTCTTGAAAATGGAAAAGTCCAGGTCGGCCTGGCCGGGACCGCGGAACATGCCGACTCCCGAATTGCCCACCGTGCCCGATGGCGCCTTGCTCCAGGCCGCCTTGTCGATGTAGTTGTTCAGCTTCGAGTTGACTGAGCCGGAGTTAATCAGTTGCACGCCGGACACCACGTTGGAGAATAGCGCCGCCGTCGAACTGGTCGCTGATCCGCCCAACCCCTGGCCGCTGGTGGCGTTGGTGACGGTCAGCGGTGTGCCCGACTGAATGATGGCCAAGCCGCTGAACGACCAGTTGTTCAAGACCCATTTGCCGGGTCCGGACTTGAACGGTTTCGGCAGGTCCTGGCTGAACATAACCGAGAGCCGCTGCGGACGGTCGAAGGCCGAGAGCCCGCGGGCGCGGCTCCAATCCCACCACGGGGCCAGCCCCATGCTGGTGTAGAACCGGGTCGAACTGTCGCCGCCGTTGCTGATGGACTTGGAGTTCGTATAGGCTGCCTGCACCGTTCCCGATGCCACGCGCTTCTTCACCGTCAACTGGAAGGCCTCATAGTGTGAATCGGCGCCTTGCCCCGTGATCGAGTTGGCTCCGAAACCCGGGTACTCCGGCACCAGCGTTCCGGGTTGCGGATTCTCTGGGTTGAAGCCCACCGGGATGGAGGGATTCGAGACGTGGTTACCCATCAGGTGAGTGCCCTTGCTGCCGACATAGGCAGCTTCGATCAGGGTGTCGCCCGGCAACTGCCGCTGCACCGTGAAGTTCCACTGCCACGAGTTGTCCGTCTTGGTATTCGGCTCCAGGGCGGCGTAGGTCAGCCCTTGGGTGGCAAACGTCGGGAAAGGAATCGTGCTGGGGCTGTAGCCGGGGTCGACAAAGGTGAAGTTGTCGGGCGTCTTGAGGTTGCAACTGGACCCCGCCACCCCACAGTCGATATTCACGTTGGTGTAGCCCGGGGGATTCTGGAAGGCCTGCTGCGCGATCTGCCCGGTCCGCTGGTCGAAGAACTGTCCGCCGCCGGCGCGGATGACCCACTTGTCGGTAACGCGCCAGGCAATCCCGACCCGCGGCATGACGTTGTTCATGTCGTTGTAGACTGTCGCCGGCGGGATGCCGTTAACGCCGCCCTGAACGATCCCGGAGGCCTCCAGCGAGCCCATGCCGGTGTACTTGTCGGGCCACCAGTTAGTCCGGTTGAAGTTGTAGGCTGCCGGTTGCCAGAAGGGCTCCCAGCGGGCGCCCAGGGTCACGGTGACGCGGGAACTCGCTCTCCATTCGTCGGTGACGTAGAAGCCGCTGGCCCAATCGCGATCCAGCACGCGTCCGGGACCCGCGCCGAAGACCTTGGTCCGCGTAAAGCCGGTCAGAAAATCGGCATAAGCGTTGCCCGTGGCCGTGCCCGTAAAGGTGAAGCCTCCGCGGCTGTTCAGGGTGTTGGCATCGTCATACAGGTCCGGCCGGATTTCCCAGCCGAACTTCAAGGTGTGCCTGCCTTTGGTGTAGTTGAAGTCGCCTCGCAGGACGCCCGTCTTGACGTGGTCCGTCCAGCGCTGCTGGTTGCCGAAGCTCAGGTAGTTGTTGATCGTCATCAGGCCTATGCCGTCGGTCGTCAAGGTCACCGGCAACGGGTTCAGCCCGACGGACTTCATGTCGACCTGGTTGGTGAAAATCAGGAACTGATCGGTTTGGTTCCAGGCAAAGCTGGTCTCCAACACCAGGGTGGGCGCAAATACGTGGGTGTAGTTGACCGTCAGCACGTGCTTGTTGCGGTGCGTCACGGCGGGGAACCCGGGCCCCTGGCTGAAAGGAGCAGTATCGTGTTCGTAGCTGTCGAACCAGCGTCCCCACAGGGAATCCTTGTCCCCGATGCGGTGGTCGATGCGCGCCGTGTATTCGTCGATGTTGGTGGGAACGCTCTGCTGCGTGAAGTAATTCGTGGCGCCGCCGGAATTGTAGTTGGGCAGCGGGACGAACGTAGTCTGCATGCCCGCCGCCGCCGCGGAGAAGCGGCTGCTGGGAATCACGTTGTTGGGGAAGAGGGTCCCCGTGGTCGGGTCGGTAATGTTGATGGAGCCGAAATTCCCGGCCCTCATGTCCGCGGTGGGCACCACGGTCGAATAAGTAGAGCTGCCGGAATTCCCATTCCGCTGCCGCGAGCTTTCCCAGCCGCCGAAGAAGAACGTCTTGTTGCGCCGGATGCGGCCGCCGACGTTGCCGCCGAACTGGTTTTGGATATTGGGGCCCTTCTTGGGGTTGAAGAACGGCCGGGAGCTCAGAACCGTGTTGCGGAGGAACTCATAGGCGCTGCCGTGGAAGTCGTTCGAGCCGCTGCGCGTGGTGACGTTGACCACGGCGCCCGAGGCCCGGCCGAACTCGGCGCTGAAGGCATGGCTCAGGACGCGGAATTCGCTGAGGAACTCCAGGCTGGGCGTGCCGTCGCCATCGGGCGCGAGGTTGAGCGCGTTATCCGCGGGTGCGCCATCCACCATCAGGGCGTTGCTGCCATTGCGACCGCCGTTCACGCTGACGTTGCTGCCTCCGGTGCCGGGGTTATCGGCGTTGAAGATGCCGCCCACGATGCCCGCCGATGTGCCCAACAACTGCGTGAAGTTGCGGGTCGCCAGCGGAGTCGACGTAAGCTGCCGTTCCTCCACCACGTGGCCCATGGTGGCCTGGTCGGTCTGCAACAGCGGTGTGGACGCCTCTACCGTAACGGTCTCGGTGCGAGCCCCTACCGCCAGCCTCAAATCGAGGTGAACGGTGGTGGTTGCGTTCACGATGACATCGTCACGCACCAGTTTCTCGAATCCCGCCTGGTTCACGGTGATGCGATACGTCCCGGCGCGCAGCAGCGGAAACTGGCACCGGCCTACCTCGTCACTTTGCGCCCTGGACTCGACGCCAGTGCCTATGTTAACGGCTGTCACCGAGGCCCCCGGCACGGCAGATCCGGAGCTGTCCAAGACCTGTACATCGATTGCTCCGGTGGTGCCCTGCGCGAACGCAGCGCCGGCCACCGCCAGCAGGCAGAAGATCGTCCTTATGGCAAAAACCAGAAATTTACACTTCGAGAGTTTTCCCCGCTGCATTCTCAGCCTCCTGAACAAAAACAAAGTTGCGCCCGCCAAACAGATGGTCACCCAGGATCTTCACCTAGGTTCCGCTACGTGGGGTATGCACTTTCCGCCTCTCAATCAGAGAAGGGACTGTGGCGACCGTGGGCTGGCACCGCGTCGCGCTGAGAATCGGAGCAGCAGGCAACGTCCGAATCCGGAGTACAACCCCTGAAATATGAACTCCCAAGCCTACAGGCTGAGTGGCAAAAGGCCGCTTGCCCTCGGTCAGAACGGACTCCTAAACCACACCCCTATGATCCTAGCCACCCGAGCTCTGAGGAGACTATACGCTGAGAAAAGAACGGTGTCAAGGACTATCAGATATGAATATCTGCCTCCAGAACATCAGGACCGGCCCGAACGCCCTGGTCGCTGTCAAACCTCGTGGATGTAGCAGCGCAGGCGGCGGAGGGGAGGATTTTCTATTTCCGGAAGATGATCTCGACCCGGCGGTTCTTCTGGCGGCCTTCGGGGTTGTCCGATCCATCCGGCTTTTGATTCGGTGCTACGGGATTCCTGGCGCCGAATCCCTGAGTAGCAAACTGGACGTCGCGCAGGTGTTCTTTATCGGCGAACCAGGCCTTCACGGACAAAGCCCGCCGTTCGGAGAGTTTCTGGTTGTAACTATCCGATCCCTTGGCATCCGTATACCCCTCGATGCGCACAGTCCCCTTGGCCCTCTCACGGATGATTTGGGCGGCTTGCGCGAGAGTCTGCTGGGCTTTGGGCAGAATTTCGGCCTTGTCGAAGTCAAACAGAACGTCTGCGGCCAAGTCGATCCGCACTTCGATGGGCGTCTCTTTCACCTCCAGGCTCTGCACCTTTCCGCCCATGTCTTCAACCTTGAACACCAGATCCAAAACCGTGGTCTTGAGGTCCGAAACCTTGGTCTTGATGTCGGACGGCTGCGCGGTTTGCGCGTGGGCCAGAGGCAGAAGCACGAGCAGCGAAAGCACAGTTGCGTGGATCGAGAGCTTGGTCACTGGATTCTTCCGAGGCCCGTCACGGAACGATGGCAACGTCCTCAATCGGAACGAAGTGCGGAAACTCGACGGTGATCTTTCGGACTTCGTTGGGGGGCGCGGGAAACTTGGCCCACAGGGTGATTTGCGATTTTGCCGCAATGTTCGCGATATTGTTGCTGCACAGAAGGTTTCCGTCGCTGTCGGTTACCACGAAATATTTCTTCTTGGACTCCGCATCGATCAAGTGAACGCCCCCCACGTGACGGTAACGGCCGAACGAGTCCCCGTCGAAGACGCCCTGGGTGCTGAACGAGTTGTCGGTGGTGTTATAGGCCGTGAATTTCAGCGTCACGGTAGTGGAAGTGCGCTTGATTTCGTTCACGGCGACCTTTAATCCTGGCAGATCCCCATCGACAGGGACCGATGCCGGGCTGGAGGCCGCGGACGCTGCGGGCGGCGCCGGAGAAGCGGCGGGCGCGGAAGCCGGTGGTGCGGCCGCTGAAGAAGCCGCTGGTTGCGCGGCCGTCGAAGTTGCAGGCGGTTCGCTCTTGCCACAGCCAAAAGATGCGGCGGTCACAAGCAGCGCGATGCTCACCAAAATGCCAGTTTCGTTACGCAGGTTTTCCATACCGGCCCTCCGTTGCAAGCAGTATACACCCGATGCCGTTCAACGCAAGGGGCTAGCTTGCTGCCGCTGCGCCCGCAATCGGTCCACCATTCGCCGTAACTGGGGATCGGGCCTGATCCGCAGAGCCGCTTCAAACTCGGCAATCGCCTCCGGCAGCCGGCCGGGTATGCGCGCCAGCGCGTTTCCCGGATTGTTGTGCACACCCGCTCGATCGGGTTCAATCCGCAGGGCTGCCGCCGCCCGTCGATCTTGCCCACTCAGCGTGCCAGTATAGCTCTAATCGGTAGACGCGCCCAGCCGGAGAACTACCAGTACAGTTTCAGCGAGACCTGCATCCGCCGCCCTGAGTTTGACTGGCTGCGCCAGTTGCCGAAGTTGGCGTTCTGCAGCGTGGTGCCACCGCTCAAGGAGCCGAACTGAGTCCGGTTCAGGAGGTTGAACGCCTCCCATCGAAAATCCAAGTGCGACGACTCTTTGATGTGGATGCTCCTGGCAAACGAGAAACTCTCGTTGTAGCCCGGGAAGTAGCGCAGTTTCGGGTTGTACCGGGTTATGCTGCCAAGCGAGGTGGTGGGTTGTGTGCCAAACCACGAAGCCGGCTGGAAGAAGCTGTCTGCCCCGGGGTCGAAACTACCCGTGTAAGTTCCGCCCCATCCGTTGTAAGTAGACACCGTAGGCCGGTTTCCTCCGTTGAAAATGGGGAAGCTGACGGTGGTTCCCAGACCGATGGGCGTTCCGCTGGAGTAGCCCTGAATTCCGGAGAAACGCCAGCCGCCCAGGATAGCGGACCCAACGCTCTTGCTGCTCAGAAACCTCCTTCCCTTGCCGAAAGGCAGTTCGTACACGTAGTTCAGTTTCACCACGTGCGTCTGGTCGTACGAGGCAATCGATTTTTCGAGCCGGCGGTTGTACTGGTCTTCCGGCATGCCACTCGTTTGTCCGTCGGCGTCAGACAGTATTTTCGAAAGCACGTAGGACGCTTGCACGGTCAGGCCCGCGGAATACCGGTGCGAGAACTTCACCTGCATGGCGTGGTAGGTGGAGTGGCCGATCTTGTCGCCCTGGCCATTGACAGTATCGACAGCCGAATATTGCGGGAAAGGACGCAAGGATTGAGCCACCGTCGCCCCGGTGCCCCAGAGCGTGTTGAACCCCGACCAGGGCGGTGTAACTCCGGCGGCATTGGCGGCGGCAGAACCCACCAGCGAGTTCAGCAGGGTGCGGCCAGACGCCGTGAACGGGTTGAGACTGGCCGGCAGATTCGCGACGTTGAGCTGGTTAAACGCCAGAATATTGGACTGGATGTCGGATGCGAGCGTAGCCACGTAGCCGATTTCCAACACCGAGTTGGCCGTCAACTGGCGTTCGATGTTGAAGGCGTAAGTGAGTTCATCGGATGGCGTGCTGGCCGTTTTCCCGTTGTAGTAGGGGACGTTGGAGCCGTTGCCCACCGAGGGATTGATATTGGGCACCTGGCTCCATGCGGGCGCACCGTTTTGCAATACCCAAAGCGGGTTCAGACCCTGGCTTTGGTCGTTAACCGTAATGCGCTGCACGATTCCCAGGTTGTGCGATGAGCTGCCTTCGTAAGTGAGCGGCCCGAAGCTGCGGCTGGAAGCGCCCCGTATGGTGGTCTTGTTATTCACCGAGTAAGCGAAGCCCAACCGCGGTCCCCAGCCGTTCCAGCCAGAGGTCAGAGTGTCGCTGCCAATTCTTCCCGGACCGGTGCCGGCGAAGATCAGCGCGCCCGGGAGCCCGCCGGCGCCGGGGTTCGGCAAGGTCGGGCTCAGATCGCTCGCCTGGTCGTCCCCCACCAGCAGCGGCCGGGCCAGCTCGAAGCGCAGCCCCAGATTGAGGGTAAGGTGCTGCGATACACGCCAGTCGTCCTGAAAATACGCCTGGTGACTACGGAACTCGGTGGCGAGGTAGCGTGGCGTGTCGAGTGAGTAGCCGGACACCTGTCCCAGCAGGAAGGATGCAAACGCGCTCCCGCCGCCGGTCGACTGGTTGGTGTTCAGCGGGACGCCGGTATTCAGCGCCTGGAAGGTCACATTGCCCGAGATGTTCTGCAATCCGAAACCGTTGTAGTGGGTGTTGTTGTAGAAGTAGCCCCACTTGAACGTGTGCGGACCGGCGGTCTTGGTCATATCGTCATGGAATTCCACCACGATGTTGTCGGAACCGTTGGGGGCGGCCACACCCCAGGAGGTAAACTCGCTGTTCGTAAAATTCACCTGCGGAAAGTTATCGTTGCAATCGGGATAATTCGGTATGCAGATTTTGCTCTTCCAACCCGTCGGTGAGGTGGGAAGTCCCTGGGCCTGCGGCGCGCCGCTGTAGGTGAGAAACGCACCGTGGTTCTGCTCCCAGTTGTTGCCACCCGCGTAGAAGCGGTTCAGCAAAGTCGGCGAGATGGTGTAGTCGTGACTGATGCGGTAAACGTCGGACCGGTTATAGCCGGGGTTGCCGGCCAGGGGCTCGGGCAGACCCGGAGCGCCGGTGGGGCCGAACAGGTCCTGCTCCCTGGTGCGCTCGAAAAAGAACGAGATCCTCTGTTTGGAGGTCAGCACCTGGTCGCCCTTGATGCTGTACTTGTTGTTCGGCGATATGCTGCTGCCGGCCGAAACATAGTTGTTGCGAACGTAAGTCGAGGTGCCTGCCCCGGCCGCAACGTTGGGAGACAACAACGGCTTGACGTAGTTGATGATCTCCTGCGAAATCGGGTCGATCCTCGATTGCGGAATCTGGTTATTGGGAAACGGGGTCCGGACATACGAGCCGTTCACCAGCGTGGTGGTGGCCGGATCGTAGACCTGGTACATCTGCCCGCTGGCATTCACAAAGTTGTGAAGGTCGCCGGTGTAGAATTCCGGCGGCGGCACGCTGTAGGGCGTCGGGGTAGCCCCCGCGCGGTTGCGAAAACCCTCGTAGGAGAAGAAAAAGAAAGTCTTGTCCCTGCCGTGGTAGATCTTGGGAAGCCACACCGGCCCGCCCACCGTAACTCCGAAATCGTTCTGCTTGTAGACCGGCTTGGTGGCGCCGTAGAAACCTTTGGCGTCCAGATCCTGGTTGCGCAGAAACTCATAAGCGTCCCCATGCAATTGGTTGGTACCGGACTTGGAAACGAAACTCATGGTGCCGCCGGACGCATGGCCCATCTCAGCCTTGAAGCCGCCGGCGGTGACGCTGAATTCCGTGAGTGCGTCTACCGAGGGCGTGTTAATTTGCGTCCAAGTCACCCCGTTGCCGTCCAACTGGCCGGCGGTCGTAACGGTGGTGCCGTCGAGCGTCATGCCGTAGGCGCCTCCCTTCCCGCCGCCTACCCGGTATTGGCCGGTGGAGTTCACTTCCGCCGTGCTGGCCGACAGGTCGAAGGGGCTGCGCACCGCACCGTTCACCTGCACCGGCAGCTCGTCCACCAGCCGGTTGGATACCTCGGTGGCCACCCGGCCCGTCTCGGTCTGCAATAACTGCGCGTTGGCCACTACCTCGACCGTCTGTTGCGTGGTGCCCAATTCCAGGGCCACATCCAGTGGAACCGTCGATCCGGCGGCCACCACTATGTTGCTCTCGATATGGGTCTTGAAACCTGTGTTTTCGACCCGGACCAGGTAGTCTCCCACCGGCAGCGACGGCACGGTGAAATCTCCGGATGTGGTCGTCTTCGTCTTGAAGCTGGCGTTGGTGCTGGTTTGAATCGCGGTGACCTGCGCGCCGGGCACGACGGCCCCGCTCGCGTCCTTCACCGTCCCGGTGATGACGCCGCGATCGGTCTGCGCCACGAGGCTTGCCACGGCGCAGACGGCAAAAAGCACACAGAATCGGATTTGTCGCATGAACACTCCCACTACCTACGAAATTAACGCCTTAATATCTACAATATGCTCCCCTGGACCGCAACCGGATCAGAGGCGTGACGGTCAGGGAGCGGAACCCTTATAAAGTATGCGCCCTCCGGCCTCTCGAAGACAATGGCAACTTGCATTTCAGATCCGAATTTGTGGAAATAATCCACGGTATCGCCCGGGGATATGGTAGGGATTCCCTCGGCTTGTGCCGGAATGGAAAATAGCGTATACAGATACAGGTTCCGAAACCGGCCCGGGAGGCCGATCATGCTACGAACTTGCGCCGCTCCGCTGCTTCTTGTGCTCACCTGGGCGTCTCTCGCCGAGGGCCAGAGCAACTTCCTATACGTAATCCAGACGGTGGCGGGGTCCGAACCGCCGGCGGGGGACGGGGGCCCGGCTCTGTCGGCGCTTCTGGAATCCCCCATCGCAGTGGCCGTGGATGGCTTCGGGAACATCTATTTCAGCGAAGGCGGGAGCCCTCGGATCCGCGTGGTGACGGCCGGCGGGGTGATCAATACATTCCAGCAGATGCATGCCGCAGACATAAAGGTGGATGCGGCAGGCAATGTGTACGCCTCGAACGAAAACTATCAGGTCTTCAAGATCAGCCGTTCGGGCGTCTCCACGTTGTTTGCCGGAGCGAGTTTGGGGCCTCCGAACGGCGACGGCATCCCGGCCATCAAGTCCACGCTGAATCAGCCGCAAGGCCTGGCTTTGGACAGTGCGGGCAACGTGTATATCGCGGACACAAACAACAACCGCGTCTGCAAGGTGACGACGGATGGAATGCTGCACAACTTCGCGGGGAACGGAACCGCCGCCTCGGGAGGCGACGGAGGGCCGGCGACCGCGGCGCAATTAAACAATCCCACGTCGCTCGCGGTGGATAGCCAGGGGAACGTGTACATTGCGGAAGCCAATCACATTCGCAAGGTCACGGCTTCGAACTTAATCATCACGACCATTGCGGGCGGAGGCAACTCACTCTCGGATGTGCAGCCGGGGCTCAACGCGAAGCTCGGCCTGACTCTGGGGCTGGCGGTGGATGCGCACGACAATCTGTTGGTGGCGGACGGCTCGTCGGACCGGATTCGAATCGTCTATCCCAACGGCACGCTGGCTTTCAATCCGGGCACAATCCAGACGGTGGCGGGCATATCGGAGAGCGCGGGATTCAGCGGGGACAACGGTCCGGCGACGTCGGCCCAATTGAACTTTCCCGTCGCGGTTTCGGTCGACGCAGCTGGGAACATCTATATCGCGGATAAGGTCAATGACCGCATCCGCAAGGTGGACTCGACGCTCACGATCACGACGGTGGTCGGACGGAGTCACTTCGGCGGCGATGGCGGCAATGCCACGAACGCGCTGCTGCATCTGCCGGAGCAGGCGATCATGGACAGCGCCGGCAACCTCTATATATCCGACTCGGACAACAATCGCATCCGCCAGGTGACGCCGGACGGCAGGATCAACACCTTCGCCGGAACCGGCGCCGGCGCGTATAACGGCGACAACCGCTCCGCCTCCTCAGCTTCCCTGCGCAACCCGGCTGCGCTGGCTTTCGACGCCAACGGCAACCTCTATGTCGCGGATTCGGGCAACTGCCGGGTGCGCCGCATCGACACCAGGGGCACCATCAGCACGGTAGCCGGCAGCGGGACGGTCGCCAGCAACGGGACCTGCGGTGATGCGGGCGACGGTTTGCCGGCGACCTCGGCCCAACTGCAGCCATTCGGCCTGGCGTTTGACGGTGCGGGGAACCTGTACATCTCGGATCAAATGGCCAACCGCGTGCGCAAGGTTTCGCCCGCGGGTACGATCACGCCGTACGCGGGGAACGGCTCCGCCGGCTCCGGGGGCGATGGCGGCTTAGCGACTCAGGCACAACTGAACGCTCCGGGGCACCTGGCGGTAGATGCAGCAGGCAGCGTGTATATCGCCGATACGAACAACCACCGCGTGAGAAAGGTGGTGGGACAACAAACGATCATCAACGTGGTGGGGACCCAGACCAGCGGCGGGAGCGGAACCAGTGCGAGCAATACCTACCTGGGAGTGCTGGACGGCATTGCCCTGGACACGGCCGGAAACCTCTACATATCGCAGCCGCAGTTGGGGTACATCTCGGCGGTGACTCCCACGGGGAGCATCCGGACGATCGCGGGGACCGGCCAGGCGGCTTTCAGCGGAGATGGCGGACTGGCCACGAACGCGGCGCTGAATGCGCCGGCCGGCCTGTGGGTCAACAACTCGGGCGGCGTGTACGTGGCGGACCAGGACAACAGCCGTATTCGAAGACTGACGCTCGACTCGCCATCGGGGCTGGTGGTGGCGAGCGGGGACGGCCAGAGCGGCGTGGTAAACACGGCGCTGCCGAATCCGCTGGTGGTGACGGTGAGCTTTCAGGCGGGCATCAGCGCGGCGGGGATACCCGTGGCGTTTGCGGTGACATCGGGGACGGCGGCGTTGAGAGCCAACACGGTGAATACGGACGCCTCGGGGTCGGCCAGTGTGACGGTTACGTTGGGGAGTCAGGCAGGGCCGGTGGTCATCACCGCGACGGTGGCGGGGGTGGCGCCAGTCGCGTTCCACCTGACGGCTACCGCCGGAGGGCCGACAATCAGCAGTGGCGGCGTGGTGGGAGCGGGAGGGAGCGTTCCGGCGGTTACGGCGATATCGCCTGGGGGGTTTGCGTCGATTTACGGCTCGGGTTTCGCGCCGGCCGGCACATCGCGGACGGTCCAGGGGAGCGACCTGGTGAATGGCAATCTGCCGGCCAGCCTGGCGGGTGTGTGCGTGATGGTGGGGGGCGTGGCGGCGCCGCTGTATTACGTGAGTCCGGGGCAGATCAATTTCCAGGCGCCCAACGTGCCGTTGAACACGAACGTGGATGTGGTGGTGGTGACGGGCTGCGGCCAGGCCAACGCGGCCGCGAGTGGGGCACAGTCGGTGGCGACGCAAGCGGCGACTCCGGAACTTCTCTACTGGGTGATGAACGCGACTGGGAAGAATCCGGTGGTGGCGGTGGACGCGCTGACGGGGGAGTATATCGGCGCGGCGGGGCTCATCCCGGGACTGACGTTTCGGCCGGCGAAGCCAGGCGACTACCTGACCATTTACGGCATCTCGTTCGGTCCAACGAGTCCGGCGGTGGCGCCGGGAGCGGCTTCGGCGGGGACCGCCGCCACTACCAACGCGCCTTCGGTCACGTTCGGGACGGCGAATCTGGCCGCGGCGAATGTTTTGTACGCGGGGCTGTCGCCGGGGACGCCGGGATTGTACCAGCTCAACATCCAGGTTCCGGCGAACTTGGCCGACGGGGACTACGCGATCACCCTGGCGCTGGGAAATTTCAGCACGCCGGCGGGCGGGTTCGTTACGGTGAAGAACTGAAATTGAGCGAGGCTGATCGCATCCGGACGGTGGAGCGGCTGCAGCGTCGATGCCGTCGCCGCGCGTGACGACGATTTTGCTGGGCTGTTCGCGGGGCTGGCGCTTCCGATCGAGTCGGTTCTCTCGATAGTGGTTCGGCAGACGCTGACGCTGGCGGTGGTGGGGACAGCCGTGGGAGCGATCGGGGCCATCGCGGTGACGCGCCTGCTGGCCAGCTTGCTGTATGCCAGCAGCCCGACGGACGTGTTTACGTTTGCGGCTGTGGCGTGCATGATTCCGGCGCGGGAAGTGACGGGGATCGATCCGGCGATTGCGTTGCCGAGCGAGTAGGGCCGGGGGTTCTCTGTAGTGCGCGAGCTTCGCAGGTAAGCGCGAGGGCCCGGCCGATTTCGCCGACGAGCAGCGCTTGGCGTGCAGCTTCGCGCAGCTTCCAGGCCTTCACGGAAATCACCATGAGCGGCTCCAGATCGGCGCCGCAGCGCGAACAGATGCGCGCGCCGCGAAATCGCGCCTGGCAGACGGGGCATTGATTGACGATGGGCATCTTGGGGCTCTCTTGAAAACAACACAGGCAAGAATGCCTGTGCTACTGTTGCCCCTCGACGAAGAAGAGCAGTTCCTTGAGCGCCTTGGAAGCCTGTTCCAGCGCCGCGGAATCGCCGGCGGCGATGGCGGCCTCGATTTTTTCGTGCAGGTCGATGGCTTCTTCTCGATCGTCGGCGTGCATTTTGCCCAGCAGGCCCCGGGACCGGTCCATGAGATCTTGCGCTTTGCTCTCCCCCGGGGCGGCGGCGGGCGGGTTCATCACCACGGTTTTGCCGCTGTCGATCTGGACCGCCGCGGCCTCCTCGTAATCCTCTTCCTCGTCCGCGACGCCCGCACCCCACACCTGATCGAGCAGGTCGGCGCCGCGCGATTGATATAATTCCTGAATGCGTTTTCGTCCGGCTGCGATCTCGGCCTCGGTCTTGGCGCGAAGCGCGTTGGCAATGGTGACGTGCTTGGCCTTTCCGGTCCGCTTTTCCACCGCGGTGACCTCCAGAATGCCATCCAGGTCGAGGCGCATGCGGCACAGGATCTCGTTGGGTCCCTCCACCGCCGTGAGGCCGTCGATGTGGAAATCGCCCACCAGGATGTTCTTCAGCGCGTCCTC